>MTEY01009374.1_pt1 | contig 75392 bp, 70 predicted proteins | sample 1042721 | NCBI WGS metagenome assembly MTEY01 (sample SAMN06185809, study PRJNA358809) | soil metagenome | isolation source: soil biostimulated with seedmeal as carbon source | place: India | collected 2015-05-23 | reverse complement strand
ATCGGGCGCTGGATGATGTTGTGCATGCCGAGAATGGCGGCCTGCGGCGGGTTGACGATCGGGGTCGACATCATCGAACCGAAGGTGCCGCCGTTGGTGATGGTGAAGGTGCCGCCAGTCATCTCGTCGATGGACAGCTTGCCTTCACGGGCCTTCTTGCCGAAGGTCGCGATGCCGCTCTCGACTTCAGCCAGGCTCATCAGCTCAGCGTTGCGCAGAACCGGAACCACCAGACCACGGTCGCTGGAAACGGCTACGCCGATGTCCTGGTAGCCGTGGTAGACGATGTCGTTGCCGTCGATAGAAGCGTTGACAGCCGGGAAGCGCTTCAGCGCCTCGACGGAAGCCTTGACGAAGAAGGACATGAAGCCCAGGCGTACGCCGTTGTGGGTCTTCTCGAACAGGTCCTTGTACTTCGAACGCAGCGCCATGACTTCAGTCATGTCGACTTCGTTGAAGGTGGTCAGCATGGCCATGGTGGACTGGGCCTCGACCAGACGCTCGGCAACCTTGGCACGCAGGCGGGTCATCGGTACGCGCTTCTCGACGCGGTCGCCAGCGGCGAAGACCGGAGCCTCGGCAGCCGGGGCAGCGGGCTTGGCCGCCGGAGCAGCCGGAGCGGATTTCTTCGCTTCAACGGCGGCAACCACGTCTTCCTTGGTCACGCGACCGCCTTTGCCGGTGCCGGCGATGCTGTTCGGATCGATGCCGTTCTCTTCGGCCAGCTTGCGAGCGGCCGGGGAGAGAATGGCGTCGTCGGCAGCGGCAGCGGCCGGAGCGGCAGCCTGGGCAGCCGGAGCGGAGGCCGGGGCAGCAGCAGCAGGAGCGGCGCCAGCTGCTCCAGCATTCAGCTTGCCGAGCAGTTCGCCGCTGAGGACGGTGTCGCCCTCGTTCTTGACGATTTCAGCCAGGACGCCGTCGGCTTCCGCCAGGACTTCCATGACCACTTTGTCAGTTTCGATGTCGACGATCAGCTCATCGCGCTTGACCGCATCGCCCGGCTTCTTGTGCCAGGTAGCCACGGTGCCGTCGGCAACCGATTCCGGGAAAGTGGGGGCTTTGATCTCGATAGCCATTATTCAGGGTTCCTATCTAATTCGGTTTCTTCTGCGCGAAGGCGTTAAACAGTAAAGGCGTCTTGCAGCAGTTTTTCCTGCTGCTCAGCGTGCATGGAGGCGTAGCCGCAAGCCGGGGCTGCAGAGCCTTCACGACCTGCGTACTCGAGGAACAGCCCTTTCTTGTGGGCGGCCGCGACGCGACGCATGTGGTGCTGGCTGCAGTACCAGGCGCCCTGGTTCATCGGCTCTTCCTGGCACCAGACGATGTGCTTGAGGTTCTTGTACGGAGCCAGAACCTCGGCCAGATCGTCCTCCGGGAACGGATACAGCTGCTCGATACGCACGATGGCGATATCTTCGCGGCCTTCCGCACGACGCTTCTCCAGCAGGTCGTAGTAGACCTTGCCGCTGCACAGGATCATGCGATCGACCTTCTTCGGCTCGATCGCATCGATCTCGCCAATGACGGTCTGGAAGGAGCCTTCGGCGAGGTCTTCCAGGGTCGAGATGGCCAGTTTGTGACGCAGCAGCGACTTCGGAGTCAGTGCTACCAGCGGCTTGCGCAGCGGGCGGATCACCTGGCGGCGCAGCATGTGGTAGACCTGCGCCGGGGTGGTCGGTACGCAAACCTGGATGTTGTGCTCGGCGCACAGCTGCAGGTAGCGCTCCAGACGTGCCGAGGAGTGCTCCGGCCCCTGGCCTTCGTAGCCGTGTGGCAGCAGCATGGTCAGGCCGCACAGGCGACCCCACTTGTGCTCGCCACTGGTGATGAACTGGTCAACCACAACCTGGGCGCCGTTAGCGAAGTCACCGAACTGGGCTTCCCAGATCACCAGCGCGTTCGGCGTGGTGGTGGAGTAGCCGTATTCGAATGCCAGCACGGCCTCTTCCGACAGGTAGGAGTCGTACAGATCGAACTTCGGCTGGTCAGCGAACAGGTGCTGCAGCGGCAGATGGGTGCTGGCGTCCTTCTGGCTGTGCAGCGCCGCGTGGCGGTGCGAGAAGGTGCCACGGCCCACGTCCTGGCCGGTGATACGTACCGGGTGGCCTTCGAACAGCAAGGTGGCGTAAGCCATGGTCTCGGCGTAGCCCCAGTTGATCGGCATCGCACCGGCGCCCATCTTCTGGCGGTCTTCGAGGATCTTGGCGACCTGACGCTGAACCACGAAGCCTTCCGGGATTTCCAGCAGTTTGCTGGAGAGTTCCTGCAGGGTCTTCAGATCGAAGCGGGTGTCGTGACGCGCAGTCCAGGCATGGCCCAGGTACGGACGCCAGTCGACGAAGAGCTCCTTGTTGGGTTCCTTGACCAGGCTTTTCACCACGTGCTGGCCGTTGTCCAGAGCGGTACGGTATTCGTCGACCTTGGCCTGGATCGCGCCGGCATCGAGCACGCGGGACGCGCTCAGGGCGTCGGCATACAGTTCACGGGTGGTGCGCTGCTTGCTGATCTGCTGGTACATGAGCGGCTGGGTGCCGCTCGGCTCGTCGGCCTCGTTGTGACCACGACGGCGGTAGCAGACCAGGTCGATGACCACGTCACGCTTGAACTGCATGCGGTAGTCGACGGCCAGCTGGGTCACGAACAGGACGGCTTCCGGGTCGTCGCCGTTCACGTGCAGGATCGGCGCCTGGATCATCTTGGCGACGTCGGTGCAGTACTCGGTGGAACGCGAATCTTCCGGACGGCTGGTGGTGAAACCAACCTGGTTGTTGATGACCAGATGGATGGTACCGCCCGTCTTGTAGCCACGGGTCTGCGACATCTGGAAGGTTTCCATGACCACGCCCTGACCGGCGAAAGCCGCGTCGCCGTGGATGGAGATCGGCAGAACCTTGTCACCGGTCTTGTCCTGGCGACGATCCTGACGGGCACGTACGGAACCTTCGACCACCGGAGAAACGATTTCCAGGTGAGACGGGTTGAACGCCAGGGCCAGGTGGACTTCGCCGCCCGGGGTCATGACGTTGGAGGAGAAGCCCTGGTGGTACTTCACGTCGCCGGAGGACAGGCCTTCGGTCTTCTTGCCTTCGAACTCGTCGAACAGGTCGCGCGGGTTCTTGCCGAAGGTGTTGACCAGCACGTTCAGACGGCCACGGTGGGCCATGCCGATGACGATTTCCTTCAGACCGTAGGAGCCGGAACGCTGGATGATCTCGTCCAGCAGCGGGATCAGGCTTTCGCCGCCCTCCAGGCCGAAACGCTTGGTGCCCGGGTACTTGGTACCCAGGTACTTTTCCAGACCTTCGGCAGCGGTCAAGCGCTCGAGCAGGTGGCTCTGGACTTCGGGCGAGAACGCGGGACGGCCGCGCACGCTTTCCAGACGCTGCTGGAACCACTTGCGCTGCTCGGAATCGACGATGTGGGTGAACTCGGCACCGATGGTGCGGCAATACGTCTCGTTGAGGGTCTGCTGAATCTCACGCAGAGTAGCCTCTTCCTTGCCGATGTAGAGTTCACCAGTACGGAAGGTGGTATCGAGGTCGGCATCGGTCAGTCCGTAGTGACGGATCGACAGATCAGCCGGAGCCGGACGCTGCCACAGACCAAGCGGATCGAGCTTGGATGCCTGGTGGCCGCGCATGCGGAATGCCTGGATCAAGCGCAGGACTTCTACCTGCTTCTTCTCGTGCTCACTGCTTACAGCGCCAGCGGAAACCGGCTGAGCACGGCGCTGGTTCTTGGCGAGCAGGACAAAATGATCGCGGACGGTGGAGTGCGAAACGTCGGTGGCAAGATTGCCGTCGGTCGGCAGCTTCTGGAAGTAAGTGCGCCACTCTTCGGGCACAGCGTTGGGATCGTGCAGGTAGAGCTCATAGAGCTCCTCCACATATGCAGCGTTACCACCGGATAGGTGGGCACTGTTCCACATGCGCTGCATTTCGCTTTCTTGCATGCTTTGTCACCCTCGATAAGGGGACACCATCGGCATGGACACCACTAGGGCTTAAAAGTCCTGGCACAGCGACTTCGGTAAAGCCACCAAGGATCCCGCAGATAGTCCGGGCACCAGCCCGGTTGCCCCTGCTGGTCATCTATATATTTTTCAAATAAGGAGCACGGCTTTGTGGGCTGCGCTCCTGGTTTTACTGCGGCACCAGCCAGGCCGGCGCCGCAGGTGTTACGGGTACAGCAAACGAATCAGGTACCGCTTTGCAGCAGCATGTTGCGTACGTGACCGATTGCCCTGGTGGGGTTCAGACCCTTCGGGCAGACGCTCACGCAGTTCATGATGCTGCGGCAACGGAATACGCTGAACGGGTCGTCCAACGCAGCCAGTCGCTCTTCGGTCTTGTTGTCACGGCTGTCAGCCAGGAAGCGATAGGCTTGCAGCAGTGCGGCGGGACCGAGGAACTTGTCGGGGTTCCACCAGAAGGACGGGCAAGAGGTCGAGCAGCAAGCGCACAGGATGCACTCGTACAGACCGTCGAGCTTCTCGCGCTCTTCCGGGGATTGCAGACGCTCGATGGCCGGAGCCGGAGTATCGTTCTGCAGGAACGGCTTCACCTTCTCGTACTGCTTGTAGAAGATGCTCATATCGACGACCAGGTCACGGATGACCGGCAGGCCCGGCAGCGGGCGGATCACCAGCTTGCCGCCCTTCAGGCCAGCAGCGGACAGCGGTGTGATGCACGCCAGGCCGTTCTTGCCGTTGATGTTCATGCCGTCGGAGCCGCAGACGCCCTCACGGCAGGAACGACGGTAGGAGAAACCTTCGTCCTGTTCCTTGATCAGCGCCAATACGTCGAGGACCATTACGTCCTTGCCGTCGGTGTCGATCTGGAAATCCTGCATGGTCGGAGCGCTGTCGCGCTCCGGGTTGTAGCGATAGACGCTGACAGTAAGAGTCTTGGACATGTCGGCCACCCTTAATAAGTACGTACTTTGGGTTCAAACGCCGGAACGGTTTTCGGCGCGAAGTTGACGGCGCGCTTGGTAACGCGCTTATCACCCGGGAAGTACAGGGTGTGGCACAGCCAGTTATCGTCGTCGCGGTCTTCGAAGTCTTCGCGGGCATGGGCACCACGGGACTCTTTGCGGACTTCCGCGGCAATCGCGGTAGCTTCGGCGACTTCCAGCAGGTTCTGCAGCTCCAGAGCTTCAATGCGCGCGGTATTGAAAGCCTGAGACTTGTCGTTGATCTTCACGTTGGCGATGCGCTCGCGCAGGTCAGCCAGCTGAGCAATACCCTTCTGCATGTATTCGCCGGTGCGGAATACACCGAAGTAGTTCTGCATGCAGCTTTGCAGCTCGCGCTTCAGCGGGGCAACTTCTTCGCCGCTGGTACGCTCGTTGACGCCGGACAGACGCTTGAGGGACTGCTCGATGTCGGTCTCGCTGGCGCCGCGCGCCTCGATACCTTCCTTGAGCGCCTTCTCCAGGTGCAGGCCAGCGGCACGACCGAACACAACCAGGTCGAGCAGGGAGTTACCGCCCAGACGGTTGGCACCGTGCACCGACACGCAAGCCACTTCGCCCACAGCGAACAGGCCTTCGACGATGGTGTCGTTGCCGTTGGCGTCCTGGGTGATGGCCTGGCCATGAATGTTGGTGGCAACGCCGCCCATCATGTAATGGCAGGTCGGGATAACCGGGATCGGCGCGACGACCGGGTCGACGTGCGCGAAGGTCTTGGACAGTTCGCAGATGCCAGGCAGGCGGCTGTGCAGAACTTCTTCGCCCAGGTGGTCGAGCTTCAGCAGTACGTGGTCCTTGTTCGGGCCCACGCCGTTGCCGGCGATCACTTCTTTCACCATGGAACGGGCGACCACGTCGCGGCCGGCCAGGTCCTTGGCGTTCGGGGCATAACGCTCCATGAAGCGCTCGCCATGGGCATTGATCAGGTAACCACCTTCACCACGGCAGCCTTCGGTGACCAGTACACCAGCGCCGGCAATGCCGGTCGGGTGGAACTGCCACATTTCGATGTCCTGGACCGGCACACCAGCACGCAGCGCCATGCCCACGCCGTCACCGGTGTTGATCAGGGCGTTGGTGGTGGAGGCGTAGATACGGCCAGCACCGCCAGTGGCCAGAACCACGGCCTTGGAACGGATGTAAACGGTTTCGCCGGTCTCGATGCAGATGGCAATGATGCCAACCACGGCGCCGTCCTGGTTCTTCACCAGGTCAACCGCGTACCACTCGTTGAGGAACGAGGTGCCGTTCTTCAGGTTCGCTTGGTACAGGGTGTGCAGCAGGGCGTGACCAGTACGGTCGGCCGCGGCGCAGGTACGGGCAGCCTGGCCACCCTTGCCGAAGTCCTTGGACTGGCCACCGAACGGACGCTGGTAGATACGGCCCTGTTCGGTACGGGAGAACGGCAGACCCATGTGCTCCAGCTCGAACACGGCCTCCGGACCTACGGAGCACATGTATTCGATAGCGTCCTGGTCGCCGATGTAGTCGGAACCCTTGACGGTGTCGTACATGTGCCAGCGCCAATCGTCGTTCGGGTCGGCCGAAGCGATGGCGCAGGTGATACCGCCTTGAGCGGATACGGTGTGGGAGCGAGTCGGGAAGACCTTGGTCACCACAGCGGTCTTGTGGCCACCTTGGGCCAGTTGCAGCGCAGCGCGCATGCCGGCGCCGCCGCCACCTACGATGATGGCGTCGAAGGAAAGAGTACGAATGCTAGCCATGGATCACACACCCCAGAGAATCTGCACGCCCCAGACGAAGAACGCGAACATTGCCATGCCGCATACCGCCTGGAACAGGAAACGCACGACAGTCGCCGCCTTGCCCAGCGCCATCGGCGTCAGGTAATCGGTGGAGATCGTCCACATGCCGACCCAGGCGTGGACGCTCAGGGCGACCAGGGCAAGCAGGCTGAAGATGCGCATCGCGGTGTGGGAGAACAGACCATGCCACTCGGCGTAGGTCAGACCCGGATTGAACAGCAGGTAGCCCAGCAGGAACAGGAAATAAGCCGCGAGAACGACCGCAGAAACGCGCTGGGCCATCCAGTCATAAAGACCCGAACGCGAGAAGTTCGTAACGTTGGTTACCATATCCACACCCCCAGCAGCACGATCAGCACCGCAGAAATCACGATGACGATTTTCGAGCCCAGCTTGCCGCCCTCGAGCGTCTCGCCGACGCCCGCATCCATTACCAGATGGCGCACGCCGGCGACCAGGTGGTAAAGCAGTGCGGACAGGAGGCCCCAAACCACTAGCTTGGCCAGCGGACTGGTCAGGTACGCCTTGACCTGCTCGAAGCCTTCCTCGGAGCTCAGCGACTTGTCGAGTGCGAACAGCAGCACGGCAATGCCGAAGAAGAGGATGACGCCAGAGATACGATGCAGGATGGACGTGTAAGCAGTGATGGGGAGTTTGATGGTCCTGAGATCTAGGTTTACAGGTCGTTGGCTATTCACGGCTTTTTTTTCACACTGAGGCCCCTAACAAACAGGGCAAGTTGTCGGGAAGTGCACTGATCAGGTACCCCTCACCAAAGGGAGTGCCGACCTCCAGAATATGGGCGCAGGGCCCCTGGCGATCGGGCGCTGAGTATAGACAGTTAGCTGACTAATGACAATGCAAACGCCTGCCCCTAACGGCGGATTGCACTGCCTATATAAAAGGCGTAAATAGCCCCACCTTTTGCACCGAAAAACCCACGCAAACCCCAGTGGCACATGGGTTTCTTCAAATTGACATTCGAATTTATACCTCTATAGTGTCCCGGGCCCTGCGTGGGGGGCTGTCTGATGATTTCAAGCATAACTAGGAGGCCGCTATGGCTGACAAAAAAGCGCAGTTGATCATCGAGGGCGCAGCCCCCGTAGAGCTGCCCGTTCTGTCCGGAACCATGGGACCCGATGTAGTCGATGTGCGGGGCCTGACCTCCACGGGCTGCTTCACCTTTGATCCTGGCTTTATGTCGACCGCCTCTTGCGAGTCGAAGATCACCTACATCGACGGCGACAAGGGCGTTTTGCTGCACCGCGGTTATCCGATCGAGCAACTGGCCGAGAAATCCGACTATCTCGAGACCTGCTACCTGCTCCTGAACGGCGAACTGCCGAACGCGGAAGAGAAAGCCAAGTTCGTTGGCACCATCAAGAACCACACCATGGTCCATGAGCAGTTGAAGAGCTTCTTCAATGGCTTCCGCCGCGACGCTCACCCGATGGCGATCATGTGCGGCGTGGTCGGCGCCCTCTCCGCCTTCTACCACGACTCCCTGGACATCAATAACCCGCAGCACCGCGAAGTTTCGGCGATGCGCCTGGTCGCGAAGATGCCGACCATTGCGGCGATGGCCTACAAGTACTCCATGGGCCAGCCCATGATGTACCCGCGTAACGACCTGAATTACGCGGAAAACTTCCTGCACATGATGTTCAACACCCCGGCCGAGATCAAACCGATCAGCCCGGTGCTGGCCAAGGCCATGGACCGCATCTTCATCCTGCATGCGGACCACGAACAGAACGCCTCCACTTCAACCGTTCGCCTGGCTGGCTCTTCCGGCGCCAACCCGTTCGCCTGTATCGCAGCCGGCATCGCGGCTCTCTGGGGCCCAGCCCACGGTGGCGCGAACGAAGCCGTGCTGAGCATGCTGGATGAGATCGGCGATGTTTCGAACATCGACAAGTTCATCGCCAAGGCGAAGGACAAGAACGATCCGTTCAAGCTGATGGGCTTCGGCCACCGCGTCTACAAGAACTTCGACCCGCGCGCCAAGGTCATGAAGCAGACCTGCGACGAGGTACTGGCCGAACTGGGTATCAACGACCCGCAGCTGGAACTGGCGATGAAGCTCGACGAGATCGCGCGCAGCGATCCTTACTTCAAGGAGCGCAACCTCTACCCGAACGTAGACTTTTACTCGGGCATCATCCTGAAGGCCATTGGCATTCCGACCAGCATGTTCACCGTGATCTTCGCCCTGGCTCGTACCGTCGGCTGGATCTCGCACTGGAAAGAAATGCTCTCCAGCCCGTACAAGATTGGCCGCCCGCGCCAGCTGTACACCGGCTACGAGCAGCGTGACTTCGTCTCGCTGGACGACCGCAAGTAAGGTTGACCGCACCATGAAAAAGGCTGCCGATGGGCAGCCTTTTTTATTTCGACTTCGTCTAGCCTTTCAGCGTTTTTCCGCCCGCTGGCGCATGGCCTTGAGGGTATTGAAGGGCGCATCGACTACAAAGCTGTTGGCCAACCATGAAGGTACGCTGCCACCCGGCTCGGTATGCACCTGATAGGTCACTTCCACCTCCCCTGCTCCTTTCGGTACCAGCTTCCAGAAGCCTTCGACCTGAGTTACCCGGACGTAGCCGTCCGCTTCAGGCACATACTTCGGCACTCCCTGCAGCAACCGCGTGACACTGCCATCCGCCCCCAGCTCCGAAGTGACCTGGATGACCGAATCCCGCGGGGTGACTGGCCAGGGCGTATTGAAGCGGGTGTAGGTCCAGCTCTGCGCCCCGTCGTTCTTGAGCAGCTTCTGCTCCTTGCACTCGTGGATCCAGGCGCAGGATCCTGAGACGTCTTCCTGCAATGCACGCAAGGTGGCGATATCCGTTTTCATCATGGCGACGCCGCGATAGGCCTTGTACCTGGAGCCAGGCACCTCGCTCAGGAAAACCTTGATGCCGTCCTGGTCCTTGGCCAGCTTCCAGTCCTCGGCATGAGCGCCGGACACCGCCAGAACTCCCAGGGCGCAGCACGCCACAGCCTTGAATCTCATGATCTCTCCTTGCTCACGCCGGCAATGAGCCGGCGGATTGATTAAGCGGCCGAGGTTGCCTGTTCCAGCCACCCGAGCAGGCGAATCGCTTCATCGCGACTCTCACCGCAGACTTCCGGGTCCGCATCGAAGGCACCACAGACAGCTGGGCGGCGCGGATCGCCGAACAGCTGGCAGAGATTTTCTACGGACAGATGCAGGCAACGCTCACCCGCAGGCTTTCCAGAAGGCATGCCGGGTATCGGGGAGCTGATGGATGGTGCAATGCAGCAGGCACCGCAACCTGGGCGGCAGAGCATGGGGAACAACCTCGGATGACAGGAATGCTCGGGCGAAAGCGCATTCTACTTGGGCGCAGCCTGCGTGGACATTATCCCAATCACTGCCTGGTGCGCACGCAGCTCCTGTGGACTCTCGCCCTTGTAGATGCGCGCCATCAGACGACCCTCATGCACTTCAAGCCCGATGCGATGGGGATCTCGCAGATCGAACACCTGATAGGCCGTCGATTGGCTATGAAAGGCTCGCATTCCGGAGGTCAGATAAAAGGCCTGGGTCGCAGCGATGCTTCGCCCCCCCTGCCCTGCACCCGAAGCGTCGCCGAGCGCAACCATCACGCGTCGACCCGACATGTCGAAGACACCGGAAAGCTCGCCAAAGCCGTAGATGCGTTCTCCTGCGTCCCGTCGCCAGCTGAGAAAAAGCCGATCCAGCTCCGAGTCACCCAGCCTGACAGTCAACAGCACGCCACGCTCGCCGTCGTCTTCGAAGGACAGTACATAACCACTCAGGCGCCCGTCGGCGCAGCGCAGGTGCCCCTTCAACGACAGCCTGGCCCCGAGGCGCTCGATCGATTCCAGGCTCTGGTCGCGGCAAAGCAGCTTGAGTTCCGAAAGCAGCGGCAACGGGTTCGCGCGCCCTATACCCGCTGCAAGAAAGCCGTCCTCGGTGGACCAGAGGATTTTTTCCGGCCGGTTCTGCGCGTAGACGCCGAATGCCGTGCCCCGCCAGGAAAGCCGATAGCGCCCGAAATCGAAGTCACGCGCCACAGTGAAGGCCGGCGGCAGATGCAGCTCCGCAACAATCGACTGCGTGCGACTGGCGTCGGCGGCACGCAGCAGTGCAATTGCCGCCGCTAGCAGCCACAGTGCGACAACTCCCAATCCACGCCAGTACCCCATGGCCCGCCCCTTTCCTTGAAAATCAGCACCCATTAGGCTTGCAGGCTTCCCACGACTCAGAGCCCAAGATCATGCCGGTATGGATGCAGACCGCAGCCCTGCTCACCCTGTCCAACGTCTTCATGACCTTCGCCTGGTACGGCCATTTGAAGACGCTCAATACCAAGCCCTGGATAATTGCAGCCCTGATCAGCTGGGGAATTGCGTTGTTCGAGTACCTGATCATGGTGCCAGCCAACCGCATCGGCTACACCGAACTCTCGGTCGGCCAGCTGAAGATCATGCAGGAAGTGATCGCCCTGGCGATCTTCGTGCCATTCAGCGTGCTCTACATGCAGCAGCCGCTGAAGCTGGATTATCTGTGGGCGGGGATATGCCTACTAGGTGCGGTCTACTTCATTTTCCGCAGCTAGGCTCGCCTGCGCTTCGGCCATGCGTCGTTAAAAATCGGTTCGGAATGCTCATTAACAGTCGTTAACTCCGCTTCCTCACCGATTTTTTGCCTAGCCTGACCTTCGCTCGGCGGCCTAGCACTCCAAAGTTACGCCGGCTTTTTCAGCCGCGCGATCAGGCTGGACGTGTCCCAACGCCCGCCACCCATGGCCTGGACCTCAGCGTAAAACTGGTCGACCAATGCCGTAACCGGCAGCTGCGCGCCGTTACGCGCGGCCTCATCGAGGATGATGGACAGGTCCTTGCGCATCCAGTCCACGGCGAAGCCGAAATCGAAATGGCCGTCCAGCATGGTCTGGTGGCGGTGCTCCTGCTGCCAGGACTGCGCCGCCCCCTTGCTGATTACCTCCATGGCGCCCTGCGCGTCCAGCCCGGCGCACTGGGCGAAGTGCAGCGCCTCAGCGAGCCCTTGCAGCAGGCCGCCGACACAGATCTGGTTGACCATCTTGGTCAACTGCCCGCTGCCAACGGGGCCCATGCGTCGAATCATCTTGGCGTAGCTGTCGATCACAGGTTCGGCTCGGTCATAGAATGCCCGCTCGCCACCGACCATCACCGACAACATGCCGGCTTCGGCTCCGGCCTGACCGCCGGAAACCGGAGCATCGAGGAAGCCCAGCTCGCGCTCGGCGGCCAGGGTTGCCATTTCGCGCGCCACATCTGCCGACGCGGTGGTGTGGTCCACCAGGATCGAACCGGGTGCCATGCCGGCGAAAGCGCCATCCGCACCGAGCAGGACCGCGCGCAGGTCTTCGTCGTTACCGACGCAGACCATCACGAATTCCGCACCTTCTGCCGCCTCACGCGGCGTGGCGAAGGCATCGCCGCCGAATTCATCGCACCACAGCTCGGTCTTGCCGGGCGAGCGATTGTAGACCCGCACCGAATGCCCTTCGCAGGCCAAGTGCCCGGCCATGTTGAAACCCATGACCCCCAAACCGATGAACGCTACTTCAGCCATTGTTCTTCTCCGTCGTCGACCTGCGGAAAAGCCTAACACGCAGTTTGCCGGCCCGCGAAAGCGCCACCATACTCGCTGCAGGCTGGCCCCGGCCGCCCCTTGCCAAGGAGAACCCCATGCCGCATTGGCTGGTAATCGATCTGGAAGCCACCACTGAAGAAGGTGGATGGCCCCTGGAAGAAATGGAAATCATCGAGATCGGTGCGACCGTCGTGCGCGCCGACGGACATGAGGTCGATCATTTTCAGCGCTTTGTTCGACCGGCACGCCGCCCCTGTCTCACCGGCTTCTGCCGCCAGCTCACGCATATCAGCCAGGCCGACGTGGACGGCGCCGCCAGCCTGCCGCAGGTCTGGGAGACTTTCGAGCGCTGGCTCGGCCATCACCGCCCGCGCCTGGTGGGCTGGGTCAGCTGGGGCGACTATGACCGTCGCCAACTGGAGAAGGAATGGCAACTGCATGGACTGGACAGCCTGCTGGCCGCAGTACCCCACCTGAACCTGAAGCAGCGTTTTGCCGAAGTGCGCCAACTCAAGCGTGTGGTGGGTCTGCACACGGCCCTGCAACTGGCTGGGCTGCACTTCCAGGGCCAGCAGCATCGTGCCCTCGAAGACGCCCGCAACACCGCGCGCCTGCTTCCGCTCGTGCTGCCTGCCTGAATGCGCCCGACCTAGTGACGCTGAAACCCTCGTTGGGCATACTGTCGGGCCCTTTCAGACCCCATCCAGGAGCCCAGCATGTTCAAGGTCAACGAATACTTCGACGGCACCGTCAAATCCATCGCCTTCGGCATGACCGAAGGCCCGGCCACCATCGGCGTGATGGCCGCCGGTGAGTACGAGTTCGGCACCAGCCAGCTGGAAGTGATGCATGTCATCGCCGGCGCACTGACCGTGAAACTGCCGGGTAGCGACACCTGGGAAACCTTCGCTGCCGGCAGCCAGTTCACCGTACCGGCCAACAGCAAATTCCAGCTGAAAGTGGCCCAGGACACCGCCTACCTCTGCGAGTACCGCTAAGGCGCAGCCTCGCTCCCGCGGCTCGAAAGAAAAAACCGGCCAACTGGCCGGTTTTTTTATTCAAGGCGGGAGAACCTCAAATCAGGTTCGGCTCCATTTCCAGTACGACACCAAACCGGGTCGCCACGTCCGCCTGGATGCGCTGAGCCAGTCCATGGAGCTGATGACCGGTGGCGGCGCCGTAGTTCACCAGCACCAGCGCCTGAAGTCGATGCACGCCGGCATCGCCTTCGCGGAACCCCTTCCAGCCAGCCCGTTCAATCAGCCAGCCAGCGGCCAGCTTCACCAGCCCATCGCCCTGCGGATAGGCCACAAGGTCCGGATATTCGCCCCGCAGGCGCTGGGCCAACTCTGCACTGACCAGAGGATTTTTGAAGAAACTGCCGGCGTTCCCCAGCACGGCGGGGTCAGGCAGTTTCTCGCTGCGAATGGCGCAGATGGCGCGGCTCACATCACTGGGGGACGGGGCGGTGATGCCTTCGTCTTGCAGGCGCTGACGCACTGGGCCGTAATCCAGATGCAGCGTAGGCGCACGACTGAGATTGAAACGGACCCGCAAGATCAACCAGCGACCGGCTTCGCGCTTGAACAGGCTCTCGCGATAGGCGAATTGGCACTCGTCCAGATCGAACTCTCGCAATTCGCCGGTTTGCCGATCCAGGGCGGTCAGACCCGCGAACACGTCTTTCAGCTCGACGCCATAGGCACCGATATTCTGCATGGGAGCAGCGCCCACCGTGCCGGGAATCAGGCTGAGATTTTCCAGCCCTCCCAGACCTTGTTCCAGGGACCAGAGCACCAGCGGGTGCCAAGGCTCGCCCGCCTCGGCCTCCAGCAGCACCTTCGAGCCGTCATCGGTCAGGACGCGAATGCCGCGACTGGCCATGCGCAGCACCAGCGCTTCCACATCACGAGTCAGCAGCAGATTACTGCCGCCGCCGATCACCAGCAGTGGCAGACCGCGACGAGCGGCCAGTTCGATGGCCTCACGCACATCGGCATCGTCGTGCGCCTCGACGAAGAGCCGGGCTTTCACATCGACGCCAAAGGTGTTGTAGGGCTTCAGGGACAGATTTTCGTGCAGGACCAGACTCACAGGCGCCCCTTGATTTCAACGATCAACGCGTCACAGGCCCGCTCTACCAGATCGAGCACCTGTTCAAAGCCCTCTCCTCCCCCGTAGTAAGGGTCCGGTACCTCATCCAACTCCAACTGGTAGCGGCGCAGGAACAGGTCCAACTCGCTGGCGGAATCGCCGGGGCGCAGGCGGCGCAAATTGGCAAGATTGTTCTCGTCCATCGCCAGGATCAGGTCGAAGTCAGCGAAATCTCCCTGGGCAACCTGACGTGCACGCTGCTGGGAAAGATCGTAGCCACGGCGCTGGGCAGCAACGCGGGTACGGGCGTCCGGCGCCTTGCCCACATGCCAGTCGCCGGTGCCAGCGGAGTCCACCTGCACCCGCTCGGCAAGCCCGGCCTCACGCAGCTTGTGGCGCAGCACGCCTTCGGCGGTGGGCGACCGGCAGATATTGCCGAGGCAGACGAAGAGAACCCGCATCAGGCCCCCAGCAAGCGCCGAACGCGCTCGAGGTCTTCCGGCGTATCGACGCCAGCGGGCGGTGCTTCCAGAGCGTCGGCGACGTGGATGCGCACACCGTGCCAGAGCGCCCGCAGTTGCTCCAGGCACTCTGTGTTCTCCAGCCAGCACGGGCCCCAGGCGACGAAGTCATGAAGAAAGCCTGCGCGGTAGGCATAGATGCCGATATGGCGGCGATACGGCACGCCGACCGGCAACTGGTCACGACTGGCAGCGAAGGCGTCCCGGGCCCAGGGCAAAGGCGCGCGGCTGAAAGTCAGCGCCAGACCGTTGAGGTCGGCGGACACCTTCACGACATTGGGATTGAACAGCGCTTGCACATCCTGGAGGGGCTCAGCCAGGGTGGCGATGCCGGCTTCCGCATGGGCGGCCAGGTTGGCGGCCACCTGGTCGATGATGGCCGGCGGAATCAGTGGCTCGTCACCTTGCACGTTCACCACGATGGCATCGTTGGCCAGGCCAAGCTGGCTAGCCACTTCGGCCAGGCGATCAGTGCCGGAATTATGGTCCGCACGGGTCAGCAGTACGTCAGCACCGAAGGCCTGGCAGGCTTCGACGATACGCGCGTCGTCAGTGGCGACCACCACACGCTGCGCCGCGCTGCGCCGGGCCTGCTCCCAGACGTGCTGGATCATCGGCTTGCCAGCGATGTCCTGCAGCGGTTTCCCGGGCAGGCGGGTCGAGGCGAAGCGGGCAGGAATGACGACGGTGAAGGCCTGGGTCATTTGTCCAGACGCTCATCGACATTGAGGGTGCGGGCCTCGCCTTCCAGCATCACCGGGATGCCGTCGCGAACCGGGAAGGCCAGGGCGTCGGCCTTGCAGATGAGCTCGCTCTTGTCATCGGCCAGCTTCAGCGGGCCCTTGCACAGGGGGCAGGCGAGGATATCGAGGAGTTTCGGGTCCATGAGTGAATCCTTGAGACGGCAGCCCAAGGGCTACCTGGGTTAGAAGCGGTTCGGCAGAAGGCGGGCCAATTGTTCGTCGAACCAGGCGACGAAAGCTTGCGAAGGTGCCGCATCGACCGCCAGGTACCACCAGTCGGCGGCGGCGAAGGCCCGGCACTTCACCGCATCCTTCTCGGTCATCAGCAGCGGCAGCGATGGCGTGAAGGCCAGGGATTGCGCGCTATAGACAGCATGATCGGCGAAGGGGTGCGGGATCGGGCGCCAGTTTAGCGCCTCCAGGGTCCTGAAGAAACGCTGCGGGTTGCCGATGCCGGCCACCGCATGCACGGCCTGCCCAGATGGGAAATGGTCCAGCCCGACGCGCTGGCCAGTCTTCAGATTGACCAGTTCGCTCGGCTGTAGTTTGAAAGAGAAGCCTTCGGCGGAATCGGCCTCGGCGCCATTGCGCAGCACCGCATCCACGGAATCCAGACGCTCGGGCGGCTCGCGCAGGGGGCCGGCGGGAAGGCAACGGCGATTGCCGAGCCCACGAACTGCGTCAATCAGCACCAGCTCCAGATCGCGAGCCAGACGATAGTGCTGAAGGCCATCGTCGCTGAGGATCAGGTCCAGATCTTCCTGCTCCAGCAGGGCCTGCACGGCGCGGGAACGGTCCGGGTCGATCACCAGCGGCACGCCGCTGCGCTGGACGATCAGCAGCGGTTCGTCGCCGGCCAGCTCGGCGCCCTGGTCCGCCTGGACCCACCAAGGCAGCTGTGGGGGCTTGGCCCCGTAGCCACGACTGACCACACCGACACGTAAGCCGCGCGCCCGGCAGTGCTCGATCAGCCAGAGAATCATCGGAGTCTTGCCGGTGCCGCCAACGGTGATGTTGCCGACGACGATCAGCGGCACAGGCGGTCGGTAACTGCTGCCCTGTCCCGCCAGGTAGGCGGCACGCTTGCCGTTCGCGACCCGGCGATAGAGCCATTCCAGCGGGCTCAGCAGGCCAAGCGCCGGATGGCCCTTGTACCAGGCGTCCAGCAGACGGTCGGAGAAGGCCATCAGGGCTTCTTGGCCGCGTCGGCCTCGATGGTGGTCATGCGCAATTGGCTGAAACCCAGCTTGCCGGCGGCATCCATGGCAGTGACCACCGATTGGTGAGTGGTGCGTGCGTCAGCGGTAATGACCAGAGGCAGGCTGTTGTCGCCTTCCGATTCACGCCCCAGCGCTGCAATCAGTGTCGCCAGGTCGTTCTTCACGAGGTTCTGGCCATTGAGCGAATACTGGCCGTCCGCTGCGATGCTCAGCTCCAGTGTCTTCAGCTCGGTTTCCTGGGGCGGTGTTCCGCTCACGGCTTCGGGCAATTCGATCTTCAACTGGTTGGGTTTGCTGAAGGTGGTGGTCACCACGAAGAACAACAACAGCACGAAGATCACGTCGATCAACGAAGTGAGGTTGAGGAACACCTCTTCGCGGGCGACATTGCCCGCCCGGCGGCGGAACTTCACGCTTTGGCTTCCTCTGCGAAGTCGACTTCGCGATCGCCCTGGACCACTTCCACCAGCTTGATCGCTTCCTGTTCCATGGCCACTACCAGCTCGTCAACGCGACGCAGCAGGTAACGGTGGAAGAACACCGCCGGAATGGCGACGATCAGGCCCGCGGCAGTGGTCACCAGCGCCTTGGCGATACCGCCGGCCAGCACGGGCGCATTGGCCATGCCGTTCTCCATGAAACCGCCGAAAATCTCGATCATGCCGAACACGGTACCCAGCAGGCCGAGCAACGGCGCCATGGCGGCGATGGTGCCAAGGGCGTTGAGATAGCGCTCCAGCTCATGGATGACCCGGCTTGCGGCTTCCTCGATGCACTCTTTCATGATCTCGCGGCCATGCTTGGAGTTGGCCAGGCCCGCCGCCAACACTTCACCCAGTGGCGAAGAGGCGCGCAGCTCCTTGAGCTTCTGGCCGTTCAGCTGCTTGTCCTTGATCTGGCGCCATACCTGCCCCAGCAGATGCGGCGGCGACACGCGGCTGATACGCAGGGTCCACAGGCGTTCAGCAACGATCGCGGTGGCGGCGATAGAACACAGAATGATCGGCAGCATCATCCAGCCGCCGGCTTTGACCAACTCCCACACGGTAGGAAATCCCCTTCGGAAAAGTGGCGCCACTCTAGCATAGGGTCGGGCCCCCGCCGACCGTCGCTGTTCTCATTTTTCCCTCCAGAACACGGACTTTTCGCGCTCGCTTTCCGGCTCGGCTCCGGCCCCCAGGCGCACCAGCAGGTGCCCCTGCTCGGCCGTGTCATGGATCTCGGCGGGCAGCGCTCGAATTCGCGAGACGACCAACGGATGGGGATGGCCGTAAGGATTCAGATGGCCTCGGGAAATCAGTACCTTCTCAGGTGCCACGGCACGCAAGAAGGGACCACTGGAGGACGTCCGGCTGCCATGGTGGCCGGCCACCAGCCAGCGCGCCTGGAGTGGCTGGCCGCTGGCGACCCAGGCGGCTTCACCCCGCGTACCCAGGTCGCCACTCAGCAAGAGGCGCTCACCCGCGGCCTCGACCGACAACACGCAGGAACCGTCATTGCTTTCGCCAGTCAGCGGTGACTGCCAGATGCGGAAGTCCACGCCGTCCCAGGACCACGCCTGGTCAGGCGGGCAGGCTTCGGCACCCAGCTCAGGCGGCAGCCGTTCCAGCTCGCCGGTCAGCACGCGCGCCACCGCCAAGCCCCGGCCTACGGCCAGGGCGCCACCGGCGTGATCGGAGTCCGCGTGACTGATCAACATCAGGTCCAGCCGCGACAGCCCCAGGCCACGCAATGTCGGGACTACCACGCGCTCGCCGATATCGAAGTCTCCCCGGCGTGGCCCCGCGTCGTAGAGCAGCGCATGACCACGGGTGCGCACCAGCACGGAGAGCCCCTGCCCGACGTCCAGCATCCGCACCTCCGCCTGCCCCTGCGTCAGGGGCTCCTGCGGCGGGAACAACATGGGCGACACCAGCGCCAGCCCTAGCGCACGCAGTGGCACGCCAGCAGGGGCAATCAGCAGCAGCATCCCCAAAGTTCCCAGGAGCCAACCCCACAGGGGGAGCTGCATGGGAATCCAGGCCGGTACCTGCGTCGCGGTCCACTCCAGTCTCTGGAAAAGCAGCTCCAGCGCGCCGCCCGCCAACCAAAGCAGCGCTTCCCCCAGCGAGGGAATGCCCAGTAGCAAGGTGCCCAGCAATGCCAGCGGCAATACTACGAGGCTGATCCAGGGCACTGCCAGCAGGTTCGCCAGCGGGCCGCTGAGGCTGATGGGCAAGGCCAAAGCCAGCAGCAACGGCGCCAATCCCAAGCCCATGACCCACTGGGCGCGCCACCAGGTCGCCCACCAGCGCCATACCCCCAGGCGTCCGGCAAAGGCCAGCACCAGGAGGACCACAGCCCCGAAGGACAGCCAGAAGCCCGGCTGCAACACCACCAGCGGTTCCGCCATCAGGACGACGCACAGGGCCACCAGCAAAGGTGTAAGGAACCCCAGATAACGAAAACGCAAACGCCAGAGCAGGACGACCGCAAGCATCACGCAGGCGCGCTGCACGGGCACATCGAACCCCGCCAGCACGCCATATCCGAGTCCGCCGGCAAGGGCCATGGCGCACGCCGCGGGTAGCCAGGGTAACCACGGAGGCCAGAATCCGTTTCGGGCGAGCAGCACCACCAGGCCATAGAGCACGCCCGCGAACAGCGTGATGTGCTGACCGGAAATCACCATCAGATGTGTGGTCCCCGTGTCCTGCAGCAGGCGCCATTCCCGGTCCTGCAAGCCGGAGCCATCGCCTAGCACCAGGGCTGCTAGCCCACCGGCCCGTCCCCAGGCATCCACCTGCAACACCCGTTGGCGCAGGGAGTCGCGCCAGGCGACAGTCCCGCTGGCCACCTCCAGGCGCTCTCCCGTCTTGACCGAACCGGTTGCGCCTATGCGCCGCGCCAGCAGCCACGCTTCGTAATCGAATGTCGCTGGATTCACCAGACCTCGGGGACGCTTGAGACGAACAGCCAGCCGCCAGCGTTCGCCTGCGAGCACACGCGGACCATCGTGCCAGGATAGACGCAGCCGGCGGGGCAATTGCGCCCGCGCCGACCAGGGGTCCGCCAACTCGAAACGCACCACGCCATCTGCCGTACTGGGCAGGCCAACCACCCTCCCCTCCAGCCAGCGCACCTGGCCGTCCAACTGCGGCGCCAGACGATCGTCCAACGCCCATTGGGCACTCAGGCAGGCCCAGCCGAGACCCAGCAGCACCAGCCCGAAGCGCCAGGCACGCGACGTCAGCAGCGCAAAACCGAGAACCAGCTGGACCTGGAGCCACCAGACAGGCGGCAAGGCAGGCATCCAGCGCAATAGAAGGAGGCCGACGGCAAGCGCGGCCAACCCCGAAACCATGGGCATCCGATTCCCTTTCCCTGGGATGGAGATCGCGGCAACATCTCGTACCGCCCTGCGTCCTTCGATCCAACCGGCGCAGTTCCGTTTAAACTTGCCGACACAAACTGACCCGGCGATGTCATTTCCGAGTGTGCATAATACCCGGCGCTTCCGTCGGCCAGAGACCGCCCATGCCGCGTCGTATCTTCAAACGCTACATGCCGAATCCGGACACCATCAGGGAACACAAGTCCCTGCGTTTTCTCGGCACCCTGATTCATGATCCGAACCTCTGGCACCTCAATCGCCATTCGGTCGCCCGCGCCATGGCCATGGGCCTGTTCGCCGCGTTCATTCCCATTCCCATGCAGATGCTGCTGGCCGCCGGGCTGGCCATCATGGTGCGTGCGAACCTGCCAATTTCGGTGGGTCTGGTATGGCTGACCAACCCCATCACCATGCCGCCGGTTTTCTACTGCACCTACAAGATGGGGGCGTGGATCATGCAGATTTCTCCGCGCGCCCTACCGGATGAACTGACCTGGGAATGGATCACGCAGGAGCTTTCCACGCTCTGGCAGCCGTTTCTCCTAGGATCGGTGGTGTGCGGCATCCTCCTCGGCGCTGTGGCGTACATGCTGACGATGCTCTATTGGCGCTGGTGGGTCGGGCACAGTTGGCGCAAGCGCCAGAAGGCCCGTCGGGAAAACAGCCGCTGAAATGAAAACGCCGCATTGAATGCGGCGTTTTTTGTTGCAGTGTCCCATCCCTTATTCGTAGCGCAGGGCCTCGGCGGGCTGGGTCTGGGCGGCGCGCCAGGCCGGATAGAGGGTCGCCAGGAAGCTCAGGACCAGGGCCGCCGTGCAGATCAGCGCGACATCCCCCAACTGCAGCTCGGAGGGCAGATAGCTGACGAAGTAGACGTCCGAGCTGAAGATCTGCCGGCCACTGGCGCGCTCCAGCGCAGCGATCCACTGGCTTACGTTGAGCGCCGTGATGATACCCAGCACGGTGCCGATCAGCGTGCCGATGACACCGATCACGCTGCCCTGAACCATGAACACCGCCATGATCTGTCGCGGCGTCGCGCCCAGCGTGCGCAGGATGGCGATGTCCGCACGCTTGTCGGCGACCACCATGATCAGCGTGGCGATGATGTTGAATGCCGCCACGGCCACGATCAGCAGCAGCAGCAGACCGATCATGGTCTTTTCCATCTTCATGGCGCTGAACAGGCTGCCCTGCGTATGGGTCCAGTCGTCAGCGCGATAGCCCTGCCCCAGTTCAGCGGCGATCTGCTTCGACACCTCGGGGGCGAGGAACAGATCCTTCAGGGCGAGGCGCACGCTTTGCACCTGGCCTTCCGGCAGTCGCTGGATGGTGGAGGCATCGGCGATGTTGATCAGTGCCAGTGAGCTATCCAGCTCGGCACCCACCTTGAACACGCCCACCACATTGAGGCGCTGCATGCGCGGCGTGATGCCGCCTGGCGCGCTGCTGACCTCGGGGACAATCAGGGTCAGCTTGTCGCCGACATTGAGGCGGAAACGCCGCGCCGTGATTTCGCCAATGACGATGCCGGACTCGCCCGGCTTCAGGGCATCGAGATCACCCTGCACCATGTGCTTGCCGATGATGGAAACCTTGGTCTCTTCCTGCGGATCGACACCGTTGATCTGCACCGGCTGCATCATGCCTTTAAAGGAAAGCATGCCCTCCAGTTCGGCGAAGGGAACCGCGCCCACGACTTCCGGGTGTTTCATCGCCGCATCGGACACGCGGTGCCAGTCCGCCAGGGGCTGATCGGCGCTCAGAGTGGCGTGGGAAACCATGCCGAGGATGCGCGAGCGCATTTCCTTCTGGAAGCCGTTCATCACCGAGAGCACCACGATCATGGCCAGCACGCCCAGCGCCAAGCCGATCATCGACGTCAGCGAGATGAAGGAGATGAAGTGGTTACGGCGCTTGGCACGCGTATAGCGCGTGCCGATGAAGATCGGGAGAGGTCTGAACATCTCAGGCAGCCACCAGTCGGCCTTCTTCGAGGCGCAGCACCCGGTCCATCTGACGGGCCAGCTGCAGGTCATGGGTCACCACCAGGAAGGCGGTCTGCGAGGAGCGGCTCAGCTCCAGCATCAGCTCCTGGATGCCGTGCGCGGTGTGTTGGTCGAGGTTGCCGGTAGGCTCATCGAGCAACACCAGGCCCGGGTTGTTGACGAGGGCGCGAGCGATGGCCACGCGTTGACGCTCACCACCAGAAAGCTCAGCCGGCTTGTGCGACAGGCGATGCCCCAGGCCGACGCGCTCCAGCAGCGCCGTGGCACGCTTGCGCGCCTCGGCGATTGCGGTGCGGCCAATCAGCAGCGGCATGCAGACGTTTTCCAGCGCGGTGAATTCCGGCAGCAGATGGTGGAACTGGTAAACGAAACCGAGCGCGCGATTTCGCAGCAGACCGCGTGCGGTTTCACTGAGGGCGGACAGCTCCTCACCCGCCAGCCAGACACTGCCCTTGCTCGGCGTATCCAGGCCACCCAGCATGTTCAGCAGCGTGCTCTTGCCGGAGCCGGAGCTGCCCACGATGGCCACGCGCTCACCCGGATGCAGCTCCAACTCGACGCCCGACAGTACCTCGACGGACTGCGGGCCCTCGTCGTAGCTCTTGCCCAGATTGCGGCAACTCAGGACTGCCTTGTTACTCATAGCGCAAAGCCTCTGCTGGCTGGGTGCGCGAGGCACGCCAGGCGGGATAAAGGGTGGCGAGGAAGCTCAGGACCAGCGCGGCCGAGCAGACCAGCACCACGTCCTCGGCCATCAGCTGGGATGGCAGGTAATCGATGAAGTACACCTCGGCGCTGAGGAACTTGTGCCCAAGCACGCGTTCCAGCAGGGAAATGGCGCCACTCACGTTGAGCGCGGCGAGAATGCCGAGCACACCGCCGATAAGGGTGCCGACTACCCCGATTACAGTGCCCTGGACCATGAAGATGCCCATGATCTGCCTCGGCGTGGCGCCCAATGTGCGGAGAATCGCGATGTCGCCACGCTTGTCCGTCACCACCATCACCAGGGTGGAAATGATATTGAAGGCGGCGACAGCGACGATCAGCAACAACAGCAAGCCGATCATGGCCTTCTCCATCTTGATCGCCTGATAGAGGTTGCCGTGCGTACGGGTCCAGTCGCGGGCGTAGAAGTCCTCGCCCTTCAGTTCGCCGGCGATCTGCCAGGCCACTTGTGGTGCCTGGAACAGATCGTTGAGCTTCAGGCGCAGGCCCTGGACCTGGTCCGGCTGCCAACGTTTGAGACGCGCGACGTCGGACAGGTTGGCGATGGCGAGGAAACCATCCAGTTCGCCGGCCCCCACATGGAAGATGCCGACCACGGTGAAGCGCTTCATCCGCGGGAAGACGCCCGCCGGCGTTACTGCGACTTCCGGGAGCACGAAGGTGACCTTGTCACCCATGCCGACGCCGAGCTTGCTGGCGGCACGATCACCGATGACGATGCCGAATTCGCCGGGCTTGAGGGCGCCGAGGCTACCTTCCCGGAAGAAGTCACAGATGATCGAAACCTTGGGCTCTTCCTGTGGGTCGACGGCGTTGACCAGCACCTTCTGCACCTTGCCGTCGGCCGTGAGCAGGCCCTGGACCTGGGTGTAAGGGGCAACGGCCTTCACCTCGGAATGACGGGCGACGCCTTCGGCCAGCTTGCGCCAATCATTGATCGGCACTGCAGACTCCACCGTCGCATGGGGCACCATGCCCAGCACGCGGGTGCGCATCTCGTGGTCGAAGCCATTCATGACCGACAACACCAGGATCATCACCAGCACGCCGAGTGCCAGGCCGATCATCGAAGTCAGGGAAATGAAGGAGACGAAGTAGTTGCGGCGCTTGGCGCGGGTGTAGCGTGCGCCTATGTACAGGGACAGCGGTCTGAACATGGAAGTGGAGTTCGCTGGCGAAAGAAGGGACGTCCTTGTGGCGGGGCTTGGCGAGCAGCGTTTACACTCAAATTCTGTTCGTCGTCTGTCGCGGCGCTCCGAGCGACGCAAACGGACTTGCATAACGGAACAGCTCTTCGACCACCACCGCTGCCATGGGTTCGCCATGTCGACACGAGACGCGGATGACCGCCGCGAATACTACCGCATCGAAGATTCGATCGCACTGGAATTTCGCCCGCTGAAACAGGGCGAAACAGCTGATGAACGCGGCGCGGACAGCGGCTCCCAACTGTTCGGACTGCTTAGCGAATTGCATCTGATGGACTTCGAATCGCAGCACCTGCTGCGGCATATCCATGAGCGCGATCGAACCCTGGCGAACTACCTCAAGGTCATCAACAAGCGCATCGACCTGCTTGGCCAGGCGCTTGCGCAGAGTTTGCTGCGCGACATCGGCCCGGCACGTCAGATCACCCTTTCCGAGGGCGGCCTGGGCTTCACCAGCGACCAGCCCATCGAAATCGGCACCCACCTGGAGATCAGGATGGTGCTGATGCCCCAGGCCCTTGGCCTCTTGCTGAGCGCTATCGTCATTCACAATCAGGTCCGCGATGACGGCCGGTTCGATATCGGCACTGAGTTCGATGCCCTGACCGACGCCCAGCGCCAGTTGCTGGCGCGCCACATACTGCAGAAGCAGGCCCAGCAGCGACGCCAGGCCCGCGAACGCTCTTCTCCTTCCACCTGAGAAACCCGCATGAAGCGTCCCGGACTGCTGCTGACCTGCCTCCTCCTTGCACTGCCCGTAGGCGCGGAAACCATCGAGATTCCTGTCGGCGAGCAAGGCGACCTGGGGCTTCGGCTGCCCGTGCGCGGCGAAAGCCAAGGCGCGGTACTGGAACGCTTCGGCCTTCCCGATAAAGAACATCCCGCAGTAGGCAAGCCACCGATCAGTCGCTGGGACTACCGGGAATTCTCGGTCTATTTCGAAAGCGGACAGGTCATCGACAGCGTTCGCCACCATCAACCCAGAGCACCAAGGGAATAAACGTGACCCTGATCTACGGCCATCGAGGCGCCAAGGGCGAATGCCCGGAAAATACCCTGGCCAGCTTCAAGCAATGCCTCTCACATGGCGTGAAGCGTTGCGAGCTGGACCTGCACCTGTCCCGTGACGGCGAGCTGATGGTGATCCACGACCCCAGCCTGAAGCGCACCACCGGCCGCCGGGGCAAGGTGGCGGAACACGACGCCAGCGAACTGGAGGGATATGACGCCCGCCTGGGCGGACCCGGCTGGCACCAGCCCTGCCCCATTCCACGCCTGGCGAGCCTGTTCGAGCACTGCGACTTCGATCACTGGCAACTCGAAGTGAAGAGCGCTTCGCGGGTTCGCGCAGCGCGGACCGTGCTGGCGATCCAGGAATTGGCTGAACGCCACGGCCTGCTGGACAAGGTCACCGTCACTTCCAGCTCCCGTGAGGTCCTGCGTGCCCTCAACCGGCTGACACCGAATCTGTCGCGCGGGCTGGTGGCGGAATACGCCTGGCTCGATCCGCTGAAAGTAGCCAAACACCACGGCTGCAATCTGCTGGCCCTGAACTGGACGCTCTGTACACCGGAGCGTCTGCTGAAAGCACAGAAGGAAGGCCTGCACGTGTCGGTCTGGACAGTGAACGAGCCAGCCCTGATGCGGCGTCTTGCCGACTTTGGCGTAGACAGCATCATCACCGACTTCCCCGGTCTGGCCAGCACCTCCATCGGGATTCGTTGAAATACCCAATCCGTCCTACCCCGTGGGAGCGAATTCATTCGCGATTGAAATCGCTCCCACATCCCTGGACGGCTCTCCATGAAAAAACCGGCCACAAGGGCCGTTTTTTTCTTTTAGGCGTCGCCTGATCAGAAGCTCTCCCGGTTCGGCCAGCGCCAAAGGTGCGTGTCACCGAGAGGGTCCTCCCCGGCCGGTTCAGGCGCCCGGCCGGTGCCGCTCAAAAAAGCCGGTTGAGACCGTCGAACGCCGCCACGCGATAGGCTTCCGCCATGGTCGGGTAGTTGAAGGTGGTGTTGATGAAGTACTTGATCGAGTTCGCTTCACCCTTCTGGTTCATGATCGCCTGGCCGATGTGGACGATCTCCGAAGCCTGGTAGCCGAAGCAGTGGACGCCGAGGATTTCCAGGGTCTCGCGATGGAACAGGATTTTCAGCATGCCCACCGGCTCATGGGAAATCTGCGCGCGTGCCATGCCCTTGAAGAAGGCCTTGCCCACTTCGTAGGGGATCTTCGCCTGGGTCAGTTCACGCTCGTTCTTGCCGATGGAGCTGATCTCCGGAATGGTGTAGATGCCGGTCGGCACGTCATCGACGAAGCGCCAGCTGTCGTTCTCCACCGCGCTGCCGGCAGCCGAGCGGCCCTGGTCGGCGGCGGCACTTGCCAGACTTGGCCAGCCGATCACATCGCCGGCCGCGAAGATGTTGCTGACTTCGGTGCGGTAGTACTGGTCGACGTTGATCTGGCCACGGCTGTTGACCTTGATGCCGATGTTCTCCAGACCCAGCTTGTCGGTATTGCCGGTACGGCCGTTGCACCACAGCAGGCAGTCGGCCTTGATTTTCTTGCCGGACTTGAGGTGCAGGATCACGCCGTTCTCCAGACCCTCGATGCGCTCGTACTCTTCGTTATGGCGAATCAGCACGTTGTTGTTGCGCAGGTGGTAGCTGAGTGCGTCGGAGATTTCGTCGTCGAGGAAGCTGAGCAGTTGGTCGCGGTTATCGATCAGGTCCACCAGCACGCCCAGGCCGCTGAAGATCGAGGCGTACTCGGAACCGATCACGCCGGCTCCGTAGATGATGATGCGGCGCGGCGTGTGGGTCAGGCTGAGGATGGTGTCGCTGTCGTAGATGCGCGGGTGGTTGAAGTCGACGTCCGCGGGACGGTAGGGACGCGAGCCGGTGGCGACGATGACCTGTTTGGCCACCAGTTTCTCCACCACGCCGCTGGCGCATACCACTTCCACGGTCTGCTCGTCATGGAAGCTGGCGGTACCGAAGAACACGTCGACACGGTTACGGGCATAGAAGCCGGTGCGCGACGCGACCTGCTTGGAAATGACCCGCTCGGCGCTCTTCAGCACGTCGGGGAAGGAAAACCAGCGCGGCTCGCCGATCTGGCGGAACAACGGGTTGGTGTTGTACTGCATGATCTGCCGAACGGAATGACGCAGTGCCTTGGACGGGATCGTCCCCAGGTGGGTGCAGTTGCCGCCGACCAGGGGACGGTTGTCTACCACCGCCACCTTGCGTCCGGCCTTGGCGGCGTTCATTGCCGCGCCCTCCCCCGCCGGGCCCGAACCCAGCACCACTACGTCGTAGTTGTAGACAGCCATGCTTACTCCTCATAACGGGCCGGGGCGCCCTCTGGCGCCCCCGGCAAGGTCCGCGGCAGTCGATACCACGGAAATCGGAACCTGTTTCGGCGATCCTGGACGGGACCTTGAACTGGCGTGCAGCTTAGTCCAGCCGCCTGGCGCTGCACATTAGCGCTTGGTCGCGTCGTAGGCGAGAGGTGAATCCACTACATCGCACGCGCGGCACACTTCCGGACTCAGTCGCCCTTCTGGTCGAACAACTCGCGGAAGCGGCTACTGCCCTGACTGCGAAAGCCCTGGTCTTCGCGGATCACGAAGAAGGCGGCGATGCCATGGCGTTCAGCGTAGACCGGGCCCGCCTCCGGCCCCAGCACCAGCAGCAAGGTGGATAGACCGTCCGCCCTCAGCACCGACTCATCCACCACGGTTACCGCGGCCAGGTTGTGGCTGATCGGCGCGCCGGTGGCCGGATCGAGGGTGTGCGAGTAGCGCCTGCCGTCCTTCTCAAAATAGTTGCGATAGTCGCCCGATGTAGAAACGCCGAGATCATCGAGCGGGATGATCCTTTGCGCCACCTGGCGATCATCTCGCGGCGCTTCGATAGCGATGCGCCAGGGCGAACCATCGGGCTTGCGCCCCACAGCCTTCAACTCACCGGTGATTTCCACCAGTGCACTGCCGACGCCCAACTCACCAAGTCGCGTCACCACGCGATCCACCGTATAGCCGGCAGCGATGCTGTTGAAGTCCAGTTGCACCGGCGCGTCCTTGCACAGTTCCTGGCCACGAATCGACAAGTGCTGCTGGCCAATCTCGGCTTTCGCAGCGGCAATGGCTTCGGCGCTGGGAATCTGATCGCCGCGGGATTGCGGGCCGAAGCCCCAGAGATCGATCAGCGGTTCCACCGTCATGTCGAAGGCGCCACCGCTGTCCTTCGACAGGTCGCTGGCGAATGACACCAGCTCCAGCATCGGCCCCGGCAGCGCCATGCAACGGCCCGCTGGCAAGGCATTGAAGCGCGCCACTTCGGAATCGGCGCGGTAGGTGGACATCTGGCGGTCGACTTCCGACAGGATGCCTTCGACCTCGCGGCGAGCCTGTTCCACCGAGGGGCCGGACGCGCTGCGCACGTACTTCACCGAGTAGCTGCTGCCCATGGTAGGGCCGCCGAACTGCTCCAGGGGATCACCGCACCCGGCCAGCAGGAGGCTGGCCGAGAGCAGCACGATGAGCCTGGTCATCGGAATCAAGCGTCAGAGGGCGGTGACCCGCGAGGTGGAGCGCTTGAAGTAGTAGCAGACACCGATCAGTGCCAGCCAGAACGGAATGGCGTACACCGAAACATTGATGCCCGGAATCATCAGCATCACACCAAGGATCAGCGCCACGAAGGCCAGGCACAGGTAGTTGCCTACCGGGTACCAGAGGGCCTTGAAGAAAGGCTGGATACCCTGGGATTGCATGGACTTGCGGAACTTCAGGTGCGACAGGCTGATCATCGCCCAGTTGATCACCAACGCCGCCACCACCAGGGCCATCAGCAATTCCAGAGCCTTCTGCGGCGCAAGGTAGTTCACGACCACACAGAGGAAGGTGATCAGTGCCGAGAGGCCGATGGCAAGTACCGGCACGCCACGGTCATCCACCTTCATCAGCGCCTTGGGCGCATCGCCCTGCTCGGCCAGACCGTAGAGCATGCGACTGTTGGCATAGACACCGCTGTTGTAGACCGACAGAGCTGCGGTCAATACCACGAAGTTCAGGATATGGGCCGCAGCATCGCTGCCGATCAGCGAGAAGATCTGCACGAAGGGGCTGCCGCTGTAGGGATCGCCCGCAGCATTCAGAGTCTCCAGGAGCTTGTCCCATGGGTAGAGCATCAGCAACACACTGAGGGCGCCGATGTAGAAAATCAGAATGCGGTAGATGACCTGGTTGATGGCCTTGGGAATCACCTTCTTCGGCTCGCTGGCTTCAGCAGCAGTAATGCCGATCAACTCCAGTCCACCGAACGAGAACATGATGATGGCCAGCACCATCACCAGGCCTTCCAGGCCATTGGGGAAGAAACCACCATGGCTCCAGAGGTTGCTCACCGCCGCCTGCTCGCCGCCCGTACCGCTGATCAGCAGGTAGATACCCAGGATGATCATGCCGATGATGGCGACAACCTTGATCAGCGCGAACCAGAACTCTGCTTCACCGAATACCTTCACGTTGGCCAGGTTGATCAGGTTGATCAACACGAAGAACACGGCGGCTGAGACCCAGGTCGGCACGTCCGGCCACCAGAACTGGATGTACTTGCCCACTGCGGTCAGCTCGGCCATGCCCACCAGCACGTAGAGCACCCAGTAGTTCCAGCCGGCGAGGAATCCCGCATAACCACCCCAGTACTTGTGGGCGAAGTGGCTGAAGGAACCGGCGACCGGCTCCTCGACGATCATCTCGCCCAACTGGCGCATGATCAGGAAAGCGAAGAACCCGGCAATGGCATAGCCGAGAATCATCGAAGGCCCCGCCGACTTGAGCACCCCGGCCGAGCCCAGGAACAGGCCGGTGCCGATGGCGCCGCCCAGCGCGATAAGCTGGATGTGGCGGTTCTTCAGGCCCCTTTTGAGCGGCCCTTGGTGAAGGTGATGTCCTTCCATCCGGGTAATCCCCAAGCGATTCTTGTTATCCGATTACAGACCCGATAAATGAAAAACGGGAGCCCGAGAGCTCCCGTTTTTCAATTTCATACGCTTAGCGCGGGAAAGACGGCGGGTTGACCCCAGCCATGTCTTCCATCACGCGAACCACCTGGCAGCTGTAACCGAATTCGTTGTCGTACCACACGTACAGGACAACGCGGTTGTCGTTGCAGATGGTGGCCTCGGCGTCTACCACACCGGCATGGCGGGAGCCGACGAAGTCGGTGGAGACCACTTCCTGGGAAGCGACGAAGTCGATCTGCTTCTGCAGGTCAGAGTGCATGGCCATCTGGCGCAGGTACTCGTTGATTTCTTCGCGGTTGGTGGCCTTTTCCAGGTTCAGGTTCAGGATGGCCATGGACACGTTCGGCGTCGGAACGCGGATCGCATTGCCGGTCAGCTTGCCCTTCAGAACCGGCAGAGCCTTGGCGGCGGCGGTAGCGGCGCCAGTCTCGGTGATCACCATGTTCAGCGGCGCGGCGCGGCCACGACGGCTGCCCTTGTGGAAGTTGTCGATCAGGTTCTGGTCGTTGGTGAACGAGTGAACGGTTTCGACGTGGCCGTTGACGATGCCGTATTGGTCGTTGACAGCCTTCAGCACCGGCACGATGGCGTTGGTGGTGCAGGAAGCGGCCGAAACGATCCGGTCGTCAGCGGTGATTTCACCATGGTTGATGCCGTGAACGATGTTCTTCAGAGCACCCTTGCCAGGAGCGGTCAGGATCACGCGGTCGATGCCGGCGCACTTCAGGTGCTGGCCCAGGCCTTCGGCATCACGCCACTTGCCGGTGTTGTCGACCAGCAGGGCGTTCTTGATGCCGTACTGGGTGTAGTCGATCGACGCCGGGTCGTTGGAGTAGATCACCTGGATCAGGTTGCCGTTGGCGGTGATGGTGTTGTTGGCTTCATCGATGGTGATGGTGCCGTCGAACGGGCCATGCACGGAGTCGCGGCGCAGCAGGCTGGCACGTTTGACCAGGTCGTTGTCGGCACCCTTGCGGACGACGATGGCGCGCAGGCGCAGGCCGTCGCCGCCACCGGTCTTCTCGATCAGGATGCGAGCCAGCAGACGGCCGATACGACCGAAGCCGTACAGGACGACGTCGGTGCCTTCACGGGCGCCGCCGTTCTGCTTGCCAACCACGTCGGCCAGTTCGTCCTTGGTGAACTGCTCGATGCTGCGGCCGTTACCTTCAGCCTTGAACTTGGCAACCATCTTGCCCAGGTCCACGGAAGCGCTGCCGAGCTTGAGCTCGCTCATCGCCTTGAGGATCGGGAAGGTTTCGTGAACCGAAAGCTCGGCTTCATCCGCCAGGCGGTGGCGGGCAAAACGGTGGGCCTTGAGGATGGCGATCACGGAGCGGTTGATCAGGCCACGGCCATAGATCGAAGTCACAACATTGTTGTTGCGATACAGCTGGCCAATCATCGGAATCATGGCTTCCGCGAGGGCTTCACGATCGATCCATTCACCGAGACACTGGTCGGGCTTCTGAGTCACGGGCAGTACCTTCCACATGTAGGGGATGAAAAAAGGGGCTACATTATGACGGCGCACGCAGGCGCCGGCAATCAGCAGCGGCCTCAACACTGACATCCGCTAGTCGGGATAGTTACAATCCGCCGATCTTTTTCCGACCGGAGCCTCTTGCCCGTGTCCGTATTGCGCCTCCCGCCCCTCCCCTCCGCCGCCGGCAAGCAGCATTGGGGCAATCTGCCCGGTGCCGCGCTGAGCCTGGCCATCGCCGAAGCCGCCAGCGCTGGCAAGCGCTTCACCCTGCTGCTGACCGCTGACAGCCAGACAGCCGAGCGACTGGAGCAGGAGTTGGGTTTCTTCGCCCCGGATCTCGACGTCCTGCATTTCCCCGATTGGGAAACCCTGCCCTACGACCTCTTTTCGCCGCACCAGGACATCATTTCCCAGCGCGTGGACACCCTTTATCGGTTGCCGGGGGTCAAGCGCGGCGTACTGGTGGTCCCCATCACCACGGCCCTGCACCGGCTGGCGCCGACGCGTTTCCTGCTGGGCTCAAGCCTGGTACTGGATGTCGGCCAGAAACTGGATGTGGAGCGGATGCGCCTGCGCCTGGAAGCAGCCGGTTATCGCTGCGTGGACACCGTCTACGAACATGGCGAGTTCGCCGTGCGTGGCGCACTGATCGACCTGTTCCCCATGGGCAGCGACCTGCCGTACCGCATCGACCTGTTCGATGACGAGATCGAAACCCTGCGAACCTTCGATCCGGAAACCCAGCGCTCGGTGGACAAGGTGGAGTCCATCCGTCTGCTGCCGGCACGCGAGTTCCCGCTGGACAAGAAGGCGGTCACCGACTTCCGTGGCCGCTTCCGCGAGCGTTTCGACGTCGACTTCCGCCGCTGCCCGATTTATCAGGACCTGGCCAGCGGCATCACGCCGGCAGGTATCGAGTACTACCTGCCGCTGTTCTTCGAGGAGACCGCGACCCTCTTCGACTACCTGCCGACCGATACCCAGGTGTTCTCCCTGCCGGGTATCGAGCAAGCGGCCGAGCAGTTCTGGACCGATGTACGCAACCGTTACGAAGAACGCCGCGTCGACCCGGAACGCCCGCTGGTGCCGCCCGCTGAAGTGTTCCTGCCGGTGGAAGACTGCTTCGCCCGCCTGAAAGGTTCGCCCCGCCTGATCCTCAGCCAGGAAGACGTCGAGCCCGGTGTCGGCCGCGAGCGCTTCTCTGCCCGCGCCCTGCCCGACCTGGCGATCCAGGCCAAGGCCAGCGAACCGCTGGCGGCCTTGCGCCGCTTCATCGAAGAATTCCCCGGACGGGTACTGTTCAGCGCCGAGTCGGCCGGTCGCCGTGAAGTGCTGCTGGAAATGCTCGCACGCCTGAAGCTGCGCCCACAGGAAGTCGAGGGTTGGCCGGATTTCGTCACCAGTTCCGAGCGCCTGGCCATCACCATCGCACCGCTGGATGAAGGCCTGCTGCTGGACGATCCCGGCCTTGCACTGATCGCGGAAAGTCCGCTGTTCGGCCAGCGCGTGATGCAACGCCGCCGTCGCGAACGCCGCGGCGATGCCGGCGACAACGTGATCAAGAACCTGGCGGAACTCCGCGAAGGCGCACCCGTCGTGCATATCGATCACGGCGTGGGGCGCTATCTGGGACTGATCACCCTGGAAATCGAAGGTCAGGCCGCCGAGTTTCTCGCCCTGCAATACGCCGAGGAAGCCAAGCTTTACGTCCCGGTGGCCAGCCTGCACCTGATCGCCCGCTACACCGGCAGCGACGATGCCCTGGCACCGCTGCACCGTCTCGGCTCCGAAGCCTGGCAGAAAGCCAAGCGCAAGGCTGCCGAGCAGGTCAGGGACGTCGCCGCCGAGCTGCTGGACATCTATGCCCGCCGCGCGGCCCGCGAGGGTTATGCGTTCAAGGACCCGAAAGTCGATTACGCCACCTTCTCGGCCGGATTCCCCTTCGAAGAGACCCCGGACCAGCAGTCCGCCATCGAGGCCGTGCTGGCCGACATGCTCGCTCCGAAGCCCATGGACCGACTGGTTTGCGGCGACGTCGGCTTCGGCAAGACCGAAGTGGCCATGCGCGCCGCCTTCGTCGCCGTACACAGTGGCAAACAGGTCGCGGTACTCGTGCCCACAACCCTGCTCGCCCAGCAGCACTACAACAGCTTCCGCGACCGCTTCGCCGACTGGCCGGTGACCGTGGAAGTGATGAGCCGCTTCAAGTCCGCCAAGGAAGTGGAGGGCGCGGCGCAGCAACTGGCCGAAGGCAAGATCGACATCATCATCGGTACCCATAAGCTGCTGCAGGACGACGTGCGCTTCAAGAACCTGGGCCTCGCGATCATCGACGAGGAACACCGCTTCGGCGTCCGCCAGAAGGAGCAGTTGAAGTCCCTGCGCAGCGAAGTCGACATCCTCACCCTCACTGCCACGCCCATCCCGCGCACCCTGAACATGGCGGTGGCGGGCATGCGTGACCTGTCGATCATCGCCACGCCGCCAGCGCGTCGCCTGTCGGTGCGCACTTTCGTCATGGAGCGGCAGAAGACCGCCATCAAGGAAGCGCTGCTCCGCGAGCTGCTGCGCGGTGGCCAGGTCTACTACCTGCACAACGAGGTGGCGACCATCGAGAAATGCGCCGCCGAACTGGCTGAGCTGGTACCTGAGGCACGCATCGCCGTCGGCCACGGACAGATGCGCGAGCGCGAACTCGAACAGGTGATGAGCGACTTCTACCACAAGCGTTTCAACGTGCTGGTGGCGTCCACCATCATCGAAACCGGTATCGACGTGCCCAGCGCCAACACCATCGTCATCGAGCGCGCCGACAAGTTCGGCCTGGCCCAGCTGCACCAGTTGCGCGGCCGTGTTGGCCGTAGCCATCACCAGGCGTATGCGTACCTACTGACACCACCCCGCAAGCAGATGACACCGGACGCCGAGAAACGCCTGGAAGCCATCTCCAACGCCCAGGACCTGGGCGCCGGCTTCGTCCTCGCGACCCACGACCTGGAAATCCGTGGCGCCGGCGAGTTGCTTGGAGACGGCCAGAGCGGTCAGATTCAGGCCGTCGGCTTCACCCTCTACATGGAAATGCTCGAACGTGCCGTGAAGGCGATCCGCAAGGGCGAGCAGCCCAACCTGGAACAGCCACTGGGAGGCGGACCTGAAATCAACCTGCGCGTGCCGGCGCTGATCCCCGAGGATTACCTGCCGGACGTGCATGCACGCCTGATTCTCTACAAGCGCATTGCCTCCGCAGCCGATGAAGACGGACTGAAGGAACTGCAGGTGGAGATGATCGACCGCTTCGGCCTGCTGCCCGAACCTACCAAGCACCTGGTGCGCATGACCCTGCTCAAGCTGCAGGCGGAAAAGCTCGGCATCAAGAAAGTCGATGCCGGCCCGCAAGGCGGTCGCATCGAGTTCGATGCCACCACCAGTGTCGATCCACTCGTGCTGATCAAACTGATCCAGGGCCAGCCCAAACGCTACAAGTTCGAAGGCGCCACCCTGTTCAAGTTCCAGGTGCCCATGGAGCGCCCGGAAGAACGTTTCAACACCCTTGAAGCCCTGTTCGAACGCCTGACCCCGCAGTAGTCTGCGGAATGATTGCCCCTATAAGGAACAACCCATGCGCGCCATCCGTAACTTCGCCCTGTTGCTCGCCCTGCTGGCTCCGGCTGCCTTCGCCGACGGTCTCTACTCGGTGGAGATGATCATCTTCCGCCAGGCCGGCGATCCCATCCCCGCCAGCCAGCCGGCGCCGGACGACTGGGCCGCGGGCAGCCAGTCCATCGCCGGCAGCGAGCGAGGTACCGCACTGGATGGCGAAGCAGCCAAGCTCAACCCCAATGCGGGATACGAGGTGCTGCTGCACAAGGCCTGGTCGCAAAACCTGTCGGCCATGGAAAACAAGGTTTCGGTTACTTCCGGCGAGCAGCAGCTGGGGCATTTCCCAGTCGAAGGCACCCTGGCTCTCACCCTCGATCGCAGCGTCGATGCCCAGGCCGACTTCTGGATCAACCAGTTCGACGGCAGCGGCCTCGTCAGCAGCAGTGAACGCCTGCGCCAGGGCACCCGCCTGAAGAATGGCGAGCTCACCTATCTCGACCACGGCAACCTGGGCATCCTGATTCGCATCAGCCCCCTCTAAGGCGCCATGAGTGCCCTGCTCGACCAATTGAGGCAGCTGGATTGGCGCCTGGACTTCGATCCAGGCGCGCTTTCGCGTGGCCTCAAATACGCCACAGAAGACCGCATCCGGCTGCTAAGCCTGAGCGACAAGGCCATCGAAACCAGTTGCGAAGGCTCCGAAGGCCACTTCTACACTCAGCGAATCCGCCTCGCCCCCAAAGGTCTAGGCGTGGTCGGCAATTGCAGCTGCCCGGTGAACTACAACTGCAAGCACTGCGTCGCCGCCATCACCGTTCTGCTGGCGCAGCCCGCCGACGGTTGGCAGCCACCGCCTCCACCAGTCGAGCGCCTGGTGGATGACCTGCATCCCATTCCACACCTGATCCTCGGCAGTCACGCGCAGAGCCAGTACGACCTGCGCAGCGGGCGTATGGTCGGTAGCCAGCAGCATCGGGCCGGGCTGGTATTCGACTACGGCGGCGCCCATGCCCACGGCAAGATGGCGAAATTGGAGCGATTGCATCACCGCAGCAATGGTGAACGCCTGGCCATTGCGCGCCACCCGAAAGTCGAACAGACCCTGCGTGACACCCTGCGCCAGTACGGTTTCAAGGAAGCCTTGCGGCAGAGCCTGGCGTTGCCCGCCAACAGCGCGGAGATGTTCGAGCTACCCGGCGACGAGCAATGGCTGCACTTCATGCGGGAGCAACTGCCGGCGCTACGCGAACAGGGCTGGCAAATCGATATTCGTCCGGGCTTCCAGTTCGACCTATCCCAGGTCGAAGGCTGGTACGCCGAAGTGGAGGAAGCGCCCGGCCGTGAATGGTTCGACCTGGAACTGGGGATCGTCGTCGAAGGCCGCCGCATCAGCCTGCTTCCAGTGCTGCTACGCCTGATCCAGCGCAACCCCGAGCTCCTCGATCCGCAGAACCTGCAGCGCCGCAAAGACGACGAACAACTACGCCTGCAACTGGATGCCACTCGCGCTGCGGATGGTCGCCCCCTGCAAGTGCTGCTGCCCTTCTCCCGCCTCAAGCCGGTGCTGACCACCTTGGGCGAGCTCTACCAACGGGACCAGGACCCGGCCCAGAGCCTGCGCCTGGCGCGCCCCGATGCAGCCCGCCTGAGTCAGCTCGAAGGGCTGGACCTGCATTGGCAAGGCGGTGAAGAACTGCGCGACCTGGCACGCAAGCTGCGCGATAGCAGCACGGCTGCCAGCAACCCGCCGAAGGGCCTCAATGCCGAGCTGCGCCATTACCAGCTGGAAGGCCTGGCCTGGCTGCAAACCCTCCGCGAAGTGGGGGCCGGCGGCATCCTCGGCGACGACATGGGCCTGGGCAAGACGCTTCAGACCCTCGCCCATCTGCTGCTGGAAAAGGAAGCGGGCCGACTCGACCGTCCGGCTCTGGTGGTCATGCCCACGAGCCTGATCCCCAACTGGCTGGACGAGGCGGCACGCTTCGCGCCCGACCTGCGCGTCCTCGCCTTGCATGGTCCGGGTCGGAAAAAGGCCTTCGCACGAATGGCCGAGCATGATCTGTTACTGACCACCTACGCCCTGCTGCCACGAGACCTGGAACAATTCACCCAGTTGCCGCTGCACGCCCTGATCCTCGATGAAGCGCAGTACATCAAGAACCACGCCAGCAAGGCCGCCCAGGCCGCGCGCCAACTGGAAGCACGCCAGCGCCTGTGCCTCACCGGTACACCCCTCGAGAATCACCTGGGCGAGCTCTGGTCGCTGTTCCACTTCCTGATGCCCGGCTGGCTGGGCGACAGCCAGGGCTTCCTGCGCAATTACCGGACGCCCATCGAGAAGCACGGCGACGCCACCCGCCTGGCGCACCTCAACGCCCGCCTCAAGCCGTTCCTGTTGCGCCGCAGCAAGGAAGCGGTGGCCACCGAGCTACCCGCCAAAAGCGAGATCACCCAGTGGGTCGAGCTCAGCGACCGCCAACGCGATCTCTACGAAACCGTGCGCCTGGCCATGGACCACAAGGTCCGGGACGAGATCGATCGCAAAGGCCTGGCCCGCAGCCAGATCGTCATACTCGAAGCCCTGCTGAAGCTGCGCCAGGTGTGCTGCGACGCGCGCCTGATCGAGGAAAGCGGTTCACGCTCGCGCGGCAGCAGCTCGGGTAAGCTCGACAGCCTGATGGAAATGCTTGAGGAGTTGATTGCCGAAGGCCGCAAGGTGCTGTTGTTCTCGCAGTTCACCAGCATGCTGTCGCTGATCGAGGACGAGCTGCACAAGCGCTCGATCGAATACGTGCAGATCACCGGCGACACGCGCGACCGCCGGACACCGGTCCAGCGTTTCCAGAATGGCGAAGTTCCGCTGTTCCTGATCAGCCTGAAAGCGGGCGGCACCGGCCTGAACCTCACCGCCGCCGACACGGTGATCCACTACGATCCCTGGTGGAATCCAGCGGTGGAGCGCCAGGCGACCGACCGCGCCTATCGCATCGGCCAGGACAAACCCGTGTTCGTCTATCGGATGATTTCGCGCGGAACGGTGGAAGAGAAGATCCAGCAGCTGCAAGCGCAGAAAGCCGCGCTCGCACGCGGGATTCTCGACGGCCGGGAAAAGGAAGGCTGGCGATTGGCGGAAGAGGACATCGACGCCCTCTTCGCTCCCTTGCCCCGTATCGCCTGAGCGGGGGCACTGCAGGCAAGCACCACATCGAAGGCCTGCCTGCGGAAAACGACGCGTCAGGCTTTCAGCACATGGGCCAGGACGCTGCGGACCTTGCCGATACCTTCGGCCAGTGCCGCTTCGATCTCGGCCATGGTGATGATGCCGTCCGACTTTCCGGCGGCTGGGTTGACCACCAGCGACAGGCACGCATAAGGCAGATTCAACTCGCGAGCAAGCGCCGCTTCAGGCATGCCGGTCATACCGACGATGTCGCAGCCATCGCGTTCGAGACGGTTGATTTCCGCGATGGTTTCCAGGCGCGGCCCCTGGGTGCAGCCGTAGACACCGAAATCGCTGTGCGGGTAGTCACAGCCATTCAGTGCGGCAAGCAACTGGCCACGCAGCGCTTCGTCGTACGGGTGGCTGAAGTCGATGTGAGTGACGTGGTCGAGGTCGCCCTCGAAGAAAGTGCCGATACGACCCTGGGTGTAATCGATCACCTGATGCGGCACCACCAGGTGTCCGCTGCCCATGGCAGGATGAATGCCACCCACCGCGTTCACCGCGATCACCGCCTCGGCGCCGGAATGCTTGAGGGCCCAGAGGTTGGCCCGGTAGTTCACCTGATGCGGAGGAATGCGATGCGGATGGCCATGGCGCGCCAGGAACAACACATCGTGCCCAGCGTACTCGCCATGAACGATTCCGGCCGACGGCGAACCGTAAGGCGTATCAGGGTGAAGCAGCGCTTTCATGCTCAGGCCCTCGAGCTGGGTCAGGCCTGTACCACCGATGATGGCGTAGACGGTCATGTCGGTTCCTCAATCGATCAATTGGGCTTCACGCAGGGCTGCAGTCGCCTGCAGCCAGCGGGGGTCCTGGCGGTATTCGGTACCGGGGAACGCGCGGCGACGCATGCGCGCGAGGTTGGCGGGCGGCGTTGCGCCCAGGCGCTGCAAGCGCTCCAGGGCCAGCTCGGCAGCGGCGCGGTCATTGCACACCAAGCCCATGTCGCAACCAGCCATCAGCGCAGCTTCGATACGCTCGGCGGCATCGCCCACCACATGAGCACCGGCCATGGACAGGTCATCGCTGAAGATGACGCCGGAGAATTTCAGTTCGCCACGCAGAATGTCCTGCAACCAGCGCCGGGAGAAACCGGCCGGCTGGCTATCCACCTGCGGGTAGATGACGTGGGCCGGCATCATGCCGTCGAGTTCAGTTGCCAGGCTTGCGAAGGGAATCAGGTCGCTGGTGCGGATCTGCTCCAGACTGCGCTCGTCGGTGGGAATCGCAACATGGGAGTCGGCCTCGGCCCAACCATGTCCCGGGAAATGCTTGCCGGTAGCCGCCATACCGGCCTGGCGCAGTCCACGAATGAACGCCCCCGCCAATCGTGCGGCGCGCTGGGGATCACCCTCGAACGCACGGCTGCCCACCACGGCACTGCGCTGGTGGTCGAGATCGAGGACCGGGGCAAAGCTGATATCCAGCCCTACTGCCAGCACTTCGGTCGCCATCAACCAGCCGCACTGCTCGGCCAACTGCTCGGCGTTGTCGTTGTCGGCCAGTGCCCGCATCGCGGGAAGGCGCAGGAAACCCTGTCGCAGGCGTTGTACGCGACCGCCCTCCTGATCGACCGCCAGGATCAGGTCCGGACGAACGGCATGAATGGACGCACAAAGCTCACGCACCTGGCGCGGGCTTTCGATGTTGCGGGCAAAGATGATCAGGCCGGCAACTTCCGGCTGACGAAGGATCTGCCGATCCTCAGCGGTCAGCCAGGTGCCGCCGATATCCAGCATCAGGGAACCTTGCATTAAAAAATCCTTAAGAGAGTTGCGTCGCTGCCCAATCCGGGCAAGGCGCTTCGTCAATGCGTACCGCACAGTGGACGGGCACTCGATCGAAGAGTTCCAGCACATCCGTATTGCGCAGACGAATGCACCCGTGAGAACGGGGAACGCCCATGGGCTCGGTGTCGGGCGTACCGTGCAGGTAGATATAGCGGCGGAAGCTGTCCACGCTGCCGAGGCGATTGCGCCCGGGCTCTCGTCCGCTGAGCCAGAGGATGCGGCTCAGGATCCAGTCCCTTCCCGGGAAGCGCTCGTGCAGCTCGGCGTTCCAGACCTCACCCGTCCAGCGCCGACCCCGCAGCACTGCCCCCAGGGGCAAGGCGTCGCCAATCTTCGCGCGAACCTGGTGCAAGCCACGGGGCGTGCAATTGGAGCCGTTGGTTTCGCCAGCACCGTTGAGCGCGGTGGAGACGGACATGCGCAGCACCAACTGCCCCTCGGCAAAGCCGTAGAGCTGTTGGTCAGCGATGGAGATATGCAGAAGATCGAGGTTTTGCATGGGCCGCAAGCTTAGCTGATCAGCCCGCTCGCGCCCATAGGGGGATTAAGCCTTGGCGGGAGACGCCGGGGCCTTGTTGCGCGGCTTCAGCATGGCGCTCGCCAGTACCTCATCGGTTACGCCAGTCTCGGCGCGCATGCCGGCTGCCAGGAATGGCACCATCAGGCGCATGACCTGCTCGATCGAGGTGTTTACGCCGAAGTCGTTCTCCGCCATCGCACGCAACGCCTTGATCCCGGACATGCTGAACGCTGCGGCGCCGAGCATGAAGTGCACCCGCCAGAACAGTTCCAGTGGTGGCACCCTTGGTGCGGATTCGTTCACCAGCAGCATGTATCGACGGAAAACCTTTCCGTAAACCTCTTCCAGATACTTGCGCAAGTGCCCCTGGCTCTGACTGAATGCAAGCCCGAGCAGACGCATGAAGATAGAAAGGTCGTTGCCGCTGCGAGGCTTTACCGCAAGAGCCTGCTCAACGAGCATTTCCAACAGCTCCTCGAGGCTGGCCTTGCTTTCGGCCTTGGCCTGGCGACGGTCCAGTTCACGCTCCAGACTCTGGCAGAATGGACCAAGAAAGCGCGAGAAGACTGCCTGGATCAGCGCTTTCTTCGAGCCGAAGTGATAGTTCACCGCTGCCAGATTGACCCCAGCTTTGCTGGTGATGAGGCGCAACGAAGTCTCGGCGAAGCCCTTCTCCGCGAACAGCTGTTCCGCAGCATCCAGAATGCGTTCTACGGTTTCCGACTGGGCCATGGCTCCTCCGCCTGACAAACACTTGTTTGAAACATACGTTTCAGCCGGTCAGCTTGTCAAGTCGCCTTCACCACTATCTGACGCAGTGGTCATTCTCGCTCTGCAGCCTCGCGATGAAGCTCTCGCGCTCTGTCTGCGCCCTCCTTCTGCCCTCACCCAAAAAAGAAGCGTTGCCAAGGGCGAATCACTGTATATAATCCCAGCAACTGTATAAAAAAACAGAGAGCCTCCATGCTGAAACTGACGCCCCGCCAAGCCGAGATTCTCGCATTCATCAAGCGCTGCCTTGAAGACAATGGCTTCCCGCCTACCCGCGCGGAAATCGCCCAGGAACTGGGCTTCAAGTCACCCAACGCCGCTGAAGAACACCTCAAGGCCCTGGCACGCAAAGGTGCGATTGAGATGACGCCGGGCGCTTCCCGGGGCATTCGTATCCCCGGCTTCGAACCTGGCAATAGCGAAGAGGACGGCCTGCCGGTAATTGGCCGGGTCGCTGCAGGCGCGCCGATCCTCGCCCAACAGAACATCGAGGAATCTTGCCGCATCAACCCGGATTTCTTCCATCCCCGCGCCGACTACCTGCTGCGTGTCCGCGGCATGTCGATGAAAGACATCGGCATCTATGACGGAGACCTGCTCGCCGTCCATAGCACCCGCGAAGTCCGCAACGGCCAGGTGGTCGTGGCTCGACTGGGAGAAGAAGTCACGGTCAAACGCTTCAAGCGTGAAGGCGAAAAGGTCTGGCTGATTGCCGAGAACCCAGAGTTCGCCCCAATCGAAGTCAACCTGGATGAACAGGATCTGGTGATCGAAGGTTTGAGTGTCGGCGTGATCCGCCGCTAAAGGAGGCGTTTATGCAGTTCCCGCAGTCGCTTGGTCGGTCGCAGCTCCCCCTGTTCCACGACGCCATCCTGGCAAATCCCGTGGCGCCGTTGCTGACCGATGTGGTCGAAGAACCCAGCAAAGAAGAACCCGAAGCGTTCAGCGAATTGTCGCTACGGGGCGCAGCCGGGCATTGCCGTAGTCTGCTCGCCTCGATATTGCGGGAACTGAGCGAAGAGAAAGACGCGCGCTGGCTGACATTGATCGGCGCACCCGCGGGTCTGTCCCGCGACTGGCTGCGCGAGTCCGGCCTCAACCGCGAACGCATCCTGATTCTTCAACCACGGGGAGAACAAAGCGCTCTCGAGTTGGCCTGCGAAGCCCTGCGTCTGGGCCGCAGCCATACCGTTGTGAGCTGGCTTCAGCTAGGGCAACGAGCCAAGCGCCAACTGGCCCAGGCCGCACGCCAAGGCGACGCGCAGAGCCTGAACATTCTGCTTGGCTGAAAAACTACTGGGCGCCTGACGATCACTGCGCCCATCTGACACAAGACGGTAACCGGATCAGTGGAAGATCTGGCTCCAGCGATCAGTGCAGGACGCGCGGACCGTCCTGATGGTCCATCTCACCTTCAGCCAGTCGACCCGCCATCTGAACGCCCACATTCAGCATGGCTTTGGCGACTTCCAGGTGATGCCCCTGAAGGAAAGCCTTGGCGTCAGCGGAGAAGTCCAGCGTCACCAACGCCTCCTCGTCCTCAGCCCGGCGCAGAATGATGCGGCCATCAGGCAGTTCGACTATTTCCAGAAAGGACGTAGGCATAATTTCATATCTCCACGAAAGGCGGCCATTGTAGCAGCCAGCCGCCAGCGCGCCCTAGCCCGTCGATCAAATCAGCACTCGCTTAGTGTTTCTCGGAAGCGCAAGGCAAGCGATTTCAGATTCTGCCGCCACGACTCCAACACTTCACGCGACAGTGGCATCTCTTCTTCATCTACGCTGACTGCGGTGATCAACGGTAGAGTCGGGTCGATCTTGGCCTGCTTCGGCGCCTGCGGCGGTTGGAACAATGCACGATAGGCCGCAAGCAGTTCAGCCAGCCATGTTTCACGTTGCTGAGCCAACTCCACCAGCTCAGCCAACTCGGGGCTGGGTGCTGCTGCCAGGACTTCCGGCGTCAGCAGCAATTCGACGCGCGGCGCGCCGGCCTCGGGAAGACGGTAGTAGCCGGCGATTTCATGACACAAGCCGAGCAACGCGCCATAGAGATGGAACAAAACCGCCTCGCGCTGGGACTGCACCAATGCCTGGGCATTCATCGCCCTGCTCTCTTCCACCTTGCCCCAGGACTCCAGGGACAGGCCGGCGAAGAAGATTTTCTGGTTGGTGCGGGTGTAAAGCTCATGGGCCATGACGGCGCCCTCCACAGGTGACCCGGGCAGTATAAGCGCGCCCGGTTCAGGGCGCGCTACGGTCGGTCAGCGCTTGTCCTCGACCTTCCACTTGCCGCCATCGAAGAAAGCGCGCCAGCCGGTGGGCTTGCCTTCGACCTCGGTCTGCACATATTGCTCCTTCGTCTTGCGGCTGAAGCGGATCACCGCCGGGCGTCCTTCCGGGTCTTTCTTCGGCGCTTCCAGCAGGTAGTGGTACTTGGCATCCAGCTCGTCCTTGTGCGGAATCAGCTCCTGCACCAAGGGTGCACGGGTTTCGCGATTCTTCGGAAACTGGCTGGCCGCCAGGAACAGCCCGGAAGCACCATCACGCAGCACATAGATGTCGTCGACCTTCTCGCACTTCAGCTCGGGCATGCGGATCGGATCGATCTTCGGCGGCGCGGCCTCGCCGCTTTTCAACAACTTGCGGGTGTTCTTGCAACTGGCGTTGGTGCAACCGAAGAACTTGCCGAACCGGCCCGTCTTGAGCTGCATCTCACTACCGCACTTATCGCACTCCAGGCTCGGACCTTCGTAGCCCTTGATGCGGTACTGACCCTGCTCGATTTCGTAACCCGAGCAATCCGGGTTATTGCCGCAAATATGCAGCTTGCGGGTTTCATCCAGCAGATAGGCATCCATCGCAGTCGCGCAGATCGGGCAGCGATGCTTGCCACGCAACACGCGGGACTCCGATTCACCCTCGTCGTCCGCGGCGATTTCGTCGCCCGGCACGAGGTTGATGGTGGCCTTGCAGCGCTCCTTCGGCGGGAGGCTGTAGCCCGAGCAACCGAGGAATACGCCGGTAGAGGCGGTACGGATCATCATCGGACGACCGCACTCGCGGCAGGGAATGTCGGTCAGCGTCGGCTGGTTGGCACGCATGCCCTTGTCGGCGCCTTCGGCCAGCTCCAGCTTCTTCCTGAAGTCACCGTAGAACTCGTCAAGCAGGTGCTTCCAGTCGCGCTCGCCCTGGGCGACGTCGTCCAGGTGCTCTTCCATGCCGGCGGTGAAGCCATAATCCATCAGGTTGGCGAAGCTTTCATTCAGGCGCTCGGTAACGATGTCGCCCATCTTCTCCGCGTAGAAACGACGGTTGTGCACCGTAACGTAGCCACGTTCCTGAATGGTGGAGATGATCGCTGCGTAGGTGGACGGACGGCCAATGCCACGCTTTTCCAGCTCTTTGACCAGGCTGGCTTCGGAGTAGCGCGCCGGCGGCTTGGTGAAGTGCTGGCTGGGCTCGAGATTGAGCAACTTGAGCAGTTCGCCCTCGCTCATTTCCGGCAGCACGTCGTCCTCACCGGGCTTGCTCTGCTGCGGCAGGACGCGAGTGTAACCATCGAACTTGAGAATACGGCCCTTGGCGCGCAGCTCGAACTTGCTGGCAGCGACGCTGACGCTGGTGGACAGGTACTCGGCCGGCGGCATCTGGCAAGCCACGAACTGGCGCCAGATCAGGTCGTAGAGGCGCTCGGCATCACGCTCCATGCCAGACAGCTGGGTCGGGCGCAGATTGACGTCGGACGGGCGAATGGCCTCGTGCGCTTCCTGGGCGCCTTCCTTGCTGGAATAGACGTTCGGCTTGGACGGCAGGTATTTCTGACCGAACTCACCCTCGATGAAGCCACGCACCATGGTGATGGCGTCGGCCGAGAGGTTGGTCGAGTCGGTACGCATATAAGTGATGTAGCCGGCCTCGTAAAGACGCTGGGCCATCATCATGGTCTTCTTCACCCCGAAGCCCAGGCGGTTGCTCGCGGCCTGCTGCAGGGTGGAGGTAATGAAGGGCGCGGACGGGCGACTGGAGGTCGGCTTGTCCTCGCGCTTGGCCACGGTGTAGCTGGAAGCCTTGAGCTTCTCCAGCGCCGCCATGGCCTGGGCTTCGTTCAGCGGCTTGAAGGCCTCGCCGTTCTCGCGCGCCACTTCGAAACGCACCTTGGCGCCCTTGGCGGTGCCGAGGTCGGCATGAACTTCCCAGTATTCTTCCGGAACGAATGCGCGAATCTCGCGCTCGCGCTCCACCACCAGCTTCACCGCCACCGACTGCACACGGCCAGCGGAGAGGCCACGGGCGATCTTCTGCCAAAGCAGCGGCGACACCATGTAGCCCACGACGCGGTCGAGGAAGCGACGCGCCTGCTGTGCATTGACACGATTGATGTCGAGGTCGCCGGGCTGGGAGAAGGCTTCCTGGATGGCCTTCTTGGTGATTTCGTTGAACACCACACGTTTGTAGCGGCTGTCATCGCCACCGATGGATTCCCGCAGGTGCCAGGCAATGGCCTCCCCCTCGCGGTCCAAGTCGGTTGCGAGATAGATGGTGTCGGCATCCTTGGCCAGGCGGCGCAGCTCGTCGATCACCTTTTCCTTGCCGGGCAGGATCTCGTATTTGGCCTTCCAGCCGTGCTCAGGGTCCACACCCATGCGTGCAACCAACTGACGCTTGGCCTTCTCCTTTGCGGACAGGACCGGCGCTTCGCCAGCGGTCTTGCCACGCTTGGCCGGCTCCTTGGCGGTACTGGCCGAACCGCTGGTGGGGAGGTCACGGATGTGGCCGATGCTCGACTTCACCACGTACTGGTTGCCCAGGTACTTGTTGATGGTCTTGGCCTTGGCCGGGGATTCCACGATGACCAGCGATTTGCCCATGGATCGGTGTGTTCCTGAATGAAGAATGTAAAAGGCGGGTGCCGCCCGTCGCGGCACCGCTATATATAGTGGCCAGCGCGACGCGGTCAAGCGCGCCCCGGCTGCCTCGATGCCCCTCAGGGCTGAGGAAAGAGATTCGGCTCCGCACTCACCAAGGCGAAGCGCGCAATCTGCTCGCCATCCACCTGGACTGTTTCGGTAAACATGCTGAGCGGTCGCACCCAAAGGCCGAATTCGCCGTAGAGGGCCTGGTATACCACCAGTTCCTCCTCCGTCTCGGAATGCCGCGCAACACCGACGACACGGTACTGCTGACCCTTGTAGTGACGATAGAGACCCGGTTGCAGGCTCATGATTGCCTCACAGTGATGAATGCAGGCTATCCCGCAAAGGTTGCGCATGGTGCCGCGTGATGCGACTCGAAACCAGCCCTTGCATGAAAATTCCTGCGAAGTATCTCCACATAAAAGCAAAAACCGGGGCACTGGGCCCCGGTTTTCTCATCTTGCGTGCGCTCAGACGCGCTCGAAGACGGTGGTGATGCCCTGACCGAGACCCACGCACATGGTGGATACGCCCAGATTACCGCCGTTCTGTTTCATCACATTCAGCAGGGTGCCGGAGATACGGGCACCGGAGCAGCCAAACGGGTGACCCAGGGCGATGGCGCCGCCGTGCAGGTTGACCTTCTGCTCCATCTTGTCGAGGAGCTTGAGGTCCTTCAGCACCGGCAGGGCCTGGGCGGCGAAGGCTTCGTTGAGCTCGACGAAGTCGATGTCGTCCATGGTCAGACCAGCGCGCTTGAGCGCCTTCTGGGTGGACGGTACAGGGCCGTAACCCATGATCGCCGGGTCGACGCCGGCAACCGCCATGGCACGTACCACGGCCATCGGCTGGATACCCAGGTCCTGGGCGCGCTGGGCGCTCATTACGATCATGCAGGAAGCGCCGTCGGTGATCTGCGAGGAAGTGCCCGCAGTCACGGTGCCGCCTTTCGGGTTGAACGCCGGCTTCAGGCTGGCCAGGCTTTCCAGGGTGGTTTCCGGACGAATGGTTTCGTCGTAGTCGAACACCTTCAGGAAGCCGTTCTCGTCGTAGCCCTGCATCGGGATGATTTCATCCTTGAACTTGCCTTCGACGGTGGCCTTGTGGGCCAGTTGGTGCGAACGCACACCGAACTGATCCTGGGCTTCACGGCTGATGCCGTGCATCTTGCCGAGCATTTCAGCGGTCAGGCCCATCATGCCCGAGGCCTTGGCGGCGTACAGGGACATGTGCGGGTTCGGATCAACGCCGTGCATCATGCCGACGTGGCCCATGTGCTCCACGCCACCGACCACGAAGACGTCGCCGTTACCGGTCTGGATGGCCTGCACGGCAGTGTGCAGGGCGCTCATGGAGGAACCGCACAGGCGGCTGACGGTCTGGCCGGCGCTGGTGTGAGGGATCTGGGTCATTAGCGACGCCATGCGTGCGATGTTCCAGCCCTGCTCCAGGGTCTGGTTCACGCAGCCCCAGATCACATCCTCGACTTCCGCCGGATCGACCTTGGTGTTGCGCTCCAGCAGCTTGCTGATCAGGTGCGCCGACATGTCCTCGGCGCGGGTATTGCGGTGCATGCCACCCTTGGAGCGCCCCATCGGGGTGCGACCGAAGTCGACAATGACTGCATCTCTAGGATTCAGGCTCATATTCTTCACTCTCGCTCAATTAGCCGAAAAACTTCTGGCCGTTCTTGGCCATTTCGCGAAGCTTGGCGGTCGGGTGGTACAGCGCGCCCAGGTCGGAATACTTGTCGGCCAGGGCTACAAACTCGGCCACACCGATGCTGTCGATGTAGCGCAGCGCACCACCACGGAAGGGCGGGAAGCCAATGCCATAGATCAGGCCCATATCGGCCTCGGCAGGGGTCGACACGATGCCGTCTTCCAGGCAGCGCACGGTTTCCAGGCACAGCGGAATCATCATGAAGTTGATGATGTCCTCGTCGGTCAGCTCACGCTGCTCCTTGACGATCGACTTCAGCACTTCGTAGGCAACCGGGTCGGTGACCTTCTTCGGCTTGCCGCGCTTGTCGGTCTCGTAGGCGTAGAAGCCCTTGCCGTTCTTCTGACCCAGGCGGTTGGCGTCGTACATGACGTCAACGGCGGTCTTGCCTTCGACGGCCATGCGATCCGGGAAGCCTTCGGCCATTACATCGCGGCCGTGGTGGCCGGTGTCGATGCCAACCACGTCGGACAGGTAGGCCGGGCCCATGGGCCAGCCGAAATTCTCCATGATCTTGTCGATGCGGACGAAGTCGACGCCGAATTCCAGCAGCTTGGCGAAACCGCCGAAGTACGGGAACAGCACGCGGTTGACCAGGAAGCCGGGGCAGTCGTTGACCACGATCGGGTTCTTGCCCATTTTCTTGGCGTAGGCAACGGTGGTGGCGACCGCCACTTCGCTGGACTTCTCGCCACGGATCACTTCAACCAGCGGCATCATGTGCACGGGGTTGAAGAAGTGCATGCCGACAAAGTTCTCCGGACGCTTCAGGACTTGGGCCAGGTAGCTGATGGAGATGGTGGAGGTGTTGGAAGCGATGATGGCGTCTTCGCGAACATGGCCTTCCACCTCGGCCAGCACGGCGTGCTTGACCTTCGGATTCTCGACCACGGCTTCAACAACGATGTCGACATTGCCGAAATCGCCATAGGACATAGTCGGGCGAATCGCGTTCAGCGCTTCAGCCATCTTCTCGGGCTTCATGCGGCCTTTCTCGACGCGCTTGCCGAGCAGCTTGGAAGCTTCGTTCAGACCCATCTGGATACCCTCTTCGCGGATATCCTTCATCAGGATCGGAGTGCCTTTGGAGGCGGACTGGTAGGCGATGCCGCCACCCATGATACCGGCGCCCAGAACGGCAGCCAGTTTCACGCCCTTGGCAGCTTCGTCGTACTGCTTGCCCTTTTTCTTCAGTTCCTGATCGTTCAGGAACAGGCCGATCAGGCTGGTGGCGACGGAAGTCTTGGCCAGCTTCACGAAACCGGCAGCTTCCACTTCCAGAGCCTTGTCACGACCGAAGTTCGCGGCCTTCTGGATGGTCTTGATGGCTTCGACCGGAGCCGGGTAGTTCGGGCCGGCCTGGCCAGCCACAAAGCCCTTGGCGGTTTCGAAGGCCATCATCTGCTCGATGACATTGAGCTTCAGCTTCTCCAGCTTGGGCTGACGCTTGGCCTTGAAGTCCAGTTCGCCGGAAATGGCACGCTTGACCAGGTCCAGGGCGCCAGCCTGCAGCAGGGCGGGAGCGACTACAGCATCGACGGCGCCGACTTTGAGGGCGTCCTCGGCACGGTTCTCCTTACCGGAGGCGATCCACTCGATGGCGTTGTCGGTACCGATGAGGCGCGGCAGACGCACGGTGCCGCCGAAGCCCGGGTAGATACCCAGTTTGACTTCCGGCAGGCCGATCTTGGCGGTGGCGCTCATCACGCGATAGTCGGCCGCCAGGCACATTTCCAGGCCGCCGCCCAGGGCGATGCCGTTGATTGCGGCGACGGTGGGAACTTCGAGGTCTTCGAAGGCGCTGAAGATCTTGTTGGCTTCGAGATTGCCGGCCACCAGCTCTTCATCAGGCAGTTGGAAATTCTCGACGAACTCGGTGATATCGGCGCCGACAATGAACACGTCCTTGCCGCTGCTGACGATAACGCCCTTGACCGAAGCGTCGGCCTTGATGGCTGCAACTGCATCACGCAGTTCATTCAGGGTGAGGCGGTTGAACTTGTTGACGGACTCACCCTTGAGGTCGAATTTCAGTTCGACGATACCGCCCTCAAGAGCCTTAACCGTGATGGCTTTACCTTCGTAAATCATCAACTGATCTCCACGGTTTGGGAAACTGGACTGTACGCATCGGAGCCAACCGGCGGACTCGCTTCCCGGCGCTGCCGGAGCATAGTCCCGATCGATCCGGCACACCCACCGATGCGATATTCGGGCTGTATGGCTAGAAACGTCATACAAGACAAACGCTTGATTCATACGCCCGTTTGATTTGGGTGAGCGCAGATTCAGGGAAAAGTCAGCGCTTGTCAATCGCGCAGCGTGACCGGTCGGCCACGACAGAACGGCTCTGCCACCAGCCTCGCCGCGACGCGGGCTGCGCTGTCGAGAGAAATTCACGGGTTTGATTGCATCTCATCACGCTCACCGCGCATTGGCAGAAAAGCCACCGGGAGGCCGCTGGCAAATTGCCTGCCCCACGGGTACATTCGTGCCACTCGATCCGCCAGGATTCGATCGCCAAAACAACAACAATCAAGGCCAATGGCCCACGGAGTCGTACCAATGACGAGCCGCCTGCTTGCCATTCTTCTGGGTACCCTGCTCATCCTTCCCGCTTTCGCGTCTACTCAGACCTCCTCGTCGGACAGCCTGCTCAAGCTCCATCAGATGCGCCTTGCCGCCCAGCGCAGCCTCGGCGACTTCTATATGTACAACGGCATGGAGGGCGATCAGCGCTATGCGCGCCTGATCGACGAGTCGGTGCAGAAGGCGGATGCACGCCTGAAGGAACTGGGCGAAATGCCCGGGGAAGCGTCGAAAGCCCTGCACGCCCAGTTGACCCAGGAATGGCAGAGCTACAACAGCGAGCTGACCGGCCTGGTCACCTCACTCAAGCAACAAGGCTATACCGACCTCCAACCGGTGGCTGACCTTACCGCGCGCAACAAGCGCCTGATGGACCTCTCCAACGAGCTCTACGTCAGGATCCAGCAGGAAAGTTCGACCCCGGTGCCCCCCCTGACCCAGCGCAGTCGCGACCAGAGCCTGCTGATGCAAACCATCGCAGTGGACTATGCCTCTCGCAGTGCATCCATTGGTGGCAGTTTCATCGGCAGCAACGGCGGCAAGGGCATTGATGAACTGGCCGGCCAGTTCGCCACCCAGTTGACCAGCCTGGAACAGGCCCCGCAAAACACGCCGGAGATTCGCCAGGCGCTGGATGGCATCAGCACCAAATGGCGCTACATCGAAAAATCGCTGAAGAACTACAACGAAAACAGCGTGCCGTTCCTCATCAACAAGTACTCGGACCGCATCATCGACGGTCTCGAAGACGTCTCCGCCCGCTACTCCGCCGCCCAGAGTTAGAGAGCAACCGGCGCGATGGCAATTGCCGTCGCGCCCTCCCCTCAGGCCAGCGCCTTCAGCGTGTCGGCAATGCGCTGAAGGTCCTCCGCGGTCCCCCGCTCACCCCAGTAGAGGGCAATCATCTGCGAGCTCGCTTCGACCTTGTAGACATCCTTCGGCAAACCAGCCAGATGCACCAGCACCGCCGCATCCTCGCACGGCTCGCGCCACTGGTTCAGCCAACTGCCTGGCTCGTTCTGCCAGTAACACCAGGCCTCGCGCCCGCGCAGGCGCGGTCGATGGTACTGGGCGCAGGAATGGGGAGGCTCCTGGACCAGCCAGTGCGGCCAGTCCTGGCGCGACAGCTGCATGGACAAGCCCATTCGCCGCGCTTGCAGCCGCAGCTCCATACGCCCTCGCTGCCCCTTGGACGGCACCAGCCAGACCAGTGGGCTGAGCATCGCCAGAAGCAGCAACAGGACGATCCAGAGGGTCATAACGGTTATCTCCGCGCAAAAGCCTGTGTTAAACGTTCCGGAAAGCCATACTTGTGATCATGCGCAACCTTAAGGAGGAGTCACCCATGACCTACCAGCACATTCTGGTCGCCGTAGACCTGACCGATGAATGCCATCCTGTGGTGCGTCGCGCCCAGGCGCTGGCCCAGGCCAGCAATGCCAAGCTGTCGCTGGTGCATATCGTCGAGCCGATGGCCATGGCCTTCGGCGGTGACGTACCCATGGACCTGTCCATGCTCCAGCAGCAGCAGTTCGAACAGGCCCGGGAGCGCCTGCAGGGCTTCGCTGGCATCTACTCCGAACTGAGCGCCGACCAGCGCCATCTGGCGTACGGCCAGCCTCGCCAGGAAATTCACCGCCTTGCAGAGGAACAGGGCTGCGACCTGATCGTTGTGGGCAGCCACGGCCGCCACGGCCTTGCCCTGCTGCTCGGCTCCACCGCCAACGACGTGCTCCACGGCGCGCCTTGTGACGTGCTCGCGGTCCGCCTGAAGAAACCTGAATAAACCGACGCAACTCCGCGGGCGAAGGCTTCAGTCGAAGCCTTCGCCCGCGCTCATCACCAGCGGCCGGATCTTCTGCAGTTGGGTTTCCAGCGAATAGGTCATGCTGGATGCCATGGAGAAGAAGGTCAGGAAAGCCTTGAGGTTGGAGTCCCCTTCGCAGGTATCGTGGATGCGCTGCCAAAAAGCCTGGTTCACCAACTGCAACTGCTGGAACAGGCGCACCAGCCCCTTCAGCTCCCAGTCCGCATGACGCCCTTCCCGAAGGTTGAAGTACTGCCGCGCGAGGTAGAGCGAAACCGCCCGCAGGATGAACTCCTGATTGCTGGCGAACGGCAGGTGCTGCTGCGCCATCGGCTTGAGCTTACCCAGGACCGGGCAGGCGCTGGTCGCCATGATGACCCCCAGCAGGGCGCGCAAGCCCTCCTCCAACCCGACGGCTTTGGCGTATTCACGTTCCGGCGTACGCACCCAGACCTGCACCTTCTGGAAGGCCGGCAATCCCTGGAAATCCTCGATCACCCGGTGCAGGTCCACCGCAGCCGGGCAATGACTGTGGGTCTCTCGGCGTAGCGGGCAGTTGCTGCATTGCTGGTGTTCCAGACGCGTCCACTTCGGCGCGCCAACAGCGAGTTCCTGGTTGTACTCACGATCCAGCTCGATGCGATAGCTGAACTCATGCACGTCATCCAGGCTGATGCGGTATTCGATGGCCATGGGCTCTCCGGCTCACTTCCTCAACTGTCTTCCAGTTCCGCCCAGCGTTCGATCAGGCGGTCCAGTTCCTTCTGCAAGCCATCCAGCCGTTCCAGCACCGCGCGAGTCTGCTCCGGCGGGCACTGATAGAAGGCCGGGTCGGAAATCTCTTCCTGCAACTTTGCCTGCTCGGCCTCCAGGGCCTCGATCTGCCCCGGAATCGCTTCCAGTTCGCGCTGAAGCTTATAGCTCAGCTTCTGTTTCGGAGCTTCGGCTACCGTCGCCTTGGCCACCGGCGCAGGCTCAGCCGCCTTGGGCGCCTCGGCCTTGGCCTCGCGTCCTTCGCCAACGCCCAGCAGGCGAGGCGAACCGCCCTGGCGCAGCCAGTCCTGATAACCGCCGACGTACTCGCGCACGCGGCCATTGCCTTCGAATACCAGGGTGCTGGTGACCACGTTGTCGAGGAATGCCCGGTCGTGGCTGACCATCAGCACGGTGCCTGGGAAGCTCAGCAGCACCTCTTCAAGCAATTCCAGGGTTTCCACGTCCAGGTCGTTGGTCGGCTCGTCCAGCACCAGCAGGTTGGCCGGCTTGCTGAACAGCTTCGCCAGCAACAGGCGTGCCCGTTCTCCTCCCGATAGCGCCTTCACCGGCGTGCGAGCACGCTGCGGGCTGAACAGGAAATCACCGAGATAGCTCAGCACATGACGGTTCTGGCCGTCGATGGTGATGAATTCGCGACCCTCGGCGAGGTTGTCGATGACGGTCTTTTCCAGATCGAGCTGGTGACGCAGCTGGTCGAAATACGCCACTTCGAGGCGAGTGCCAACTTCGATGCTGCCGCTGGTGGGTTGGAGGTCGCCGAGCAGCAGTTTGAGGAGGGTGGTCTTGCCGGTCCCGTTGGCACCCAGCAGGCCGATACGGTCGGAGCGCTGCAGCACCAGATTGAAATCGCGGATCAGCGCCTCGCCGCCCGGATGGGCGAAACCGACGTTTTCGGCGACGATCACCTGCTTGCCGGACTTCTCAGCCGATTCCAGCTGGAAACTGGCCTTGCCCTGACGCTCGCGACGTTCCGCGCGCTCGACCCGCATTGCCTTGAGTGCACGTACCCGGCCTTCGTTACGGGTACGACGCGCCTTGATGCCCTGGCGAATCCACACCTCTTCCTGCGCCAGGCGCTTGTCGAACAGCGCGTTGGCGGTTTCTTCTGCAGCCAGCTGCTGCTCCTTGTGCACCAGGAAGCTGGCGTAGTCGCCGTTCCAGTCGATCAGGTTGCCGCGATCCAGCTCCAGGATTCGCGTGGCCAGGTTCTGCAGGAACGAGCGGTCGTGGGTGATGAACAGCACCGCACCGTTGAAGCCCAGCAGGGCCTCTTCGAGCCAGGCAATCGCGCCGATATCAAGGTGGTTGGTGGGCTCGTCGAGCAGCAGCAGATCCGGCTCGGCCACCAGCGCCTGGGCCAGCAATACGCGGCGACGCCAGCCACCGGAGAGCTCCGCCAGGGTCTTGTCCGCTGGCAATTGCAAGCGGCTCAGGGTGCTGTCCACCAGTTGCTGCAATCGCCAGCCGTCACGGGCCTCGAGTTCCTGCTGAACGTGGGCCAGCTTGGTCAGATCGGCCTCGGACTGGATGTGCAGGCTGAGGTGATGATATTCGGCCAGCAGCGCACCAACGCCAGCCAGCCCTTCGGCGACCACGTCGAAGACGGTACGGTCATCGGCCAGCGGCAGCTCCTGGGGCAATTCGCCGATCTTCAATGCGGGTGCACGCCAGATTTCGCCGTCATCGGCGAACTGGTCGCCCTTGACCAGTCGCAGCAGGCTGGACTTGCCGGTGCCGTTGCGGCCGATGATGCACACGCGCTCGCCACGGGCGATCTGCCAGGACACCTTATCCAGCAGCGGCATGGCGCCGTAGGCAAGAGATACGTCGGTGAACTTGAGCAGCGTCATGTGGGGCCTCCGGGATAAGGGCGCGCATTCTACCCGACTTGCCGCACCGTCTCTCGGGCATTTTTTACCGCTGGTTTCCCCTGCTGGCGCAATGCTTTAACCGGCTCGTCGCAGAAGCTAAGCTAGGCGCTATTCGATGTCCCGAATGGGTCATTCATAACGGTATATCTGCCTCGGAAGTGTCATGCGCGGTCGTCTGCTCAGCCTGTTTTCCTGTTTGCTCCTGTCTACGGTCGGCCTGCAAGACGCTCAGGCCGCCTCGGCTTCCCTCACACAACAACGGCTGATGTACGACGAGGCCAAGCGCGCCCTGGCCAAGGGCGATTCCGGCCCCTACCAGCGCTATGCCAATGCGCTGCGCGACTACCCGCTGGAGCCCTACCTGGCCTATGACGAGCTGACCGCCCGTCTGAAATGGGCGAGCAACGACGAAATCGAGAAATTCCTCGCCGAACACGGCGACCTTCCCCAGGCCGGCTGGATGAAGCTGCGCTGGTTGCGCTGGCTGGCCGAGCGCGGCGAATGGCAGACCTTCATCAACTACTACGACCCCAAGCTCAACTTCACCGAACTGGACTGCCTGTTCGGCCAGTACCAGCTCAAGCACGGCATGAAGAAGGAGGGCTACGCCACCGCCAAAAAGCTCTGGCTGGTCGGCAAATCCCAACCCGAAGCGTGCGATGTGCTGTTCGGCATGTGGAGCGCCGAAGGACAACTGACCGAAGAGCTACGCTGGAAGCGCGCCAAGCTGGCGGCTGAAGCACGCAATTACGGTCTGGCCAACCACTTGGTGAAAACCATGCCGCGCCTGGGCACCCAGGGCAAGCTGATGGTGGAAGTGGCGCAGAAGCCGCAGATATTGAGCCAGACCGGACGCTTCGTTCCCGCCGATCGCCACACGGCCGACGCGGCCGGCCTGGGCTTGCGCCGCCTGGCACGCCAGGACCCGGAGAAAGCGCTGAGCCTGCTGGAGGTCTATACGGCCCGCCTCCCTTTTTCCAAGGATGAGAAGGTCGCCATCGCTCGCGAAATCGGCCTCACCCTGGCCAAGCGTTTCGATTCGCGCGCCCTGAAAGTCATGGCCCAGTACGACCCCGAACTGCGCGACAACACCGTCAGCGAGTGGCGTGCGCGTCTTCTGCTGCGCCTGGGGCGCTGGGATGACGCCTACCAATTGACCCGGCAGATGCCAGAAGACCTGGCCAAGACCAACCGTTGGCGCTATTGGCAGGCCCGCACCCTGCAACTGGCACAGCCCCAGAGCCAGCAACCGGTTCCGCTGTACCAGCCGGTGGCCCGCGAACGCGACTTCTACGGGTTCATGGCCGCCGACCGTATCCAGGCGCCCTATCAGTTGAACAACAAACCTCTGGCCATTGATCCGAAGGTCATGCAGAAAGTGCGCAACACCGCCGGTATCCGCCGTGCGTTGGAGTTCCATGATCGCGGCGAGATCGTCAACGGTCGCCGCGAGTGGTACCACGTCAGCCGCCTGTTCGATCGCGATGAGATGGTGGCCCAGGCCAAGATCGCCTACGACCTGCAATGGTACTTCCCGGCTATCCGCACCATCAGCCAGGCGCAGTACTGGGATGACCTGGATATCCGCTTCCCGATGGCCCACCGCTCTGCCCTCACCCAGCAAGCCAAGATTCGCGGCCTGCATTCCAGCTGGGTGTTCGCCATCACGCGCCAGGAAAGCGCCTTCATGGCCGACGCGCGCTCCGGTGTCGGGGCTATGGGCCTGATGCAGTTGATGCCTGGTACGGCCAAGGAAACCGCACGCAAGTTCGGCATACCGCTGGGCTCGCCGAAGCAGGCGTTCAACCCCGACGTCAACATCCAGCTCGGCGCCGCCTACCTGAGCCAGGTCCACGGCCAGTTCAACGGCAACCGCGTGCTCGCTTCGGCCGCTTACAACGCGGGCCCGGGTCGCGTGCGCCAGTGGCTGAAGGGTGCTGACCACCTGTCCTACGACGTCTGGGTGGAATCCATTCCCTTCGACGAAACCCGCCAGTACGTGCAGAACGTGCTGTCCTACTCGGTGATCTACGGGCACAAGCTGAACGCCCCGCAGCCCCTAGTGGACTGGCATGAGCGATACTTCGACGACCAGTGAAACAGATAAAAAGGGCGCCACAGGCGCCCTTTCTCATCGTAGGGTGGGCTTGCGCCCACCACCAGCACTGCACCGATCCGCTACTCCAGCACTTCGACTTCCATCCCCACTTCCAGCACTCCGCTGGCGCGGTTGATCAGGTTCTGCCCAAAGTAGACCTCGCCCTCGTGCTCGCGGTACGTCTTGAGGGTGGTCAGCGGTTCGCGGTCGGCACTGCGCTCTCCGGTCGCCGGATCGATGGTGGTGAGAATGCAGCGACTGCAGCCCTTGGCGACACTGAATTCGATGCCACCGATGCGAATACGCTTCCAGCCATCCTCGGCGTAGGCCTCGCTGCCCTCCACTACCAGGTTCGGGCGAAAACGCAGCATCTCCAGGGGCCGCCCTACGCGCTCGCTCAGGTCCTGCAGCGAGGCCTGGCCAATCAGCAACAACGGGAAACCATCGGCGAAGCCCACCTTCTCTTCCGGCAACAGACTGCCGGGAATGTCCCGCGCCCGGTGCTCCGGCACATGGACCAGACGGCATGCCTTGCCAAGGAATTCGCTGGCCCACTGCGCCGCTTCGTCACCGGCATCGGGCACATGCATGGACGAGCCCCAGACGAAGGTGCCGCGCAGATTGCTATCCGGTTCTGGCAGCGGCACGTCCAGGGCAGCCTGCCCCTGCGTGCTCAGGGTCAGGCCGCCGGCGTCGTTCCACCGCGCCGACAGCTGGGACATCCGGGGAAAGGCGCGCTGTGTGAGGAATCGACCATTTTCAGCGTCCACCAGCATCCAGCGCCGGTCACCTGCCAGGCCCAGGGCATCCAGCCGGGCTTGTTGCAGGGGTTCGCCAATAGCGGATTTCATGGGGTAACGATAAAGGGAGGAGAGACGCAACATGGCTGGCTTCCTGATCAGCGTTCGAGCGAAGCCCACCTTATACGCAGCCGACCCCGCTCACCTCAAGCTCATTGATCGCGCTTGAGGCGGTCCATCACCACGTCCACCAGCCGATCGGGCTGAAACTTGGATAGGAAGTTGTCGCAGCCGACCTTCTTCACCATGGCGTCATTGAAGCTGCCGGACAGCGAAGTGTGCATCACCACGTAGAGGTCGCGCAGTCGCGGGTCGTTGCGAATCTCGGTGGTCAGGCGATAGCCATCCATCTCCGGCATCTCTGCATCGGTGAAGATCATCAGCAGCTTATCGGTCATGTTTTCACCGCTGTCCGCCCAGGCCTTGAGCATCTTCAATGCCTTCAGGCCATCGCTGGCCATGTGCATGCACATGCCGAGCTGCGAAAGGGTCTCCCGCAGCTGCGTCAGGGCCACGCTGGAGTCGTCCACCAGCAGCACCTCGCGCCCCACGGCCAACTGCAGCAACGGGTTGCCCAGGCGATCAGCGGATACCCGGGTGCTCATCGGCACGATCTCCGCCAGTACCTTTTCCACGTCTATGACTTCGACGATCTGCTCGTCCACCTTGGTGATCGCCGTCAGGTAGTGCTGGCGACCCGCACCACCGGGCGGCGGCATGATGGACTCCCAGTTGAGATTGAGGATGCGGTCCACGCCCCCGACCAGGAATGCCTGCACCGAGCGGTTGTACTCGGTGACGATGATGGTGCTGCGCTCGTCCGGCACCAGCGGGCGCATGCCGATGGCCTGGGACAGGTCGATCACCGGCAGCGTCTGGCCCCGCAAGTTGACCACACCGCACACGAAGGGATGGCGCTGAGGGATCAGCGTCATCTTGGGCAGCTGAAGAACTTCCTGCACCTTGAACACGTTGATGGCAAACAACTGACGACCATTGAGGCGGAACATCAGGATTTCCAGGCGGTTTTCACCCACCAGTTGGGTGCGTTGATCGACGGTGTCGAGAATGCCGGCCATGGAACTTCCTCTGCTGCGGATGCGATGTGGGCAGGACTGCCATGGCAGCGTTTCGGCAAAGCACCGAAAAACTGAAGACATGGCACTGCGCCATCATGCCGCAGCCAATCCCACGACGCCAGCGCGCCCGAGGCTCAGCCTGGCAGCAGCAGTGGAGAATCTTCGGGCAGATGCAACCGCAGCGCCCCCACCCGAGCGGACACGCGCAGGCGCGAGCTTTCCAATGGTTCGCCATCGAGATTAAGGTCCAGCCCTTCCGCAGCTTCCACATCCACCCACGGCAGGCGCGCGCTCACGGAAACAGCCTCCAGACCGAGGATCCCGCCGGACAGCAGTGTCGTCAGGGTGCCCACCACATCCTGGGGAGCCGGGATGATGCAGAGGTCCAGCAACCCATCGTTCAGCACCGCCTGCGGACACAGCGGATGGCCGCCGCCGGCCTGCCGTCCATTGCCGATACCAAGCGCCAGGAATTCGCCCTCCCAGAAGAAATCGGGTCCGCGAAAACTGCCCATGGCCGAATGCACTTCCGCAAAATGGGTAAGTCCGGTAAGGAAATAGGCAGCCCCCCCGAGCACCTTCTTCAGGTCTTCGGAGGTGTTGGCCGTGATCTTCGAACCGAATCCCCCCGTCACCATGTTGAGGAACAGATGGCCGTCGGCATCGCCCAGGTCGATCGCTCGCGGCGCCACGTCCAGGAGGGCCAGTGCCTCTCCGGGCTCGAGGGGTACGCCAGCGGCACGCGCGAAATCGTTGGCCGTACCCAGGGGCAGGAGGACCAGGCTGGCGTCGCTATCCGCCTGGGCCATGGCTTCGGCCACCTCGCGCAAGGTGCCGTCACCACCCCCGGCGATCAGCGTCCGATAGCCCGCTGCCAACGCCTCCCCCACCAGTCGGCGAGCATCACCCGCTTCCCAGGTGACGCGCACTGCCAAGTCCCACCCGTCCTCCCGGCGTACTTCGACCGCCGTTCTAACGTCGTCGTTGGTTGCCTGTTTGCCGTGCAGGATCAGCAAGGCTTTACGCTCGCCCATATCACCTCCATCGATCAGGAATGGCCGGAGTATAGGACCGCAAGAGTTCGACAATGACGCCCGCGACGATTGTTCCGACATGAAACAGATCGATTATTTAGATATCAATTGCGGAAAAATTGCGCTTTTGCACAGTTATATGATGATTGATCATGTCATCCATTCCTCCGGAGAACTCCCTCCGCGAGCAGACTGGAGAACTGAACATGATCGAAGTACGCCCCTTTGCTGAACTGGGTGGAGCCCACCACGGCTGGCTCAATGCCCGTCATCACTTTTCCTTCGCCAGCTATTACGACAGCCAGCGGATGAACTGGGGCCAACTGCGCGTATGGAACGACGACGAAATCGCGCCCCACAGTGGCTTCCCGCCGCATCCGCACCAGGACATGGAAATCATCACCTACGTCCGCGAGGGTGCCATCACCCATAAGGACAACCTCGGCAACCAGGGCCGCACCGAAGCCGGTGACGTGCAAGTGATGAGCGCCGGCACGGGTATCGCCCATAGCGAGTACAACCTGGAAGACGAAACCACCAAGATCTTCCAGATCTGGATCATGCCCACCGAGTACGGTGCTGCGCCGTCCTGGGGCGCTCGCCCCTTCCCCAAGGGAGAGCGTGCCGGCAGCTTCGTCACCTTGGCGAGCGGAATCGATGAAGGCACCGATGCCCTGCACATCCGCGCCAACGCACGACTCGTCGCCGCGACCCTGAAGGCAGGACAAAGCGCCGAGTACCGCCTGGAAAAAGGCCGCAAGGCCTACCTGGTGGCAGCCAAGGGCAAATACGAGGTGAACGGCGTTGCTGCCGAAGCCCGCGACGGCGTGGCGGTGCTCGATGTGGAAGTGCTCAGCTTCACTGCCAGCGAAGACAGCGAAATCGTCCTGGTGGATGTGGCCTGATCTGCCATCGATGGGCACACAGCACTTTGTGGGAGCGAATTCATTCGCGATGGAACTCGCCGGGGGCTGCGATGCAGCCCTTTCGCGAATGAGTTCGCTCCTACAGATTTGCTATGCAGGGTAGCCGGTGATGTCGCGAATCTTGCGGTACAACGGCCGCAACTGCTTATACATCCCTTGGTACACCTCGCGGTATAGCCGGTCATAGGTCCGCTGTGCCTGCGGGTCCGGCTGGAACACCTGACCCACCCGGGTCATGGCGCCAATGGCCGTCGGAAAGTCCGGGTGCAAGCCCAGGCCCACCGCGCAGTCGATCGCCGCGCCGAGCCCCGAAGTTTCGTAGACGTGCGGCCGCTCAGCCGGCAGGCCGAAGATGTCGGCGGTCAGTTGCATGGCGGCATCGCTCTGGGAACCGCCGCCGGATACCCGCAATCGCGTGATGTGAGTGCCGGAACGTTTCTCGATCTGCTCCTTGCCCTGGCGGAGGGCATACGCAAGACCTTCGAGAATGGCGCGATAGATATGCGCGCGGGTATGAACATCGCCGAAGCCGATGATCGATCCCTTCGCCTCCAGCCCCGGCTCGCGGATGCCCGGCGACCAATACGGCTGCAGCATCAACCCCATGGACCCGGGCGGCACGCTGTTGACCAGCTCGTCGAACAGCGCCTCGGGCTCAACTCCCAGCTCCTTCGCCCGCTGCATTTCACGCAGGCCGAATTCCTGCTTGAACCAGCTGACCATCCAGAAGCCCCGGTAGATCATCACTTCGGTGTTGAAGTGATCGGGAATCGCCGCCGGATAGGGCGGAATCAGCGGGATGGTTTCCAGGTACTTGCGCCGCGTGGTGTTGATCGTCGCGGTCGTGCCATAGGACAAGCAGGCCATGCTTGGCTCCACCCCGCCGGCACCTATCACTTCGCAGGCCTTGTCGGCACCGGCGGCAATCAGCGGCAGACCTTCCGGGATTCCGGTATGGCGGCTGGCCTCGGCAGTGATGCTGCCCAAGCGCTCGCCGGGCTTGAAGAGTTCCGGCAACTGCTCGCGGCGCACCGGCATGGACTGCCATTTCCAGTCACGCGGCGCGGCCCACTGCAGGCGCTTGTAATCGAATGGCAGGTAGGCGACCTGGCACGCCACCGAATCGACGAAGCGGCCACACAGCCGGTGACTGAGGAAACCTGACAGCAGCAGCACCTTGTGCGTTCTCGACCAGAGCTCCGGCTGGTTCTGCGCCACCCAGTTGGCCTCCGCCTGGGCGCGGAAATAGTCCACCGTGCCCTCCAGGCCCATCGCCTTGAACAACCATCCCCAAGGGCCCTTGATCCGCCCCTCCACCTCGGCCTGGCGCTGATCGAGCCAGAGAATGGCCGGGCGCAATGGCTTTCCCTGCTCGTCGACATTGATGACCGTGCCGCGCTGGGTGGTCAGGGACACACCGCGAATCAGGCTGCGGTCGATGTCCACTGATGCCCACAACAGCCGGCAGGCTTCTCCCAGGCTGTTCCAGTAGTAGCCAGGGTTCTGTTCGGCCCAGCCCGGCTGGCTGGAGTAATAGGCCTCCAGCGGCACCTTGCCCTTGCCCACCAGGTTGCCTTGCAGGTCGAACAGCAGGGCGCGAACGCTCTGGGTACCGTTGTCGATGGCCAGCAGATAACTCTTTTCGCTCACGATGCGTCCTTGTTCTTGTTATTCCGGCAAGCTGTAGCAGTGTCGCCAGAGCGCCAGGTAGGCCGCCTCTTCCTCTGCCCAGCGGGAATCGCTCCAACCCAGCAGCGGCTGGCACAGCGAACGAATGCGTGGCAGCTCCGCGCGGGCCCCCTTCGGCAACAACAGGCCGAGGCGCGTCCGACGTAGCAACAGATCATCCAGATGCAGGACCAGTTCGCCCTCCGCCGCCCACGCCAGTTCGGCCCAAAGCGTACTGCTGCTTCCGACGCGGCCGTTGCCGAGCTGCATGGCCCAGCGCGCCACTTCGGCAGCATTTCCCCCATGCCGCCCCATCAGACGCAGACGCTGGGCGGGCGACAGGTTCATCGCCTCCGGAGCGGCGCAAGGCCGAAACACCAGGTCATCGCCCTCTTCCACAGTCCGCTCGACGAAGCCGGCGCAGGCATGGAGCACCTCCAGGGCCAGCAGCCGGAAGGTGGTCAGCTTGCCACCGGCCAGGGTGACGCAGCCGGGCTCCGTCCAGAGGACGTGCTCGCGCTTCTCATCCGAGGGTTTCAATCGCGTCTCGCCATTGCTCACCACCGGCCGGACGCCTGCCCAGGTGGACAGCACATCGCAACGGCCAATCTGGGCCGCCGGGAACTGCAGGGCGCAGGCGTCCAGCAGGTAGCTGACCTCCGCCTCGCTAATGCGCGCGTCCCGATCCAGGTCTTCCTGGTGGTCAAGGTCGGTGGTGCCTATCACGGTCGCCCCCTCCCAGGGGAAGACGAAGACCGGCCGACCGTCGCTGGGATGCATGAAACTGATCGCGTGGGCCAGCGGCAGACGCCAGGCCGGAAGCAGGAGATGACTGCCGCGCAGCGGGCGGATGTGCTCGGTGCCCTGTGCAGCGCGCAAGCGATCGGCCCAGGCACCCGTGGCCTGGGCCACCGCACGGCTTCGGAACGCGAAGCGCTTGCCAGTCTCCAGGTCCTCGGCTTCCAGGCCGGTCACCCTGCCCTGGTCCCGCCGCAAACTCACCACACGCACGCCGTTCAGGGCCTCGCCACCTTCGGCGCGAGCCTCGCCCAGTACTCGCATCACCAAACGGGCATCGTCGGTAACGGCATCGAAGAAACGGGTGCCACCTTGCAAGCCACCTTCGGCCAGGCCAGGCACCAGATAGCGCAGCTGCTGCAGCGGGTAGTAAAAGTGGTTGCGGTGCCCGGCGAGCGCGTCGTACACCGCCAACAGGCCGCCGAAGATCCGCGGCCCCGGAAAACCGCCGCGGTGCGGCATGACGAAGCTCAATGGTTCCACCAGCCCTGGCGCTTCAGCCAGCAGACGCTGGCGTTCACGCACCGAGGCGCGGGTAAGGCCGAACTGGCCCTTGGCGATATAGCGCAAGCCGCCGTGGACCATCTTCGAGGACCGGCTCGATGTTCCCCAGGCGAAGTCCCGCTGCTCCAGCAGCAGGCATTTCCAGCCACGCCTGGCCGCTTCCCGGAGGATGCCGGCACCACAGATGCCACCGCCGACCACAATCAGGTCCCACTCGCGGCTCGCCAGTTCGGGCAAGGCAGCTGCGCGCCAAGCGGCGTTCCAGGCCCCCATGTTCAATCCTCGAGCAGCACGCCGGGAGCGAGACGCCCCTCGGGGTCGAAGTGCTGCGCCAGGTTACGCAGCACAGACATGCCCAGAGGTCCTTTCTCCACTGGCAACCAGGGCGCGTGGTCACGGCCAACGCCGTGTTGATGGCTGATGGTGCCGCGATTCTGCGCGATCACTTCGCTGGCAATGCGTTTGAGTTTGCTCCAGCGCGCCAGGGCCTCGGCGTAACTCGCACCGGGACGGTAGACGTAGGTGGTGTAGATGCTCGATCCCTCGCCATAGACATGGGACAGGTGCGTGAACACGTGGACGCGCTCACCTTCATCCGCCAGCCCGGTGCGCAGGCTGGCCTCGACCTTGCTTAGCAGGCTGTCGACATTGACCCAGTCAGTCGCGGTCTCCAACGTATCCACCACATAGCCCGCGCTCCACAGCGCGTGGCGCAGGTAGGGGAAACGGAAGCGGTTGTGCTCCCACTTCTTGCCCAGCAGGGTACCGGTGAAGACCCCGCCGAATCCCTTCAACAGGCGTCGGGCCTGCTTCAGCGACGCCGCGTTCTGCGCGCGGTTGCCGGTCACGCCGAAGGTCAGCATGCATTTGCCGGCCCCAGCGCCACGCAGGGCCAGGTACTTTTCCAGCAGTGCGATCTGCCCCGGATGGCCAGCCAGGGCCAGCTGGGTTTCCGTTTCAATGGCGTTCGACAGGCGCAGCATGGACAACGGCACCCGCGCCTGGGCAAGGCGTCGGATACCCTGGAGTGCGTGGCTCCAGCTGGGCAGGAAAACCGCGTAGAAGGATTCCCGATCAGCCAGCGGGGTGACACGCACCCGCACTTCAGAAATCACCCCGAAGCGCCCTTCGGAACCGAGCACCATTTCACGCAGGTCCGGCCCCGCCGCCGACGCCGGGAAGGTCGGCAATTCCAGGGGGCCGGCAAAGGTCTCCAGCGTACCGCCGGCAAACAGCTGTTCGATGCGGCCATAACGCAGGGATTGCTGGCCACTGGAGCGACTGGCCACCCAGCCACCCAGGGTGGACAGCTCCCAGGACTGCGGGAAATGGCCAAGGGTGTAGCCACGGGCGCGAAGCTGGCTTTCCACCTGAGGGCCATTGGCACCGGGGCCGAAGGTTGCGACCTGGCTTTCCTCGTCCAGCTCCAGCAAGCGATTCATGCGCGCAAGGGACAACGTCAGCACCGGCCGCTCGCCGGCCTGCGGGTTGATATGGCCCGCTACCGAGGTGCCGCCGCCATAGGGAATCAGCACCAGGTCGCGTTCAGCCGCCAGGGTCAGCAGCTCGCGGATCTGCTCCGGAGTTTCCGGGAAGGCGACGCCGTCGGGGAACAGACCGAAATCGCCCTCGCGCATGGCCAACCAGTCCGGCAGGCTCTGCCCACGGGCGTGGCGAACGCGGGTCTCGGCATCCAGGCTGATCAGCGGGTGCGCCTCCAGGCGCGAGGCCGGCACGCGCGCCAGTACCTGCTCAAGAGTCGCATCAGGCAGCGGCTGGCCCATGCTGATGCGTTCGGCCAGGAAAGCCGCTCCATTGGCCGGCAGTTCCACCACCGTCGCCTCATCGCCCCAGCCGTTCCAGCGTCGCATGCCGTTCTCCTTGTTCGGGTTGTTTCGAAGGTCTTGGATGGCTGCCTATACTAGCCAGCCGCCCAAAGGCGTCACTGTCGAATCGGGACAGTGGCCATCGCCAATCAGGACATAACAAGAAAACGCATGCACGCCCTCGGCTATACCTCCGTTCCCGCCCTTCTCAAGTACCTGCGCCATGCGGAACAGCTTGGTCTGGAACAGACTACCGTTCTTGCCGCGGCCGGGCTCAGCCCCGAAGATCTCGCGGACAACGGGCGACGCCTCCCCAGTGAAGTCCACGAGCGCCTGCTTGGCCATCTGATCCGCGAGTCCGGCGATGCTCTCTTCGGCCTGCATTCAGCGCGCTATGTGCAGCCCGGTTCCTGGAGCGTGCTGGGCTACATCACCATGAACTGCGCGACCCTCGGCGAAGCCATGAGTCGCATCGCGCCTTACGAGAAGCTGGTGGGCGACATGGGCGTGAGCCGTATCGAGGCCGAGGGCGACCTGGTGCGGATGATCTGGAGTTGCCGTCACCAGGACCCGGCCATCCGCCGCCACATGGTGGAAAACGTGCTGGCTTCCTGGCTGCTCTATGCCCGCTGGATCGCCGACATGCAGCGCTCACCAAGGGAAGTGTGGCTCGAACACGCCCAGCCCGCGGGAACCCGTATCGAAGACTACGAAGCTGTATTCGGCTGCCCGGTCCATTTCGAACAGCCCTGCAACGCCCTGCTGGTCCCCCTTGAATATCTCGCCGTGCCCCTGCGTCAGGCCGATGCCAATCTGCTGCGCACCCTGGAGGAACATGCCCTGGCCCTGATGGCCGGGCTGGATGACGACGAGCCGCTGCCGCAGCGGGTCAAGAATGCGCTGCGCCTGCTGCTCAAGGACGGCCTGCCACGCAAGGAACGGGTGGCGGAGAAATTCCACATGACCGTGCGCACCCTGCAGCGCCACCTGCAACAGGCGGGCACGAGCTACCAGCAGATCCTCGACGAACTACGCCGCGAACTGGCGGAGCACTACCTGCTACGCAGCGACCTTCCGATCCAGGACATCGCCTGCTATCTGGGCTTTACCGAATCGCGGTCCTTCCACCGCAGCTTCAAGGCCTGGACCGGGCAGACACCGGGGGAGTATCGGGAGGCGAAAAGGCAGGGCTGAAGGCAGGAACAAATCTGTGGGGGCGATTTCAATCGCTAAGCAGGACGCAGTCCTGCCATATGGGCTTGCATGGGGCAGCTGTGCTGCCCTTAGCGAATAAATTCGCCCCCACAAAGAAAGGCAAAACCCACGCAACCGCTAGGCCTGCAACTCACTCATCGGAATGAAGCGCAAGGTATCGCCCTCGACCAGGGTGGTGCCTTCCAGCACTTCCACCAAACCCTCTGCCCAGGCAGCACTGCGCAGCACACCGGAGCTCTGGTTCAGGTAGATCACCGCGCGGCCATTCTCCAGTCGCGCACGCAGGTACTCGCGACGGTTGCCGGGCTTCTTCCAGGTAAACCCGGCAGGCACCACGAACCCCAGCGGTTCCACCTCTTCGACGCCGAGACGACGCAGCAGATAGGGCCGCGCCAGAAGGCCGAAGGTCACCAGGGTCGACGCCGGATTGCCCGGCAGGCCGATCACCGGCACCCCACGGAAATGCCCGAAGGTCAGGGGCTTGCCCGGCTTGATCGCCAGCTTCCATAGCGCCAGCTCGCCTTCCTCACGCAATGCCACGCCAAGGAAGTCCGCTTCACCCACCGAGACGCCGCCGGTGGAAAGAATCAGGTCCACCTGGCCCAGGCTGGCCAGTGCCTGGCGGGTCAGCTCCAGATCGTCGGCGAGGATGCCGGCATCTACCACAGCGCAGCCCAGGCGTTTGAGCCAGGCGATCAGCAGGCTGCGGTTGCTGTTGTAGATCTGCCCCGGCCCCAGGGGCTGGCCGGGCGGTACCAATTCGTCACCCGTGGAGATCACCGCCACGACGGGGCGACGGCGCACGAGCAATTCGGCGGCGCCGAGGGAGGCACACAGCCCCATCTCGATGGGACCCAGTCGCGTGCCGGCCGGCAGCACGCTCTCGCCCGTACGGGTTTCCTGCCCGCGCGGGCGGATGTTCTGACCAGCCTTGAGCGGTTCGTGAAAGCGCACCCTGCCATCGGGGAGGACTTCAGCGTTCTCCTGCATTTCCACCAGGTCCGCACCCTCGGGCAGCGGCGCACCAGTGAAGATGCGCGCACAGGTTCCCGGTTGCAGGGGAGCCGGTGCGCTGCCGGCGAGAATGCGCTGACTCACCACCAGCGGCTCGCCCTGCCAGTCGGCCAGGCGCAAGGCGTAACCGTCCATGGCGCTGTTGTCCCACGGCGGCAGGTCGAGACCTGCTACCAGCGGCTCGGCCAGCACGCGGCCATCGGCCTCAGCCAGCGCGACGATTTCACAGGCTTCGATCGGTGCGGCCGTCGCCAGGTCGAGCAGACGCCGCAGGGCGTCCTCGACCGGCATCAGGCCGGGATGGTCGCAACCGCTCATCCGCGGCTCTCGCAGGCGTTGGCCTGGGTCAGGTGCGGCACGAAGTTGCAGGGGCGATGACGGTTGTCCAACTGCTCGGCGAGGATGCCATCCCAGGCGGTGCGGCAAGCATTGGTGGAGCCCGGCAGGCAGCAGACCAGGGTGCCATTGGAGAGGCCAGCCAGCGCGCGGGACTGCATGGTGGAGGTGCCGATATCGCTGACGGAAATCTGTCGGAAGTATTCACCGAAGCCATCCACCTGCTTGTCCAGCAGGCAGGCGACCGCTTCCGGGGTGCTATCGCGGCCGGTGAAACCGGTGCCGCCGGTGATCAGTACCACCTGCACGTGATCGTCTGCGATCCAGGTGGCAACCTGGGCGCGGATCTTGTACAGGTCGTCCTTCAGCAGCACGCGCGCGGCCAGGTTGTGTCCGCCGGCGGTCAGGCGATCGACGAAGAGCTGGCCGGAGGTGTCGGTCTCCAGGCTGCGGGTATCACTGACGGTTAGAACGGCGATATTGAGCGGCACGAACACCGCCTCGGCCTTGTGACTCATGGCAGGCTTCCAGTTGTAGGTGTGAATGCCCGGTGTTATATCACAGCGCCGTCCCGGAGACCTTTCCATGACCGACCCGACCTTGCCGCCCTGTTCCGTACTGCTGCTTTCCGGCGGTCGCGGTCAGCGTCTGGGCGGCCGCGACAAAGGTCTGGTCGAATGGCGTGGTCGTCCCCTGATCGCCTGGCTGCACGAACGGGTCCGCCCACTCACCGACGACCTGATCATCTCCTGCAACCGCAACGGCGAGCGGTACGCCGCCTGGGCCGACCAACTCGTGCAGGACGACAGCCCGGACTACCCGGGACCGCTGGCCGGCATCCGCGCAGGCCTGGCAGTGGCCCGCCATGAGCATGTGCTGATCCTGCCCTGCGACGCCCCGCAAGTGGACGACAGGCTCATCGCCAGCCTCCTCGCCGCCGCCTGCGAGCGGCCGGTCATGGTCCGTCAGGGTGAGTTCTGGGAGCCGCTGTTCTGCGTCCTGCCCCGTGCCGTGCTGCCGATACTGGAAGCCGGTTGGCAGGCCGGCGAGCGCAGCCCGCAGCGCATCCTTCGGAAACTGGACCCGGTCGCGGTGGTCTGCGTGGAAGGCGATCCGCGGCTCGCCAACCTGAATACGCCCGACCTGCTGGGCCGCTCGCGTGCTGGAAACTGAGTCAGATTTCCGGAACTTTGCCCGGAAGTTCTTCGTCAGAAGCTCGGTATAACCAGCGTAATCATCAAGGAGATGACGATGAACCAGCGGATAGTCCCCGCTTTCCTGCTCGCAATGGGTCTTTTCACTCTGGCCGGCTGCTCTTCGCCGACCGTGATCACCCTCAACGACGGGCGTGAAATCCAGGCCGTGGACAAACCCGATTTCGACGATGACACGGGCTTCTACGAGTTCGAACAATTGGACGGCAAGCGTGCCAAGGTGAACAAGGATCAGGTCCGCACCATCAAAGAACTTTGATTCTTGCGGCCCGCTCGCGCACTTCCTGCGAGGCGGGCCTTCACCCTCCCCCAGCAATCCCGCGTCATTCTTCGCTTCCTCACCCCGCAACGCAGCGAAATTAAAAAATTTCTCGCTAACCCCTTGTAGGCCAAAAGTTTTTCTGTAGAATGCGCGCCACACAACGGAGCGTAGCGCAGCTTGGTAGCGCGTCTCGTTCGGGACGAGAAGGTCGCTGGTTCGAATCCAGTCGCTCCGACCAAATCCCGAAAAACCCGCCTGAATGGCGGGTTTTTTATTGCCTGCGATTTTTGTCAGCGGCATACGCCACGAGGATCCAGCGTGGAAGCGGATCGAACTGCGTCGGTCCGCGCGGCGGGCATTGCTGCCACACGCCAAGCGGCCGGACGAGCTGATTCAGGAAATTACGGTCAGGACAGGAAGGAAGCCACGGCGGCTGCATCGAAGGGCCAGCCCAGTTCACCGCCGGTATCGCAACGACGCAGCACCGGAATGCGCAGGCCATAGACCTCGACCCACTCTTCACGCTCGGCTATGTCCACCAACTCCACCAACAGGCCGCGTTCGACGAAGGGCATGAGCACGCCCTCGGCGACCTCGCAGAGGTGGCAGCCGAGGGTGCCGAAAAGTTGGCATTCAGGAAGCATGGGGATGCGCCTCGAAGATCAGCGAGGCGCGAAGTCTAGCACGCGATCAGGCGTCGGGGGACTTGCCCTGCCCCTTGTCCAGCAAGGGTTGCAGGCCATCCAGCAGTCGATTGTTCAACGCCTCGGCCTTGGCCAGCTGAGCCGGATCGAAGCGTTCGTCCAGGTCAAATCCACCCTTGAGCAGGTGCTTCAGCGTGTCGCGGCCGTTTTCGACCAGCTCCGCGGCGCTACGCAGCGCTTCCAGCAGGCTGTTGGCGTAATCCTTGAGGTTGCCATTGACCGCACTGGCCGCCTGGCCGCCCTGGTGGGCGACTGCGCCATACGCATCGGTGGCCTGCATGACCTTGGTCTGGGTGAGGTGCAGGGACATGGATGCCAGTTGCTCGCCATCCATGTCCAGCGTCATGGCGCGGTCGAAGGCGCCGGCCAGGTCACCGGAGTAGAACTTGCTGGAGATGTCCTGGACCTGGCCGAGCAGGTCGCTCAGTGCGGCCTTTTCTTCGTCGTCCAGTTCGCCTTGCACCTCGATCTGCCAGGCGCCGATCTGCAGGCTGGAAGACTGGCTGCTGCCGACCAGCAGTGACGTATTGCCATCGCTGGCCGCCGCCAGGCTGCTGCGGGAGTAGCTGGCCGATGCCTGAGCGATCGAGATGCGCAGCTTGTCGCCGTCGCGGGTCTTCACTTCCAGGTCGAAGGTTTCCGCCTGGGCCTGGAATCGCTCGCTGTAGCCGGCAACGGCCAAGGTAGCACCGGGTTCAGTGGTAGCCGCAGGCTGCAGGTAGGTCTTCTGCAGTTGGCCCAGGCCGTCCTGGATACGGTCGAAGGTGTCGTCGATATCCTCGACCACCTTGCCGCCGAGCACACCCAGGCCATCGAGAATCTTGCGCGCGTCATCGAAGCCTTTCTGAATCCCGGCGCGAGCCTGATCGAGCAGCCCCTGCAACTTGGCTGGATCGCCGCCGTTGGCCGACTCGCTGCGCAGGCGCTGGTCGATGAAACCCAGCACTCTTTCCGCGACTTTCTCGGGGGTGTATTTGGAGGCCTTGTCGCTCAGGGCGCCCGGTTCCAGCCCCAAGTGCTTACCGAGTCGACCAGCCAGGGTTTCCTGTGCATCCAGCTGCTTTCGGGCCAGGGCAGCGGGCAAAGCGGAAACAGCGGAACGTTGGGTGGAGGAAGCGAAAGGGGCCAGGGCATTCATAGCGGGGAATCCGGAGTCGGCGGCGTCCCCTCTTTGGCGGCCAGCGGGCGAAGAACTTGAGCGACTGTCGACGAGCGGATCGCGTCAGATACCGGCGGCGCGCATCAGTTGATCAGCGGCCTCCTTGGCCTCCAGTGCCTGATCGCTCGGTCCCTCGATGTGGGCCATGCTGATCGCCCCCTCCATCAGATACTGGAGCTGACGGGCAAGGCGTTCGGGCCGGGCAACCTCCAGTCGTGCCAGCGCTTCGCGGAAGTAGTGCTGGGTTGCCAGCTTGTAGGACGCCGCCAGGCGATGCACCGGATGGTCGCGATCATGGAATTCGCCCGCCGCATTGATGAAGGCGCAGCCGCAGAACGGTTCCTGCCTCAGCCACTCGGCCAGGCCATCGAAAACCCGCAGGATGGCTTCCCGCGGCGGCAAATGCTCGAACGCCGATGCCATACGCTCGGCAGCCGGCGCGAAGCGTGATTCCAGGGCGGCAATGATCAGCTCGTCCTTGGACTTGAAATGCTTGTAGAGGGTCATTTTGGCCACGCCGGACTCGGCCAGGATGCGGTCGATGCCCGTGGCGTGAAAACCGTCGCGGTAGAAAAGCGCGATAGCGGTGTTGACCAATTGATCGCGTTTGCTCGATGCCATTGCTGCCTCCTGAACCGCCGCATTATGCGCACCCGGCCTGATCGACTCAAACCGCGCGGAATGCGAATCCGGGAGGTCGCTCATTTCGCCCTTGAAATATACAGACCTGTCTGTCTACTATCCAGCCCGTTCCCACCAACGCGAGGGACTCGCCATGCAACACCACGACTTCTATCTGGCCGGCAACTGCTGTGCCCTATCCGTACCTGAACGACTGGACCGCACGAATCCACGCCCTGCCCGGCTATGTTGACCTGCCCCGGTTCTAAGGGCCGGACACCAACCTGACTTTCCATTTCACCCCGGGGACGCCGGCAGTGACTTCAGAAGCTGCACGCCCCTCTCGCTCCCTGCCTCGAGGACACTGATCAAATGCGCCTGCGTTCGTATTGCCTGCTCTTACTGCTCGGCACCTTCAGCGCCATGTCTCAGGCCGATGGCCTGCGCTTCGCCCTGGTGAAGACGTCGGAAACCGAAACCCTCGACGCCTTCACCGTGGCGGACGGCAAATGGACGGAAAAGGTGAAGGCGAACCACATGGCGGTGCTGATTCAGCATCACGCTGCTACGTTGCTGTTCGACACTGGACTCGGCCGCCAGGTGGATAGCCAGTTCACCCGGGAAATGCCTTGGTGGGACAAGCCGCTGATGCAATACGGCACCGTGAGTCCGGCCCGCGATCAACTGGACCGTGATGGCGTCAAGGTGGACCGCATCATCCTCAGCCATGCTCACTGGGACCACGCCTCGGCCCTGGCGGACTTCCCCGAAGTGCCGGTCTGGGCGCCTTACGACGAAATCGAATTCACGGAAATCGCCACGCCGCCTGCGGTCCTCCCCAGCCAGTTCGCCCACAAGGTGAAATGGCACCCCTTCACCTTCCTGCCCATTCCTTTCATGGGCTTCGAGGAAAGCCTCGACCTCTTTGGTGATCGGAGCCTGGTACTGGTGCCGCTGAGTGGCCATACACCGGGTTCGGTGGGCCTGTTCGTGACCCTGGAGGACGGGCGACGCTTCTTCTTCACGGGTGACACCAGTTGGCGTCTGGAAGGTTTTACCGGGCCGAAGGAGAAGTTCTGGGTCAGTCGCAGGATGGTCGACAGGGATCGCGAAGCCACCCGCGCTCAGTTGCAGAAGGTCCACGACCTGCTCCAACTGGAACCCGGGCTCACCGTGATTCCGGCGCACGATGCCAGCGTGCAGGACAAGCTCGGCTACTACCCGCAATGGGTGCAGTAGACGGCCGACCATCGTCTAACAGACAGGAAATGTAACGAAATGCTTTAGTCAAATTGTTGTAACAGGACGACCCGACCGACCTGCAACCCAACGAGGAGACAATAACAATGAGCAATACCTCGCTTGCCCGAGCCGTGGCCCTCGCCGCGCTCGGCGCCAGTTTCACTCTGCCGGGCATTGCCCAGGCCGAGTTCATCAAGGACAGCAAGGCCAGCCTGGAGCTCCGCAACTTCTACTTCAACCGCGACTTCCGCCAGGACAACGCGCCCCAGTCCAAGGCCGAAGAATGGGCCCAGGGCTTTCTCCTGCGCTATGAGTCCGGCTTTACCGAAGGCACTGTCGGCGTTGGCGTCGATGCCCTCGGCCTGCTCGGCGTCAAGCTCGACTCCAGCCCGGACCGCAGCAATACCGGCCTGCTCAAGCGCGACCGCGAAACCGGCCGCGCCCAGGACGATTACGGCGAACTCGGCCTGACTGCCAAGCTCCGCGCTTCCAAGAGCGTGCTGCGGGTCGGCACGCTGCTGCCCAAGCTGCCGGTCGTCCAGTACAACGATTCGCGCCTGCTGCCGCAGACCTTCCAGGGCGGCCATCTGAACTCGCTGGAGCTCGACGGCCTCACCTTCGATGGCGGCCAGCTCAAGCAGGTCAACCAGCGCGATTCCTCCGACTACGAGGACATGACCATCGCCAGCGGCGCTGCGCGCGCCATCACCTTCCGCACCGGCACCACCAGCGACGAGTTCAACTTTGGCGGCGCCACCTACAAGTGGACCGATAGCCTCTCCACCGGCTACCACTACGGCGAACTCGACGAGTTCTACAAGCAGCACTACTTCACTGTCCTGCATGTACTGCCGCTGGGCGACAAGCAATCGCTGAAGAGCGACCTCCGCTTCGCCCGCTCCACCGATGAAGGCACCAGCAACGTCGACAACAAGGCCTTCGGCGCCATGTTCACCTATGCCCTCGGCGGTCATGCCTTCGGCCTCGGCTACCAGAGCATGAGTGGCGATACCGGTTTCGCCTACATCAACGGTACCGACCCCTTCCTGGTGAACTACGTGCAGATCGGCGACTTTGCCAACAAGGACGAGAAGTCCTGGCAGGCCCGCTACGACTACAACTTCGCCAGCATCGGCATCCCCGGGCTGACCTTCATGACCCGCTACCTCTCCGGCGACAACATCGACCTGGGCGTGGGCCGCGAAGAGGGCAAGGAGTGGGAACGCAACATGGACATCGCCTATGTGTTCCAGGAAGGCGCGCTGAAGAACTTCGGCGTGAAGTGGCGCAACGCGACCGTGCGCTCCACCAACTTCGGCAGCGATATCGACGAGAACCGTCTGATCCTCAGCTACGTGCTACCACTCTGGTAACGCCACCCCAACGGAAAAGCCCGCTAATCGGCGTAATGCTTCAGTTAGCCCTGCCCACGAGGTGTCGCTGTTGTTGTAGGAGCGAGCTTGCTCGCGAAGCTTTCCGGGATATCGGCCATTCGCCAGCAAGCTGGCTCCTACA
>MTEY01009698.1_pt1 | contig 76213 bp, 71 predicted proteins | sample 1042721 | NCBI WGS metagenome assembly MTEY01 (sample SAMN06185809, study PRJNA358809) | soil metagenome | isolation source: soil biostimulated with seedmeal as carbon source | place: India | collected 2015-05-23 | reverse complement strand
CGGTGTGTCCTCGTCGGTCGAGCCGCTGCCGTCTTCCGAAGTCGGAGCGTCGTTTACACCGGCAATCCGCACTGTTGCGGTGGACCAGCTCAGGGTGCCGTTCCCCAGGCGGATTGCGTAGGTGAAGCTGTCGGTCAGGTACTCGCCAACCGAGAGGCTCCGGTACGCATCGCTCTGGAGGAGGTCGCTGGCGTCATAGAGGACCTTCATCTTCCCATCCAGCGGGTCCTGGCCGATCCAGATACGGGCGCCATAGGCGCTGAGGCAATCCTGGTCATGGGCCAGCAGGTCCGCTTGTATCTCCGTCCGGGTCGCCGTGCTGCCATCGTCCGTAACGCCATCGTCCAGCGAATAGAGCGTCTTGGCCTTGCCACCCAGATCGTTCGCCATGACATCCAGGCAGATGTAGTCGAGGCCGTCTTGCACCAGGTTCTCGTAGAGGAAGCTATCGCCGTTCGCTTGGGGGGTATTGCTGAATGAGACGGTGGAGATGGCCATGCTGACGTCCTTTCGATGAATTCGTTGGTCTTGTAGGCGTTATCGGGGCTGTTGAGCGGTACCAGGCGGGCCCTGAGACGCGCGCTGCGAAAGGGACGCACGATGCCCGAAGGCAGCGCGCAGAAAGCTGCGAGCACCCATGCAAGGGACTCCTGAAGTGAGTGAGGGACCGTGAGGAAGCGAGGTGCCGACTACAGCGACGGCCAAAGCACTGATGTCAGTTTGATATTCGTTTAGGAGGGGCCCGAGCCTCTGTAAAGCAACGGCCTGCGGCGGAAAGTACTGACGGTCAAAATCACGACGAACGGCGAATTGGAGTCAGGAATTTGAATGACGGTGTGATGGCGGCCCGCTCGCGGAGTACGGTGACTTGTAGTGAAACCCGGATGGGACGACCATCTGCGCCTTGATTCGGCCCTGCCCTGGAGAAGACATGGCCCGGTACCCGCAGGTCGACCCGATATCCGCCAGGATGGCGTGGATAGGGTCTGGCCGTCCCTGGCGCGTCCTGCGTCGGCCCTTGTTGCTGATACCGCTGCTGATGCTGGCGCTGCTCTGGTCGGCCGACCGTCTGTTCCCGTTGCCACTGCCGGACGACGACCTGGCGCGGGTGGTATTGGCCGAGGACGGTACGCCGCTGTGGCGCTTCGCCGATGCCGAGGGCGTGTGGCGCTACCCCGTCAGCCAGGACGAGGTTTCGCCCTTTTACCTTGAGGCGCTGCTGACCTACGAGGACCGCTGGTTCTACCAGCACCCCGGCGTGAATCCCCTGGCCCTGGTCCGTGCAGCCTGGCTCAACCTCACCGGGGGACGTGTGCTCTCCGGGGGCAGCACCCTGTCGATGCAGGTGGCGCGGCTGCTCGATCCGCACTCGCGCACCTTCGCCGGCAAGCTGCGCCAGCTCTGGCGCACTGCACAGCTGGAGTGGCACCTGTCCAAGGACGAAATCCTCGGCCTCTACCTCAATCGCGCGCCCTTTGGCGGCACCCTGCAGGGTGTGGCGGCGGCCAGTTGGGCTTACCTCGGTAAACCACCTTCGCAGCTGACCCGTGCCGAGGCCGCACTGTTGGCCGTATTGCCCCAGGCGCCCAGCCGGCTGCGCCCGGACCGTCACCCCGAACCTGCCCAGGCCGCGCGGGACAAGGTGCTGCGGCGCCTGGCGCAGTTCGACGTCTGGTCCGAAGGCGCGGTGAAGGAAGCCATGGAAGAACCAGTGCTCCTGGCGCCGCGCCAGGAACCCAGCCTGGCACCGCTGCTGGCGCGCCGGCTGAATACCGCGAATAGCCCACCGCTGATCCGCACTACCCTCGATGCCGCCCTGCAGCGGCGGCTGGAAGACCTTCTGCTGGGCTGGCGCGCACGCCTGCCGGAGCGCACCTCGGCGGCCATCCTGGTGGTGGAACACCAGACCATGGCCGTGCGCGCCTACCTCGGCTCTGTGGATATCGCCGATGAGCGCCGCTTCGGTCACGTGGACATGGTCCAGTCGCTGCGGTCCCCCGGCTCCACCCTCAAGCCGTTCCTCTACGGCATGGCCCTGGATGCCGGGCTGATCCACTCCGAATCCCTGCTGCAGGACGTGCCCCGGCGCTACGGCGACTACCGTCCCGGCAACTTCGCCGCCGGCTTCATCGGCCCGGTGTCCGCCAGCGAGGCGCTTGGCATGTCCCTCAACCTGCCGGCGGTGCAACTGTTGGAGGCCTACGGGCCGAAGCGTTTCGCCGGCGAGCTGCGCAACGTCGGCTTGCCCTTGGTGCTGCCGGCGGCCAGTGAGCCGAACCTGGCCCTGATCCTCGGTGGCGCCGGCAGCAAGCTGGAAGAGCTGGTCAGCGGCTACAGCGCCTTCGCCCGCCAGGGCCGCGTCGCCCACCTGCGCCTGCAGCCCCAGGATGCGTTGCAGGAACGCCGCTTGCTGTCGCCTGGCGCCGCCTGGATCATCCGCCGCATCCTGGCCGGCCAGGCACGCCCGGACCGCGACCCCCGAGCCCGCCTGACCCAACGCCCGGTGCTGGCCTGGAAGACCGGCACCAGCTACGGCTTCCGTGATGCCTGGGCCATCGGCGTTGGGCCGCGTCATCTGATCGGCATCTGGATCGGCCGACCCGACGGCACACCGGTACCCGGCCAGTTCGGCCTGGCCTCGGCTGCCCCCCTGCTGCTGCAGGTGCACGACCTGCTGGTCAACCGCGATACCCAGCGCGGCATCGCCCAGCCGGTGGACCCGCAACCGCCGGAAGTCGGCGTGACTGCGATCTGCTGGCCACTCGGCCAACCCATGGCCAAGGGCGACCCCAACTGTCGCCGCCAGCGTTTCGCCTGGACCCTTGAAGGCACCACGCCGCCCACCTTGCTGGCCGCCGACCAGCCCCTTGGACTCGGCCTGCGCCAGCCGCTGTGGGTGAATGCCGAAGGCCACCAGGTAGCCGCCGGTTGCAGCGGCGCCCAGGCCCGCGAACTGGTGCTCTGGCCCGCACCTCTGGAGCCCTGGTTACCCCGCCGCGAGCGTCGGGCCGCGCGCTTGCCGTTGGTGGACCCGGCCTGCCCACCGCAGTTGCCGCCGCCCGCAGCACCACTCTCCATCGTCGGGGTTCGTGAAGGCGACCAGCTGCGCCGCCCATCGGGCAGCGCCGGACCGTTGTGCCTGCAGCTCTCCACCCTCGGGGGCAGCGGCCGGCGCTGGTGGTTCCTCGACGGCGCGCCGCTCACCGCCACAGCCGCGGAGGAGAGCTTCAACCAGGAGTTCCGGCGCAGCGGCCGGCACCAACTGAGCGTGCTCGACGAGGCCGGACAAACCGCTCGTCTGGAGTTCGCTGTCACGGACTGACCACGCGTTCAAGTTTCCGCTGGCGCGCGCCGATAAGTCTTGTTGGCAAAGAGTGGGAATATTGTCGAACAATTTGTATACAATCTCCCGCCCTCGTCTCGCCTCCAACAAGTACTCCAAGGAGACAACTCCATGCGCCTCTGGCAACGCAGTATTCAGTGGCAGCTTATCCTCAGCATGGGCGCAGCCCTGCTCGCCGGCATTCTCATCGTCATCGGCATCTATTCGGTACTGATGAACCGCCTCACCGAACGTTTCCTGCTGGATGAAGCCTTGCCTGCCCGCGTGCAGGCCATCGGCAACTCCCTGGAGCGCACCCTGGCCGCCCCGATTACCGCCAACGCCGGCATCGCCGGGAACGCGCTGGTGCAGGACTGGTTGGCCGAAGGCGAAGACCCGGCCCGTGCCGAAGCCTTTGCCCGCTACCTGGAAGGCGTGCGCGCCCAGCAGAACGCCACAACCACCTCCATCGCGGTGCTGGACAGCGGTCACTACTACACAGGCCAGGGCCTGGCGCGCACCATTTCCCGCAGCCAGCCGGAGAACCAGTGGTTTTACAAGCTGGTGGACAGCGACCGGAACCGGGTGCTGGAGATCGACATCGACAAGGGCACCCGCCTGCCGACCCTGTTCATCAACCAGCGCATCAGCCGCAACGGCAAGACCCTTGGTGTTTCCGGCCTGGGCTACAGCTTGCAGTCCATGTCCGAGATGATCCGCGACTTCCGCTTCGGTGAGCGCGGTCGCGTCTTCCTGATGGACAGCGAAGGCACCATCAAGGTCCACCCCGACGCCGCCCTGAATGGCAGCGCGCGCCTCGCCGATGTGTTCGGTGCCGACTCCGCCGCCCAGCTGCTGGCCTTCGGCGGCAAGGCCATCCACTTCAGCCGTGACGGCGAGGACTACCTCGCCCTGTCCCGCCCGTTGGAAAGCCTCGGCTGGCAACTGGTGAGCGAAGTGCCGGAAGCGGAAATCTACGCCGAAGCGCGCAAGGCCATGTGGACCAGCAGCTTCGCCGGCTTCGGTGTGCTCGCCCTCTGCCTGCTGTTGGTGGTGGTACTGGCGCGCGGCCTGGTTCGGCCCATTCGCCAGGTCACCGCTGCGCTGGTGGAGATTGGCGGTGGTGGTGGCGATCTCACCCGCCGTCTGGACGAGTCCCGTGCCGATGAACTGGGCGATCTTGCCCGGGGCTTCAACCGCTTCCTGGAAAGCCAACGCAGCCTGATCGGCGAAGTGCTCGACACCAGCCAGCGCCTGCACAAGGTGGTCGGCCAGGTGGCCCAGGTGGTCGACAACACCGCCAGCCGTTCCAGCCAGCAACAGGAAATGACCGACATGGTCGCCACCGCCGTGCACGAGATGGGCCTCACCGTGCAGGAGATCGCCCGCAACGCCGGCACCGCCGCCCAGGCTTCGCAGCAAGCGCGCGACGAGTCGTTGCAGGCGCGCCAGGTGGTGGGCGAGTCGGTGGGGCACATCGAGAAGATGTCCAACGAGATCGGCGTCGCCGCCTCGGCGGTGAGCGAGCTGGCCAGTCAGGTCGCTTCCATCGACCAGGTGCTGGCGGTGATCCGTGGCATCTCCGAACAGACCAACCTGCTGGCGTTGAACGCCGCTATCGAGGCCGCGCGCGCCGGCGAAATGGGACGGGGTTTTGCCGTGGTCGCTGACGAGGTGCGGACCCTGGCCAGCCGCACCCAGGCCTCCACCGATGAAATCCAGCAGATGATCCAGCGCCTCAAGCACGGTGCCGAAACCGCCGTGCATTCCATGCATGCCGGGCAGGCGGCGACCGGTACCGGGGTCGAGGCCAGCCACCGCACCGGCACCTCCCTGGGCGCCATCACCGATCAGGTGGAGCGCATCAGCGACATGAACCACCAGGTTGCGGCGGCCACCGAGGAGCAGTCGTCGGTCACCGAGGAAATCAATCGCAATGTCCAGGGCATTGCTGACCTGGCCCACGCGACGGCCAGCGAAGTACGTGGCTGCCGCGAGGAATGCCAGACCCTGAGCCGCCTGGCTGGAGACCTGGCGCAGCAGGTGGGCAAGTTCAGGTTGTGAGTGGCAAATGGGCAGTCCCAGGACTGCCCAACTCCAACCGAGCGAAATCGGGATCAGCCCTCTCGCCGCCGCTTATCCCCGACGAATGAGCCAGACGCCACCCACGATCAGCGCCAGGCCGGCCAGTTTGCCGATGCTGATGGGCGCCTCGCGGAAGCCTGCCCAGCCGAAGTGATCCAGCGTCAGGGCCATGCTCAGTTGCCCAGCCAGCACCAGCGTCATGAATAGCAGCGCGCCGATACGCGGGCCGGCAAAGGCGGCGGTGGCGATGAACACGGCGCCCAGCAGGCCGCCACTCCACTGCCACCAGCTCACGCCCTTGAGTGCATCGAAGGTCGGCAACTCGCGCTGGATCAGTACCACCGTGAGCAGGGCCAGGGTGCCCACCACGAAGGACACCAGCGCAGCGCTCATGACGCTGGAAATCTGCTTGGCCAACTGGCCATTGATACCGGCCTGCAGGGGCAGGAAGGCACCGGCGACGAAGGGCAGGGCGAGCAGCCACCAGGCCTTGGGCATGGCGATCTCCGGGGGAAATTCGAGGGGCGCCTAGTATGCCCGAGGCACTTCCCGGTTAGGCGTCGATCGCCGGACGAAATGCTGCCTGTCCGCTGTAGCCCGCGCCAGCCGGGGCTTCCGCTCGCCTTATACAAACTATTAATACCAAGTCGAAGATTGTCGATGGCTGTTGCGTGAACTGTCATGGCTGCAGAAGTACGGGGCTGAGGGGTCCCGGCGAGTAGGCACGACAAGGTAGGGACGCAAATGAATAACAAGACGAACTGGATCAATCTGGGCACTGCCCTGACCCTGGCAATGGTGTTTTCCGTGACGGGGTGCAGCAGCGGCGGCGGTGGTTCGAAGAGCTTCGTGGACAGTGCGAGCAGCGATACGCCGGCGGATGCAGCCGCTGGCACTGAGGGCGGAACGAGCACCGATGGTGGGGCCGGCGGTGGAGCGGTAGACGGCGGCACCGGCGGAGGAGCCGGGGGTGTAACCGGTGGCGGCGTGGTCGGTGGCGGTACAGGCGGTGGCGGTGTTGCAGGTGGAGGGACCACAGGCGGCGGTGGAACTGGCGGTGGTGTGGTGGATGGTGGCGGCACCGGCGGAGGTACCGGTGGCGGTACGGGCGGTGGCGTGGTGGATGGCGGTACCGGCGGGAGCACCGGAGGCGGCACCGGAGGTGGTACGGGCGGTGGCAGCGGCGGTGGATCAGGTGGCGGCAGTGGAGGCGGTACCACAGTTCCCGGCCTGGTGACCGGTGACGTGCTGCAGGACGCGGGCGGCATCGTCTCGGGTGCCGGCGATGCCGTCGAGCAACTGGGGCAGGCCGTCGGCAATATCCCGGTCGCCGGCAACACGGACCTTACAGGCGGTGCGGGTGACCTGGTGTCTTCCGTTGGCCAGGCCACCGACAGCCTGGGCGCTGGCATCAAGGACGGTGTTGGCCAGTTGGGCAAGGACGACAATGCGCTGGGCACCACCGTCGGCAGCATCGGCGAGGCCGTGAACGACCTCGGCGGAGGCGTATCGGCGCTGGGCGATGGCGTGAAGGATCTCTCCGACTCATCCGTTGTGCAGCATCTGCCGGTCCTTGGCGGCACCGTCGGTGGCGTGGTCGACAAGACGGGCGCGCTGGTGGATGGCGTCGGCGAGAAGGTCTCCATGCTCGGCAACACCCTGGACACCGCAGCAACTTCCGGCCCGCTGGCGGAGGTCGCCGGCGCGGTCGGCGACAAGCTGGTTCCCGTGGTCAGCCTCGCGGAAAGCGTTACCGGCAAACTGGGTACGGCCACCGGCCTGAACGAACCGGTGGACGGTCTGCTGGACAAGGCCGGCGACACCCTTGGCGCGGTCGGTGACAAGGTGGCCGATGGCGTCGACAACCCCCTGGGGCAAGCCGCGGGCGATACCTTGGCCAATACCGGCGATGCCCTGTCCACCACTGGTGGCGTGCTTGACCAGCAGGAAGGCGGCAGCACGCCGCAGGCGAGCCTGGATGCGGTGGTCAGCAATGTAACCGACGCCACCCGCCAGATCGGCCAGCAGACCAGCCTCGCCGCGCCTGTGGACAACCTGCTGGAAACGGCCGGTGGCGTGGTCGCCGGGGCGGGCAGCGGCCTGGACGCGGGCAGCCACAACGGACTGGTCAGTGCGGCAGGTGGCGCGGTGGTGGAAACCGGGCAGACGGTGGCCTCGCTCGGCACCCTGGTGGGTGGCGACGGCGTCACCAATAACCCGGTGGGTGCGCCGATGGCCGAGGTCACCAGCACTGCAGGGGCGACACTCACACCCGTGGTTCAGGACGTCGGGGGTGTCACTCAGCAACTGGGGGCGAGCACTGGACTGGGCGACCCGGCCGGCAATCTGGTGCAGCAGGTTGGCGGTGCGGTGGCCGACCTTGGCCAGCAGGTCGACGCCTCCAGTGGCAGCCCGGTGGTCAGCCAGGTCGGGCAGACCGTCGACGGTGCCGGCCAGGTCGTCGAGAAGGTCGGCACCCTGCTCGAGGGCGGCGGCAACCCGTCGGAGGGCGGCGTTCTGGGCGGCCTTGGCGCCACGCTGGAAGGCAACGTCTCCGGAAGCGTGAGCGGCAGTCTCGGCACCGGTCTGCTGGGCGGCCAGCGCAACTGAGCTGCCTTCGCCGGGCTCCCGTATGGAGCCCGGCAATCTCCTGCCCTCCGCTACGCCATCAGGGAGTGACCCATGCGTGCTTCCGCAGCGCTGCTCGCGCTTGGCTGCTTGGCGTTCAGCCACGCCCATGCGCAACAGAACCCGGTTTACCTCAACAGCAACGAAATCGAACGGCAGCTTCCCACTCCCAACCTGCCGGCGGATGCCTATCGACCAAAGGTGCCAGCGCTCAAGCTGCCCGAGGCGGGCAAACCGCAACCGCTGATGATGAGCACCCGGATCAGGGTGCGCGAGGTGCGGATCGAGGGCGGCAGCGTCTATCCCTCGACCCAGTTGAATGCGATCTACCAGCCGTTCGTGGGCCGCGAGGTGAGCCTGGGTGAACTGATCGAGACCACCCGTGGCGTGACGCGGCGTTATCAGGGCGATGGCTACCTGCTGTCCTATGCCTTTCTACCGGTGCAGGGTTTCGAGCAGGGCAAGGTCCGCGTGGTGCTGGTGGAGGGGTACGTCAAGGACTACCAGGTCCAGGGTGATATCGGCGCCGTGCGCGCCTATGTCGACAAGCTGGTTGCACGGCTTCAGGCAGAACGCCCGCTGACCCGCAAGACCTTCGAGCGCTACACCAGCCTGATGGGGCGCATCCCCGGCGTCACCTTGAGTGCACGGGTACCGCCGCCAGCCACCACCGACGGCGCCAGTCGCCTGCAGATACAGGCGTCGCGCAAGCCCTGGACGAGCAGCCTCAACTTCAGTGAGGACAATCGTGATAGCGCCCAGGCGGTGCTGGGGCTCACCAGCAATGCCCGGACGGCCATGGCCGAGCAAGTGGGCATCAGCCTGCTGGCGCCGCCCGGAGAGGACAACGAGCGCTACTACCGGCTCGACTATAGCCAGTACCTGGGCAGCGACGGCTCGCGGCTGAATCTCTACGGTTCGCACTATCGCAGCCAGCCGGAAGACAACCTGCGCCTGGCCAACGGCCTGGAACTGGAACGCCACCTCAGCAATGACCGGCTTTCCATCGGCGTGAGCCATCCGCTGATTGCCGCGCAGAAGGAATGGCTGAGCCTCGGTGCGCGCCTCTATGGCGTGAATGACCGGGTGCGCTACGAGGTGATCGGCTACCCGCTGAGCGTCGATGCCGATACCGACCTGCGTGCGCTGGCCTTCGAAGGCGATTGGAGCCGAGCCGACAAGCGCCGACTGCGCCTACTCAGCGCCGGCCTCTATCGCGGGTTGGATGCCCTGGGTGCGCGCACCGACAGCGAACTGTTCGACCTGGAGTTCACCCGCTTGCGCCTGTCCGGCGTACAGAGCGACCGCTTCGGTGAGCGGTGGCAAGGCGTGCTGTCCGCCGCGTTCTACTGGAGTGAAGACAGCCTGCCGGATGCCGAGCAGGTGGTATTCGGCGGGCAGAACTTCGGTCGAGGCTACCCGAGCGACCAGGCATCCGGAGACAAGGGATGGGGCGCGGCCTACGAGGTGAACTTCAGCCATCGGCGCGACGGCCGCTGGGTGCGCCTGTTGCAGCCCTACGTGGTGATTGACACCGCACAGGCCTGGTTCAACGAGCAGCCCCTGTCCCGCTCACACCTGTCTTCGCTGGCGACCGGCGTGAGGGTGGGCGATGCGCACTATTACAACGTGGCCCTGGAAGTGGCCAGGCCGATGTCGGACGAAGCCCTCGACAGCCGCAACCGCAGCCCGCGCGTGACCTTGAGTTTCAGCTACCAGCTCTAGCAACGAAAAAGGCCGCCATCCCGGGCGGCCTTTCTCTTTCGATTCGTGTGTATCAGTTGCTCACCAGTTTCAGCTGGGGTTGCGGGAACTGGGCCTTGATGACCTCCACCAGGCGCTCCAGGTAGATGGGCTTGCGGAAGAAGTCGATCACATGAAGGCGCAGCACATCGATCACGTCGTCCATGTCGGCATGGCCCGAGGTCACGATCACTGGCAGGTGTTGCTTGTTGGTATGGGCACGCAGTCGCTGGATCAGTCGCATGCCGCTTTCCTCGGGCATGCGCAGATCGGTAACGACCAGGGAGATGTTGGGGTGAAGCAGCAACAGGTCTATCGCGCTCCTGACCGACGTGGCGGTGTGGCAGTAGAAGCCTTCGCCTTCGAGCATCTCTGCCAGTTCCAGCAGGATATCTTCTTCATCATCGACCAGGAGCAATTGCTGTCGGAGCAGGGGAGTAGAGGGCATGTATGGCCTCCTGCCGAGTTTCTACGTTATCCAGTTTTTTATTGAATGCTCAGATAACTTTATGGAGCGGGTTTCAATGAGTCGTTGATCTCTGTGAAAATTTCTTTAACCCCTTCCTTGACATTGGGGGTGGCCAGAATAATCACCACTGCGACCATAGCTGCAACAATCGCGTACTCAATACCGGATGCACCCTCTTCTTCCTTTCCGAACTTCCGCAACTTCTTCGCAAGAGACAACAGGGACATGGTCATGGACTCCTTGCCTGGTGGGGGTTTGCCTAAGGCAAGCTGAGCGTTGTCGAGAGATTTCACTGCTGCAACTGTAAGAAAGCATTAATACCAAAGATATATATCCAAACGACTGTGGATATTCCACCAGTAGTGGGGAATAGAACCCGGTATTAGGGCGGGCAAGTATGAATATTCTGCGCGCGTGAGAATTGTTTTCATGTGCAGAGAAATAAATTCATTTGCCAGGAAAAACTTCTGCTAAACAGATTTCAGGGCAAGTTGATCAAGTTGAGGAAGGCGACCCGCTGGCTGGTCGCAAGGTGAAGATGCCCCCATACGCAGGGGCCTGTAGTTCTCACGACAGAGGAAGTGCCAGATGAATAGCCGGATGACCATGGCCTTGGCCGCGGTGCTGCTGTTGGGCGCCTTGTTGGCCGGATACTGGGGAATAGTGCTCAGCCGCGCACCGCAGGCCGTCGAGACGGTTTCGCCGGTCGCCCCCCGTGATACCTCCCCCCTTGCCACCGATGCCGCCGACAAGCTGCGCACCCCGGTGGTGGTCGCGGCGCGGCCACTCAGTCCATTCGTTGCAGTGACGGCCGAGGACCTGCGCATCGAAGAGCTGCGCATCGCGCCGCCCGGCAGTTTCAGCAAGGTTGAAGACGTCATCGGCCGCCGCCCCTGGAGGGCGGTGGCGGCCGGTAGCTGGCTGGAGCCGGCCAGCTTCGAGGCCGGCGGCCCGCTGGCGCGGATGATCCGCACCGACGAACGCGCCGTGGCCGTGGCGGTGGATGAAGTGGTGGGCGGCGGGGGTCACCTGCGTCCGGGCGACTATGTGGACGTCCTGCTGTTCCTGCGCGGCGAGGCCGGCGCCAGTCAGCAGAGCGCCCAGGTGGCGGTGCCCGCCCTGCGCCTGTTGAGCTTCGGCGAAGACCTCGGCCCCGATGCCGAAGGCCGCGCCAGCCAACCGGCCAAGGAGGGCGAGCAGGTCGAGCGTCGCGCGCCGAGCACTGCCGTCCTGGCCGTGCCCGAACAATGGGTGACCCGCCTGATGCTGGCCAGCCAGGCCGGTTCCTTGCGCCTGGCAGTGCGCAGCGCCGATGAACGCCTGCTGGAGCGCTACCAGACCGGAGAATCGACGACGGTCTCCCTGGACGCCAATAGCCGTCACCTGATGCCCCTCGAACAACTGAGCGCGTCACCGATTCCCCGACGCACCGTGGCGCCCACCGCGACGGTGGTGTCCACCGGCAAGGGGCCTGGCGTCGCCGTCTACCGTGGTGCCGAACTGACCCACCAGATTCCCTGACCTCCGCAAGGAACGCCTGAATGAAGCACCGGATCGCCTCCGTGATCTTTCCACTGCTCGGCTGCGTGCCCCTGAGTGCCTTGGCTGCATCGGGGTGCGATGCGTTGGGCCAGGCGCCAGGCGTGGTGGAGGTCGGGCAGGGGCGCCAGGAACTCATGAGTTATCCGCAGGCCATTACCCGCCTGGCCGTGGGCGATCCGGAAGTGGCCGACGTCCAGCTCGCCGACAAGCAGTCCTTCCTTATTACCGGCAAGCGCGCAGGGGCCACCAGCCTCATGGTCTGGACCAGCTGCAGCCGCGAGCCGCGCCGCAGTCTGCTGTATGTCGAAGGCGTGGCCAGCGCGGCGCTGGCCGAATCCCTGGATGAGCCGCAAGTCGCCGATCCGGTGCCGAGCCAGGTGCAGACCGATATCCGATTCGTCGAGGTCAGTCGCGGCAAGCTGAAGCAGGCCAGCACCTCGTTGGTACGTCAGGGTTCCAACCTCTTCGTGCTGGGCGCGCCGGGCAGCCTCAACAATATTTCCGTGACCCCCGACGGCATTCTCGATGGCACCTTCGGCGGCGCCACCGGTGGCTTCAACGTCATCTGGGGTGGCGGCAGCAGCAAGGTGCTCGGCTTTATCAATGCACTGGAGAACAGCGGCTTCGCCTACACCCTGGCCAAGCCCAGCCTGGTGGCCCTGAGCGGGCAGAGCGCGAGCTTCCTGGCTGGCGGCGAATTCCCCGTTCCAGTGCCCAATGGCGAGGGCGACAACATCACCATCGAATACAAGGAGTTCGGCGTGCGCCTGACCCTCACCCCGACCGTGGTCGGGCGTCAGCGCATTTCCCTGAAGGTGGCGCCCGAGGTCAGCGAGCTGGATTTCAGCGCCGGCGTCAGCATCGCCGGTACCCAGGTGCCGGCGCTCAAGGTACGGCGCACCGATACCAGCATCTCCCTGGCAGATGGTGAGAGCTTCGTCATCAGCGGCCTGATCAGCAGCCAGAACGTCGCCAACATCGACAAGTTCCCCGGCCTCGGCGACCTGCCGGTGATCGGCGCGCTGTTCCGTTCTTCGCAGATCGATCGCGAAGACCGCGAGTTGCTGATGATCGTCACCCCGCACCTGGTCCGGCCGCTGGCGGCGGGTGCACAACTGCCCGAGCTCCCCGGCGAAGGTCTGCGCCCCTACGACCCGGGCTTCTTCGACTTTTACCTGAACGAGCGTGGCGACTTCGATCGCCGCGCCGGGCTGTCCGAGTGAGGCCGGCATGAGTCAGACATTCCTCGCTTTCACCCGCCGCAGCGCCGACCTGGAATGGTTGCAGAGCGCGCTGACGCCATTGGGGCAGGTGCTCAGCGCCGGTCGCGGCGCCCTCGACGAGCTGCTCGGGCTGATCGACGTCACCAGCGCCAGCCTGGTCTTCGTCGGCCTGGACCGCGAAAACCTGGTGGCCCAGACCTCACTGATCGAAGGCGCCCTGGCGGCGCGGCCGATGCTGGCGGTGGTGGCCATGGGCGATGGTCTGGACAACCAGCTGGTGCTCAACGCCATGCGCGCTGGTGCCCGAGATTTCGTCGCCTACGGTGCCCGCACCAGCGAGGTGGCCGGGCTGGTGCGGCGTCTGGTGCAGCGGCTGCCAAGCGTAATGCCCAATCACAATGCCGGACGCCTCACCGCCCTGTTCAGTCGCCAGCAGGATGCCGATGCGGCGCTGCTGTCCGCGCACCTGGCGTTGGCCATCCAGCAGTGCGGCCAGCGCACCTTGCTGCTGGACCTCGGCCAACCCCAGGGCGACTGCCTGGCGCTGCTCGGGCTGGAGGCGTCCTTCCATTTCGCCGATGCCCTGCGCAACCTGCGCCGGCTCGATGCCGCCTTGATCGACAGCGCCTTCGGCAGCCATCCCCAGGGGCTGCGCCTGTTGGTGCAGGAGGCGGGCGGCGAAACCCTGGAGCGGATCAATGCCGCCGAGCTCTACCTGTTGCTCGGCACCCTGCGTCAGCACTTCCAGCACATCGTGGTGAACCTGGTGGGGCAGCCCGATAGCGAGGCCCTGCGCATCCTCGTCGGCAACGCCGATCAGTTTCTCTGGTGCACCGACCAGAGCGTGCCGGACTGCCGTCGCAACATCGAACTGCTGGGACGCTGGCGCGAAGCCGGGGTCAAGCTGGAACACGCGCAACTTCTGGTGGATCGCCACCTGCGCGGAGTGGCGCCGGAAAGCGAAGTTCTGGCGCGCTCCTTCAACCTGCCCGTGGCGGAAACGCTGCCCAACAGCCCCGAACTGCGGATGAATGCCAAGAACCAGGGCCGCAGCCTGTTCGAACTGGCGCCCCGTGAGCGCCTCAGCCAGCGCCTGCGCCAGCTGGGCGAGCGCCTGGCCTGCAGCGAGCAGCCGCGCCTGCGGCCGTGGCAACGACTCTGGAGCGTCCGCGGATGAGCGGCGAGAGCCTGTTCGGCGGCGCCGCCCGCTACACCCAGCTGGGCCATAACGATCCTCAGGGCCTGAAGCTGGTGCTGCACCGCTCCATCATCGATGCCATCGACGATGACGGCGTGAACATCCTTGAAGGCGCACGTGGCGCCGTCTCCCAGTACGTCATCGACAAGGTGGTGGAGTTCGTCGGTCGCCATCACCTGGCAGTGTCGCGCTATGAAATGGAGCGGCTGGCCGAAGAGCTGGTGGATGAACTCACCGGCTTCGGCCCGCTGGAAGTGTTGCTGCGCGACCCCGGCGTCACCGAGATTCTGGTCAACGGTCCGTGCCGCATCTTCATCGAGCGCGAGGGCATGCTGCACCAGAGCGACCTGCGCTTCATCGACGACCAGCATGTGCTGCGGGTGATCCAGCGCATCCTCGCGCCGCTGGGCCGCCGCCTCGATGAATCCAGCCCCATGGTCGACGCGCGCCTGCCGGACGGCAGCCGGGTCAACGCCATCATCCCGCCCATCGCCCTGGACGGCCCCTGCATCTCGGTGCGCAAGTTCCGCAAGGACCTGCTGCAAAGCTCCGACCTGCTGGCTTACCAGTCCCTGGACGAGCCCATGCTGCAGTTCATCCGCCGTGCCGTCGGCGAGCGCTGCAACATTCTGGTCAGCGGCGGCACCGGTACCGGCAAGACCACGCTGCTCAACGTCATGAGCCTGTTGATCGACAGCCATGAACGCCTGGTGACCATCGAGGACACCGCCGAACTGCAACTCAACCATCCCCATGTGGTGCGCCTGGAAACCCGCCCGCCGAATGCCGAGGGGCGCGGCGAGGTGGCCGCCAGCGACCTGATCCGCAACGCCCTGCGCATGCGGCCTGACCGCATCATCCTCGGCGAGATCCGTGGCGTCGAAGTGCTCGACGTGCTGCAGGCGATGAACACCGGTCACGACGGTTCCATGAGCACCGTGCACGCCAACTCGGCGCTGGATTCGCTGCTGCGCCTGGAAACCCTGGTGGGGCTCACTGGCCGCCAGGTAGCCGAACGCACCTTGCGGCAGATGATCTGCGCGGCCCTCGACCTGGTGATCCAGCTCACCCGTCTACCCAATGGCCGGCGCTGTATCAGCGAGGTGGTGGAAGTGGTCGGCGTGCGTGACGACGTCTACGTCACCAACTGCCTGTTCCGCCTCGACCGCGCCAGCGGCCGCTTCATCACCGAGGCGGTCAACCCCGCCGGGGAGAAACTGCGTCAGGCCGTGGGGGGCGCCCGATGAGCGCGTCGCTGCTGCTCGGCCTGCTCGGCAGCCTGCTGCTGGCGTTGGGTCTCGCGCTGCTGCGAAAAGGCTGGCGCAAGTCCGGACAGGAACGGGTGCTGCAACGCCTGGGGCAGGGCGCGGCGGCAGGGCCCGTCTCCACCCGCGCGGGATGGCTGGAACGCACCTTCCTGCGCGCCGGTTTGGACCTGCCACGCGAACGGCTCGGGCTGTTGCTGACGACATGGCTGGCGGCCGTGCTGCTGGCGGCACTGGCCGGCGGCTGGATACCGGCACTGGCGATGGCGCTGCTGATACCCCTGGGCCTGCGCGCCTGGCTGGGGTGGCGCTATCGACGTCGGGTGCGACGCCTGGTGGAGCAACTGCCGACGCTGCTCGACCAGGTGGTTCGCAGCCTGCATGCCGGACGTACCTTGGGCGACGCCGTGGTGCGCGCCATCGACGCCTCGCCCGACCCGCTGCGCGCGGCGCTGTCGCGGGTGTCGCGGGATGTGCAGCTGGGCGTCAGCCTGCCCGACGCGTTGCAGGAAGTGGCCGAGCTGTTCGAACAGGAGGAGCTGCGCATTCTCGCCCTCGGCGTACGGGTCAATCACCGCTACGGCGGCGGCGCCAGCGAACTGCTGGGCAACCTGATCAAGGTCATTCAGGAGCGCGAACAGATCGCCCGCCAGTTGCGCGCGATGACCGGTGAAACCCGCTTCACCGCCGTGGTGCTGGCGCTGCTGCCGATCTCGGTGGCTGGCTACATCCTGGCGGTGAATCCCGGTTACCTGATGAGCCTGTGGCTGGACGCCAGTGGCCAACGGATGCTGCTCACGGCCTTCCTCATGCAGGCGCTGGGCTGCGTCATCCTCTGGCGCATGCTGAGGAGCGTGTGAGATGGCGCTGATTCTCTTCGCTGTTCTGCTGGGCCTGGGGGCGCTGCTGCTGGTGGCCAGCCTCCTGGGTGAGCGCCAGCAGCGCCATCGGGTCCATCAGCGCCTGCTCGGCCACGACTTCGCCGGGCACCTGGGCGACGCGTATTGGCAGGGGCTGATTCGCCGCCTGGGTGCCAGCCGGTTGGCGCGACGCTACCTGGCCCTGGACGGTGAAACCCAGTTGCTGCTCAGCCGCATCGGTTGGCGTCGTGCCAGTCGCCGCACGCTGTTCCTCGTCTGCCAGCTCATTGCGCCGCTGCTCATGCTCGGCCTGGCCTTGCTGGGACAGTCGCTGCTGGAAGAACCACCGGCGCAATCCTGGCTGGCGCCCTTCCTGGCCGCCGGCTGCGGGCTGCTGTTGCCCAAGCGGGTGCTGGCGATGGCCGCGCTGCGCCGCCAGAACGCCTTGCAGCAGGAGCTGATGGTGTTCATTCCCATGGTGCGCATCCTCTTCGAAGCCGGGCTGACCGTGGAGCAGGCACTGCGGGTGCTCAGTCAGGACGGTCGGAACCTGATGCCGGTGCTCACCGCCGAGCTGCGTGGGCTGTTGCAGCACGTGGACTCGGGCCTGGAGCTGGGTGAGGAACTGGGCAAGCTGGCGCGCCTGCTGGCAGTGGATGAGCTGACCGACAGCTTCACCATTCTCGAACAGCTGGTACGCCAGGGGGGCGGCGCCATGGCATCGCTGCTGGCGTTGAAGAAGCTCTTGGACGACCGTCGCCTCACGCGGATGCAGGAGTACATCTCCAAGCTCTCCGCGAAGATGGCGGTGGTGATGATGTCGCTGCTGTTCCCGGCCCTGCTGATCGTGCTGGGCGGACCGGGGCTGATGGCGATCGGCCGCGCAATGGGGGGAATGGGATGAGAAGGATGCTGATGCTCTGCGCGCTGGGATTCCTGGGTGGGTGCGCCAATCCTCCGGTCCAGGTCGGCTGGCTGGCGCGGGGAGGCTGTGGCCAGCCCACGCAGGAACAGGAACTGGCGCTGAACCTCGCCCGTGACATGGCGACCGAAGGCCGCGCGCACGCTGCCCTGGCGCATCTCCAGGCACTGCCCGCGAACCTGCCGGAAGTGCGACTGCGCCAGGCGCGTATCTATCGCAGTCTGGATCGCAGCGAGGCGGGGCCGCTCTACCAAAGCCTCTTGGGCACCTGCCTGGCCGCAGAAGGGCACCATGGCCTGGGCCAGCTCGCCGCGGCTCGGGGTGATCAGCGTGAAGCCCTGGCGCAACTGCGCGAGGCCGTAGACCTGGCACCCACCGATGCCAAGGTGCGCAACGACCTGGGGCTGGTGCTGCTGCGCGAAGGGCGGGTGGAGGATGCGCGTTTCGAATTCCTCACCGCACTGGAGCTGGGCGAGGGCGATACCTTGCCGGCGCAGAACCTGCTGTCGCTGTTGTTCTATGAAGAGCAATACCAGCAGGCCGCCGAACTGGTATCGCGCATGCGTCTGCCGGCTGATGTGGTACGCGGGGCCGAGGCGCGGGCGCGGGAGATGAAGCGACAGGGGCTGTCCGCGCCGCTGGCGACGCGACCGGCCGAAGCCGATGCCCCACTGTTGGCGGAAGTGCGCAAGGCCGTGTCCCTTGGTGACGAGGAGGTGCGCCCATGAAAGTCTGGATCGCCATCCTGCTAATGGGCGCCTGCTCGGGCTTGCAGGCCGCCGAAGACGCCCGTCATGCAAGGCACGAGCGCCAGCGGAACACCGAACAATGGCTGAGCATCCAGCGCGAAGGCAGCCAGGCTTCGCGCCATGCCCAGACCGCGAGCGCCGCCGAACGCGAACTGGCCAACCAGCGCTGGCTGGAGAGCTACAAGTACGCCATTCCCGAGCGCTACTACGACGATGGCATGGGTGTCGACGGCGGGTCGTCGTCGAGCGAGTGAGGCACGTCATGCGCAGCCTTCACCGACAACGCGGCGCCATCGGGCTAATGGCGACCATGGTGCTGTTGATTGCCGTGATGATGCTGGCGTTGACGGTGGACGCCGGGCGTCTCTATTTCGAGAAGCGCAAGCTGCAACGCGTGGCGGATATGGCGGCCATGGAGAGCGCGTCGCGGTCCGGACTCTGCGGAACCACCACAGCTTCCGGTGTGCTGGCGCTGGCCGATGCCGCCGCGGCTCGGCATGGCTACTCCGGCGGCCTGGGGACCGGGAAGAACAGCGTCGGCCTCGGTTATGTGGCGCTGGATGGCGCGGAGGAACGGCGGGTGTTCACGCCTTCGGCAACCCGCGCTGAAGCGGTGCGGGTACTCGCCAACCAGGAAGTGCCTGCCAGCTTGGTGCTGGGTGGGCTCTGGGGCGAACGGGTGAATCTCCAGGCGGTGGCCGTGGCGCAGCGTCCGGCATTGGCCGCCTTTTCTCTCGGCAGTGGCCTGGCTTCCCTGGACCCCCAGCAATCGGCTGTACTCGATGCGTTACTGGGCAAGATGCTCGGCACCACGCTGAACCTCGACGCGGCTTCCTACCAGGGGTTGGCCAACACCCGGTTGAACCTGCTGGAGCTCAATCAGAACCTGCCACCGGCGGCCCGCCTGGATCTCACTGCCGGCGACGTGCAGCAGTTGCTCAACACACAGCTCAGCCTGGACCAGGTACTCGATGCCATGGTCGGCGCCGCCAACAGTCGCGAGACCCTGGCAGTGGGGGTGCGCAATGGGCTCAATAGCCTGACCGACGTGAGCCTCGGCGCCACCCAGGTGAAGCTGGCCGACATCCTCAACGTCGTCACCCCCGCTGGCGGCGGCCAGCAGGCGTTGCGTACCGATGTCAGTGCGCTCGACCTGATCACTGCCCTGGCCTTTCTCGCCAACAAGGCTCATGCGGTGGATGTGGGGCTGGGGGTGAACCTGGGCGGCCTGGCCAACCTTGGCCTGAAGGTCTATGTGGTCGAACCACCGAAGATTGCCATCGGCCAGCCGGGCAAGGATGCCGATGGGAACTGGAAGACCAGAGTGAGTACGGCTCAGGTGCGTTTAGAAGTTGGGGGAGATATCAACGTGATGAGCCTGGTGAAAGTAGCCCTCGGCCTTCACCTTGATGTGGCGACTGGATGGGCGGCGCTGCAGAGCGTCGATTGCGGAAGCATCTTGCCGGGCGTTCGAGAGGTGACTGTCCTTGCCAAGCCAGGTGTCGCCAGCCTGGGATTGGGGCGATATACCTCCATCGCGTCTGGCACTCAGGTTCAGCCGATCTCGGTCAGTCCGCTGACTGGCATCACCGGCATTGAGGTGGAGGTGTCGGGATCGACGGAAGTAAGCAATAGCCAACCGAAAGAGGCCAGCTTCACCGTCTCGCCCAGTCAGCCTTTGCCGCAGCAGAAGCGCGTGGCCACCCAGGTTGGCGGGGCGCTCGAGGATGGTCTCGACAATCTGGCGAGCAGTCTGCAGGTGGAGGTAGTCACGAAGGATTGTGGGTTGCTTGGCCTCGGCTGCTTGATTGGTGGTGTTACCAAGGGCGTGATCCAGACCACGCTTGGGCCCACCATAGAAACGACTTTGGGCAGCCTGATCCCCTTGCTGGGCAAGGCCGTGCTGGAACCGGTCCTCCAATTGCTCGGCATTGAACTGGGCTATGCCGACGTGCGCCTGATCGACCTGGATACGTCCGCGCCGAGGTTGATGCTCTGAGCCGGGGAAGGCTCGTGCAGGCTGCGCTGGAGCGAAGGCCGGTCGCCGAACCTGTAGGAGCGAGCTTGCTCGCGAACAGCCCGGGCAGAACCCTTTCGCGAGCAAGCTCGCTCCTACAATTTTGAATTCGCGCCTACATCGTCATCAATGCGCCACCTGCTGCCCCCGCCGAGCCGGTGGGGCCATGGCCAGGGCGAGCTGGGTGCGGTTGTGCATGTGGGTCAGACGCAGGATCTGCGAGACATAGAGCTTCACGGTGTTTTCCGTCAGCCCCAGCTCGCACGCGGTCTGGTAGTTGGTCATGCCCTTGCCCACCAGCCTGGCCACTTCCAGCTGGCGCGGCGAGAGCTTGTCGAACGGCGGCTGCGTGCCCATGTCCTGGCATTCCACCAACTGCGGGTTGTGATCGACGGGGCCGCGACGGCGCCTGTTGATGTCGTGGTACAGCTCGTCGATGGATTCGGCGAGGGTGCGCAGCTTGTTATTCAGCAGGGCCAGTTCCAGGTTGTCCTGGCGACGCTGCTGCAGCCGTTCTTCCAGGCGGCGCACGGCGCGCAGGACGTGCTCTGGATCGATGGGTTTCTGGTAGTAGTCGGCGACGCCGGCGCGCATGGCCTCGATCACGTCTCGTGGCTCGGCCTGGCCGGTGAAGATGATCGCTTCGAAGGCGCGACTGCCGCTCAGACGCTCCATTTCCTGGACCAGGGCGATGCCGTCGAGCTCAGGCATATGCAGGTCGCAGAGCACGATGCCGATGTCGGGGTCTTCACGGAAACGCCTGAGCGCGTCGAGGCTGGAGGAGTAGCCGACGCAGTGGTAACCGCAACTTTCGAGGAAATCCTGGAGTTCGATGACGATGGCTTCATCGTCATCCACAACGAGCAAGGTGCAAGGTTGAGAATCCATATCCAGCCTTCCAATGCGAGCGATCCGGGCAGTTGATGCTTGCGCTTCCCCAACCCGGCACGCGGGATTTGGAACGACGGTGCAATACGTACGAAAGATATAGCACTTTCATATCACTGCCAGTCAGTTCGTCAGAATTAGCGATGCCAAAGAACCGACGAACAGAAAGGGGGCGAAGGGATAGCGCCGGGCGCGCTCCGGCGCCAGCTGTGCCAGGGCGCTGTGCAAGCCCGCTGAAAGCACGGGCCAGAGCGGACGCGACAACCCGGCCCAGGCCAGGTAGGCCAGACCGGCACCGGCCAGGCAGTAGAGGACGAACAGGCTGTGGCTGCACAGGGCGATGCCCAGCAGCAGCTTCACATCGCCCGCGCCCAGCTTGCCGATCCACCAGCCCGGCACGGTCAGCAACAGGGCCAGGCCGGCCGCGAGCAGGCCGTCGGCAGGCGAAGCGTGCAGCAGGGTTTCGCCACGCAGCAGCAGATAGAGCAGGGCAAGTGCCACGCCGCCGAGGCTGAGCCAGTTGGAAATGCGCCGCTGCCTGAGGTCCTGCAGGGCGCAATGGGCGATCCAGAACAGCAGGGGGAGGGCCGACATGAAATATCCGTTGCGTCCGAAAAGTCCTTCTATGCTGCTATCTGTGTAGCCGAATCTTCAGAAGGCAGCTGAGCATTTTCTGCCGCAGTGCGGCCGCCAGTCAGGAAGGTCTCCAATGAGAAAAGGGGTTGCGCCGCGCTTCGCCCGGCCGCAGAAGGGTGCTGCGGCCATCGAGTTCTCGCTGGTCTTCGTCATCTTCTTCGCGATCTTCTACGGCGTGGTCAGCTACTGCCTGCCGCTGCTGATGCTGCAATCCTTCAATGAGGCCTCGGCCGAGGCCGTGCGCCGCTCGGTGTCGATCAACCCCGAATCCGCCAACTTCCTCGCCCTGGCCACCACCGAAGCGAATACCGCGATCAACCAGAAGCTCGCCTGGTTGCCGGCGAATGTCCGCAGCAACCTGCCGCCGGCGGTCAGCCTCAGCGGCGGCGTGCTGACCGTGCGCATTGCCTATCCCTACAACGCCAAACCGCTCGTGCCGTTCCTGGTGCTGCCGGGTATCGGGCGGGTGCCGCAACTGCCGGACGAACTGGCGGCCCAGTCCAGCCTGCGGATACAGAATCCATGAGACCCGGCATGGAAGACGGGGCGGAACAACTGGGCTCATCGAGCCAGGCCTTGTTGCAGGCGGCTCGCAGTACCCCATCCAGCCTGCTGATGGCGCTGGACGCCCAGGGTCGGGTCATGGGCATCGCCGGCGCCCTGGGATTACGTCTGGGACGTTCGGCAAATGGCCAGAACCTGCCGCTGGCAAGTTTCGTCAGCGGCCACTGCGCGGCGATGTTGCACGGGGCGCTGGAGCAATGGGGCCGCGATTGCCTCGATCTGGATTTCATCTGCCCGGACGGCCAACTGCTGCAAACCCGTGGCTGGCTCACCGCCACCCGCGACGGCTGGTTGTTGCAGGCGCTGGATATCGGTGACCTGATCCGCCACCAGCAAGCGGGCGATCTTCGCCGGCAGGCCTTGCTGCATGCCGGGCAGGCGGCTGAGCACCTGCGCATGGCCAGCCCGTCCCTGCTGCCGCAGGTCACCCACGAACTTCTGGAGGCGATTGCCTTGCGCTGGCGGGTGCCCTGCCTGGCGCTGGCGCTGCATATGCCGGCTGGCCAGGGCTGGCAGGTCTATGCGCAGTACCGTGGCCATGGCGCGCCCGGTCTCTGGCAGGAAGGGCAGCGCCTGGGGCAGGAACTTGCCGACCTGCCTGGCCGTTCTCCGCAGCGCTGGAACTGGTCCCAGCTGTCGCAGCATCCGCGGCTGTTCGCGTTGCTGGGCGATGGTCCGGCCTATCTGGTGCCCTATGTGGAGCTCGCCGGTGTCAGCGCCTGGCTGCTCTGCGCGCCGTTCGAGCCGGACCCCCATGGCGCGCTGGGCGATGCCGAATGGCAGCAGATCTGCGCCCAGATCGCCGGCCCCCTGCTCACACGTTTGCGGGAACAGAACCAGCGTCACGAAGGGGGCCGCCTCGATGCATTGCAGGATTTACTGGGCGCCGGTTGGTGGGAATACCTGCCGGCCTCGAAGGAGGTCATGGTAGCTCCCGCGCTGGCCAGGGCCTGGCAGGCCGACAGCCAGGGCCGGTTGTCAGTGGACGACTGGCTGCAACAGGTGCACCCGGCCGACCGCGACGAATTCCGTGCCCGGCTGCGCGCCACCGAGTTGAACGGCCAGGGCTTTACCCAGTGCCTGCGCCTGTATGTGCCGGGCGTGCAGGCGGAGGCGATCTGGCATCGGGTGCAGGCGAGGGTACAAGGCCCAGCTTCCCAGCCACGGGTATTCGGCTTCCTGCTGGACATTAGCGACATCAAGGCCCAGGAAGCCAGCGCGGCGGCGGCTCACGCCCGCCTGCGCAACCTGATCGCCAGTGCGCCAGCGGTGATCTACGTATTGCGCTACGACGACGGTGCATTGCTGCCGGAGTTCTGCAGCGACAGCCTGAGTCCCATGCTCGGCTGGACCCTGGCGGAGCTGCAGCAGGGCGGGCTGGCCGAACATGTCCACCCCGACGATCACGAGATTTTCTTTGCGCGTACCCGCAGCCTGTTGCGTGAGGGGCAGGTCAGTTGTCGCTACCGCCTGCGCGACCGCCAGGGCAACTACCACTGGCTGATGGACGAAGCGCGCCTGCTACGCAACGAACTGGGCCAGCCCCGGGAAGCGGTGGGCATCTGGCTGGACGTGACGGAAGCCACCCTGGCCGCGGAGCGGGTGCGCGAGAGCGAGGAGCGTTACCGCATCCTGGTGGAAGACTCGCCGGCGATGATCTGCCGTTACACCCCCGACCTCGTGCTGCGTTTCGCCAACCGTCCGCTGGCGGATTACCTGGAGTGCCGGCCGGACGATGTCGCCGGCACCCACCTCGGCGCTTGGCTCTCCGATGAGCAGCGGCAGACCTTCCAGGAGCGGCTGATCGGCCTCACCCCGGAGCAACCGGTGAGCACCGCCGAAATCTGCCTGCAACTGCCGGGTCGCGAGCACGCCTGGTGGATCTGGGCCGACCGTGGCGTGTTCGACGAGCACGGCCGCCTGCTGGAAGTGCAGGCGGTGGGCCGCGACAACACCGAGGTGCGCAAGGCCCAGCAGCAGCTCTATCAGGGCGCCAAGATGGCCACCCTCGGCGAGATGGCCACCGGCCTCGCCCATGAGATGAACCAGCCGCTGAACGTGATGCGGATGGCGGTGGCCAATGTGCTCAAGCGCCTGGCCAGCGACGAGGTGCAGGTGGACTACCTGCGCGACAAGTTATTGCGCATCGAGGCGCAGGTGCAGCGCGCGGCGCGCATCGTCGACCACATGCGCGTGTTCGGTCGGCGCTCGGACGTGGAGCAGCAGCTCTTCGACCCACGCCAGGCAGTGGAGGGCGCTCTCTCGCTGCTCTCCGAGGGACTGCGCGGCAAGGGCGTGGACGTGCGTCTCGCGCTGGGCGAACAAGGCTTCTCCGTACGCGGCTTCGCCGACCAGCTGGAACAGGTGCTGATCAACCTCATGGTCAATGCCCGCGATGCCATGCTCGGCAAGAAGGAAAAGGAACCGGACTTCGCCCCATCCCTCCTCGTTGGGCTGGAGCCGCGGGGTGCCTGGGTGGAGTTGCGCGTGGAAGACAACGGCGGCGGCATCGACCCGCGATTGCTGGGGAAGATCTTCGATCCCTTCTTCACCACCAAGCCCGTGGGCAAGGGCACCGGGCTCGGGTTGTCGGTGAGCTATGGCATCGTCCAGCAGATGGGGGGGCGCCTCAGCGTCCAGAACGCGGCCGAGGGCGCCTGCTTCCGAATCGCATTGCCGCTGTATGAAGGATCACCGGGCGTGGAAATCGCCAATCCGGTCGAGGAAAGCGCGCTTCCCGTCGACTAGCACCCCGACGCTAAAGCGCCCGATTTTCCAGCCTGGCTGCTCCTGGCCCCGGGCGGATTCCCCATTCTGGCAATAACCCCGAACCTGACTAACCTTTCAAGAGGTTTGCCCGGCATGTACCGGGCACCGCCTGCCTGATGAGGGAAAACACGATGGACATGAACCGTCGACAATTCTTCAAGGTCTGTGCCGTAGGCCTTGGAGGATCGAGCCTGGCGGCACTGGGGGTCGCCCCCCCGGCAGCCTTCGCCGACCAGGTGCGTCATTTCAAACTGGCGCGCACCATCGAGACGCGCAACACCTGCCCTTACTGCTCGGTCGGCTGTGGCCTGATCATGTACAGCCAGGGCGATGCGGCGAAGAACGTCGCGCAGAACATCATCCATATCGAAGGCGACGCGGATCACCCGGTCAACCGCGGCACCCTCTGCCCGAAAGGCGCGGGCCTGCTGGATTTCGTCCACAGCCCCAACCGCCTCAAGTACCCCGAGATTCGCGAGCCCGGTTCCAGCGAATGGAAGCGCATCGAGTGGGATGACGCCCTCGACCGCATCGCCAAGCTGATGAAGGCAGACCGCGACGCCAACTTCGTCACGCAGAACGACCAGGGCCAGACCGTGAATCGCTGGCTGAGCACGGGTTTCCTCGCGGCGTCGGCTTCCTCGAACGAGGCGGGCTACATCACCCACAAGGTGGTGCGTTCCCTGGGCATGCTGGGGTTCGATAACCAAGCGCGTGTCTGACATGGCCCGACGGTGGCAGGTCTTGCCCCGACGTTTGGCCGTGGAGCCATGACGAACCACTGGACCGACATCAAGAATGCCGATCTGGTGCTGATCATGGGCGGCAACGCCGCCGAAGCCCACCCCTGTGGATTCAAATGGGTCACCGAAGCCAAGGCGCACAACAACGCCCGGCTGATCGTGGTCGATCCGCGCTTCACCCGTTCGGCCTCCGTCGCCGACTACTACGCGCCGATCCGCACCGGGACCGACATCGCCTTCCTGGGTGGACTGATCAACCATCTGATTACCCAGGACAAGATCCAGCACGAATACGTTCGCAACTACACCGACGCCCCCTTCATCGTGAGCGAAGGCTTTACCTTCCAGGACGGCCTGTTCAGCGGTTACGACGAAGCCAAGCGCGCCTACCCCGACAAGTCCACCTGGAGCTACGCCAAGGGTGAGGACGGCTACGTCCGTTCCGACATGACCCTGCAGGACCCGCGCTGCGTGTTCCAGTTGATGAAGCAGCACTACAGCCGCTACACGCCGGATCTGGTCAGCAGCATCTGCGGCACACCGAAGGAGCTGCTGGAGAAGGTCTGGAGCCAGATCGCCGAGACAGCGGACCCGACCAGGACCATGACCATCATGTATGCCCTGGGCTGGACCCAGCATTCGGTGGGCTCGCAAATGATCCGCACGGGCGCCATGGTGCAACTCCTGCTCGGCAACATCGGCATGCCCGGTGGCGGCATGAACGCCCTGCGTGGTCACTCCAACATCCAGGGCCTGACCGACCTCGGCCTGCTCTCCAACTCCCTGCCGGGTTACCTGACCCTGCCGGCCGACGCCGAGCAGGACTACGCCGCCTACATCGACAAGCGCGCCGCCAAGCCGGTGCGACCGGGGCAGATGTCCTACTGGCAGAACTACGGCAAGTTCCACGTCAGCCTGATGAAGTCCTGGTACGGCAAGTCGGCCACCGTCGAGAACAACTGGTGCTACGACTGGCTGCCCAAGCTCGATGTGCCGGCCTACGACGTGCTGCGCTACTTCGACCTCATGCACCAGGGCAAGGTGAACGGCTACTTCTGCCAGGGTTTCAACCCTATCGGATCGTTCCCCAACAAAGCCAAGGTCACCGAGAGTCTCAGCAAGCTGAAGTACCTGGTGGTCATGGACCCGCTGGCCACCGAGACCTCGGAGTTCTGGCGCAACGCCGGTGAATTCAACGACGTCGACACCGCCAATATCCAGACCACGGTGTTCCGCCTGCCGGTCACCTGCTTCGCGGAAGAAGACGGTTCGCTGGTCAACAGCGGGCGTTGGCTGCAGTGGCACTGGAAGGGTGCCGAGCCACCCGGCCAGGCGCGCACCGATATCGCCATCATGGGCGGCCTGTTCCATCGCCTGCGGGCGGCCTACGCAAAAGAGGGCGGCGCTTTCCCCGATCCGATCCTGGGCCTGGACTGGAGCTACCTGCGTCCAGACGAGCCAGGGCCCGATGAAATCGCCCGCGAGTTCAATGGCAAGGCCCTGGCCGATCTCACCGATCCGGCAACCGGCGCGGTGCTGCTCAAGGCCGGCGAGCAAGTGCCTGGATTCGCTGTGCTGAGAGACGACGGCACCACCGCCAGCGGCTGCTGGATCTTCGCCGGCAGCTGGACCGCCGCAGGCAACCAGATGGCCCGTCGCGACAATGCCGACCCGTACGGCATGGGCCAGACGCTGGGCTGGGCGTGGGCCTGGCCGGCGAACCGGCGCATCCTCTACAACCGCGCCTCGGCCGACCCGTCCGGCAAACCATGGAACCCGGACAAGAAGCGCCTGGTGTGGTGGAACGGCAAGGCCTGGACCGGCACCGATGTGCCCGACTACAAGGCCGATGTCCCGCCGGAAGCCGGCATGAGCCCGTTCATCATGAACCCCGAAGGCGTGGCGCGTTTCTTCGCCCTCGACAAGATGAACGAGGGCCCGTTCCCCGAGCACTACGAGCCCTTCGAAACCCCGATCGGTCGCAACCCGCTGCACCCGGAAAACGCCAAGGTCACCAGCAATCCGGCGGCGCGGGTGTTCAAGGGCGACTGGGAGATGTTCGGCAAGGCGGACCAGTTCCCCATTGCCGCCACCACCTATCGCCTCACCGAGCACTTCCACTTCTGGACCAAGCACTGCCGGTTGAATGCGATCACCCAGCCCGAGCAGTTCGTGGAAATCAGCGAGGCCCTGGCCAAGGAACTGGGTATCGCCGCCGGCGACCGGGTCAAGGTCTCCTCCAACCGCGGCTTCATCAAGGCGGTGGCGGTGGTGACCAAGCGCCTGAAGCCGCTGACGGTCGACGGCAAGACCGTGCACCAGGTCGGCATCCCGCTGCACTGGGGTTTTTCCGGCGTAGCCAAGGCCGGCTACATCACCAACACGCTTACGCCCTTCGTGGGTGACGGCAACACGCAGACGCCGGAATTCAAGTCGTTCCTGGTGAAAGTGGAAAAGGCATGAGGAGCTGAGCCATGGCATCACAAGACATCATCGCCCGCTCCGCCACCACGACGCCCATGCCGTCCGTTCGCGAGATGGACGAAGTGGCGAAGCTCATCGACGTATCCAAGTGCATCGGCTGCAAGGCCTGCCAGGTCGCCTGTTCGGAGTGGAACGACCTGCGCGACGAGGTGGGCCAGAACCATGGCACCTACGACAACCCGACCGACCTCTCGGCCAATTCCTGGACGGTGATGCGCTTCACCGAACACGAGAACGACGCCGGCAACCTGGAGTGGCTGATCCGCAAGGACGGCTGCATGCATTGCGACGAACCCGGCTGCCTGGCGGCCTGCCCGAGTCCGGGCGCGATCGTGAAGTACGCCAACGGCATCGTCGACTTCAACCAGGACAAGTGCATCGGCTGCGGCTACTGCATCACCGGCTGCCCCTTCAATGTCCCGCGCATCTCGCAGAAGGACCACAAGGCCTACAAGTGCACCCTGTGTTCGGACCGCGTGTCCGTGGGGCTGGAGCCGGCCTGCGTGAAGACTTGCCCGACCGGCGCCATCGTCTTCGGCAGCAAGGAAGACATGAAGGAGCACGCCGCCGAGCGCATCACCGACCTCAAGTCCCGTGGTTTCGAAAACGCCGGGCTGTATGACCCGCAGGGGGTCGGCGGCACCCACGTCATGTATGTGCTGCACCACGCCGATCAGCCGTCGCTCTACGCCGGCCTGCCCAACGACCCGGCCATCAGCCCCATGGTCAGCCTGTGGAAAGGCGTGACCAAACCCCTGGGCCTGTTGGGGATGGGCGTGGTGGCGCTGTTCGGTTTCTTCCACTACGTGCGGGTCGGCCCGAACAAGGTGGAGGAAGACGAAGCCCCGCGCGCTGACCCGGCCGTGCACAAGGTCGACCCGACGGTGCACAGCTTCGATCCCAACTCACCGAACTGATGTGCTTTTTACTCCCTCTCCCTCAGGGAGAGGGCCGGGGTGACGGTGGCTTGCCCCGCGCATGGAGCCCGACATGAACAAAGATATCGAACGCTACACCCCCTCCGAGCGCAGCAATCACTGGGCTGTGGCCATCCTGTTCTTCCTCGCCGGGTTGTCTGGCCTGGCGTTGTTCCACCCGGCGCTGTTCTGGCTGACCAACCTGTTTGGTGGCGGTCCCTGGACACGCATCCTGCACCCCTTCCTCGGCGTCGCCATGTTCCTCTTCTTCATCTGGCTGGCCATGCGCTTCGCCCACCACAACCGGTGGCAAAAGTCCGATAGTCAATGGCTCAGGCAATGGAAGGACGTGGTCAACAACCGCGAGGAGCAGTTGCCAGAAGTCGGGCGCTACAACGCCGGTCAGAAGCTGCTGTTCTGGGTGCTGCTGCTCAGCATGCTGGTGCTGCTGATCACGGGCGTGGTGATCTGGCGACAGTACTTCAGTCATCTGTTCGGCATCGAACTCATCCGCCTTGCCGCCCTGCTGCATGCCGTCGCGGCCTGGGTGCTCATCTGCAGCATCATCGTCCACATCTATGCCGGCATCTGGATCAAGGGTTCCATCAGCGCGATGCTCCACGGCTGGGTCAGCAACGGCTGGGCCCGCAAGCACCACCGGGGCTGGTACAAGGAAGTCAGCAAGGGGGAGAGCGGCAAGCGCTGAGCTATTGGGTAGGGTGCGCCGTGCTTTTCCACAATCGATTCGCCCAACCTCCAACGCAAGGAGTCCCGCGTGCCAGCCCAGATACTCGAACCCGGCCAGATCGAAGCCGCCGCGAACATCCCGCCCTTTCTCCATCTGCCTGGGCCGGACCTGTTCCACAAGCGCGCGGCACGTCTGCGCCAGCTCGCACAAGGTCATCCGCTTGCCGGCTACCTGCTGCTGGTCGCTGCGCTCTGCGATGCCCAGCAGCAGGTGCTGGACAATCCGCCGCCACTTCCCGGTCCGGCCCCCGAAGCCCTGGCGCGCAGCCGCGAACACGGCATGCCGCCCATTGCCTACGAAGCACTGGTGCGCGCCGATGGCTGGCTTGCCGCCCTGGATGCCCTGCTGGCGCGCTTCCCGGTGCCTGACAATGCGGCCGTCGCCGATGCCTTGCGGCAGCTGGGCGAAGCCGATACCGCCCAGCGCAAGACCTGGGGCGTGGGCCTGCTCAGCGGGCAATTCGACCTCCTGCCAGCGGCCATCGCGCCCTTTGTCGGCGCCGCCCTGCAAGTCGCCTTCAGCCACTGGATGCTGGCCCTGTCCGACGGCGCGATCGTCGAGAACGAGGCCAAGGTTCTCTGCCCGGCCTGCGGTTCGCCGCCGGTCAGCGGCATGATTCGTCATCGCGGCAAGCACACGGGTTTGCGCTACCTGGCGTGTTCGCTGTGCTCGTGCGAATGGCACTACGTGCGCCTGAAATGCAGCCATTGCCAGGAGAGCAAGCACCTCGCTCATCTCTCCCTCGAACGCGACGGCGTGAAGAGCGAGCAGGCGCCCATCCGCGCCGAGACCTGTCCAAGCTGCCAGGGCTACCTCAAACAGTACTACCTGGAGTTCGATGCCGAGGCCGAAGCCCAGGCCGATGACCTGGCCAGTCTCGACCTCGACGTACGCCTGAGCGAGGAGGGCTATCTGCGCCGCGCGCCCAACCTGCTATTGGCCCCCGGATCGGAATAAGCACCTAGACTCAAGACGGACCCAATGCCCCGCGCTAAGGAATGCTCATGTCGGCCGCTCGCTTGCCTTCTGTCGACCGCCTGCTGCGCAGCCCGGCCTGCGCCCCACTGCAACAGCGTTATGGCCGCGAGGCCCTGCTCAAGACCCTGCGTGACCTGCTCGACGAACTGCGCGAGCCGGTGCGCCATGGTCAGCTCGCCGTCATCGAATTGACCGATGCGGTGCTCGCCGGCCGCGCTGGTGAGCGCCTTGCCGCAGCCCATTCCAGTCGGTTGCGGCGGGTGTTCAACCTCACCGGCACCGTGCTGCACACCAACCTCGGCCGCGCCTTGCTGCCGGATGAAGCCATCGACGCCCTCACCCTTGCCGCACGCTATCCGCTCAACTTGGAGTTCGACCTCGCCAGTGGCAAGCGCGGAGACCGCGACGACCTCGTTACGGGCCTGGTCCGTGAGCTGACCGGTGCCGAAGCGGTTACCGTGGTCAACAACAACGCCGCGGCGGTGCTGCTGGCGCTGAACAGCCTGGGCGCGCGCAAGGAAGGCGTGATTTCCAGAGGCGAACTGATCGAGATCGGCGGCGCCTTCCGCATTCCCGACATCATGGCCCGAGCCGGTGTGAAGCTTGTCGAAGTGGGCACCACCAACCGCACCCACGCCAAGGACTACGAAGCGGCTATCGGCCCACGCTCGGGCCTGCTGATGCGGGTGCACACCAGCAACTACAGCGTGCAAGGCTTCACCGCCAGCGTAGCCACGGCGCAGCTGGCGTCCATCGCTCATGCCCATGGGTTGCCGCTGCTTGAAGACCTCGGCAGCGGCACGCTGGTGGACCTCGCCCGCTGGGGCCTGCCCAGGGAACCCACCGTGCAGGAGGCCCTGCGCGATGGCGCCGATATCGTCACCTTCAGCGGCGACAAGCTGCTGGGCGGGCCCCAGGCCGGGCTGATCGTCGGCAACAAGGAACTGATCGGGCGGATCAAAAAGAACCCGCTCAAGCGCGCCCTGCGCGTGGACAAACTGACCCTTGCCGCACTGGAGGCCGTGCTCGGCCTGTATCGCGACCCGGAACGCCTTGCTGAACGGCTCACCACCCTGCGCCTGCTCAGTCGCCCGCAGCAGGACATCCAGGCCCAGGCTGAACGCCTTGTGCCACCGTTGGCTGCGCAACTTGGCGCCGGCTGGCGGGTGAGCGCGGTACCGACACTCGGCATGATCGGTAGCGGCGCGCAGCCAGTGGCACGCCTGCCCAGCGCAGCCCTGTGCCTGCGCCCGCAACAGCCCAAACGCCTGCGCGGTCGCGCCCTGCGCGTGCTGGAAGAAAGTCTGCGCACCTTGCCCATCCCGGTGATCGGCCGTCTCGACGATGACGCCCTCTGGCTCGACCTCCGCCAACTCGACGACGAACCCGCCTTCCTCGCGCAACTGCCGCAACTGCAGGGGGCCGTGGAGTGATAGTCGGCACCGCAGGCCATATCGACCACGGCAAGACGGCCCTGCTGAAGGCCCTCACCGGCCTGGAAGGCGACCGCCGCCCGGCAGAGCGCGAGCGCGGCATCACCATCGACCTCGGCTACCTGCATGCAGACCTGGGTGACGGCCAGCCCACTGCCTTCATCGACGTGCCCGGTCACGAACGCTTCATCCACAACATGCTGGCCGGCGCCTGCGGCATCGATCTGTTGCTGCTGGTGGTGGCCGCCGACGACGGCGTGATGCCGCAGACCCGCGAGCACCTCGCCATCGCCGAGCTGCTGGGGGTTAGCAGGGCCGTCGTCGCGCTGACCAAGCTCGACCGTGTCGACGCCAAGCGCGTGGATCAGGTGCGCGCTGAAGTCACTGCGCTGCTGGCGCCGGGACCCTTGGCAAACGCCGAAATCTTTCCTGTGGATAGCGTGAGCGGCAAGGGCATCGATGCCCTGCGGCAGGCTTTGCTGACCGAAGCCGCACGCCATACAGAGGGCGGCATTGACGGCTATCTTCGCCTGCCCATCGACCGCGCCTTCAGCGTTTCCGGTGCGGGGGTGGTGGTCACCGGCACGGCCTTCGCGGGGCAGGTGAAAGTGGGCGATGAACTGGTCCTCAGCCCCTCCGGCAAGACGGTGCGCGTGCGCGGCCTGCACGCACGCAATCAGCCAGTCGAAGAGGCCCACGCGGGGCAACGCGTGGCCCTCAACCTCACGGGAGAGCGCCTGAGCCTGGACCAGATTCATCGGGGCGACTGGCTGTTGGCGCCCGCCTTGCTGGGGCCCACCACGCGGGTTGATATCGATCTGCGCCTATTGCCCAGCGAGCCCCATGACTTCGCTCACTGGACGCCGGTGCATATCCACCTCGGCGCCCAGGATGTCACCGGCCGCGTGGCCTTGCTGGAAGGCAACAGCCTGCTGCCAGGCCGTCGCATGTTCGCCCAGTTGCTGCTGAATGCGTCTGTCCATGCGGTGCATGGTGATCGTCTGGTGCTGCGCGACCAGTCTGCCCAGAGAACCCTCGGCGGCGGCCGCGTACTCGATCCCTTCGCGCCTGCGCGTAATCGCCGTACGCTGGAGCGCTTGGCACAACTGCAAGCGCTGCGCGGCGAAGGTCTGGAAGCCGCCTTGCCTGCGCTCCTTGGTACGGCCAGCAACGGCCTCGACCCGCAGTTGCTGGAGCGGCAATTCAACCGACCTCGCACCGGCTGGACGCTGCCTCCCGAGGCGGTAGAAATCTCCACCCGTAACGGTCAGCGACTGTTCGCCAGGGAACGCTGGCAGGCATTGGAGCAGCGACTGCTCGACGGCCTGGCACGCTTCCATGCCGAACTCCCCGACGAACTCGGCCCCGACCGCGACCGTCTGCGCCGTTACGCACTCTCCGAACTGGAGCGGCCCGTTTTCATCACCCTGCTGGAACAGCACCTGAGCGCAGGCACTGTCCAATCCAGCGGCCCCTGGCTGCATCTCCCCGATCATCAGGTCCAATTGAACGAGGCCGACGAAGCCCTGCGCCATCGCATCTGGCCGCTCCTGGAGGCCGGCCGATACGACCCGCCCTGGGTTCGCGACCTGGCCCAGGAGCTTGGAGTAGAGGAGGGCGCCATGCGCCTGCTGCAGCGCAAACTCGCCCGCCTCGGTCTGCTGCACCAGATCGTCAAAGACCTGTTCTACCCCGACACGACCATCCACCAACTGGCTACACTGGCCCGGCAACTGCAGGACGAACACGGCACCATCAAAGCCGCCGCCTGGCGCGACCGCATCGGCATTGGCCGCAAGCGCAGCATTCAGCTACTGGAATACTTCGACCGCATCGGCTACACCCGCCGCATCGGCGACCAACGCAAGATCAGGGAAGACTCCGCACTGGCCCAAGCGCCCAGCCCCTGATCAAGAGTTACGGAAGGCAAGCACGCCCGGTGGCGTGGCCGGGCTTCAAACCCGGTGGGGGACGGCAGCCGTTCCTGGGTGAGTTCGACTCTCACTGCCTTCCGCCAATCCCCTCTCTGAACGTCCCGTCATGCGGGCGGCGGATTCATTTTTCTTCGCGCTGCATCCAGGCCGGGATATCGCCCGTCCCATGCAGGACGCGCCACACATCGATGTGATCGTCACGCTCGATGTAGAAGACCAGGTAGGGATAGCGCTTCAGCATCCCGGAACGCAGTCCCGGCAGATCGAGCTCGTGCGCGTGTCGCGATGAGCCCGACTCGGGATGCCGGCTGATGTGCTTGTAGCTCCGCTCCAGGGCGTCGATGAAACCGAGTGCGGCTTGCTCCGTTCCTTCGCTCAGGTATTGGCTGATGGCGTCGTCGATGTCCTGGTTGGCCAGTGCCCGGGGGATGATGGGCTTGGCCTTCATGCCTTGGCGTTCCGTACCCGATTGCGCAGTGCTTCGAAGTAGTTGTCATCAGCCAGGGCGGCGGGAGAGGACGCAGCGCCTTCCAGAAGCAGGTGGCGCAGACGCTGGCGATCCTGGTCCTTGCGGATCAGTTCGCGGACATATTCGCTACTGGTGCCATAGCCCCGTTGGCTGACTTGCTCATCGACGAAGCTCTTGAGGGCGTCAGGCAGGGAGATGTTCATGGTGCTCATGGGAACTCACCTTTTGGCAAAATTTGCCAAAGCATGTTAGCACCGGTAGCAGATTCACTCTGAATGCCGCTCGTCCCATGCCGTTCCCATAAACATCTACCTATCCTTCTGGTCGATATGGAAAAGCACATACGGATAACGCTTGAGCTTTTCAGGAGCGAAATTCGGCCCTCGGTTTTTTTCATGAGTTTCCGTGGCTTGCGCCCGCTTCTTAGTGTCGATCCTGACATTTAGACAAACGGTCGGTCCGCTTGTGCGTGTGGTTCTTGCAGGCTTGCGTCGTGCTCAGCACTATTCAATGCAGTTTTCTCATAGTTGCTTCAAGGGGAGCGGGCAGCCGGCAGTTTGCTGCTCATTCAATTGAACGTACGGCAATGACACAGGTATCACCGCTCCAAGGCAGCGCCTCTGAGAAGGCGCACTGAAGCAAGCGATTATCAGGAGTTGGACATGACTATCCGATTCGCATTCGGCAGCGCGCTGGTCCTCATGGCGAGCGTTGCATTTGCCGGGGCTCCCGCAGCCAAGAAAGACAGCGATAACTATTACTTGAACTGGCAGGAACGAAACGGCGCAATCGCGCTGGATACCGTCTGCAGCAAGAACGAAAAAGGCACCAAGCAGTTCCGTAATTGCCAGCAGCATGCCCAGGTGATCTTCCGCAACTCTTGCACCAAGGCGAAGGATCCGGCCAGCAAGTGGTGCGTGGCGCAGACTCAATACAAACCCTGAGTTCGTCTTGATCGCGGAGGAAGGCATGAACTTCCTCCGTACCTCTCTCGAAGCCCCGATTTGCGGGGCTTTTCTCTGCTCTTCTGATGCGTTCCGGACCGTTGGGTCGAGAGACACAGCTGTCTTCAATCACCCGCTTATAGTGGATAAGTGACCCTTGCAACGACGCTTCTGACCGTCGGAGGCCTGTGATGAATGCAGCAAGGTCTCTGGTGTTGATATTTGCCGTTTTCGGACTGTGCGCGTGCGCGGGCCCGGCAGGCGATGCCAGGAAAGAGTTGCTCGAAGTCAGATTGAACGCCACGCCGAAGAACGCCGGGCGTATCGCCCAGGCGACGCTGGTGCCGCGGGGCGATGAGACGAGCATTTCGTTTGTGATCAGCGGCGTACCTTCCTTCACGACTCGCCCCGTGCGCCTTTACACGTTCATCTACCCGGGAAGTTGCGCGCATCCAGGTGCAGCGCCCGCCTATGAGTTGAACGATACGGTTACCACCGAACGCCATTTCCGGGGTGATGTCTGGCGGATGTCGAAGTCCGTGCCGGTTCCATTCTCGACGTTGCGCGCAGGCGATTACTCACTCGTCCTGCGGACGACGCCCGCAGATGGCAACTACGACATTTTTTGTGGGGATATCCACTGAGGGCACCGGACATTCTGTAGGAGCGAGCTTGCTCGCGATGAGCATGCGCAGGCTGTTCGCGAGCAAGCTCGCTCCTACTCGGCAATTACTCGCAAAGTTTCCCGCTCTTGGCTTCCGGCATCAGCGCCATGTATTGCTTGCCGCTCATGTGCACCAGTTCGTCGTGGCGGCCGGATTCGAAGTAGATGTCCGGTTGTTCGGCCAGGGATTGGTCGATGAGGGTGTCGAGGCCGAACAGGTTACCCACGGCGGGGATGGCGCCGGTTTCGCAATTGGCGAAGCGTTTGCCGAAGTCCCGTTCGCGCACGAGGCGCCAATGCCGGTGGGTGAGTTTGTGGACCTTTTCCAGGTCGACATGACGTGATGCGGGCACCACGGCCATCATCCAGTGGCCCTGGAAGTCGTCGAGGATTACCGGTTTGGCCATTTGCTGCGGTGGCACGCCGGCGCGGCGGGCGGCTTCGCGGGTGGTCATGGATGCGGTGTGACTGAGCACGTCGAAACGTGTCTTGTGCTGAATCAGGCTGCTTTGCAGCTGGGTGATCATGGTCATGGGACACCTCCTGCCAAGCGGCGGCCCATCGCTCCCGATAAGCCTGCGTAGCCGGCACTCGAGGAGGAGCCTCCCGCTCCCCACCCGGCATCGGCGCTGGCCGGTGCCATGTGGATAAGTTTAGTGACGGGCAGGGAGGTCGGACCGAAAGGCGCCGACCGGTTCAGGGCAACTCCCGGCGCGGTCGTGGGCTCAATCCGTGAGGGCCTTGTCCATCTGCACCAGGGCGACGCGGCGGCCGTTCGGGGAGAGGCGTTCGACGATGGCGCGTGGCTGGTAGCCGAGCCTGGAGTAGAGGAGCAGCCCGCCGGCATTGGCGTTGAAGCAGGACACTTTCATCAGCCTGGCCTTGTATTGCTCGCGGGCCTGGCGCTCCATGGCGCCGATCAGGTACTGGGCCACGCCATGGCCGCGTGCCCAGAGCGCCACCATCATGTTGCCGAGGGCGCAAAACTCGCCGTGCTGCCATTGGTAGAAGTTGGCGAAGCCGGCGACCTTGCCGTCCAGCAAGGCGACGGTACTCCCGCGTCGCTCGGCCATGGCGGCGGCGAGTTGGCCGACGGTGAGGGGCCAGCTTGCCTTTGGGTAGGCGAAGAAGAGTTCGTCCGCATCCTGGGGGAAGCGGACGATTTCGTGGAGGTCTTCGGCACTGGCGGGGCGGTATTGCAGTTGGGGATTAACAGCGGGCATGTGGTCCTCAGTGCGGCGGGTACTGGTCGATCACCTTGGCGACCGTTTCGCGAATGGCGGCTTCACGTTCGGCCGGAGTCGGTGGCGAGCTTTTCATGATCTGTTCTGCACTTCCACGCCAGACCAGCTTGCCGTCCTTGGTGTCGTACAGGTCCACCTGGATGGTGGCGACCTTGTAGGTGTAGACGCGGGTTTCGGTGTAGGCCGGTCCACCCCAGTAACCTCCCCAATAGCCGCCCCAGTAGCCGCCGTAGTTGTAGCTGCTCTGCTGCTGGCGCTCATCGACTATCAGCCAGGACTGGACGTTCAGGTCGGCCTTGCCGCTGGTGGCCGGGCGCAGGCCGCGCTGGTCGAGCTGCTGGCCGACGGCTTCGCGGATGCGCTGTTCGGTGAGATCGCTCTTGATGCGCGGGTCGTCGGGGCTGTACTGCAAGGCGGGTTCTTTCCAGCTCCAGCTGCGGTACGCGCCGAAATCGCGAGAGCTGTCGTAATCGCGATTGACGTTGTAGTTCTGGCAGGCGGCCAGGAGCAGGACGGTGGAAAGGAGTAGCGTGAGGCGGGGCATGATCGGATCTCCTCTGCCGGAATCATTATCGAAACGCAAGGCAAGACAGTCGGCAAGGGGAATTTGAGGGTGCTCTATCCCGAGGCTTTCACTCAATTCGGCGGATAGTCGTCCAGGGCTTCTTTCACTGCTTCGCGCAGCGCGGCCACGCCGTCGGAGCGGCTGCCGTTGGCGTAGGTTTCGCCGCTGCCGCTCCACACCGGCTGGTTGTCGCGGGCGTCATAGAACTCCAGGTAGACCACTGCCACCTGCTCCTCATAGGTGCGCACGACCGGCACGGTGGCCCATGCCCCGTACTGGTCGTGCCAGGGGCCGCTGCCGTAGTAGGCGCCGCCGTAGTCGTCGTACTGCCGCAGGCGTCGTTCGTAGCGCAGGCTGGCGCTGACCTTGAGATCGGCCTGGCCGGGATTGCGTGCCTGGCGCAGGCCGTGCTGGTCGAGGCCGGAGTTGACCATGTCCGCCATCTGTTCGGGCGTTGCCCAGTTGTTGCCGGCGGGAAGCTGGCCATCAAGCCAGGTCCAGCTGCGGTAGCGGCCGAAGTCGCGTGGTGCGGCGGGGTAGGCGCTGCTGTCGAAGGTGGTCGCTGCGCCCGGCGGGGCGGGTGGCAGCGGGCGGGACTCGGCCTTGTACGGGTTCTGGCTCTGGCAGGCCGATAGCAGCAGGGCGAGGGCGAGCAGCGCGGGCTGTTTCATGGGGCCTCCGTTCAAAGTGGCCGGCAAATCCAGTGCAGGTAGCGTCCTAATCCCGAATAGCTGGGGTGGCGGCGGTAGGCCAGTTCCATTTCCAGCAGGTCCACCAGTTCGGCCTTGGCCTGGAACTCCTGGGGCATGTAGTCGTGGAACACACGGACGCCGCTCTGGCTTTCGACTTTCCAGTGGCCTTCGAGTTGCGCCGCCAGACCGCGCGGGTCGAGTGGTTGCTGCGGGGTCAGGCTTTGTCCTTCGCCGGCGAACTTGTGTTTGCGCAGCTTGCGGAAGTGCCCCTTGAGCAGGTTGCGATAGATCAGCGCGTCCTTGTTGTAGAAGGCCAGCGACAGCATCCCGTCCTTGTCGGTGAGCTGATGCAGCACCGGCAGGATGGCGTGCGGGTCGGCCAGCCATTCCAGTACGGCGTGGCAGAGCACCAGGTCATAGGGCTCGGTGAGCTCGCCGAGCAGTTCCTGCCAGGGTGCCTGGATGAAGGTGGCAGCCTGGCCGGCCTCGGCAAAGCGTTGGCGGGCGCCTTCGAGCATGGGTTCGGCGGGCTCGGCGAGGGTGACCTGGTGGCCGCGCTCGGCCAGCCAGAGGGCCATGTGGCCCAGACCGGCACCCACATCGAGCACGCGCAACGGACGGTCGGGCAGAACTTCAGCGAGGTCGGCCTGCAGCACGGCGAGGCGGATGGCACCCTTGGCACCGCCGTAGATCTTTTCGGCGAAGCGCGTCGCCAGTTCATCGAAGTGACGGTCGCTCATGCGAAGCGCCTTTCGCTGTCGGCCAACTTGGCGCGGACCACGGCGTCCATGTCCAGGCCGAGTTCGGCGCAGAGCAGCAGAAGGTAGAGGACGATGTCGCCCACTTCCTGGCCGGCGTGGGCGAGTTTTTCGGGGGGCAGCTGGCGCGACTGGTCTTCGCTCAGCCACTGGAAGATTTCCACCAACTCGGCCATTTCCACGCTGGCGGCCATGGCCAGGTTCTTTGGACTGTGGAATTGCCGCCAGTCGTTGTTATCGCGGATGGCATGCAGGCGGGCGGTGATTTCGTCGAGGTTCATGGGGCTCTCCTTGAGCCGCCTATGGTCCCGCTGGCCGCCCGCCCGCGCAAGGGTTATCCCAGGGGGCGCCAGCTTCCCGCCATGTGCGGGATGTCGCCCTTCCCGCGCAGTGCGAGTTGACCTTCAGCGGCCGGCGCGCTGGCCAGCAGGGTGACCTCGCTGGGCAGGAGAACGGGCTTCTGGAAGCGCACTTCCACTTCGTAACCGGAGCGGGGCAGGTGGATTTCCAGCGCCGCCAGGCAACGGGCCTTGTTCCATAGGCCATGGGCGATGGCACGGGGGAAACCGAACAGCCTGGCGCTGGCGGCGGAAAGGTGGATGGGGTTGTAGTCGCCGGCCACGCGGGCATAGCGCCGGCCTATGTCGGCGGCGGCGTACCACTGATCCAGGTGCGTCAGCGGCAGGCTTTCCAGGGCAACGCGCGGTTCGGGCTGGCCGGGCAGGCGAAGGCCACGGAAGAGAATGCGGCTATCGCCCTCCCAGACCAGACCGAGCTGGTCTTCGAGGCGGGTGATCAGGCTGAAGGTGGCGCCTTTCTCGTGGGGCTGGAGATCGCTCACCTGCACGCTGGCAACGAAAGGCCCCAGGCCACCCAGGGCGCGCAACACGCGGATACGGTTTTCCAGGTGCACCAGACCCAGCAGCGGGAAGGGGAAGCGCGGGTCGGTGAGCAGGCGCATCTGCAGCGGGAACGCGAGGATGTGCGGGTAAGTCGCCGGCATCAGTCCTTTGTCGCTGAAGTCACAAACGCCGCGATAACGCGCCAGATGACCAGGGTCGACGCTGACCTGGCAGCGCACGCCCAGGTCGGGCAGGGCCTTGCCGCGCATGCCACGGCGCACGGCGCGGGCGAACAGGCCGGGAAGGGCGGGAGGTGCGGAAAGGTCGAGCCAGTCGGTGGCCATGCGTGATCTCCTCGAGGCGAATGGGGCTCAGCATAGACAGCGGATTGGGTCGCACATTGGCCGGTCGTCCCGGGAGTGCGGCAGGGCAGTCAATCACGGCCTTGAGCGGGGATGAAAAAGCCGAATAAGATGGCCGCGCCTCGCAGACAATAAGAATTCTTCGAAAATGATGCGTGATCTGACCGACGATGTGGCGCTGATGCGCCCGGTGATCGACGCCCTGCGTGCCAGCGGTACCGACCCGGACAAGGTTCTGGTGCGCGTCGGCCTACCGCCAGGCGGACTGCCCGCGGGTCGCTTTCCCCATGCTGCACAAACCCAGTTCTGGAAAGCCGCCGCCGCCGAGTGCGGTGAGGAGCATGTCGGTCTCTACCTGGCCGGTCATCTGCCCGCCTTCCACGGGCTGCTGCTGGAGTACCTGTTCCTCTCCAGCGGTACCTTTGGCGAGGGGTTGCGGCATGCCTTGCGCTATGTGCGCCTGCTCTCCGACACCCTGAGCGCCCATCTCGAAGTGGAAGATGATCGCGCCGTGCTCTCCCTTGGCCGGCACGCGGGCAGCAACCGGCATTTCCCGGAGATGCTCGCGGGTGCGGTGATCCGCCTCTTCCATGCCCTGACCGATGGGCAGTTCAAACCCCATGAAGTGCAACTGATGCACGCCGAAGGCGCTCCTGCCGAGCGTTACCACTCGGTCTATGGCTGCCCGGCGCGGCTGGGGGCCGATCGCTACGCGTTGATCTTCGATGCTGACGTGCTGGACAAGCCCTCGCGCCACGCTGCGCCGGACCTGTTGCGCATGCACGAATCCCTGGCCCGTCGCCAACTGGCGGAGGTGGAGCGTCTGGACCTGGTGCGTCAGGTGCGCGAGTTGATTGGCGAGCTGCTGGTGGATGGCGGCGCGACCCTGGAGCAGGTCGCCGCACGCCTGAACATGCCGGCCCGCCGCCTGCGCGAACGGCTGGCCACGGCGGGTGTGCGATTCAACGACCTGGTCACCGACTACCGTTGCCGACTGGCCAAGGAACTGTTGCTGAAGACCGACGAACGCATCGAGGTGATCGTCGAGCGCACCGGCTTCTCCGAACCGAGCACCTTCTACCGGGCGTTCAAGCGCTGGGTGGGCGAGACGCCGGTGGAGTTCCGCAGGAAGGGGAAGGGCGAGGGCTGAATTCCGCTCGCTTAGGCAGGGTGAAATGTTCTTGTAGGAGCGAATGAATTCGCTCCCACCAGTGAGCCTGGTAATGACACTGACCCGGTAGGGTGCGCCGTGCGCACCAGCGGTTTGACGTGGGACCCGGAGTCGATCCCTGAGTCGGTGCGCACAGCGCACCCTACGGTCCTGAATTGGCGCAAGGGGCCGGCCTCAAGCCCCTAACAGACTCTGCCCGCACACCCGCATCACCTGCCCGGTCAGGGCGCCAGAGCCCGGCTGGGCGAACCAGGCGACGGCTTCGGCCACGTCCTGGGGCAGGCCGCCCTGGCTCATCGAGTTCATACGGCGCCCCGCTTCGCGGAGGGTCAGGGGAATGGCGGCGGTCATCTGGGTTTCGATGAAGCCCGGCGCCACGGCGTTGATGCTGATACCGCGTTGACCCAGCAGCGGCGCCCAGTTCTGCGCCAGGCCGATCACGCCGGCCTTGCTCGTGGCGTAGTTGGTCTGGCCCATGTTGCCGGCAATGCCGCTGATGGAGGCGATCAGCACCACGCGGCCGTTGTCGTGTAGCTTGCCGGCGTCCAGCAGGGCCTGGGTGAGCACCTGCGGGGCTCGCAGATTGACGTTGAGCACCGAGTTCCAGAAGTCGTCGCTCATCTTGGCGAGGGTCTTGTCGCGGGTGATGCCGGCGTTGTGAACGAGGATGTCCACGCCTTCAGGCAGGGCTTCCACCAGTTGGCTGGCAGCGTTCTCGCCGGTGATGTCGAGGACGACGCTGTGGCCGCCCAGGCGTGCGGCCAGGCCGTCGAGGGCGTCCTTCGCCGGGGGGACGTCCAGCAGCACCACCTCGGCACCGTCGCGGGCGAGGGTCTCCGCGATGGCGGCGCCGATGCCGCGGGAAGCGCCGGTCACCAGTGCGCGCTTGCCGGCCAGCGGGCGGGTCCAGTCGTGGACTTTCTCGGCGCAGGCCGCCAGACGCAGCACCTGGCCTGAAACGTAGGCGCTCTTGGGGGAAAGGAAGAAGCGCAGCGCGCCTTCGAGCTGGTCCTCCGCGCCGGTGCCCACGTAGATCAACTGGACATTGCCGCCGCGGCGGATTTCCTTGCCGAGGGAACGGGTGAACCCCTCCAGGGAGCGCTGCACGCTGGCGGCGACCAGGTCCTCGGTCGCTTCGGGGGCGCGGGCCAGGACCACCACTTTCGGGCATTTACCCAGCCCCGTCATGGCCGGTTGGAAGAAGTTGCGCAGCTCGATCAGTTGCTCGAACCGGGTCAGCCCGCTGGCATCGAAGATCAGCGCCTTGAGTTTCGGGCCGTGCTCGGGCGTCCAGCGCGACAGGCCGAAACGTCCGTCTTCGTCGGCGAAGTTCTGGTCCGTGAGCTTGTTCAATAGGCCGCTGGCCGCTTCGGCGAGCGCACCCTGGCCGCCAATCAGCAGGGCGCCGTCAACCGGCCGTGCCCGGCCTGCCATCCAGCGCTCCAGGCGAACCGGAGCCGGCAAGCCCAGGGCGCCCACCAGGCGCCGGCCAGTGTTGGAGTTGGCGAAGGCGAGGTAACGGTCGTTCATGGGGTAGCTCCTGCTGGTCAATCGAAAGTGGGCTCACTCTACGCAGACATGCGTGGAGCGCAATTGACCGCGCTGACCTGCCGAGCGGCGAGGCGGCCAATCCAGCCGTCTAGTCTTGTACCCGACACTGCATCCCGCAAACCCTCATCGCAAGGAGTCACCATGGCCCAGCTTCGCCGGGTCGCCATCGTCGGCGGCAACCGCATCCCCTTCGCCCGCTCCAACACCGTCTACGCCACGGCGAGCAACCAGGACATGCTGACCAGCGCCCTGGAGGGCCTGGTGGAACGCTTCAACCTGCACGGCGTGCGCGTGGGCGAGTTCGCCGCCGGTGCGGTGCTCAAGCATTCCCGGGATTTCAACCTGGCCCGTGAATGCGTGCTGGGTTCGCGTCTGGCGCCGGAAACCCCGGCCTATGACATCCAGCAGGCCTGCGGTACGGGCCTTGAGGCCGCCATTCTGGTGGCCAACAAGATCGCCCTGGGCCAGATCGAATGCGGCATCGCCGGCGGGGTGGACACCACCTCAGACGCGCCCATCGGCGTGCATGAGGAGCTGCGCAAGATCCTGCTGGAAGCCAACCGTGGCAAGACCACCGGCGACAAGATCAAGACCCTGCTGAAGGTGCGCCCGCGCCACCTGGCGCCGAACATCCCGCGCAACGGTGAGCCACGTACCGGGCTGTCCATGGGCGAACACTGCGAGCTGATGGCGCAGACCTGGGCCATCCCCCGCGATGAGCAGGACCAACTGGCCATCGCCAGCCACCAGAAGCTCGCGGCGGCCTATGCCGAAGGCTGGCAGAACGATCTGATGAGCCCCTTCCGTGGCCTGAACCGCGACCAGAACCTGCGCCCGGACATCAATGCCGAGAAGCTGGCGGGCCTGAAGCCGGTGTTCGAGCGCGGTCCGCGCGGCACCCTGACGGCGGCCAACTCGACGCCCCTGACCGACGGCGCATCGGTGGTGCTGCTGGCCAGCGAAGAGTGGGCCAAGGCACGCGGGCTTCCGGTACTGGCCTACTTCCGCGATGGCGAGGCGGCGGCGGTGGATTTCGTCAGTGGCCAGGAAGGCCTGCTGATGGCCCCGGTCTACGCAGTGCCGCGCCTGCTCGCGCGCAACAACCTGAGCCTGCAGGACTTCGATTACTACGAGATCCACGAAGCCTTTGCGGCCCAGGTGCTTTGCACCCTCAAGGCCTGGGAGGACGCCGACTACTGCAAGAGTCGTCTCGGCCTGGACACGCCGTTGGGTTCCATCGACCGCAGCAAGATGAACGTCAAAGGCAGTTCGCTCGCCGCCGGACACCCCTTTGCAGCTACCGGCGGGCGCATTGTCGCCAACCTCGCCAAGCTGCTCTCGGTGGCGGGCGAGGGGCGCGGACTCATCTCGATTTGCGCGGCTGGCGGCCAGGGTGTGACCGCGATCCTGGAAAAGTAATCCAATACCCGTGGCGGCAAGTCATCGCCGCCACGCGATGTAAGCAACTCCGTGATTTAGGGCGGCCCGCAATGTCGGGGCCGCCCTTTTTTTCGCCGGGCGCAGGTCAAGTCGTTCAACCATCTATCAACACCCCGCCCTTGACGATCTTCACCTGGTGATGGCGCTCAAGGCGCACCGGATCGCGGCCGGTGATGCTCCAACCCTGGTCGAGCAGCTTTTCGATGTGCTTGCGCATGACGTGAAAACCGCGTCTTTCCTGCGGCACGTCGCGGCGGCGGGTGAGCACTACCCACTGACCGGCGACGTACTCGATCCAGGGAGTGTCGGGTATTTCCCTACGGTCGGCGGCGGCCGGCAGGCTGCTCTTGAAGATGGTTTCTTCGGGGAACAGCAATTCGGTAAGGCTTGGTTCGTGTTCGCACAGCAGCCTGGGGTCAGTCATTTCGAAACAACCTCCCTTTTGCACAATTGCGTTTGGACGCGGGTTGCCGTCCGGGCCTGGAGCCGGGTGTATCACCCTTGCAACAGGTGCAGAGCAATGGCTGTGCCACAAGCGCCGCACCGCTCTGGGCGGGCGCTTGCAGGGGAGGCGGGGCGCGTTGCCGCGCCGGGACTGGGGATTGGGACTCAGGAGTGGGGCACCCCTCACCCCCGTCGGGGGGAGGGCCGCTGATCAGGCTGTGGCGGCGGCCAGGACTCGTCCGCGCAGCGAATAGCGTTCGGCCATGACCGCGCAGACGATCAACTGCATCTGGTGGTAGAGCATGATCGGCAGGAGGATCAGGCCGAGGGCCGGGCTGGCGCCGAAGATGATGGCGGCCATTGGTGCGCCGGCGGCCAGGGACTTCTTGGTGGCGCAGAACACTGCGGCGATCTCGTCTTCATGGCTGAAACCCAGGCTGCGCGCCGAGCGGGTGGTGAGCCAGAGCATCAGGGCCAGCAGCAGGGCGCAGCCGACGAACGCCACGACCAGGGTTTCCGGTCCTTGCTGCTGCCATACGCCACCGGCCACCGAATCGCTGAAGGACGCGAACACCAGCAGCAGGATCACCAGCTTGTCGAACACGCCGGTGTAGCGCTTGTAGCGGGCGAAGAACTTGCCCCACAGCGGGCGCAGTGTCTGGCCGAGCACCAGCGGCAGGAGCAGTAGCAGGCTCAGGTCGAGGAGGGTCTGACCGAGGTCGATGCCGCCGTTGGCGTCGGCCACCAGGCTGATCAGCCAGGGCGTCAGGAACACCCCCAGCAGGCTCGACAGGCTGGCATTGAGAATGGCCGCCGGGACATTGCCCCCTGCGCTGCCGGTGAGTGCCACGGACGAGGAAATGGTCGAGGGCAGGGCGCAGAGGTAGAAGAATCCAAGCATCAGCGCAGGCGGTACCCGGCCCCCCAGCAATTTGTTCGCGGCGAGCCAGAACAGCGGGAAGATGGCGAAGGTGAAGACCTGCACCATCGCATGCAGGCGCCAGTTGCCCAGGTCCTTCCTGATCTGTTCCGTGGAAAGGTTGATGCCATGGAGGAAGAACACCAGGAAGACCCCGGCATTGATCAGGCTGCCGGCATGCAGGGTGCCGCCATGCTTGCCGACGTTGGGGAACAACCAGGCGAGGGCGACCGCCAGCAGCATGCCGCCGAGGAACCAGTCGGTGACCAGGCGTTTCAGGGGTTTGAGTGCCGACATGGAGCCTCCGGATTCGCGCGAACTTGAGGCCGGAGACTAGCGGGCGCAGAATCCGGCCGTCTAACGACATGAGATCAACAGATGTCGCCAAACGGACAACATGACCTGCAACGCCAGATTCCTCGGCTCGAACATTTGCCGCGACCGCTCTATGCCCGCGCGGAAAGCTTGCGCGCCGGCTCCTGGACCGCCCGTCACAGTCACGACTGGGTGCAACTCTCCTACGCCATCAGCGGCGTGCTGGGCGTGCACACCGCCGCGGGTAGCTTCTACGCCCCACCGCACTGGGCGATCTGGGTGCCGGCGGGGCTGGAGCATGAGGTGGTGAGTTCGATGAACGCCGAAATGCGCAGCCTCTATGTACGCCGCGACGTCAGTGCCTGGGCACCGGAGCGCTGCCGGGTGCTGGAGGTGACGCCGCTGGCGCGGGAGCTGATCAAGTCGTTCTGTGAACTGCCGGTGGAATACCCCGAGGGCGACAGCGTCGCGGCGCGGTTGGTGGCGGTTCTGCTGGACCAGCTCCAGGCGCTCCCCGAGGCAGGGTTCTCCCTGCCGATGCCGGCCGAGTCGCGCCTCTTGCGCTTGTGCAGCGAACTGGTGGCCCAGCCCGATCTCGCCCATAGCCTGGGAGATTGGGCGCTGCGGCTGAATACATCGGAGAAGACCCTGACCCGCGCCTTCCAGCGCGAGACGGGACTGAGCTTCCGGCAATGGCGCCAACGCCTGCGCCTGCTGGCTGCCCTGCAGCCTCTGGAGGGCGGCGCCAGCGTCACCGAGGTGGCCCTGGCCAGCGGGTATGAATCACCGTCGGCGTTCATCGCGGCGTTCAAGGGGTTGTTCGGCGTGACGCCGGGCGAGCTGTTTCGGGCGGGGTAGCTGCCCCGGGGGAATCGGATCTTGTAGGGGCGAATTCATTCGCCAAGGGCAGCGCAGCTGCCCCATGTAGACCCGATGGGCAGCCCTTCGGCCTGCTTGGCGAATGAATTCGCCCTACAGGCAACTGCCCCGAGCTCATCGCCACGCGAGCGTCAGCTCCTCCTGCCAGGCCACGCGTACGAAGTGGCTGCCGACAATGTCTTTCAGGCGCTCCAGGCCTTCGCTGGATTCGCTTTCCACGGCCAGGGTCAGGCCATCGCCTTCGGCGCGCAGCAGGCCGAGGCCCAGGTCGAATTCGATGCGGCCCTGCTGGTCGTCATGGCTCACCGGCACGCGGTGGGCGAAGTGCTTGCACAGGCGGGTGATGTAGCGAGCCGGGGTGGCGGTGGCGACGTGGGCGGATGCGGTCAGGGTCATGGGCAGGCTCCTCAGTAGCCAATGGTGAAACGTTGGCGGATGTGTTGGGGTTGCTCCAGTTCGTCGATGATGGCGACGGCGAGGTCAGCCACCGAGATACGCGCCGGATGGTCGCCGCTCATCAGCAGCTGGTCGCCGCCGACGCGGAAGCGGCCGGTACGCTCGCCCGGCTCCAGCAGGGCAGGCGGGGAAATGAAGGTCCAGTCCAGGTCGAGTTCTCGGATCAGGTTGAGCGCCTGACGTGCGCCTTCCGCGCCTTCCTTGTGCTCGGCAGGGAACTCCGGGGTATCGATCAGTTGCAGGTTGGGCGCGACATAGAGGCTGCCGGCGCCGCCGACCACCAGCAGGCGCTGCAGGTTGCAAGGTGGCGCATAATCGCTGCTGGATAATCGGCGGAAAAAGTACCGAAAGGTGCTTTCACAATTAAGCAGGGCTTACGAATGGAACAGCTCAAGCGCATGGCGGTGTTCGCCACGGTGGTGGAACGCGGCAGCATGGTGGGTGCGGCCGACGTGCTGGGCATGACGGCCTCGGCGGTCAGCCAACAGATACGCAAGCTGGAAGACGAAACCCAGGTCAGCCTGCTGCATCGCACCACGCGCAAACTGACCCTGACCGAGGCCGGCGCGGTGTTCTACAAGAGCTGCGCCCAGGTGCTGGAGCTGGCGCAGCAGGCCGAGCAGCGCCTTGCTGAGCTGCGCGATGCGCCCGTGGGCGAGCTGCGTATCGCCGCGCCGGTGGGTTTCTCCACGGGCATGTTGACCGAAGCGCTGGCGCCCCTCCTGGAAGCTCATCCGGGCCTGGGCCTGCAACTGTTTTTCCACGACGAACAGATCGACTTGGTGGAGCAGCGCATCGACCTCGCCATCCGTGTCGGTCCTCAGGAAGATTCCACATTGGTGGCCCGGCATCTCGCCGACTGGCCGGCGGTGCTCTGCTGCGCCCCGGCCTACCTGGCTCGCAGCGGTCCGATCCAGCGGCCGGAGCGGCTGCTGGAGTTGGACTGGATCAGCCTCAACGGTGAGCGCCAGCAGCACCAGGTGACATTCACCGGCCCCGCTGGTGAGCAACAGCGGCTGCGCCTGGAAGCGCGCGTCGCCTGCAACAACATCCTCGCCGTGCGCAGCTTCACCCTGGCCGGGCTCGGTATTTCGTTGCAACCCGAGCCGGAAGTCCGCGAGGAACTGGCCAGCGGCCGCCTCCTGGCGCTGCTGCCGGAATGGCAGCCGAGGCTCGTCGGCCTGTACATCGTCACCCCGCGTCGCGATGCGTTGCCGGCCAAGGTGCGTTATGCGATCGAAGCCCTTCGTCGCGGTCTTTTGCGTCGTGGATAGCCGCCGCTGCCTGCATGCCGTATAACGTCGGCCCATCCTCTCCGTCCCCTTGAAGGCACTCGCTGCACCTGCATGAAGACCCCGAAACGCCTTGAGCCATTGCTGGAAGATGGCCTGATCGATGAAGTCCTGCGCCCGCTCATGAGCGGCAAGGAAGCCTCCGTGTACGTGGTGCGCTGCGGCAGCGAGCTGCGTTGCGCCAAGGTCTACAAGGAGGCCAACAAGCGTGGTTTCCGCCAGGCCGCCGAGTACCAGGAAGGCCGCAAGGTGCGTAACAGCCGCGATGCCCGGGCCATGGCCAAGGGCTCGAAGTACGGCCGTCGCGAACGCGAGGAGTCCTGGCAGAACGCCGAAGTCGCCGCGCTGTTCCGCCTGGCCAACGCCGGGGTGCGGGTGCCCAAGCCCTACGATTTCCTCGATGGCGTACTGCTCATGGAGCTGGTCAGCGACGGGGAAGGCGATGCCGCGCCGCGCCTGAACGATGTCGACCTGACGCCTGAAGACGCGCGCGAATTCCACGGCTTCATGATTGGCGAGATCGTCAAGATGCTCTGCGCCGGACTGGTCCATGGCGACCTGTCCGAGTTCAACGTGCTGCTCGACCCCTATGGTCCGGTGATCATCGACCTGCCCCAGGCTGTGGATGCCGCGGGCAACAACCATGCTTTCCGCATGCTGGAGCGAGATGTCGGCAACATGGCCGAGTATTTCGGCCAGTTCGCCCCCGAGTTGAAGTACACCCGCTATGCCAAGGAAATGTGGGCGCTCTTCGAGGAAGGCAAGCTGACGCCGGAAAGCCCGCTCACGGGCCAGTTCGACGAGCCCGAGGACGCGGCCGACCTGGATGCGGTGATGCGCGAGATCAAGGCGGCCCTGGCCGACGAAGCCCGGCGCCAGGCCGCGCTGGCCGAGCTGGACGCGCCACAGGTGGCCGAAGAGCCGACCCCGCCCTGGATGCGCGGCTGAGCGTCACTTGACCTGGCAGGATCGCCGCACGATCCTTGCTCATTGGTTTTTTCAGGAGATGTGCAGATGCAAGGCCAAGCCGAAGTGGTTGATTACCTCAAGGACCTGTTGCGCGGCGAGCTGGCCGCCCGTGACCAGTACTTCCTGCATTCGCGGATGTACCAGGACTGGGGCTTCAACAAGCTCTTCGAGCGCATCAATCACGAGATGGAAGAAGAGACCCAGCACGCCGACGCCCTGCTGCAACGCATCCTCTTCCTCGAAGCCACCCCGGACATGCGCCCGCGCACCATCCATCCCGGGAGCACGGTGCCGGACATGCTGCGCGCCGACCTCAAGCTGGAGTACGAAGTCCGTGCCGCGCTGAGCAAGGGCATCACCCTCTGCGAGAAGCACAAGGACTACATGAGCCGCGACATCCTCGCCGCCCAGCTCAAGGACACCGAAGAAGACCATGCCTATTGGCTGGAACAGCAGCTCGGCATGATCGACCGCATCGGCCTGGAGAATTACCTGCGATCGCAGGTGTAAGGGTTTCAGGTTGAAAGAACGGGCCGCAAACGCGGCCCTTTCTTTTTGGGCGTCGTTCCGACGCCTTTCGCGAATGAATTCGCCCCCACACAAGACCCCACACAGCCCACCACAGTTTTCCCCGGAATCTGTATCCATACATTTCCGCGCCCGGCTGCTAGCGTGTGTCTCAATTCCCGGAGCCCTCGCCATGCCTCTCCCGCACATTCTCCTGGCCCTGCTGGTCACCCTGATCTGGGGCGTCAACTTCGTGTTCATCAAGGTAGGCCTGGAGGACTTCCCGCCGCTGCTGTTCTGCGCCCTGCGCTTCACCCTCGCGGCGCTGCCGCTGCTGTTCCTGCGTGGACCGATGCCGGCGCCGTTCTGGCGCATCGTGCAGATTGGCATGCTGCTCGGGGTAATCAAGTTCGGCATCCTGTTCGTGGGCATGCACATGGGGATGCCGGCGGGCCTGTCGTCGCTGGTGCTGCAGAGCCAGGTGTTCTTCACCATCCTGCTTGCCGCCCTGTTCCTAGGCGAACGGCCCAGCCCTAGGAGTCTTGTGGGACTGGTGCTGGCGGCGTCTGGCCTGGTGCTGATCGGGCTCGACCGGCCGATGGGGAATAGCCTGGTAGCGTTCATGATGGTGATCGCCGCCGCACTGGCCTGGGCTTTCTCCAACATCGCCACCAAGCGCAGCGGGGCGACGGACATGCTGCGGCTGATCTGCTGGGTCAGCCTGATCCCCCCGTTACCGCTGCTGGCGCTTTCCTATCTGCTGGAGGGGCCGGAGGCCATAGTGGCGGCCCTGACCCATCCCAGCTGGGGCGGGATTGGCGCGCTGCTCAACGTCGCTTTCCTCGCCACCACCGTCGGCTATGGCTTGTGGAGTTTTCTGCTGCATCGCTACCCGGCCAGCCTGGTGACGCCCTTCGCCCTCGCGGTGCCGGTATCCGGCCTGCTGGCCGGTTGGCTGTTGCTGGGCGAAGAACTCAGCACCAGCGGTTGGCTCGCCTGCGTACTGGTGTTCGCCGGGCTCGCGATCACCGTGCTGCCTAAGTTGGTGATCGACCGTGTTTTCAGTGGCAGCAGCCGCCTGACTCCAGATCCTTGAGGATCGGGCAATCCGGGCGGTGGTCGCCCTGGCAGTGATCCACCAGTTCCTGAAGGGTGTCGCGCAGGCCAGCGAGTTCGGCGATCTTGCGGTTCAACGCGTCGATGTGGTCGCGGGCCAGCTCCTTGACGTCGGCGCTGGCGCGTTGGCGGTCCTGCCAGAGCTGCAGCAGTCGGCCCACCTCTTCCAGTGAGAACCCCAGGTCCCGCGAGCGCTTGATGAACGCCAGGGTGTGCAGGTCCTGGCTGCTGTACTGGCGGTAACCGCTGTCGCTACGCCCGGCTTCGGGCAACAGGCCGATGCCTTCGTAGTAGCGAATCATCTTCGCGGTCAGCCCACTCTTCTTTGCGGCTTGGCCGATATTCATGGGGATTTCCTCTCTTGTGCGCGCTCGACCGTAGGAGCGAGCTTGCTCGCGAACCTTCGCCAGCAAGCTGGCTCCTACAGGAACGCACCAGCTCGTAGGGTGGGCTTCAGCCACCGGGGAGTCCGTTCGTGGGCTGAAGCCCACCCTACAAAACTTCGCCAGCAAGCTGGCTGCTGCAGGCGCGCATCATCAGTCCGGTTTCCAGGTTTTCAGCAGCAGGGCATTGCTCACCACGCTGACGCTGGACAGCGCCATGGCCGCGCCCGCCACTACAGGGCTGAGCAGGCCGGCGGCGGCCAGGGGGATGCCGATCAGATTGTAGATGAAGGCCCAGAACAGGTTCTGGCGGATCTTCGCATAGGTCCGCCGGGAGATATCCAGGGCTGCCGGAACCAGGCGCGGATCGCCGCGCATCAGGGTGATGCCGGCGGCATGCATGGCCACGTCCGTACCGCCGCCCATGGCGATGCCGACGTCGGCCGCGGCCAGGGCCGGCGCGTCGTTGATGCCGTCGCCGACCATCGCCACAACCGCTCCCTCGGCCTTGAGCGCCGCCACCGTGGCGGCCTTGTCAGCCGGCAGCACTTCAGCGTGCACCGACTCGATGCCCAGCGCTTCGGCCACCACCCGCGCGCTGCCACGGTTGTCGCCGGTGATCAGGTGGCTGTGGATGGCGCGGTCACGCAGGGCCGCCACGGCGTCAGCTGCGCCGTCTTTCAGGGTGTCGCCGAAGGCGAACAGGCCCAGCACGCGGCGCTCCGGTTCCAGTTCCAGCAGCCAGGACAGGGTGCGCCCTTCGGCTTCCCAGGCCTTGGCGTGATTGGCCAGGTCGCCGGCCGGGAGTTTCTGCTCGTCCAGCAGGCGACGGTTGCCGAGGGCCAGCAGCCGGCCGTTCACCCGCCCCTGGATGCCGCGTCCGGCCAGGGCCTGGCTGGCGTCCACCGTGGGGGCTTCGAGGTTGCGTTCGGCGCAGGCATCCAGCACCGCCTTGGCCAGCGGGTGCTCGCTGCCGCGCTGCAGCGCGCCGGCCAGTTGCAGCAGTTCGTGCTCGTTGCCATTCGCCGCCACCAGGTGAGCGATGCGCGGGCTGCCGGAGGTAAGGGTGCCGGTTTTGTCGAAGGCCACGGCCTTCACCGCATGGGCGACTTCCAGCGCTTCGGCGTCCTTGATCAGGATGCCGTGGCGTGCCGCCACACCGGTGCCGGCCATGATCGCGGTGGGCGTGGCCAGGCCGAGGGCACAGGGGCAGGCGATCACCAGCACGGCAACGGCGTTGATCAGGGCGGTTTCGATGCCCGCACCCGTCAGTAACCAGCCGGCAAGAGTAGCCAGGGCGATCAGCAACACCGCCGGGACGAATACCTGGCTGACGCGGTCCACCAGTTTCTGAATCGGCGCCTTGGCCGCCTGGGCGCCTTCCACCAGACGGATGATCCGTGCCAGCACCGTTTCGCCACCGAGCGCCGTCGTGCGTACCAACAGGCGTCCTTCGCCATTGATGGCACCTGCGGTGACGCGGTCGCCGGGCTGTTTGGGCACGGGCAGGCTCTCGCCGCTGATCAGGGCTTCATCGGCATGGCTCTGGCCCTCGCTGACTTCACCGTCGGCGGGGAAGCGCTCACCGGGTTTCACTACCAGCAGGTCACCCAGTTGCAAGGCGGCGATGGCGACCTCCTCCTCGACGCCACCCCTCAAACGGGTAGCGCGCTCCGGCCGCAGGGCTTCCAGGGCGCGGATGGCCGCGCTGGTCTGGCGCTTGGCGCGGCTTTCCAGGTACTTGCCCAGCAGGACCAGCGCTATCACAACAGCCGAAGCTTCGAAGTAGAGGTGCGGCGTATGACCGGGATGCGCGGTCCACCACTGGTAGAGGCTGAGGCCGTAACCGGCGCTGGTGCCGATGGCCACCAGCAGGTCCATGTTGCCGGCGCCGGCCTTAACCGCTTTCCAGGCTGCGCGGTAGAAGCGTGCACCGAGGATGAATTGCACGGGCGTCGCCAGGGCGAACTGGACCCAGGCCGGCAGCATCCAGTGCAGACCGAACCATTCCAGCAGCATCGGCACCACTAGCGGCAGGGCGAGTGCGAGGGCCAGCAGGACGGCCCAGCGTTCGCGGTGCAGGCGGGCTTCAGCGTCGTCCACCGGCGGCCGATCTTCATCCACCAGGCTGGCGGTGTAGCCAGCAGCCTCCACGGCCTGGATCAGGCGGGTGTTGTCAGCCTGTCCGAATACCTCCAGGCGGGCGCGTTCACTGGCCAGGTTCACGGTCACATCGGCCACGCCCGGCACTTTGCGCAGGGCGCGTTCCACGCGGCCGACGCAGCTTGCGCAGGTCATGCCGCCGATGGCCAGTTCCAGGCGTTCAGCGGGCACCTGGTAGCCGGCAGCCTCCACGGCTGCCACCAGGGCCGGCAGGCTGTCGCCCGAGGCCTGGACGCGAGCCTGCTCGGTGGCCAGGTTGACGCTGGCGGCCTCGACGCCCGGCACCTTGGCCAGGGCGCGCTCCACCCGGCCGGCGCAGCTGGCGCAGGTCATCCCGGCAATGGGCAGGTCGAATGCGGTTGGGTTGGTCATGGGTCGATCCTCCTTGGCATGGGCCTAGGATCAACCTTGACACAAGGGAAAGGTCAAGCGGTCATTGCACGGCGGAAGTCGGCACCAGGTAGAGACCTTCGGTGCTCTGCGCCAGGCGGAATTTGCGCACCTCGCCGGCCGACAGGGTAATGGTCTGCTGGCGCAACTGCTCGATGCCTGGCTTGCAGCGACCGGGACCGAGCAGGCTCAGGCGGATCGACAAGGGTCCCGGCGGCAGGTTGAAGGAGACGATCTGACCCTGCACCAGCCGCGCCGCCAATTGGTCGTCCAGATAGAGGCCGACGTCGCAGGCAGTGGCGAGCTCCAGGCGCTCCCGCGAGACGATCAGCACGCCATAGTCGACCGGTGGCTGGGCCTGGGCCAGCAGCGGGGCCGCCAGCAAGGCGAGCAGGGCGGGGCGGAAGCCGTACATGGCGGAAGTCTCCTACAAGACATTCAACCCAGTGTAGGTCCAGCCCTTGACCTTGCCACGGTGGAAAGGATGAGACTGGCGCCAGGTTCCACTCACAAGGAGAACGACCATGCAGGTATTCAAGGTTCAAGGCATGTCTTGCGGACACTGCGTCCGTGCCATAACCCAGGCCGTGCAGGCCCGCGACCAGGCCGCCGAAGTGCAGGTGGACCTGGCGGCCGGTGAAGTGCGGGTGGCCAGCCGGTTGGCGGAAGAGCAGGTCCTGGAAGCGATTCGCGAAGAGGGCTATCAGGCGGAGGCGGCCTGAAGTCCGGACCCTGTGGGGGCGATTTCAATCGCCAAGCGGACCGCAGGTTCGCCATTCGGACCTTGCGGGGCGGCTGCGCCGCCCTTGGCGAATGAATTCGCCCCTACGGGCATTTAATCCCAGTCTTTCACCAGTCCCCGGAACAGCGCATCCACCATCGGCTCGGCATCGATCAGCGGGTCGAACAGAGCGGGGTCGCGTGTCCAGTCACTGAACAGTCCAATCACCAGTCCATGCACGGCTCGCGACGCCTGTAGCGGGGTGATGCCCGGGCGCAGGCGCTCGCGGCAGGCGGGGCGGGCGAACAAGGCTTCGCAGAGCTGGATGAACTGGTCGACGAAGGCGTAATGGCGTTCCTCGGCCTCGCGCAGTTCTTCGGTGAATTCGCAGCGATGCAGCAGGATGTTGAAGATGCGCTTGCGCTGCTCGTCCCGCGCCAGGTTGAGGATGGCCTCCAGGCACAGATCGCGCAGGGACAGCATCGGGTCCTGGCCATTGCAGCCGCACAGCCGTTCGGTCATCTGTTCCTGGGGCAAGCGCACCTGGGACAGCATCTCGTGGAACAGATGGGCCTTGTTCTGGAAATGCCAGTAGACTGCCCCACGAGTCACCCCGGCGGCGCGCGCGATCTGTTCCAGCGATGTGTGCGCCACGCCGTTCTCCAGGAACAGGTGTTCGGCGGCGTCGAGGATCGCGCCTCGGGTTTTCTCTGCTTCTTCTTTCGTTCTGCGCATAGCAGTTGGGCCAATAGTGACTAGGCTTCTTGTTTGGGGAGCGGAGTGTACCGATTTTGCCGGGACATGACCGTTACAAACACAAATGAATGTATAGCTTAGCGCCTGATTCATTTGCCGATTCGGCACCGTATGGAGACACCTTATGCCGTTTACCCGCAGCCTTCCCCTCAGCCTCGCACTTCTCGCCGCAAGTGCCAGTTTCGCCGGTCTCGCCGGCGCTGCTGACGCGCCCGGCGGCGCACCCCCTGCGCCTGAGGTGGTAGTGGAAACCGCCAAGGCCGCGCCGCTGCCGCTGGTCCTCGAGTATGCAGGGCGTACAGCGGGCTTCCGCGAAGTGGAGGTGCGAGCGCAAGTCAGCGGGATCCTTCAGCAGCGTACGTACACGGAAGGCAGCCGCGTGAAACAGGGCCAGATCCTGTTCCGTATCGACCCGCGTACCTACGAGGCGGCGCTGGCGCGGGCCAAGGGCGCGCTCGCCCAGGAACAGGCGCGCTACCGGCAGACGGAGCGCGACCTGAAGCGTACCCGCGAGCTGCAGAAGAAGGGCTTCGCCAGTGAAAGCGAGCTGGACAACGCGATTTCCAACTTCGAGCAGAGCAAGGCCAACGTCGAGGCTGCGCAGGCCGAGGTGAAGGCCCGTCAGATCGACCTCGACTACACCACGGTGGAAGCACCCATTTCCGGCATGACCAGCAAGGAAACCCGGTCCGAGGGCAGCCTCATCGTCGCGGGTGACCCGAACGGAAGCCTGCTGACCCAACTGACCCAGCTCGATCCGATCTACGTCAATTTCGCCTACCCGGATACAGAGGCCGAACGCCTGCGCGAAGGCGTGAAGACCGGCAAGGTCCAGCTGCCGCCGGATGGGTTGCTCAGCGCTGACCTGAGGTTCGGCGATGGTTCCACCTACCCGCTCTCCGGCCGGGTCGATTTCACCGACAGTTTCGTCAACACCGGCACCGGTACCGTCAGTGCGAGGGCCGTGGTGCCCAACCCGGAGCAGAAGCTGCTGCCCGGCATGTTCGTGCGCGTACTGGTGAAGGGCTTCACCCGGCCGCAGGCCATCACCCTGCCGGAACGTGCCCTGGCCCAAGGGCCGCGCGGCACCTTTGTCTACGTAGTGGACAAGGACGGCATGGCGCGGGTGCGCCAGGTGAAGACCGGCGATACCCGCGATGGCCGCTGGGTGATCGAGTCCGGCGTCACCGATGGCGACCGCGTGATAGTCGAGGGCCTGCCCAAGGTTCGTCCCGACGCGCCGGTGAAGGCCGTGGAGGCCAGCCAGGCCCCGGCCGCGCAAGCTGCCAAGCAATCCTGAAGGAGCGCCTAACGTGATCTCGCGCTTTTTCATCGACCGACCGGTCTTCGCCGCGGTCATCTCCATCGTGATCGTGCTCGCCGGCCTTGCCGCCATGCGTGCGCTGCCCATTGCCCAGTACCCGGAAATCCTCCCGCCGCAAGTGTCGGTCACGGCGGTCTATCCGGGCGCCAGTTCCCAGGTGATCGCGGAAACCGTTGCCGCGCCCCTCGAGCAGGAAATCAACGGCGTCGAGGGCATGATCTACCAGCTGTCCAACTCCGACAGCAGCGGTGCCATGAGCCTGACCGTGTATTTCGAGGTGGGCCGCGACCCCGACCAGGCCACCATCGACGTCAACAACAAGGTCCAGGCCGCGCTCGCCAAGTTGCCTGAAGAGGTACGCCGGCAGGGCGTGAAGGTAGAGAAGAAATCCTCCGACATCCTTCAGGTGGTCACCCTCTACTCGCCGGACAACTCCCGTGACCCGATCTTCATCAGCAACTACGCGCTGATCAACGTGATCGACGAACTGAAGCGGATTCCCGGTGTGGGTGACGCCAGCCAGTTCGGTTCCAAGGACTATTCTATGCGCATCTGGCTGCGGCCGGACAAGCTGGCGCAGTACGACCTCACCCCGACCGACGTGGTCAATGCCATCCGCGAGCAGAACTCCCAGTTCGCCGCCGGCAGCTTCGGCCAGCAACCGCTGGACCAGCCCCAGGACTTCACCTACACGGTGACCACCCAGGGCCGTTTCACCGATCCCAAGGAGTTCGAGGGCGTCATCCTGCGTTCTGACGCCACCGGCGCCAGCTTGCTGCTGAAAGACGTGGCGCGGGTGGAACTGGGGGCCCAGGACTACTCCCTGATGACCTCCCTCAACGGCCAGCAGAACGCCGCGTTCGGTATCTACCTGCAACCCGGCGCCAATGCGCTGGACACCGCCGACGCGGTGAAGTCGACCATGGAGCGGCTGGCCAAGCGCTTCCCCGAGGGCATCGCCTACAAGATCCCCTACGACACCACCAAGTTCGTCGAGGTCTCCATCGAAGAGGTGATCAAGACCTTCTTCGAAGCCCTGCTGCTGGTGGTGCTGGTGGTGTTCATCTTCCTGCAGAACTGGCGCGCCACCCTGATTCCGGTATTGGCGATTCCGGTTTCCCTGGTGGGCACCTTCGCCGGCATGTACATGCTCGGTTTCTCCATCAACCTCTTGACGTTGTTCGGCATGGTGCTGGCCATCGGCATCGTGGTGGACGACGCCATCGTGGTGATCGAGAACGTCGAGCGGGTGATGTCGGCCAAGAAGATCGGCCCACGCGAAGCGGCCATCGAAGCCATGGAAGAGGTGACCGGGCCGATCATCGCCATCGTGCTGGTGCTTTGTGCGGTGTTCATCCCGGTGGGCTTCCTCGGTGGCCTGGCGGGGCAGATGTACCAGCAGTTCGCGATCACCATTGCGGTGTCTGTGGTGATTTCAGGCATCGTCGCGCTGACCCTGTCGCCGGCGCTCTGCGCCCTGATGCTCAAGCCCACCCATGGTTTGCCGGCCGCGCCGTTCCGCTGGTTCAACAGCTTCTTCGAGCGCATGACCAATGGTTATGGCGCCGGGGTGCAATTCTTCCTCAAGCGTTCGCTGATCGGTCTGCTGCTGTTCGGCGGCATGATCGCGCTGCTGGTCATCCTCTTCGGGCGGGTGCCTGGCGCGCTGGTGCCGGACGAGGACCAGGGCTATGTGCTGAACGCCTACTTCCTGCCGCCGGCGGCGTCGCTGACCCGTACCGAAGAACTCACCGGCACGGTCACCGAGGAACTGATGAAGCACCCGGCGGTGCAGGACGTGGTCACCTTCGCCGGCTTCGACATCCTCACCTTCGGCACCCGCAGCAACGCCGGGGTGTCCTTCGTGCCGCTGAAGGACTGGAGCGAGCGCACCACGCCCGAACTCGATGCGCGCAACCTGACGCACACCTTCATGCAGATGGGCGCCGGGCAGAAGGACGGCATCGTGATGTCGTTCAACCCGCCGCCGATCACCGGCATGAGTACCACCGGCGGCTTCGAGTCCTACATCCAGGACCGCAGCGGCGGCACTGTGCAGCAGCTGGAAGGCGTGGTGCAGAAGTTCGTCGCCGCGGCCTCCAAGCGTCCCGAACTTGCGGGGGTGAATACCACCTTCAACGCCAACGTGCCGCAGTACTACATCGACCTCGACCGCACCAAGGCGCGTGCCCTGGGCGTGGCGATCAACGATGTCTTCACCGCCATGCAATCCACCTTCGGCAGCTACTACGTCAACGACTTCACCCTTTATGGGCGAACCTGGCAGGTGAGCCTGCAGTCGGAGCCGGAGTTCCGCCGCAAGCCGGATGACCTCAGCCAGGTCTATGTGCGTTCGGCCTCTGATGATCTGGTGCCGTTGTCATCCCTGGTGCGCGTCGAACGCATCCTCGGGCCGGACTCCTACGCGCGCTTCAACGTCTACCCGGCGGCCAAGATCCTCGGCGGTCCGGCGCCGGGCTACAGCTCGGGCCAGGCACTGGAGGCGATGCAGGAGGTGGCGAACGAAGTGCTGGGTGAGGACTACAGCCTCGGCTGGATTGGTTCCGCCTACCAGGAGCTCGCGTCCCACGGCTCCGGCAGCACGGCATTCGTCTTCGGCCTGATCATGGTGTTCCTCATCCTCGCCGCCCAGTACGAACGCTGGACCCTGCCGCTGGCGGTCGTCACCGCCGTGCCCTTCGCGGTGTTCGGCGCCATCCTCGCGGTGTGGTTGCGGGGTATCCAGAACGACGTGTACTTCCAGGTCGGCCTGGTCACCCTGATCGGCCTGGGCGCGAAGAACGCCATCCTCATCGTCGAGTTCGCGGTGCTTTGCCGTGAACAGGGCATGGGGCCGGTGCAGGCGGCGCTGGAAGCGGCCAAGCTGCGTTTCCGTCCGATCGTGATGACCTCCCTGGCCTTCATCCTCGGTTGCGTGCCGCTGGCCATCAGCTCCGGCGCCGGCTCGGCGAGCCGCCACTCCATCGGCACCGGGGTGATCGGCGGAATGCTTGCGGCAACCATGCTGGCGACCTTCCTCATCCCCATGTTCTTCATGCTGGTGGAGAAGGCGTCGGACTGGCTGGAAAGCCGGAAGGCGCCCAAGGCGCCCAAGGCCGAGGAGGTCCACGAGGGCTAGACGGTTTTAGAGAATTGTGGGGGCGAATTCATTCGCTGATGGGCGCGCAGCGCCCACTTTCGGACTGCAGCGCCGGACCTCCCGGTCCGGTTAGCGAATGAATTCGCCCCCACAGAAAAGCTGCTCCGCCGCAGTCCCATTCACCCCTGTTACTATCTGGCGCCTTGTCCGCAATGGATGGCGCCCGATACACCATGACTTTCCGCATCCTCCTCCTGCTTGGCGCCCTCAGCGCTTTTGGCCCCATGGCCATCGACTTCTACCTGCCCAGTTTCCCGGCGCTCGCCAAAGCCTTCGTCACCGACGTGGAGCATGTGCAGCTCACCCTGGCGTCCTACTTCATTGGCCTGGCACTTGGCCAACTGATCTATGGCCCGCTGGCGGATCGCTTCGGGCGGCGGCCACCGCTGCTGGTGGGGGTGACCATCTTCACCCTGGCTTCGGTCGCCTGCGCCCTGGCGCCCAGCCTGGAGTGGCTGATTGGCGCGCGTTTCGTCCAGGCCCTGGGTGGCTGCGCGGGGATGGTGGTGTCGCGGGCGGTGGTGCGCGATCTCTGCGATCCCATCGCTTCGGCCAAGGCCTTCTCGCAGTTGATGCTGGTGATGGGCCTGGCGCCGATCCTGGCGCCCCTGGGTGGGGGCGTTCTGCTGGAACTGTTCGGCTGGCAGTCGATCTTCTGGGGTCTGACCCTGTTCAGTGCGCTGGTCTTGCTGGGCATCGCCGCCTGGCTGCCGGAGACGCTTTCCAGCGTCACGCCACGCGCGCCGTTGAATGGTGCGCTCGGGCAGTACCGTCGGCTGTTCGGTGACGGGCAGTTTCTCGCCTATGGCATGACCGGCGGTTTCGCCATCGCCGGGATGTTCGCCTACATCGCCGGCTCGCCCTTCGTCTTTATCGAACTCTATGGCGTGCCGCCTGAACACTACGGCTGGCTGTTCGGCTCCAACGCGGCGGGATTCATCCTGGTGGCGCAGATCAATGCCGTGCTGCTCCGTCATCGCGGGCCGTCCTTCTGGATGCGGCGGATGGTCTGGGTCTATCTCGTGTGCGCGTTGGCGCTGTTGGCGGTGTCCAGCCTGCAGACGCCATCGCTGTGGCCGCTGCTGTTACCGCTGTTCGGCTGCATCGCCAGCCTGGGGTGCATCCTGCCCAACGGCTCGGCTTGCGCAATGGCCGGCCAGGGTCAGAACGCGGGTAGCGCCTCGGCGTTGATGGGCAGTCTGCAGTTTGGAGTGGCGGCGGGAGCTGCCGCGCTGGTGGGGTGGCTGCACGACGGCACTGCCATGCCCCTGGCCCTGGTCATCAGCCTGTGCGGCTGCGCGGCAGTCGCCTGTTCGTTGCTGACTTGGCGCCTCGACCGTAACGGCCAGGCGCCCCTGGGTTAACTCGCGATCCGTCTGGACCAGTCCGGTAGGACGTGGGGCGCCTTCAGGCGCTCTTCGAGGACGCTGACGAAGCGGCGTGCTTCGGCCTCGCTACGAAAGCTCACCGCATGCTGGTCAAGGCAGACTTGCCAGCCGGAACCCTGCGGGGTGGCGGTCGGACGGACAAGAATTTTCACCTCGGTCATCTCCCAATCGAATGGCGGGGAAGCTGAGTGTAGACCCGGCCAGATGACAGAAAATGACCTGTATCAAGCAGCCGACTGGTGGTCGATACCGTTCGTCCTAGCCCTGTTCGTCGCTGCTTGATTGGTGCTCTGGGGCGCGCTGGGCAAGGCTTTGCAGCAATTCCTGGTAACGATTCTCGCTCTGCCGCAACGCATCCCGCGCCGACTTCAGGGCGCTGAAATCGATGTCGACGCAGTAGAGCTCCAGCTGGTTGCGCAGGTTGCGCAGCATCAGGTGACTGGAAAACACCGTCACCGGGCTGCCATCGCTGCGTTGCAGGGTCAGCTCGGTGGCGGGCAGGGCTGGGCCACCGATCATCCAGTTGTTGATATCGGCGACCAGTTGCTCGCGCATGGCAGGCGGAATGATGAGGTCCTCGAGATGGCGCCCGATGGCCTGTTCCACCGTGTAGCCGTAGAGCTGTTCACTGGCGCGGTTCCAGTAGATCACCCGGCGCTGACGGTCGTAGCCTTGCACGGCGATGCGTGGCGTCTGCTCGAACAACTGGCGGAAGCGCAGTTCGCTGGCGCGCAGCGCCTCCTCGTCGCGCTTCTGGGTGCTGATGTCCTGCAGTGTGCCGAATGAGCGGCCATCCGGCTGGACCTCGCCGCGCAGGGCCAGCCACACCGTCTGCCGGTCGCTGGGTAGGTTCAGCCGCGCATTCACCGCAAGGGCGGCGCCTTGCTGGAACAACGCTTCGAGGCTGCGTTGCACGTTGCCGCGGTCGGCCGGGTGGAAGCGGTTCAGCAAGTCTTCGAGGCTGTCTTCGTCGCCGCAGCCGAGAATGCGCTGGGCGCCCAGGCTCCAGGCGAATCGATGATCGAACTCCCAATTGCCCAGGGTCGCGTCACGCTGCGCCTGCTCCAGTTGCAGGCTGGTGCGCCTCAGGCCTTGGCGCAGGCGCTCGCGGCCCAGGCGGTGACGGCGCTCGAGGAAGAAGATCAGCACGGCGCTGAACAGTATCAGGACGAAGACGCTGCCCGGCCCCCCGCCAAGGACCAGGAGCCAGGCGCCGGCGCATAACAGGTAAAGGCCTGCGCGAATGGCGGGCCGGGCGACGGTGGGATGCATCCTGAACCCCGGCGGAGCTGAAGCGATGCGGCGTGGCCGGCCGCTGGCGAGACGAGAAAAGCATAGTCCTTCTGCACTCGCCTACCGGACCGTTCGCCAGCGCATCGGCTCGCCGGTCAGTGCCGACTCCACTGTGCAGGCCGGTGCCTGTCATGTAGAAAACGGCTCAGAACCCTTCGAGCACGATCTTGCCCTTGGCCTTGCCACTTTCCAGCAGCGCATGGGCGCGGCGCAGGTTGGTGGCGTTGATGGTGCCGAAGTGCTCGCCTACGGTGGTCTTCAGCACGCCCGCGTCGATCAGTTGGCTGACACGCTCCAGCAGGCGGTGCTGTTCGAGGATGTCCGGCGTCTGGAACATCGAGCGCGTGTACATGAACTCCCAATGCAGGGACAGGCTCTTGCGCTTGAGCTTGGCCACGTCCAGCGAAGCCGGGTCGTCGATGAGGCCGAGCCGGCCCTGGGGCGCGAGGGCTTCCACCAACTGATCCAGGTGCTGATCGGTCTGGGTCAGGCTGGCCACGTGGGTGGCCTGGGTGAGGCCAGCGCGGCGCAATTCCTCGGCCAGGGGCTTGCTGTGGTCCAGCACATGGTGGGCCCCCAGTTCACGGACCCAGGCCTGGGTTTCCGGGCGGGAGGCGGTACCGATCACGGTCAGGCCGGTGAGTTGTCGGGCCAGTTGCACCAGGATCGAACCCACGCCACCGGCAGCGCCCACCACCAGCAGGCTCTGGCCCTGGTCGGCCGTGCCCTCGGCAATCTGCAGGCGGTCGAACAGCAGCTCCCAGGCGGTGATGGAGGTCAGCGGCAGGGCGGCGGCCTGGGCGAAATCCAGGCTTTTTGGCATATGGCCGACGATGCGCTCATCCACCCGATGGACTTCCGCGTTGCCGCCCGGACGCGTCAGGTCGCCGGCGTAGAACACGCGATCGCCCGGCTGGAACAGGGTGACGTCGCTGCCCACTGCCTTGACCACACCTGCCACGTCCCAGCCCAGCAACTTGGGTTGACCGGCTTCGGGAGGCGCATTGCGGCGGACTTTGGTGTCCACCGGATTGACCGAAATGGCGCGGACCTCCACCAGCAGGTCACGCGGGCCCGGTTGCGGCTCCGGCAGCAGGATGTCCTGCAGGGACTCGGGGTTGTCGATGGGCAGGTTCTGAAAATAGGCGACAGCTTTCATCGGGATTCTCCGCATGGGTTTGATGCGCCGCATGGTCGGTTATTTCGCTGGCGAGAAAAATCGGCTAGAAAACGACAGTCTTTCAATGAGAATTTGAAAATGCTGCGCCTCGACGACCTCGCCCTGTTCGTCAGCACCGCCGACCACGGTAGCCTCTCGGCCGCCGCCCGCAAGCTGGATGTCTCACCGGCCGTGGCCAGCGCCGCGCTCAAGCGCCTGGAGCAGCAACTGGAGGTGCGCCTGTTCGTCCGCTCCACCCGCAGTCTGCGCCTGACACCCGAGGGCGAACAGTTCCTCGTCCATGCGCGCAACGCCCTGGCCAGCCTGGAAGAGGGGCAGCGGCAACTGGCGGGCGGCCGTGAAGACATCGCGGGAGTGCTGCAGCTGTCGGTGCCTTCGGATTTCGGCCGCAATGTGCTCGTGCCCTGGCTCGATGACTTCCAGCGTGAGCACCCGCGCCTGGCCATTCGCCTGCACCTCAGCGACCGGGTCGCCGATCTGTTCCGTCAATCGGTGGACATCGCCATCCGTTACGGCGAGCCGGAAGACTCCAGCCTGGTGGCGCTGCCCCTGGTCGCCGCCAATCGACGGGTGCTGTGTGCCTCCCCCGAGTACTTCGCCCGACATGGCCGGCCGCAGCAGCCTGAGGACCTGGCGGGGCACAACTGCCTGCTCTACCAGTTGGGCGGGCGCGTGCATGATCGCTGGAGCTTCAGCGAGGGCCGGCGCGAGCAAGTGGTGGCCGTGAGCGGCAACCGTGTCTGCGACGATGCCGATGTCGTGCGGCGCTGGGCACTGGCCGGACAGGGGGTCATCTATAAGTCCTGGCTTGATGTGGCCGGGGATATCCGGGCCGGGCGCCTGGAACTGGCCCTGCCGCAGTACCGTGGACAGGCCACTCCGCTGAACCTGATCTGCGCCCACCGGGCCCAACTCAGCAAGCCGGTACGGCTGCTCCGCGAGTTCGTCCAGATTCGCTGCGCCACGCTGCTCGTCGGCGCGCCCTGGAGCTGAGTGTCGGTCGCGGCAATGCCGGCGTCTGATCGTCGAATTGCTCGGGCCTGAGGTTCCGCTATCGTCTGGATAAGCCGTGGCCTGCGTGGAGACTCCCGTGGCTGATTTGTATCCGACCTGCCTGAATCCTGCCGGGCCCGCGCCCGGTGCCTGCCGTGGGAGTGCCGGCTGATGCTGCGTAACCGCGAGCCTGGTGCTTTCATGCCGACCCTGCTGCTGGTCTTCAGCGGTTACCTGCTGCTGGCCTGGGGGGCTGTCTGGTTGTCTCGCCAGCCCGGCAGCATTGCCACCCTCTGGTACGCCAACGCGTTCACCGTGGCCTTGCTCTGGGACCAACCGCTGCGCCGCTGGGCGCCCTTGCTGGCGGTGGCGATGCTCGCCGACCTGCTGGCCAACCTGGCCTTCGGCGATGAGTTTTTCCGGGCGGCGAGCTTCATCCCGCCCAACCTGCTGGAAGTGCTGCTGGCGGCGTCCCTGTTGCGAGTCAGCGGCGCGGCATTGCGAATGAATGAAAGCCCCGGGGCCTTCCTCCAGTTCATATTCTTCGGTGCCCTGCTGCCGCCATTGATGGGGGCCAGCCTGGGCGCCAGCATCCTCGCCTGGCAGGGGCTGGATTCCTTCGAACGGGGCTGGATGTACTGGGTCGAAGGCGCCATGCTCGGCGCCGTCTCGGTGCTGCCCCTGGCCGTCTGGTTGCGCCAGCACAGCGGCTGGGAACTGATCGGCGAGCGCCGCCACCACGAACTGCTGCTCTACGTGGGACTGGTGCTGCTGGGCACGCCCTTCGCCCTGCTGCTGTTGCCATTCCCCTTCGTCTACCTGTCCCTGCCGCTGATAATCGCCGCGGTGCGGCTGACCTTCGCCAGCACCGCGCTATTGGTGGCGCTGACCTCGGTGAGCGGCGGGCTGATCATCGCCATGGGCATGCTCCCGTTGCCGGTTCCGCAGGAGGGCTTACGCGACCTGCTGATCTACCTGCCGCTGCTCCTGGCGCTGTTGCCGGCTCTGCTGCTGGCCTCGGCGCTGGAGCAACTGCGCCGGCGTCGGCGCGAACTGGCGGCCAGCGAGTCACGCTTCCGCGACGCCATGGATCACTCCGCCATCGGTATGGCCCTGGTGGGGCTGGATGGCCGCTGGCAGCGGGTCAACCGGGCACTCTGCGACATGCTCGGTTACTCGGAGGAGGAGCTTTCCAGCCTGAACTTCCAGGACGTCACCCACCTCGACGACCTGGAAGGCGATCTCGAACTGGTACGCGAGGTTCTCTCCGGGCGGCGTCACAGCTACCGCCTGGAAAAGCGCTACCTGCACAAGAGCGGGCGGGAAATCTGGGGGTTGCTGGCGGTTTCCCTGGTGCGCGATCACGAAGGCGAGCCGCTGTACTTCATTGCGCAGATCGAGGATATCGACCGGCGCAAGCGTGCCGAGGAGCGCGAGGCGGAACTGGCGCGCCGCTATTCGGTGGCGACCGAGGCCAGCGGTGTCGGTGTCTGGGAGTGGGACCTGGTCAACGATCGCCTGCTCTGGGACGAGGGCATGTATCGCCTGTATGGCCGCAGCCTGGGTGATGAACTGTCCTTCGCCGACTGGCGGGCCCACTTGCACCCGGACGATGCCAATCGCGCCGAACGCGAAGTGCTGGCTGCACGGGAAGGCAGCCGGCGCCTGGACATCGAATTCCGTATTCGTCGTGGCGACGGCGACCAGCGGGTGCTGAAGGGCCATGCGCGACTGGTCTGCGATGCCAATGGCCAGCCGCTGCGCATGGTCGGCACCAACTGGGACGTCAGTGAGCTGCACCAGCTTGCCGAGCGCCTGCGTGATGAGCGCGAGCGCCTGCAGGTGACCCTCGATGCCATTGGCGACGGCGTCATCACTGCCGACCTGGAAGGCCGGGTCAGCTTCCTCAATCCGGTGGCCGAACGCCTCAGTGGCTGGAGCAGCGACGAGGCCCGGGGTCTGCCCATCGAACAGGTGCTGCTGCTGGAAGGGGAGGATGGGCGGCTGGTGCCCAACCCCGTGCGCGACTGCCTGGAGCGCGGCTGCGCGGCCAGTCTCCAGGGCCTCGCCTCACTGCGTCACCCGGCCGGGGGCACCATCGCCCTGCGCGGCCAGGCAGCCCCCATGCGTGCAGGCGACGGCACCCTGCTCGGCAGTGTGCTGGTGCTCACCGACGTCAGCGAAGCCCGCGCCATGCAGAAGCATCTGCGCTACGCCGCCACCCACGATGCCCTGACCGGCCTGCTGAATCGTTCGGCCTTCGAAGATGCCCTCGCCGAAAGCTGTCGCGAGGTCACGCAGAACGATGGCAACAGCGTGCTCTGCTTCATCGATCTGGACCGCTTCAAACAGGTCAATGACAACGCCGGTCACGCTGCCGGGGACGAGCTTCTGCGCCAGCTCGCCAGGCTGATGCAGGCCCAGGTCCGCGCGGGTGACCAGTTGGCCCGCCTGGGTGGCGACGAATTTGCGCTGATCCTGCGCAGTTGCCCCTTGCCCCAGGCAGAACTGCTGGCGGCGCGGCTGATCGCCCAGATCCAGGGCGTGGTGCTGGAGTGGGAGGACCGGGAGTTTCGCGTGGGCGCCAGTGTTGGAATCGCCTGCATCCACAGCGCCAACGCTCAGCCTGCGGAGCTTCTGAAACAGGCTGATACAGCTTGCTACCGGGCCAAGCATGCAGGAAGGGGGCAATTCGCGGTCGAACATCGCTGAGAACGGCAGGCCGGCAATGACAGCCAGCAGGGCCTGACCTACGCTCCATTGTCATGGCGATGAATGAGAACGCCTTGCAATGTCCCCCGCATTACCACGTACGAATCGAGGTCGATACCATGCGTAAGCTGCTCCTTCTTTCCCTGGCCCTCGTCAGCCCCCTGACCTTCGCCAAGACCGAGTGCACCACTGCCGACAAATCCACCTGGCAGGACCAGGCCAAGTTCCAGGAAGACCTCAAGGCCCAGGGCTATGACATCAAGAAGTTCAAGGTGACCGAGGGTAACTGCTACGAGATCTACGGCTGGGACAAGGACAAGCGCAAAGTCGAGATCTACTTCAACCCGGTCGACGGCAAGGTGGTCAAGCAGGAGATCGAGGACTGATCCGTGAGCACCGAAACCGTTCGCCTCTGGGACCCGGTGGTGCGAATCGGCCACTGGTCCCTGGTGGCCGCCTTCATCGGTGATTACTTTCTCAACGAGGCGGGCGACGGCTGGCACCGCTGGCTCGGCTATTACGCCGTGGCGGTGGTGCTGGTGCGGCTGGTGTGGGGCTTCGTCGGCCCCGCATCTGCGCGCTGGGCGGATTTCTCGCCGCGTCCTTCACAGCTGGCGGCCCATGCCAGGGCGCTGCTGACTGGAGGCCACCTGCACCGCATGGGGCACTCGCCCCTGGGCGGGCTGGTGATGATCCTCATGCTGCTGCTGATGTTCGGTCTCGGCGTCACCGGTTTCCTGATGGAAGAAGTGGACTACTTCTGGGGCGAGGATCTACCCCGTGACATCCATGTCTTCATGGCCGATAGCCTGTTCTGGCTGGCCTGCCTGCACGTGCTGGCCGCGCTGGTGGAAAGCGTGCGCCTGCGCGAGAACCTGCCCTGGTCCATGGTGACGGGGCGACGCAAGGTGCTTCGCGACTGAGGGCCGCATCGCGGCCCTTTTCGTAGGCATTTCCTTTGTAGGGGCGAATTCATTCGCCCCTACAGGTTTTTTTGCCACCGATGCATGCGTCCGGACGATCCGTCTTTTCCTGACGCGCGGGTCAAGTTAGAATGCGCGCCGTCGTCGGCCAGGGGGCCGCGACATGGGTTCCCTCACCCCATCGGCAAAAAGGATGCAAATCACCATGCCCGCTGAAACGCCCTCGATCTGGCGCCCGGCCCTGACCGGCCTGATCGCTTTCCACATCCTCATCATCATCGCCAGCAACTACCTGGTGCAGCTGCCCATTACCCTGTTCGGCTGGCACACCACCTGGGGCGCGTTCAGCTTTCCCTTTATCTTCCTGGCCACCGACCTCACTGTCCGCCTGATGGGCAAGGTAGCGGCGCGCCGCGTCATCGCGCGGGTCATGGTGCCGGCGCTGCTGGCGTCCTATGTGGTGTCGGTCCTGTTCCAGGAAGCGAGCTTCCAGGGCTTCGCCGCTCTCGGCGAGTTCAACCTGTTCGTCGCGCGGATTTCCCTGGCCAGCTTCCTCGCCTACGTACTGGGGCAGGTGCTGGATATCCAGGTCTTCGACCGTCTGCGGCAGATGCGCCAGTGGTGGATAGCCCCGGTGGCCTCCACCATCGCCGGCAACCTGCTGGATACCTTCGCTTTCTTCTCCGTGGCCTTCTGGCGCAGCGACAACCCCTTCATGGCGGCGAACTGGGTGGAAATCGCTACCGTCGACTATGGCGTCAAGCTGGCTATCAGCCTGGTGCTCTTCGTGCCGCTCTACGGCATGTTGCTGGGCAGCATCCTGCGCTTGCTGACGCCGCGTCCGGCAGCATCTCTGTAGAAATCGCTAAAGCCTATGCGGTAGGGTGCGCCGTGCGCACCAGCGGTTCGACAGAGTGCCGAAGCCGGTGCGCACAGCGCACCCTACGAATTCAGCGGCTGCCTTATTTGATCAGCCGCGCATCCAGACTGTTCTGCGCCAGGCGCTTGGCCTGGTCCTCGGTCATGCCCAGGTGCTCGTGCAGGGCGGCGAAGTTTTCGGTGACGTAGCCGCCGAAGTACGCCGGATCATCGGAGTTCACCGTCACCTTCACGCCGCGCTCCAGCATGCCGAGGATGTTGTGCTGGCGCATGTGGTCGAACACGCAGAGCTTGATATTGGACAGCGGGCAGACGGTCAGCGGGATCTGTTCATCGATGATGCGTTGCATCAGGCGCTCGTCTTCGACGGCCCTTACGCCGTGGTCGATGCGCTCGATCTTGAGCAGGTCCAGGGCTTCCCAGATGTATTCCGGAGGGCCTTCCTCGCCGGCGTGGGCAACGGTGAGGAAGCCTTCGGCGCGGGCACGGTCGAACACGCGCTGGAACTTGCTCGGCGGATGCCCCTTTTCCGAACTGTCCAGGCCGACGGCGATGAAGGCGTCGCGGAAAGGCAGCGCCTGATCGAGAGTCTTCTGTGCCTCGTCTTCGGAGAGGTGGCGCAGGAAGCTGAGAATCAGCCCGGAGCTGATGCCCAGTTGCTCGCGACCGTCTTCCAGGGCCTGACGGATACCGGACAGCACCACCTCGAAGGGGATGCCGCGATCGGTGTGGGTCTGCGGGTCGAAGAACGGCTCGGTGTGGATCACGTTCTGAGCCTTGCAGCGTTCGAGGTAGGCCCAGGTGAGGTCGTAGAAATCCTGCTCGGTGCGCAGCACATCGGCGCCGGCGTAGTAGAGGTCGAGGAACTCCTGCAGGTTGTTGAAGGCGTATGCCTTGCGCAGGGTTTCCACATCAGCCCAGGGCAGCACCACCTTGTTGCGTTCGGCCAGGGCGAACAGCAATTCGGGCTCCAGTGAACCCTCCAGGTGCAAGTGCAGCTCGGCCTTCGGCAGGGCATTCAGCCATTCGTACATGGTGGATTCTCTTCATCAGGCGGGGATGGCGGAAAGTTTACCTGTTGTTTGGGCAGATTCATTCGCCAGGGACGGCTGCTCTTGGTCTGGCTGGTTTTGTTCGTTTTTTGATCAGTGCTCCGCAAGGCTCGCCAGCCCTGGGCTGCGCCGGATACTCCCAAGCTTATCCACAGCCTTTTCCCCGTTGGGCGTGGACAACGGCGGACCTGCCGAGCGCGTGCTGCGCTGCATGGGGGCGCGGAGGAATGCACCGCAAATCAGATGCTTAGGTTAGGGGCAGGGATAAGCCGACTACTGGGCAAAAAGCGAACAGTTCTCGCTAAGCCGCGCCACAGCAGCCTTCCAGCGAAAAGCCCACGAGTTATCCACAGCGGGTTCCACAGAAAATGTGGGTGGTATTCGATAGGGTCAGACCCGCTTTACTTCCAACCGTCCCCGGCTGATATCTCGCAGGACTTGCTCGAACCCGGCAATGCGGCCCTCGGGCAGGGCCAGGATCAGCTCGGCGCCTTCGGCATCGAAGCGTTCACTTTCCACCAGCACTTCGAACTCGGCGAGGCGCGCTTTCAGTAACGGCAGTTCAGCAAAACCGGGGTGACAGCTGATGCGGCTGCGCGCCACCAGTTCCACGCGCTGGCCACCTTGCAGGCATTTGGCGGCGCTGCCGCCATAGGCGCGGGCGAGGCCGCCGGTGCCGAGCTGGATGCCCCCGTAATAACGGATCACCAGCACAGCGACCTGGTCGCAATCCTGGCCTTCGATCGCCGCGAGGATGGGACGGCCGGCGGTGCCACCGGGTTCGCCGTCGTCACTGAAACGGTACTGGTTGCCCAGCTTCCAGGCCCAGCAGTTATGCGATGCGCCGGGCTCGGACAGGCGTGCGATGAAAGCCTGCGCTTCCTCGACGCTGGCCACTGCAGCGGCGTGGGCGATGAAGCGGCTCTTCTTGATCTCCTCGCGGTACTCGGCGGGAGCGGACAGGGTGAACGGCATCAGGCGGTCGCGGGCGGAGTCAGGCCGCAACCCTTGAGGATGATCTGGATGAGGTTCTGCGTGGCTGCTTCGAAGTCTTCCTTGGTCAGGCGCTTGCGGCCGGTGACGCGGCAGATCTGGGTGTTGAAGTCGGCGTAGTGCTGGGTGCTGCCCCAGAGCAGGAAGATCAGGTTGACCGGGTCCACCGGGTCCATCTTGCCGGCGGCGATCCAGGCTTCGAACACACCTGCGCGACCCTTGAACCAGGTCCGGTAGTCCTGATCGAAGTGCTCGGCCAGGCAGCCGCCGCCGCTGATGATCTCCATGGCGAAGATCTTCGAGGCCAGCGGGTGACGCCGGGAGAACTCCATCTTGGCGCGAATGTAGCGGGCCAGCGCCTCGGCCGGGTCATCTTCGGCGGTGAGGGCGTTGAAGGTGCTGTCCCAGAGTTCCAGGTGGTTGCTCAATACCGCGATATACAGCCCCAGCTTGTTGCTGAAGTAGTAATGCAGGTTGGCCTTGGGCAGCCCGGCGCGCACGGCGATGGTGTTCATGCTGGTGCCTTTGAATCCGTGGCGGGCGAATTCTTCCTCGGCGGCCGCAAGTATCAGTTCTTCGTTCTTCTGACGGATGCGTCCAACGGGTTTCGCGGAAGGATTCGGGCTGTGGGCGGGCACCAGTGAGGTCATAGGCTTCCTGATTCTTATAGGTAAATGGCGTCTGCACAGATACCCCAAGCCTGGCCTGTCCGACAAGCCAAAACTGTTGCGCCGGTCAGGTTATCGACGGATTTTTTGGGACTGCACCGAAATGGGGCTTGAGCGTACAGGGGTGGAGGTCAAGTCGTTGCGGCCAGCGCTTCCAGGAAGCTCTCCAGCACCAGGTGCGGCCGGCGACCCTTACGGGTTACCGAGGCCAGCGACAGATCATAGAAACGGCTCGCCGGTTTCAGTGCTCGCAGGCGCCCCTGTTGCACCCAGAAGGTGGCGTAGTGGTCCGGCAGGTAGCCGATGTAGCGCCCGGTGAGGATCAGGAAGGCCATGCCCTCGCGGTCCGAGGCGCTGGCCGTGCTGGTGAGCACCTGATAGTGCAACTGGATATCTGCCGGCAGACGGAAGGTGGGGGCGATGGCGTCTTGCTCATTCAGGCGCTCGTCGCTCAGTTGCGCGTCGTCGGCATAGAACAGCGGGTGGCCGACGGCGCAGTAGAGCAGCGAGCGCTCGCTGTACAGCGGCTGGTACTCCAGGCCGGAGAGGGCGGCGGTCTGCGGTACCACGCCGACATGCAGGCGCCCGTCGAGCACCCCTTGCTCCACTTCGCTGGGTGGCGTCATGCGGATGTTGATCTGCACATCCGGCCCGAGGGTCTTGAGGCGGGCGAGGGCGTTGGTGATGCGCATGTGCGGCAGGGTCACCAGGTTGTCGGTGAGGCCGATGTTCAGCTCGCCGCGCAGGTGCTGGTGCAGGCCGTTGACCTCGGTCCGGAAGGTCTCCAGCGATGCCAGCAACTGCATGGACGACTGGTACACCTCGCGGCCTTCCTCGGTCAGGGCGAAACCGGCACGGCCGCGCTGGCACAGGCGCAGGCCGAGGCGTTGCTCCAGGTCGCTCATCTGCTGGCTGATGGCCGAGCGACCGATACCCAGGACGCTCTCGGCAGCGGAGAAGCCGCCGCATTCCACCACGCTGCGGAAGATGCGCAGCAGGCGGATGTCGAAATCGCTGACCTGCGCCAGCGGCTCGGGGCGGCGGCTGCTCATGGTTTAGTAACCTCTGATCTAAAGATAAGTAAAGTTGGATTTTCGTGACTTTATGCCCGTGGCAATGTCGGCAGCAAGTAGCGCGTCGTTCCTCAGAACAAGACACTTTCGAGGCCATACATGAACATGCCGCAGACCGCCCAGCTTCCCCTCGCCAGCCAGCTCAAGCTGGACGCTCACTGGATGCCGTTCTCCGCCAACCGCAACTTCCAGCGCGACCCGCGCCTGATCGTCGCCGCCGAAGGCAGCTGGCTGATCGACGACCAGGGCCGCCGCATCTATGACAGCCTCTCTGGCCTGTGGACCTGCGGCGCCGGACACTCGCGCAAGGAAATCCAGGAAGCCGTGGCCAAGCAGCTCGGCACCCTCGACTACTCCCCGGGCTTCCAGTACGGCCATCCGCTGTCCTTCCAACTGGCCGAGAAGATCGCCAACCTGACCCCTGGCGAGCTGAACCACGTGTTCTTCACTGGCTCCGGTTCCGAATGCGCCGACACCTCGATCAAGATGGCCCGCGCCTACTGGCGCCTGAAGGGCCAGCCGCAGAAGACCAAGCTGATCGGCCGCGCCCGTGGCTACCACGGCGTGAACGTCGCCGGCACTGCCCTGGGCGGCATCGGTGGCAACCGCAAGATGTTTGGCCAACTGATGGACGTCGACCACCTGCCGCACACCCTGCAGCCGGGCATGGCCTTCACCAAGGGCGCTGCCGAAACCGGCGGCGTGGAGCTGGCCAACGAACTGCTGAAGCTGATCGAACTGCATGACGCGTCCAACATCGCCGCCGTGATCGTCGAGCCGATGTCCGGCTCCGCTGGTGTGATCGTGCCGCCGGCCGGCTACCTGCAGCGCCTGCGTGAAATCTGCGACCAGAACAACATCCTGCTGATCTTCGACGAAGTGATCACTGCCTTCGGCCGCATGGGCAAGATGACCGGCGCCGAGTACTTCGGCGTGACCCCGGACCTGATGAACGTGGCCAAGCAGGTCACCAACGGCGCCATCCCCATGGGCGCGGTGATCGCCAGCCGCGAGATCTACCAGACCTTCATGAACCAGGCGACGCCCGAATACGCCGTCGAGTTCACCCACGGCTACACCTACTCCGCGCACCCGGTCGCCTGCGCCGCTGGCCTGGCCGCCCTGGACCTGCTGGAAAAGGAAAACCTGGTGCAGCAATCCGCCGAACTGGCCCCGCACTTCGAGAAAGCCATCCACGGCCTGAAAGGCGCCAAGCACGTCATCGACATCCGCAATTGCGGCCTGGCCGGTGCCTTGCAGATCGCCCCGCGTGACGGCGACGCCATCGTCCGTCCGTTTGAGGCCGGCATGGCCCTGTGGAAGGCTGGTTTCTACGTCCGCTTCGGTGGCGACACCCTGCAGTTCGGACCGACCTTCAACGCCAAGCCGGAAGAGCTGGATCGCCTGTTCGACGCTGTCGGCCAGGCCCTGCAGGGCGTGAATTGATGAGCCAGCGCCCGCAGGCCGTGCCCACCGTGCAGGTGGATAACGACGAGGTCATCGTCACCGAGTGGCGCTTCGCCCCCGGTGCCGAAACCGGTCGCCACCGCCATGGCTACGACTACGTCGTGGTGCCGATGACCAACGGCACCCTGCTGCTGGAAACCCCGGAGGGCGACAAACACGCCCCCCTGGTGGCCGGCCAGAGCTACTTCCGCAAGGCGGGCGTCGAGCACAACGTGATCAACGCCAGCGACCACGAAGTGGTCTTCGTCGAAACCGAATTGAAATAGCGCACGGACTGCCCCCTCTCCCTCTGGGAGAGGGTCGGGGTGAGGGTCATACCCGCCCCTCGGACCTGCCGGCGCCACAAGACAAAAGCCCTACAAGAGACCCCACCCATGAGCCTCATCCCGCACCTGATCAACGGCGAACGCATCGACGACCAAGGCCGCACCGCGGACGTGTTCAACCCGTCCACCGGCGAAGCCCACCGCAAGGTCGGCCTGGCCAGCCGCGCCACCATCCAGCAGGCCATCGACGCCGCCAAGGCCGCGTTCCCGGCCTGGCGCAACACCCCGCCGGCCAAGCGCGCCCAGGTGCTGTTCCGCTTCAAGCAACTGCTGGAAGCCAACGAAGCGGTGATCTCCAAGCTGATCGCCGAAGAGCACGGCAAGACCCTGGAAGACGCCGCCGGTGAACTCAAGCGCGGCATTGAGAACGTCGAGTACGCCTGCGCCGCCCCGGAAATCCTCAAGGGCGAATACACCCGCAACGTCGGCCCGAACATCGACGCCTGGAGCGACTTCCAGCCGCTGGGCGTGGTCGCTGGCATCACCCCGTTCAACTTCCCGGCCATGGTGCCGCTGTGGATGTATCCGCTGGCCATCGCCTGCGGCAACACCTTCATCCTCAAGCCCTCCGAGCGTGACCCGAGCTCCACCCTGCTGATCGCCGAGCTGTTCCATCAGGCCGGCCTGCCCAAGGGCGTGCTGAACGTGGTCAA
>MTEY01009020.1_pt1 | contig 83894 bp, 75 predicted proteins | sample 1042721 | NCBI WGS metagenome assembly MTEY01 (sample SAMN06185809, study PRJNA358809) | soil metagenome | isolation source: soil biostimulated with seedmeal as carbon source | place: India | collected 2015-05-23 | reverse complement strand
CAACAACCTGGTAGAACGGACGCTTTTTAGCGCCGTGACGTGCTAAACGAATAGTTACCATAACATCCTCTTGTGTGAATAAAACAACCGGGCCCCATCGAGGAACGGAGCCCGGGTGTCATATTAAAAGCCCGAAAATTTTACTGATTTCTGGGGAAAATGCAATCAGCATCTTGATACTGAGCATTAAACACGATTTATCGGCCTGGGAATCCTGGCGGCATCATCCCTTTCATGCCACGCATCATCTTGGCCATGCCGCCCTTCTTCATTTTCTTCATCATGCGCTGCATGTCGTCGAACTGTTTCAGAAGGCGGTTAACGTCCTGCACCTGCATGCCGCAACCGGCTGCGATACGGCGCTTACGGGAACCTTTGATGATGTCAGGGTTAGCACGCTCTTTGAGGGTCATCGAGTTGATGATCGCCTCCATACGCACCAGCACCTTGTCATCCATCTGCGCTTTTACGTTGTCTGGGATTTGGCCCATGCCCGGCAGTTTGCCCATCAGGCTTGCCATGCCGCCCATGTTTTTCATCTGACGCAGCTGCTCAAGGAAGTCGGTCAGATCGAAACCGTCGCCTTTTTTCAGCTTGCTGGCCAGCTTCTCGGCCTGGGCGCGGTCAACTTTACTCTCGATATCTTCAATCAGCGACAGCACGTCGCCCATGCCGAGGATACGGGAGGCAATACGGTCCGGGTGGAACGGCTCCAGCGCTTCGGTTTTTTCGCCCACGCCGAGGAATTTGATCGGCTTACCGGTGATATGACGAATAGAAAGCGCCGCACCGCCGCGGGCGTCACCGTCCACTTTGGTCAACACCACGCCGGTTAACGGCAGGGCTTCGTTGAACGCTTTCGCGGTGTTCGCCGCATCCTGACCGGTCATGGCGTCAACCACAAACAGGGTCTCTACCGGGTTGATAGAGGCATGCACCTGTTTGATTTCGTCCATCATCGCTTCATCAACGTGCAGACGACCGGCGGTATCCACCAGCAGCACGTCGTAGAACTTCAGCTTCGCCTCTTTCAGCGCCGCGTTCACGATGTCGACCGGCTTCTGGGCCACGTCAGACGGGAAGAAATCGACGCCAACCTGCTGCGCCAGGGTCTCCAGCTGTTTGATTGCCGCCGGGCGATAAACGTCCGCAGAAACCACCAGCACCTTTTTCTTGTGCTTCTCGCGCAGGAATTTACCCAGCTTACCAACGCTGGTGGTTTTACCCGCACCCTGCAGGCCCGCCATCAGCACCACGGCCGGAGGCTGAGCCGCCAGGTTCAGAACCTGGTTCTCTTCGCCCATCGCCGAAACCAGTTCGTTACGAACGATTTTGACGAACTCCTGACCCGGGGTCAGGCTCTTGTTAACTTCATGACCAACCGCCTTCTCTTTAACGCGGTTGATAAAATCACGAACAACCGGCAACGCGACGTCTGCTTCCAGCAGCGCCATGCGCACTTCGCGCAGCGTTTCCTTGATGTTGTCTTCGGTAAGGCGTCCGCGGCCGCTGATGTTGCGCAGCGTGCGCGACAAACGATCGGTTAAATTATCAAACATTGTCTCTCGCCTGAGTAGAAACGTTGGGCCGCCATGAGCGACACATACACAGAATTTTGCCGGAGTATAACATGAAGGCGCCTTTGTTGTTATGCAACGGTTGGAGCAGGCGTCACGTAACGTTATACTGCTTCTCTTTCTTATTAAGACAACTGTCGATGCCTATATGCCTGTTTTCGCACTGATCGCCCTTGTTGCCTACTCTGTCAGCCTTGCGCTGATCATTCCCGGACTGCTGCAAAAAAACAGCGGCTGGCGGCGCATGGCTATTCTGTCGGCGGTGATCGCACTGATTAGTCACGCTTTTGCGCTGGAATCACGCATCATTCCCGGTGACGGCAGCGTGCAAAACCTGAGCGTGCTGAACGTCGGCTCGCTGGTCAGCCTGATGATCTGTACGGTGATGACGATTGTTGCCTCGAAGAATCGCGGCTGGCTGTTGCTGCCCATTGTTTATGCCTTCGCGCTGATCAATCTGGCCTTAGCCACCTTTATGCCCAATGAGTTCATTACGCATCTGGAAGCCACGCCGGGCATGCTGGTACACATCGGCCTGTCGCTGTTCTCTTACGCAACGCTGATCATTGCCGCGCTCTACGCCATGCAGCTTGCCTGGATTGACTACCAGCTGAAAAATAAAAAGCTGGCGTTTAACCATGAGATGCCGCCGCTGATGGTCATTGAGCGCAAGATGTTCCACATCACCCAGGTGGGTGTCGTGCTGCTGACCTTAACGCTCTGCACCGGCCTGTTTTATATGAAAAACCTTTTCAGCGTGGAGAATATCGACAAAGCGGTTCTCTCCATCATCGCGTGGTTTGTCTATATTGTCCTGTTATGGGGCCATTATCATGAAGGCTGGCGCGGTCGTCGCGTGGTCTGGTTCAACGTCGCGGGTGCGGGCATTCTCACCCTTGCCTATTTCGGTAGCCGCTTCATACAGCAATTTGCTGGCTAAGTAACAAAGGAGTTCCCCCTGGAACACATCTCTACCACCACGCTGATCGTTACGCTGATCGTCATGGTGGTCATCTCCGCCTATTTCTCTGGCTCGGAAACCGGCATGATGACCTTAAACCGCTACCGGTTACGTCATCGTGCTAAACAGGGTAACCGTGCCGCACGTCGCGTTGAAAAGCTGCTCCGTAAACCGGATCGCCTGATAAGCCTGGTGCTTATCGGTAACAACCTCGTCAATATCCTCGCCTCTGCGCTGGGCACCATCGTTGGGATGCGCCTGTACGGCAATGCCGGGGTCGCGATTGCCACCGGCGTCCTGACCTTTGTGGTGCTGGTGTTTGCGGAAGTGCTGCCCAAAACCATCGCTGCGCTTTACCCGGAAAAAGTGGCTTACCCGAGCAGCTTTCTGCTGGCACCGCTGCTGATCCTGATGATGCCGCTGGTCTGGCTGTTGAATATGGTCACCCGTATCCTGATGCGCATGGTCGGTATCAAAGCCGACGTCGCCATCAGCAGCGCACTCAGCAAAGACGAGCTGCGCACCATCGTGAACGAATCCCGCTCGCAAATTTCACGCCGCAATCAGGACATGCTCCTGTCGGTGCTGGATCTGGAAAAGGTCAGCGTTAACGACATTATGGTGCCGCGTAACGAAATCGTCGGGATTGATATTAACGACGACTGGAAGGCCATCGTCCGCCAGCTGACCCACTCCCCGCACGGACGCATTGTGCTGTATCGCGACTCTCTGGACGACGCCATCAGCATGCTGCGCGTGCGGGAAGCGTATCGCCTGATGACCGAGAAAAAAGAGTTCACCAAAGAGGTGATGCTGCGTGCCGCCGACGAGATTTACTACGTACCGGAAGGGACGCCGCTCAGCACGCAGCTGGTGAAATTCCAGCGTAACAAGAAGAAAGTCGGCCTGGTGGTCGATGAGTATGGCGATATTCAGGGGCTGGTGACGGTCGAAGATATTCTGGAAGAGATTGTCGGGGACTTTACCACCTCAATGTCGCCTTCTCTCGCGGAAGAGGTCACGCCACAAAACGATGGCTCGGTACTGATTGACGGCAGCGCGAACATCCGCGAACTCAATAAAGCCTTTAACTGGCATTTGCCGGAAGATGAGGCTCGCACCATGAACGGGATGATTCTGGAAGCGCTGGAAGAGATCCCAACGGCGGGCACACGCGTGCGTATTGAGCAGTATGATATTGATATCCTGGACGTGCAGGACAATATGATTAAGCAGGTGAAGGTCCTGCCTGTTAAACCACTGCGCGAAAGTATCGCGGAATGATGTTGTAGGCCGGGCAAGGCGAAGCCGCCGCCCGGCACTACGGGACGGCAAATTACGCTTTCGCTTTCGCCACGGTCACCATCGCAGCACGGATGGTACGGCCGTTCAGGGTATACCCTTTCTGCATCACGCCCAGCACTTTACCGGCTTCAACGTCTTCTGATTCCACCATCGCAATCGCCTGGTGTACGTTAGGATCCAGCGGGACGTCGGTATCGGCAATCACTTCCACGCCAAACTTACGCACCACGTCCAGCATGGATTTCAGCGTCAGTTCGATACCTTCGATCATTGCCGCGTTGTCCGGATTCGCTTTATCAGCCACTTCCAGCGCGCGATCGAGGCTGTCGATTACCGGCAGCAGTTCGTTGACGAATTTCTCCAGCGCAAACTTATGCGCCTTCTCAACGTCCTGTTCGGTACGACGACGCAGGTTTTCCATTTCCGCCTTGATGCGCAGAACACTGTCGCGTTCGCGATTCTGTGCTTCTACCAGTTGGGCTTCCAGATTCGCAATTTTTTCATCGCGCGGGTCCACCTGCTCAGCAGATGCGTCTGGCTCTACAGCCTCAACGTCATCGTGCTGTTCCGTGATAATTTCTTCAGGGGCTTGCCCCTCAGGCGTTTTCTGTTCTTTACTACTCATGAATTTCTCCGCGTTTTTCTGCATTCATCTCGCTAACTTCGCTTATTATGGGGATCAGTTTCCTGGATTCAAGGGAACAAGAGAGATTGTCATCATTCATCAGGCACAAGGACCTCCAGAAAATGAATAATCATTTCAGGTGTATTGGGATCGTCGGGCACCCGCGTCACCCTACGGCATTGACGACACATGAAATGTTGTATCGCTGGCTGTGTAGCAAAGGCTATGAGGTGATGGTTGAGCAGCAGATCGCTCAGGAGCTACAGCTTAAGAGCGTCAAAACCGGCACGCTGGCAGAGATTGGACAGCAGGCGGATCTCGCCGTGGTGGTCGGCGGCGACGGCAACATGCTCGGCGCGGCCCGCACGCTGGCGCGCTACGACATAAAAGTCATCGGCATCAACCGTGGCAATCTCGGTTTTCTGACCGACCTCGACCCGGACAACGCGCAGCAGCAGCTGGCCGATGTGCTGGAAGGACACTACATCAGCGAAAAACGTTTTTTACTGGAAGCGCAGGTGTGTCAGCAGGACTGCCAGAAACGCATCAGTACCGCCATTAACGAGGTGGTGCTTCACCCCGGTAAAGTGGCGCATATGATTGAGTTCGAAGTGTATATCGATGAAATCTTCGCGTTCTCCCAGCGCTCTGACGGGCTGATTATCTCCACGCCGACGGGCTCGACCGCCTATTCGCTTTCCGCGGGAGGACCAATCCTCACGCCTTCGCTGGATGCCATAACGCTGGTGCCGATGTTCCCGCACACCCTTTCTGCCCGCCCGCTGGTGATTAACGGCAGCAGCACCATCCGCCTGCGTTTCTCGCACCGCCGTAATGACCTGGAGATCAGCTGCGACAGCCAAATCGCACTGCCTATTCAGGAAGGTGAAGATGTACTGATTCGTCGGTGTGATTACCACCTGAACCTTATTCACCCGAAAGATTACAGCTATTTCAATACATTAAGCTCGAAGCTTGGCTGGTCAAAAAAATTGTTCTGATTTTGCATCCAGCACTTTACTGTATAAAAAACCAGTTTATACTGTATGAAAACACAGTTATGGTTTTTCATACAGGAAAACAATTATGCTGGCACAACTGACCATCAGCAACTTTGCCATTGTTCGTGAGCTTGAGATCGATTTCCACAGCGGCATGACGGCGATCACCGGGGAAACCGGTGCGGGTAAATCCATTGCCATTGATGCCCTCGGCTTGTGCCTTGGCGGGCGTGCTGAGGGTGACATGGTGCGCATGGGCGCCAACCGTGCTGACCTCTGCGCTCGCTTCTCCCTGAAAGACACCCCTGCGGCTCTGCGCTGGCTCGAAGAAAACCAGCTTGAAGATGGACGTGAGTGTTTACTTCGTCGCGTTATCAGCAGCGACGGTCGTTCACGTGGTTTTATCAACGGTACGGCTGTACCGCTTTCTCAGCTTCGCGAGCTGGGCCAGTTGCTTATTCAGATCCATGGTCAGCACGCGCATCAGCAGTTGGTTAAGCCGGAGCAGCAAAAATCGCTGCTCGATCGCTATGCAGGTGAGTATGCACTTACTCAGTTGATGGCAGAACACTATCGCCAGTGGCACCAGAGCTGCCGCGAGTTGGCTCAGCACCAGCAGCAAAGCCAGGAGCGTGCCGCACGCGCCGAACTGCTGGAGTATCAGCTCAAAGAACTGAACGAGTTTAATCCGCAGGCGGGTGAGTTCGAACTCATTGACGAAGAGTACAAGCGTCTGGCCAACAGTGGCCATCTGCTCTCTACCAGCCAGAACGCCCTCACCTTACTGGCAGATGGCGACGACGTTAATCTGCAAAGCCAGCTGTATAACGTGCGTCAGCTTGTTACCGAGCTGGCGGGCATGGACAGCAAACTGTCCGGCGTGCTGGATATGCTGGAAGAGGCGGCGATTCAAATCTCTGAAGCCGGTGATGAACTGCGCCACTACTGTGAACGTCTGGATCTCGATCCCAATCGCCTGTTTGAGCTGGAACAGCGCATTTCCCGTCAGATTTCGCTGGCGCGCAAGCACCACGTCACGCCGGAAGAGTTGCCTGCGTTCTATCAGTCTCTCCTTGATGAACAGCAGCAACTCGACGATCAGGCTGATTCACTGGAAACGCTGACTCTGGCGGTAAACCAGCATCATCAGCAGGCGCTGACCACGGCGAAACAGCTGCATGATGTTCGTCAGCATTATGCTCAGGAACTCAGCCAGCACATTACCGACAGCATGCATACGCTGGCGATGCCACACGGCGTATTCACGATTGATGTTCGCTTCGAAGAGAACTCCCTGACGGCGGAAGGCGCGGATCGCATCGAGTTCCGTGTCACCACCAACCCAGGCCAGCCGTTACAGCCTATTTCCAAAGTGGCATCCGGCGGTGAGCTCTCCCGTATTGCTCTGGCGATTCAGGTTATCACCGCCCGTAAAATGGAAACCCCGGCGCTGATTTTCGATGAAGTGGATGTGGGGATCAGCGGCCCGACAGCCGCGGTGGTGGGTAAACTGCTGCGCCAGCTGGGCGAATCAACGCAGGTGATGTGCGTCACCCACCTGCCGCAGGTGGCGGGCTGTGGTCATCATCACTTTATCGTCAGCAAAGAAACGGACGGTGAAATGACCGAAACGCACATGAAACCGCTGGATAAACGCTCGCGTCTGCAGGAGCTGGCTCGTCTGCTGGGAGGCAGCGAAGTCACCCGCAATACGCTCGCGAATGCGAAAGAACTGCTGGCGGCATAAACTTTTTCGGGATCTCAGGGTCATACAGAACAACAAAAACGCCGCCAGACCGGTTTCAAAGTGGGGCAAGGTCTATTATCATCGGCATATTACATATGAGCCGCGTACTGCTCGGGCCCGAAAAGGAATCAAATCACTATGCGCTGTAAAACGCTGACCGCTGCCGCTGCGGTTCTTCTGATGTTGACCGCAGGCTGTTCCACTCTGGAGAAAGTGGTTTACCGTCCTGACATCAACCAGGGGAACTACCTTACCCCTAACGATGTGTCTAAAATCCGTGTAGGGATGACACAACAGCAGGTCGCTTATGCACTGGGAACCCCGATGATGTCCGATCCGTTCGGCACCAACACCTGGTTCTATGTATTCCGTCAGCAGCCAGGCCACGAAGATGTGACCCAGCAGACCCTGACGCTGACCTTCAGCAGCGCCGGTGTGTTGACCAACATCGACAACAAACCTGCCCTGACCAAATAATCCGGCGTCAGAAATGCAAAAAGGTGCTCAATGAGCACCTTTTTTGTATCGACATTTCGCACGGATCGTAGCCCCGGTAAGCGCAGCGCCACCGGGGGAAGAAAGCACTACTTACCTGATTTCTCCGCACGCTGGCGACGCAGCTCTTTCGGGTCGGCAATCAGCGGGCGATAAATCTCCACCCGGTCGCCCTCTTTCAGCACATCACCCAACTTCACCGGACGGCTGTAAATGCCGACTTTATTTTTTGCCAGATCGATATCGCGACGAAGCTCCAGAATGCCGGAGGCGCGGATAGCCGCCTCAACGGTTGCGCCCTCTTCCAGCGTCACGCGCTGCAGATACTGCTTCTCCGGCAACGCATAGACCACTTCCACCGCTATCTTATGCGACACTGTATACCTCTTTGGCGCGGGTCGTGAACGCCTGAACCATATTGGACGCCAGCTCTTTGAAGATGCGGCCAAACGCCAGCTCAATCAGCTTATTGGTAAACTCAAAGTCCAGATGGAACTCGATGCGGCAGGCATCAGCGCTCAGCGGCGTAAACTTCCAGCCTCCCATCAGGGTCTTAAACGGACCATCCACCAGATGCATCAAAATACTCTGATTGCTCGTCAGCGTATTGCGGGTGGTGAACGTCTTGCTGATCCCCGCTTTGGAGACATCCACCGCCGCCGTCATCTGCGTCGGGCCTGACTCCAGAACGCGGCTCCCGGTGCATCCCGGAATAAATTCTGGATAGGACTGAACATCGTTCACTAACTGATACATTTGTTCCGCGCTGTAAGGTACAAGCGCAGTACGGCTAATCTGAGGCATAGCTTTTCCCATGGTCACACAACGGACAAATAATAACATTTATCACCTGTTAAAAAAACGCTAAGCCTCATCTCGTGCTAAGATAGCGCGTTAGACCTCACAGGACGCAATGAGGTGACTTTTTGAAATCAGATTACCGACGGCTTTACGACACTTATGACGAAGAAAAAAGCACATAAACCAGGCTCGGCGACCATTGCGCTCAACAAGCGTGCTCGCCATGAGTATTTCATTGAAGAAGAATTTGAAGCTGGCCTTGCCCTGCAGGGCTGGGAAGTAAAATCGCTGCGCGCCGGGAAAGCCAACATCGGCGATAGCTATGTGATCCTGAAAGATGGCGAAGCCTTCCTGTTCGGTGCCAACTTTACGCCGCTGACCGTCGCCTCTTCGCACTACGTGTGTGACCCAACGCGCACCCGTAAGCTGCTGCTGAACAAGCGTGAGCTGGAATCCCTCTACGGGCGCATTAACCGTGAAGGCTTTACCGTGGTCGCGCTGTCGCTGTACTGGAAAAACGCCTGGTGCAAAGTGAAAGTTGGCGTCGCTAAAGGTAAAAAACAGCACGACAAACGTACTGACCTGAAAGAGCGCGAATGGCAGCTCGACAAAGCACGTATTATGAAAAACGCAGGACGTTGATTCTGCACACTTATTGTACTATTCAATAAGTTAGCGTTCCGGGCTGGTATCCAGGAAGTGAAATCTGGTATACTGAGTTCAACACTATTGGGGCTGATTCTGGATTCGACGGGATTTGCGAAACCCAAGGTGCATGCCGAGGGGCGGTTTGCCTCGTTAAAAGCCGCAAAAAAATAGTCGCAAACGACGAAAACTACGCTTTAGCAGCTTAATAACCTGCTCTGAGCCCTCTCTCCCTAGCTTCCGCTCTTAAGACGGGGATCAAAGAGAGGTCAAACCCAAAAGAGATCGCGTGGAAGCCCTGCCTGGGGTTGAAGCGTTAAAACTAATCAGGCTAGTTCGTTAGTGGCGTGTCTGTCCGCAGCTGGCGTGCGAATGTAAAGACAAACTAAGCATGTAGTACCGAGGATGTAGAAATTTCGGACGCGGGTTCAACTCCCGCCAGCTCCACCACATTATGATCCGGATACGTCCGGTGATGTACGGAAAACCCGCACAGCACAAGCACTGCGGGTTTTTTTGTGTCTGTCGTTGTCCGAGTACATCCGGCTAAATCCAGAGAAAATTGGTACACGTTTAGGTACACGCTATACTGCGGTCCATTAAACGTGTACCAATTATGGAAGGGAGCCAGACATGGCGCGCATCACACGCCCCCTCACTAACAACGAAATCCGTAAAGCCAAACCTCGGGAAAAAGACTACACCCTTCATGATGGTGATGGCCTGTTCTTACTTGTCAAAGCCTCCGGTGAAAAAACTCTGGCGCTTCCGTTATCAACGACCGGGAAGCAGCAGCCGCACAAATTTGAGTCTCGGCTCATACCCTGCCCTTGTACTCGCAGCAGCTCGTCAGATACGCGACCAGCACTTAACCACGCTCACGCAGGGCATGGATCCGCAACAGAAACAGAACAAGCGTCAGAACAACGCCTGATTGAGTTAGACAGCATTTTTTCAACCGTGGCTGCTAACTGGCTCTAAATAAAAAGCAGAAGTGTCAAAGAGGATTATGCAAAGGATATTTGGCGTTCTTTAGATAAAGACGTGTTCCCGGCAATCGGTGCGATACACGTTCAGGAGATAAAGGCCAGAACGATTGTTGAAGCACTCGAGCCAATCAAAGCACGAGGGGCACTGGAGACAGTTCGTCGCCTGGTACAGCGCATTAACAAAATAATGATTTATGCGGTTAACACTGGTCTAATTGATGCAAACCCGGCATCAGGTGTAGGAATGGCATTCGAGAAACCTAAAAAGCAAAATATGCCGACACTGCGGCCAGAAGAATTGCCGAAGCTAATGCGCTCTTTGATGATGTCGAATCTCTCTGTATCGACTCGCTGCCTGATTGAATGGCAACTCTTGACGCTCGTTCGCCCTTCTGAGGTTTCTGGTGCACGATGGGAAGAGATCGACCTCAACGCAAAGCTCTGGACGATTCCAGCTGAACGGATGAAGGCAAAACGCGAACACATTGTACCTTTATCCCCCCAGGCAATAGAGATTCTGGAAGTCATGAAGCCAATCAGTGCTCACCGAGAATACGTTTTTCCGAATAGAAATGATCCCATAATGCCAATGAATAGCCAGACTGTGAATGCAGCTTTAAAACGTATTAGTTATAATGGAAAATTAGTTGCTCATGGTTTACGTTCTATTGCAAGTACAGCAATGAATGAAGCTGGGTTAAATGCAGATGTGATAGAAGCTGCTCTAGCACATAGTGACAAGACTGAAGTTCGTAAAGCTTATAACCGCTCGATCTATTTAGATGCGAGAATAGAATTAATGGATTGGTGGGGGCAAGCTGTCCACCAACAAAACAAGTAAGGATTGAATATGCAACCTGTAACTTTAGATGGAATGATCGCTGCATCACTTCCTTGGGCTAAAGAAGTCATCAAAAATAAAATAATCCCAATAATTTCCTCACGAGTTAAAGATTATTTAGATGATGTTAGAGCCGCGAGATTTCTAAATGAGAGCATGGAGAAATTCCTATCTCGTGTCGGAGGACAATGTTCTTTAGTAAACACATTAGCTTTCCAAAACACCCCCGTTGAACTAAAAAAAATATATGAACCAATTTCTGTATACCATGACAACGAGCAATCAAACTATGAGTGTTTAATTAATAATAAGATTGACATCTTAAATTCTTATAATCATATATTAATAACTGACTCCGCAGGTATGGGGAAGTCAACTTTAATGAAGCGAATTGCATTATATTGCATAGAAGAAACGAATCATATACCAATTTACCTGGAGCTCCGTCGCATACAAGATTATAGCATTGCTGAACAAGTAAAGAATCAACTAGGTTTAGGTAAAAACATTTCTAATGCATACCTTAAAGAAATTCCATTTATTTATTTATTCGATGGCATTGATGAAATACCTCAAGGAATTAAATCCTCCGTAGTCAACTCTTTACGTGAGTTTGCAGATGATTTTTCAGAAAGCAAAATAATTATAACTTCCAGACATGATAGCTTCCTCTCTGAGCTGTATGGATTCTCCAGATTCAAAATAAAACCGTTAGATTCTTATCAAGCATATGATTTACTTAGACGTTATGATAACACCGGAAATATTTCGTCAAAGTTAATCAAAGGTCTTCGTTTAGAAGAAGGAAGAAACTTCGATGATTTTCTTTCAACTCCACTATATGTTTCTTTATTATTTTGCGCATATAAATTCAAACCAATAATACCACGTAAAAAAGAATTGTTTTACAGCCAAGTATTTGATGCTTTATTTGAATCTCATGACCTAACAAAAGAGCTTGGTTACGTCAGGGAAAAACATTCCAAGCTTGATTCAACTGACTTCCATCAGATTCTGCGAAGATTAGGATTTTGGTGTTTAAAGGAAGGTGGAAGGATTGAATTCACTAAAGATGATCTTCAAATAATCATTAAAGAAATTGCATCTAAAATACCAGGATTGACTATATCCGCATCATTATTCATAAAAGATCTTATCGAAACCGTACCGTTATTTGTCAAGGAAGGTGCAATAATTCGCTGGTCACATAAGTCACTTATGGAATATTTCGCAGCCATGTTTATATGTAGGGACACTAAAGAAAGACAGCGAGGAATATTAAGAACACTTTATAAAAACGATGAGTCTATAAGACATAAAAACCTTTTTGAATTATGTGCGGATATTGATTATTCGACCTTCCGTTCGAGTGTTATAAAGAACCTTTTAGAAGATTATGTTCACTTATATGAAAAAATCAGCCAACGATCGATAGCAAGCACCCCAAAAGAAGTCATTTCTAAAGTTGAACTTCTATTTCCAGGTCGCTCGCTTATTTATATTTTCTCTAAGGGAGAAGAAAACAAAACCCTTTCCAAACTAATAAATGGAGACTTCAGGGAATTTAAAGAACTTAATACAAAAGATGGCTACTTAAACACTACATTTGCAGATATAGGTAATGCCTGGGTAGTGATTGCACGTAATGAAACAATAATCTCTCATGTATTAAGCATACTAAAAGTAAAAAATCCAGAATATTTCCACAGTAATCATAGATTAACAAGTGATGATACGAATCTTACATTAGAGGTTCGTCGCGCTATAAAACATGATGATGAAGTAAAGATTGACGTAAATTTTGAAAATATCCTAAACTGCGATGAAAAAACTAATCTTAACTTAATTTCAGGAATTTTAACTTTTGATAAAACACCTCAATTAAAATATAGAAAAGCTCTTACTGAACTTGATAAAATAAACTTTGATGACAGCAATGGGATAAATCAACTTTTGGAAGGGTTCTAATTCATCAATAAAAAATCATTGAGGCCAAGTACATATGGCCTCAAGAACTTCACTCATATTTAAGCTCACCAAAAAGACCAATCATTAAATCGTCTTCAAGTACATGGAATGGTAATTCAACATATTCACTTGGATGTCGTGGCTTAGCCTTTCCGTCATGAGGAGCATTTTTCGTATGCCCTTGGACTTTTTCACCATTCACTTTTATATATGGGAAAACAACGATTCTCCCATGATTTTTCGATATAATAGTTCCTTCGTGCCAGATACTTTCTCCGCTTTTAAGTGAATCACTACTATTAGTCGCTTTAATAACCCATCCAACATCGCCAGTTTCTTCATACCAAAATACATACCCACCCGCCATTAATACTTTATGACCCTTCGCATGAGCATCTGCAAGCATCCTTTTTACACTAGAAAGCTGTAATAGTTCATTTGCACGTGGTAATAACCGTATTCTAATTTCTGACTTTACTCTGCCCCAGTGATCTCGACCTGAAAATCCAAACGCTCTTGATATCTTCTCTCTAAATGCAATTTTAGTGGTCTGTTCATTGAAATAGAGATACCTACCCCAATCTCCGTTTGCATGTTTCCCAATAACCATTCTATTTTCTTTCAGATGAGCAATTTCAATCAGCGGGTTAATATTAATCTCTTGTAGCAGCTCATCTTTGATAGATATACTAGCGCGTTGATAAGCATTTAATTTTAAAATCACTTCATCTTCTTTGGGTCTAGACAGTGATGAAGTTATCTTTAAAGCTTCAGAAAGCATTAAGCTTTCTTCATTTTGAAGCCTTTGCCTAGAAATTATTGCTTTTTCAGCCTTTAAAAAATACGAATCTTTGACCTCTTGACTGATTTCAAGCTCACCAATTTTTTTCTTTATGAAATTATTTATTTCCCCAGCAGCATTCAATGCTTCTTCATAAGTACTAAACACCAATCCATAATCAAACTGTTCAAGTATCTCTTTCCTTCTTTTCCATTTGAAGGGTTCCTTATATTCGCTGATGTACTCATGCAGAATCCAATCATTATTTATATATCTCGGATATGGATGAACGGCTATGACCAAACCGTGGGGGTAGTCTTTATTACGCATGTTCTAATCCCTCAACGTTATGCTTTGATTTCGAACCAGCTTAATTTATCTGTATACCAAGCGTCATAAGCCTACATCATTTGTGATTGTAAGGTCATCAATTTCTTATAATGCTTTTAATGTTGGCGCGCAATGCTCTGCCCGCTTAAGGGGGCGCTTTTAATGCAGGTGCATGACCGGCCTCAGAGCGCGCCAGTGCTGGCGCTGGCGGGGGTTCCAGTATCGGTAAAACGCATGCATGGCTTTTTTACGTAAAAATGGCGGGATTTTCGGGAATTTTTAAACGGACTACTGCGCGGCCAGTTCTGCACGGCAGCCTGATTTATTTCCCATTTTTTCACATCGATAATCTCATGCAGCGTTTGCAGGCTTCGGCCGCTGTGGCCGTTATCGGCAAGCTGTTCGCGGTATGCCTGTTTGGCCTGCTTCAGTTCATCCCGGCGTTGCAGTCAGGCTGATTTATTTGCCTGGCAGGCCTCAAAGGCTTTCTGTAGCGTCAGTGTTGTCACGTATGTCTCTCCTGATGTCTGGCCTTGCTTACGCACCGGCACGGTTAACGGTATCCCTCTCATGCTCAATGAGCCATTCTTTTCGAGAAATACCGCCTCCATAACCTGTCATCGCGCCATCTTTTCCAATAATCCTGTGACAAGGGATCACAATCGCAATCCGGTTTGCACCATTAGCAGCAGCGACGGCGCGCACAGCATTTGGCTTATTCATCCGTAGTGAGATGGCCTGATAGTGTGAGATCTGTCCATAGGGAACTGCCCGCAGCTCGTTCCAGACGGATTGTTGAAAATCACTTCCCGGGGCATCTACAGAGAGCTCAAACTGTCGGCGCGTTCCGGCAAAATACTCGCTGATCTCTTTTACTGTCTGCCGGGTATGGCTGTTTTCTCCGGTGACGATTCTGGCGTTAAATATACGCTGAATATCGCGAAACTCTGTTTCTAACATCCGGCGATCGGTAAACTCCAGCAGACAGACTCCCCGCTCTGTCGCACAGACAAACATCGGCCCAAGCGTCGTGGTAAAACGGTGAATGACTATCACCTGGGTTGCCTGAGTCGGCGCTGCACCAGTAAGCCGCTTGTAGGTATAACCAAACCCGCTCAGGGATTCATAGCCGTTGTCCAGCGCAACGTCAGTCGCCGTTCGTCCGCTTTTGAGCTCCTGCAGAGCAACGTTCACCCGCTGCATTCGTTGGAAAGCCTGAAAAGTGATGCCGTGATGTTGAAGAAACCAGCGTCTTACCCGCTCCGGACTGATTCCATGCTGGCGAAGCTCCGCGTCTGCAACACGGGATTTAATATCGCGCCTGACAAGCGCAAGCGCCTGTTCAACAAATAATGGCGCGCTGTGCGCATTCTCAGCGGGTCTGCAGACCTTACAGGGTCGAAAACCGGCCGCAAGGGCAGATTTGGCATCTTTATAAAATTCGACATTTTCACGTTTGGGCTTTCGCGCCCGACATACCGAAATGCAGAACACGCCAGTGGTTTTGACGCCGACAAAAAACACGCCAGTATATTCTGAAGCACGTTCAAGTAATGCCTGATACCAGATATCACATAAATTCTTATCGGTTATTTCCATCACCAAAAAGTCCTTCAAACGTCTGACGAGATCGGATCGCATGCATGACATCAGTCAGCGTTGACTGCATGGCTGAATGCACAAAATTGCCCATGGAAATGCGGCTTACTCCGGCCAGCTTCAGCCTGTCGAACGACGGAAGCTCGGGCATACACATGACATTAAGAGGCAGACCCGTTGCCTCTGCAATGAGGCTGATGTCTTTCTCTGACGTCAGACAGGGAACAAAAAGGCCGTCAGCACCTGCAGCTTTATAGCTTTGACCCCGTAATATCGTCTCCTGCAACGCATCTGCATGCCCGAGCAGGTACGTGTCAGTCCGGATGTTCAGAAACAGGCTATGATTTTCGCTTCTCAGCGCATCGCTTACTGTTCTCAGGGTACAGGAAAAATCAGAAGCATCGTCAAGCTGACGCACCCCGTTTATGACGCTGCTGTCTTCAAGGTTAACGCCTGCGACGCCTGTCTGAGCAAGGCGCCTGAGATTGGCTGTTATCTCCTCGGCTGAATCACCGTACCCTGCTTCCATGTCAACGCTTAATGGCAGCTTGCTGACAGCCTGTATACGAGTGACCATATAAAATAGCGCATCAAATGGCATTCCCTGCCCGTCTTCATATCCCAGTGTGGACGCGATTGCTGCGCTGGACGTTCCCAATGCCTGATAACCTGCTTCTTGCGCTGCGACAGCACTGGCGGCATCCCAGACATTAGCGATAAGAAGCGGCTCATGCTGGTTGTGGAGTTCTGCAAAGTTCATATCCATATCCTCTCGATAGATTGAAAATGAATCTAAGCAGTCAGCAAGAACGTCACAACCGAAATTCAGACGACCATTTTTTTAGCAAACGCCGTCTGAACCCGGGTCGAACCAGACCGAAACCTTTCGAGGCCGGGTTCAGGCTTTCAGCATGGCAAGAACCGCCCATCGTGCTGCATCGTCTGCGATATTTTTCGGCAGCGCATCAGCCCGCAGATTGATATAAGCGTCAATAGCCTTTCTGATGGCAATGCTGACGGAGTCACGATCGTGTGTTGCCAGCGTGGAAATCAGCAGGCCATCGGGATCAAGGCCATGGAATTCAATGCGGCGAACCCCACGTTGCGGTAGATTTGCACGACGGCACAGCATAGGTCCCAACACTTGCTCGCGGAAGAATGACAGCATGCCAATTGCTTCAAAGAGTTCGCCCCTTCCCAGTTTCACCGCCGCATAATGAAGCCAGATCCAGGCTCGGGACTCAAACCACTCCGGCGTCATGTCAGGCCATTGAGCACTATATTTTGCCAGTTGTTGTTCCAGAGCCAGGTGATCGCGGGTAAATAACACTGCAGGCTCCTCAACGCGTTGAGTGAGCATGTCCAGTGTGACAAATTTCAGATCGACATGGAGGAGTTCAGGACCATACAGGCATATAAGCAGACGTGGCTCTCCGACATGTTCCCCGGTAAAGGCATGCAGCAGATGCCCCAGTGTTCCGGCGAACTCAATACGCTGCGCCATGATTTCGTCGTAGCAGAGAGGGTCTACCACAACAACAAAATCGAGATCGGAGTAATTATCGAACCCGCCATGAACAAGCGAGCCGCCAGCCAGAAGAGAGTGAATTCGCGAATCAGCCTGAAATTTAAGCTTGAGTTGCTCTGCAAAACTTCTGTGTAAATCGGGTAATGTACTTAGCATACTTTTTCCTGTTCACAAAAAAGACAAAGCATTACAGAATATCGAGCTCTTTATATAAGGGCCAGATATTTTTTGCAGGAACAGTCTTGTCCCTGAGGAGTTTACTCGCGTAGCCATAAAGCAATCTCTTAGATATGAAGGGTATAGTTATGTTCTGGCTGCCAGGTACGCAGTGAGCTTTGTCTGACTGCAGGCACGATATCGTGATTCATCACTTCAGCGATTGTTGAATCTGTTTTTGCTCAGCCATAACTGTTATTGTTTTATATAATTTAGGCAGGAGCATTCAACGTTCAGGAGTGAAGAGTGATAGACGCGCAACAGGAAGCGAAACTTCGTTCATACGGGTTTACTGATAAAAATATTACGGCTTTGCGTGCCGTACTTGCAGATCCGAAACGTAAAGATCGGACTCTGCATTCACTTTTAGTTGAGCTAAAAAGACGCTTCTACACGTCCTGGTTTATTGTCATTGGTTTACTGTTTTTTGCTACCTATGCCACTATCACTAATGATTATGGTAATGGTTGGATTTATTTCGCAATAATTCTCGTTTTATCTCTTTTTATATTGGGAATGGCACCGCTGTCTGTCTCATGGAAGGCGGTGAAGTTTTTGCGCAAGGAGGGATAACCTCCTTTCTGCCTGGCGAGCAAACTCTTGTTCATCGGTATTATACTTTTTTCCCATCGTATAAATTTTATGGGCTGATTTTCCAACTTCAATAGCCAGCGCTGGCCGTGTCATCGTTGAGACTTTGCGGTAAAAGTCCGTCGATAACCAGTCGTACAGCCGCCAACTTTCTGGCTTGAGCATGGGGCGAAATATTCCATACATTGATGTCACCATATTCATCCCTTGCCAGGCTAACATGCCTGTCTTACGCTCAAATCCGAGAAACTCTGCAGCGCCCATATACGCATTCTGAGCAATATTACTTGGATTTGGTACTCCCGTTAGCTTATCAATATTTTCCATTAGATTACTGGTTCCATGAAAGATCAGCGTTGCTCCTGCAATTACACCGAGGATATTCCCGGTGCTGGCTGAACCAACCGCCATCATTGCACCGCCCACAATCTGAATGCCGCCCAGAACAATTCCAACGCCGCTAATCACGTACCCGACGATTTTCCCATTATCTTCATAAAGTTTTACGGCAGCAGCCAGATAAGCCTCCCCCGTGCGTAACATTCTGTCCTGAACCTTAAGGATGTCGCGTTCGGCTTTTAAATTCGCAATGCACTCTTTGCATACATCATCATTCCTGGCCTGGTGGATACCGTTACGCTGAGCATTAATAAATGCCTTGATTTCATCAAGAAACCGGATACGGGTCAGGCCATCTTTAAAATGTGCGCTGGCAACCTGCGTTGCTATGTTCCACAGAGAGTTTGCTTCTATCTGCGCCATGGCAGCATAGTAATTAATAGACCTGTGCGGGTTCAGATATATATCCATATTCTCTTATCCATTTTGGTGTCAGCCTGACGTAACGCTGCAATTCACTTAACCATATTTTTATTGCATTGTGAACTTTTACCGCAATCTGAGCATATTTGTTTAGTCTACGTTTTAGTTCAGTCTCATCAGACAGAGGCGGGTAATACGCCAACAACTAACTGCATTGAAGGGCCTATATAGTCACTCAGGCCAATGGGTGTAACAATTATATTCAGTGATAAGAGCGCGGAATGCACAAACCCTGCGAAATTAGTTGCACCTGTAAATTGCCCCATGAAAAAAGGAAGATAAAAGATTAATGCTCCTTCTTTAAACGCCAGGCTTTATAAGCTAATTTCAGTGGAGTCATCCAGCAAAAGATACCAATAATAAACACTACAGCAACGCCTAATGATATGATATTTTCCGGGGAAGCGAAGCACACCGCCAGGATGAACATAACGATAAGCATAACTGAAAGAATGACAATCCCTTTGAAACGATTTGAAAGCGCAGGGAGCAAAAGTTCCAATGTTATATGTTGAGAAGCTGCATGGCGTTTAAGCTGTTGCAACTCCTGTTTTGTGAAGCCCGATCTAAGCAATACATCTTCAGTTATCATCACGCTAATCCCCCTCTTTATAATCAAAGCCATTATACCGTGACCTGAGTAAAAAAAACGGCCAACTTGCCGGTAGTTTATGGTGTCCTCCTGCCTGTTTATTCCTGAATTACCCGGGCAGTTCACCCAGTTGAAGCAACAGATATCGCGCGTCAGCAGGTAGCCTGCCCCACAACACCCTGACCTGCTGCCCGGTAATAAATTCAGGAGGCTTTACAACCAGACAAATTTGTTTGCCAGTAAACCACCAAAAGCTTATGTTTTCTTCTTAGCAAACCCACAGCCATATAACGCTTCCAGACCAGACATGAAAACATACCCGGAATTAATGATGCAGCAGGTTCAATCACTCTCTCTGATATTAACCCGCGAAGCGAACGAGTTAACCCAGGCTCAGTGTGAGGTCGTGCTCAATGGCAAAAGCACCGGTATTCTCGTTCCCGGGCACGTACTGGAAACAGCGGTTCAGGTGAATGACCAGCGCTACATCCTGTTTCTGACAGACGATGTCATTTTCGAGGAATCGTTGACCATTGCCCTTATCGACGTGCATGACGGGCTTAAAGAAGTTATTCGTTTAGGTAATGAGTACTCGACAGGACGTTTTGCTGACCTCCAGATCACTGACGATAGCGTGAATTTCAGGTTTATTGGGGATTATATCTGGACAGTGGAAGTATCAGACTTACCTCGCTTGCGACTCCCTTTTGTTTCCGACCCAAAAGGTGTGAAACGGGAGTCAGGCCTGAAAAAATACATAGCGATTTCTGCCACACCTTCCTAGGAAAACATAAGTTGAAGCCATTATTTAACAGAACACTCACCTCAACTGATGTGGAATTGATCGCCCGCGTCCCCGTCTGGCACGCCTTATCAGAACTTTTTACCGGGCGCGAACTCCAGGAGTATGACTATCAATGGATGGCGGAGGTGCTGAAGAGATCCGGATTAAACCGGGAAGCGATCTTCAGAATTGTGGATGAGGAAGTCGCCCCTGCCCTACAGGCTAATCTGCTCTACAACCCAACGCCGATGATGGACGGTTGGTCAGAGGAAGACATCACACGGCTTGTGACAGCGTATTTGAACAGAAAGCCGACAATTATCGAGCGCATCATTCCAGCCCGGGTACTGTTAAAACAACGGCGCAAACATATCAGTAACGAACTTAACAGGCTATCCGCTGAGCTGGATAAAGGCTTGTAAGAAGTCTTTAAATTCCCCCCACCAAAATCTCCCTCGGATAAAATCCTGAACGCCCATACAGCGCAATCCCGGCGTTATTCTGTATTCTTATTTCCCCATCACATTGACAAACATCAACGACACCGTCCCTCCCCTATGAAAAATTAAAAAGCACTCCCCCCAGCGCTATGGAATAGCCGCTCAACCCGGAAGGAACCCAAACATGTACAGACCCATCGTCGTCATTCTCTTTATTCTCCTGACCCTCGCCGCCCTCGCTGAAACAGGCTTTTTATCGTTTGGATAATCCTCAATCCATTGACCCTACGTTTAGGTACGTTGATCTCATTACAGTTTTTTCCTAAAGCCACCCCGCTTCGTCTGTGACATGCTGAATCACGCTCATAACCGATAACGTTAAATGAGGATATTATGAAAAAAACAATTATCGCTTTATCTGCCGTTCTGCTGGCTTCTCCAGTATTTGCTGCGACCACACATGCAACTGATGATACCGTCGCCGCGGCGAAGGCTAACGCCAACGAGGCGAAGCAAAAACTGCACGAAGAGCAGAACAAAGGTGAAGAGCTGAAGCTGAAACAGAAACATGCTGCGGAAGGTAAAAGCGAAAGCTTTGGCAGCAAGGTCAGCGAAGACTCCCGGAAAGCGTGGCATAAAACCAAAGAAGGCACTGAAAAAGGGTGGAATGCCACCAAAGAAGGCGCTGAGAAAGGCTGGAATGCCACCAAAGAAGGCACCGAGAAAGGCTGGAACAAAGCCAAAGAAGGCGCCAACGAGCTGGAAAAGAAAGTCACTGAGTAATCCCTTCGAAAGGCCGCACACGCGGCCTTTTTTATTCCCCTCCGCTCAACCTCCTGAAGACTAAACTTGTTACAGAGGGGACCTATTATGAACCACGTAGAAATCGCACCAGAAAGCCACGGCGTTGAAATCTCGGTGGATATCGTGAAAACAACCTGACGCATAACATCGAATAGATCTTCAGGGTGGCGCGTTTACTCCCTGCCACCCTAAAAGAGATCCTGAAATGCTACGACGCCTGGCAATACTGCTTGTTTTAGTCTGCCCGTGGGCTTTGGCCGCCCCACAGCGCTATGCCATCGACACCGACAACACCGCCATCCGGCTATCGTGGCATGCTTTCGGTGGCATCCTCTCGTGGGCCAGATTCAGCGGCGTCACGGGTGACGTTACCCTTAACCCGGATAATGACCTTGACGATCGTATTCACGTCACCGTCCCGGTAGCGACCCTTGTGGCCTCAAACAGCCTGCTCACCTGGCAGCTGAAAAGCGATATGTTCTTTGAAGCTGAGCGCTATCCCACCATCGATTTTACCAGCTCTCGCGTGGTCGCTCAGGGATCGGGACGGTACAGGGTATTTGGCACGCTGACCGTCAGAGCCCTTTCCCGGCCGGTGATTCTGGAGGCCGTCGTCAAGGATGCGCACGCGCACCTCCTCACGCTGGATGCCACAACGGCTATCTCCCGTGCCGCCTACGGCATGGATAAATTTGCGCTGGTCGTTGATGATCGCATTGCCATCGCCATTGCGATCCAGGCCAGCGCGGTTCCGTCGTTATGACAGCTGGCGTTGCAGTTGCTCAGCGTTTATTTGCAACTGCGACGGCGGATTGCGGCCAATCAGGACAAACTGATACCCCGCGTGATGCCACCACGCCAGGTTCATATCGTGCCGTTGCTCCTGTTGAAGCGCGGCCGTCGTCGCCTGTCCTGTCGGGGAGATGCAAAGCGCCATCGGGCCGAAGTCGGCATGGATCCAGGCGATTTGTGCAATCGAGGTGGTTTCATAGCGCAGCATACGCACCATCTTAAGCTCAGCCCCGCGCAGGATAAGCTGTGATGTCTGCAGCTGCAGGCCAATATCCTGTGCTGCCCGCTGCAGCCCGCGTTGAAGCACAGGCAGAGCGCTGTCCATATCCAGCAGCGTCTCGGCGCTGTAAAGGGACATGTATTGTGCTTCGAGGTCGCGAATATGGGCATTCTCATCCACAGCGCCGGTGGCCGGGCTCAGCCAGCGCCCGACTCCTGCGCCCACCAGCAGAAAACTGAGCGACGCCGCAATCAGAGCTCGTCTGCTCACCCCCGCTGACGTGACGGATGGCGGTTCGGGAAGGGCATCCAGCCGGGCCTGCATCTTTGCCAGCGGAGCGTCGTCCAGCATGGCGGTAAACGCCCGGGCATAGTCCTGGTTGCTTTTCATCAGCTCAGCAGTGCGCGCTGAGAGCCGGGCATCGCTTTTGAGCCGGGCGGCAAATTGCTGTGCGTCGGCAGGAGACATCTCGCCATCTATCCATGCCACGATAGCCTCGTCATTATAGGGCGGTGTAAAACGGTGCGCGTTCAAGAGCGTTTCTCCTTCGCCGGGGGCGGTGCGTCATTCGACTTTGCCAGCGTCGCCCGCGCCGTTGCCAGACGGCTCATCACGGTACCAACCGGCACAGCCAGGGTGTCCGCTGCTTCCTGATAGGTAAAGCCTTCGACATAAACCAAAAAAACGGTGTTGCGCTGGGCTTCGGGGAGCGCATTGACGCGCTGCATCACCTTCAGGTAGTGCAGACGCGTCTCATCCTGTTCACGGGTGTCCGGAGCGATAAGTTCATCACTGGCGACAAATCCCTGCCCCTGACGGACGTGCCGCGCCCGCAACTCGGAGATCCAGATGGAGTGCAGGATCGCGAACAGCCACCTGTCGATACGCGTGCCAGGGGTGTACTGACGGCTCTTTTCCAGCGCACGTACGCAGGTGGACTGAACCAGCTCTTCAGCGATATCCCGGTTTCGCGACAACACCAGCCCATAGCGCCAGAGGCGCGACAGATGCGCGGCTAACTGCTGGCGAACCTCACTGGTAGCGATATGTTTTCCCTCCACGAGAACGTCAGGATCCCGGTTGTCCGTTAATGGCGGCCTGCAGATCGCGGTACTCCTCACAGGTCTGGCCGCAAATACCGGCAATCACCTTCAACTGCTCTTTTGCCAGATCGGGCCGTCCTTTCACCATCCACGCCTCGCCGAGATACTCCCGGGCTTGCGCATAATCGGGGGCGATAGCGAGCGCACGCTGGTAATAACCAATCCCTTCGTCCGTGCGGCCAAGTTTACGGGTGGCATACCCGCGATAATTCCATGCTTCCGCGGTGTTGCCGTTTTTCAGCGAATCAAGAAGATTCAGCGCCGCCTGGTACTCGCCTTTTTTAGCGAGATGATACGCATAGTCAGTTTTGTCCTTATCGCTGAGGCTGCTGCTCTTGTCGGGCACGCATTTCTGGGTTGCGCTGTCATACACCTGTCCGGAAGGACAGTCGGGTGTTTTGCTCTCGGTACTATTATCGCCCATGGCCAACGCCAGCGGCGCGTACAGTGAAAAAAGTAGCACCGGGATCAGACGAAGAGAGGGGGTGTTCATACAACGCTCCTGGGTATGAGAGATTACGTGAGTAAACGCGTGGGCGGCGCTTTTTATTCACTTTCCCGCTGATTTTTTTACAGCAACAAAATCATGCCTGTGGCGTATTTCTTAGCAATATAAATGTGGTTATTTTACAACCCTCCCGTCCTGGAATTATTTTTCTCATTAGCAGAAAATGACGCATATAAAAGAATATTTTTAAATCCTGAAAAAATATAATATATCTTACATCAAAAACGTTACCCTATCTTAAACCACAATTAAGCCGCCATAAACAACCGCCGTTAAAATAAGATAATAAAATTCACCTACCAATTTTTTATCAGCATTATTCACGCTCAAAAATCACGTTCTTCAAAATCAAAACAATTCATTTAAAACAAAGCGTTATGAATCAAAAACCCTATTCATCATCTATAAACCAATACCCACATCACATTCTCCATCCGTATTTACAGAAGCTTAATTTGCATATCCAGACTTTTCTGACTATATCATTTTCATACCGTCCCGGATTAATTCCTCTATTAATTACAAGGTTATATAAAAGACAAAATCACATTGTTGATAATTTTTCTTAAATAAATAGATCCGCTCTGATGTTGCCACTCTCTATTCTGGCGGGCATCGTTCGCGCTGAAAAAAATACGGTGAGTACTGTTTAAATAACAGTCACTCCGCCGGGGGCGCGCTTTACCCTTCACAGAGATGGCTCGTCTTGCTCGCCGTTAACGACAACTCTGCTGGAGTCATCACTAAATGAGCCAAATCTCTGTTATATCGAAACTTACGGGCGTTGAAACCACATCAGAAGGCACCCAGGTTACGCTGAGCCACACCTCTATCGTTGAGCTTAAGGTTGAGCGAGCCAATGTCGCCGATTTCGCCCGCAGCGGTAACGATCTGGTGATCACGCTCCACTCCGGCGAGGTGATTACCATTAAAAATTTCTACGTCACCGATGCTCAGGGGGCGAGCCAACTGGTCCTGCAGGACAGCGAAGGGGCGCTATGGTGGATTCAGGATCCCGCCGGGGCCGCCACCTATGAATCCATCGCCTCCACGGACGTCCTGCTTGCCGCATCCGGCAGTGATGCCGGTGGCGCGGCCATCTGGCCATGGGTACTGGGTGGCATTGTCGCTGCAGGTGGCATCGCGGCGGCGGCAAGCACCGGAGGCGGCGGCGGTGGGGATGACGATGATGACAACGGCAGCAACCCCGGCACGCCGACAAACCCTTCCGATCCGGATACCACTCCGCCGAATGCGCCGTCCGGCCTTCAGTTCTCGCCGGATGGTAAAACCGTCTCCGGTACCGCAGAGCCTGGCAGTACCATCACGCTGAAAGACGCCGACGGCAACGTCATCGGCACCGGCAAAACCGGCAGCGACGGTAAATTCACCATCGACCTGGGCACGCCGCTGACCAACGGCGAACAAATCACCGCCACCGCAACGGATCCCTCGGGGAATACCAGCCCGGGCACAACCGTGACCGCACCGGACATCACCGTCCCGGATGCTCCAGATATTCTGCTGGTGAATGACGATGTCGGCAGTAAGGCTGGCCCGCTGGAAAACGGCGAGCGTACCGATGATCCCCGCCCGACCTTCAGCGGCATCGGCGAGCCAGGCAGCACCATCACCTTTTACGATAACGGCAAGCCGATTGGCACCACCCAGGTAGATGCCAAAGGTAGCTGGAGCTTTACCCCCACCACCGATCTTGCCAACGGCAACCACACCATTACCACAACCGCGACCGACGCGGCAGGCAATACCAGCCCGGCATCCGCAGCCGTCAGTTTTGTTGTCGATACGGTTGCGCCCGGAGCCCCAACCATCACCAGCGCAACGGACGATATTGACCCCGGTAAAGGGACGGTAAACAGCGGGGGCAGCACTAACGATCCGCGTCCTCAGCTCTCGGGTACCGCAGAAGCCGGCTCCACCGTAACCATTTACGATGGCTCTGTCGCTATTGGCACTGCGGTGGTGTCCAGTAACGGCACATGGTCCTTCACCCCACCGGTCAATCTTGGTGAAAGCACCCACCAGTTTACCGTTCGGGCAACCGATGCCGCCGGCAACACCGGGCCAGCCTCTCCGGTCTTCACCCTCACCGTGGATCTCACCCCTCCGGCAGCGCCAACGGCGATTGTACTGAGCGATGAGACCGGGGCCATTAAAGGGGCGATTACCGCTGGCCAGTTCACCGACTCCTCTGAACCGCTTCTGGCGGGACGAGGAGAGCCTGGCGGCACAATCCTGGTCTATGACAACGGCGTGCTGATAGGGCAAACCACCGTGCTGCCCAACGGCACATGGAGTCTCCGGCCAGACAACCCGCTCGCGGAAGGCCCGCACTCGATCTCCATTAAACAAACCGATGCGGCGGGTAACCAGAGCGCAGAGTCGCAGCCGGTGAACTTTACCGTGGATACCACGCCACCGGCGCTGCCCGTTATTGCCATTAACCCGGTGGGAACCCAGGTCACCGGCACCGCCGAGCCAGGCAGCAAAATCGTCATCACCAACAGCAACGGCGACGTGATTGGCCGCGCCACCACTGACGGCAACGGTAACTTTGTTGCGACCCTTTCGCCTGCCCAAACAAACGGCGAGCAGCTTTCGGTGGTAGCCACTGACGCGGCGGGCAACCAGAGTCCAGCGGCGACCCTCACCGCACCGGACACGACACCGGATATCCTCTCTGTGGTGGATGATGAACCCGGCGTCACAGGCCCCATCAGCCAGAATGGGATCACCAATGACCGCACCCCTACCCTGAACGGCACGGCGGAGCCCGGCTCGACCATCACCATCCATAGCGGCGGCGACGTCCTCGGCACGGTTGTTGTTCCATCATCCGGCCAGTGGACCTTTACGCCATCCACCCCGCTGGCCGAAGGTGCCCATGTACTGACGGCGACATCAAGCAACGGTAACGTATCAAATGCCTGGACCATTACCATTGATGGAACTGCGCCTGATGCGCCCGCCATCACCCAGCTTGTGGATAATGTGCCTGGGCGCACCGGCCCGCTGGATGTCAACGAAACCACTAATGACGCAACGCCGACGCTCAACGGTACCGGCGAACCCGGCTCAACGATCACCATCCGTCTGGATGGCGTCGATATCGGCACGACGGTAGTCGGTAACAGCGGCGCATGGACCTTTACGCCCACCACACCGGTTGGCGACGGCACGCATACCCTGACCGCGATCGCCACCGACGTCGCCGGTAACACCAGCCCGATATCCGGTGGATTTACCTTTACCGTTGATACCACCCCACCGCCGGTCGCGACGCTGGCAACCGTCACCGACGATGCCGGAGACGTTAAAGGCCCGCTCAACAGCGGCGATACCACGGATGACACCCAGCCGTTACTTCAGGGCAGCGCCCCGGATGGCACGGTCATCACCGTGTATGACGGCACCACGCTGCTCGGCACCGCAACGCTCGACGGCAGCGGCGGCTGGAGCTTTACCCCTACCACGCCGCTCACCGACGGCCCGCATTCGCTGACGATCCATGCCACAGATGCCGCCGGGAATACCTCGATTTCGGATCCGTTCGAGCTGGTGATTGATACCGTCGCACCGGCCACACCAGACACGCCAGCCATCACCGTTAACCCGGATGGCTCAGCACCTACGTCGCTGAACCCGGGGGGAACCACCCGTGATACCACACCGACGCTGAGCGGTACCGGTAATCCGGGCGATACGGTGACGATTTACAACGGCACCGACAAAATCGGTGACGCCGTGGTGGACGGCGACGGCAACTGGAGCTGGACACCCTCCACCGACCTGCCCAACGGCACCTACGACATTACCCTGACCGTCACCAACAAGGACGGCGCGGGCAACGAAAGCGCCCCGTCCCAGCCGGTGACCATCACCATCGACACCGACGCACCGGCTGCGCCAGCGGTCCCGGTGATTACCGACAGCGTCAGCCAGATAACCGGCCCGGTGGCCGATGGCGAAACCATCAACGATCCGCGTCCGGTACTGAGTGGCACCGGCACGCCGAATGACGTGATTACCATTTACGACAGCGTTGATGGCGGCACGCCAACCGCCGTGGGTACGGTCACGGTAGACGGCAACGGTAACTGGAGCTGGCGTCCTGAAAGCGCCATTGACGAGGGCAGCCACGAATTTACCGCTACCGCCACCGACGAGGCGGGTAACGTCTCTGACCCTTCTACGGGGATCACCATCACCGTCGATACCCTCGCACCGGATACCCCGGTGATTAGCGCCGTCGCCGGTGAGCCGAATGGCGGTTTTACTACCGATACCACGCCAACCGTCGGCGGAACCGGTGTGACGGGTGAAACGGTGATCGTCTACAACAACGGTGTCGAGCTTGGACGCGTGGTAGTGGTTAACGGCGAATGGTCTTTGACCCTGCCCACGCAGACGGATGGCCCGCTGAACATCACCGTTGCGGCAGTTGACGCAGCGGGTAACGTCAGCGCACTCAGCCCGGTCTATACCGTCACCGTCGATACCACTGATCCTGAGATCCCGCTGATTAACAGCGTTGAAGACAGCCAGCTCACCAACGGGACGCTCTACACCCGCGACGGTACGCCAACCCTCAACGGCACCGGCGAGCCGGGCACCACCGTGATTGTCAGCGTGGACGGTACGCCATCCACAGTCCAGGTCACCGTCCAGCCGGACGGTACCTGGAGCTGGACCGCCGACACCACGCTGGGGGAAGGCCCACACAGCTTTACCGTCTCGTCGGTCGACCCGGCGGGTAACGCTTCCGGAGACTCTGCACCGCTTGCCGTTACGGTGGATACCGTGCTTCCGGCAGCGCCGGACAATATCAACGTGGCCGCACAGGGGACGCCGCTGACCGGTACCGGCGAAGAGGGCGCCACCATTATCGTCAAAGACGCCAGCGGTAACGTGATCGGTACCGGGGTAGTCTCAGGCGGCAACTTCTCCGTGGCGCTCAGCCCGGCCCAGCAGGACGGTGCGGCGCTGACCATCACCGCCACGGATGCCGCAGGTAATCTCAGCCCTGAAGCCTCCTATACCGTCACTGGTACGCAGCCGAACCTCCCGGACGTGCCCGTCATTACGGTCATCAACGACGATACGGCCCCGATCACGGGCGATGTGAAAGACAAAACCACCAACGACACGACGCCGACCCTTGTCGGGACAGCAGAGCCAGGCAGCATAATTACCGTCTACCAGGACGGTGTGCAGGTTCTGCTGCCAACCGTGACCGCCGATGCAAACGGCAACTGGACCTATACGCCAGCTCTGCCGCTGGGTGAAGGAGCGCACACCTTTGAGGTCACCGCCACGCTGAATGGCGACACCAGCGGACGTTCGCCGGCGGCGACCGTCACTGTTGATCTCACCGCCCCTGACGCGCCTGCCATTGGCGCGGTTATTGATGATGTCGGCCCAGGCACCGGTCCACTCACGGACGGACAGACCACCAATGACAACCGCCCAACCCTGACCGGTAGCGGCACGGCGGGCGATACTATCTCCATTTACAGCAACGGCACCCTGCTGGGCACCACCGTGGTCGGCCAGACGGGTAACTGGAGCTTCACGCCATCCGCGCTGGCGGAGGGCAATAACGTCCTGACCATCCGTGAGACCGATCCGGCGGGCAACCAGAGTGCGCCATCGGCAGGCTTCACCATCGTGGTTGACACCAGCTCCACCACCCCGGTGATTGTTAACGTCACCGATGATGTCGGTAACACCGCCACGACCGTGGTCAGCGGCAATACCACCAACGACGCAACGCCTACCCTCTCCGGTACGGCGGAAGCGAACAGCGTGGTGACGATCTTTGATGGCAATACGCAGATTGGCATCGTCACGGCGGACGGTACCGGCGCGTGGAGCTTTACGCCTGAGACCGCCCTCGTCGAAGGGTCGCACAGCTTCACCGTCAAGGCCACCGATCCACAGGGTAACGTCAGCCTGTCGTCAAACGCCTGGAGCGTGGTGGTTGACCTGACGGCGCCGGCGGTCCCCGTGCTGGAAACCGTCAGCGACAACGTGGCGGGCGGGATTGTCGGTAATCTCACCACCGGCCAGGTCACCAATGACACGACGCCAACGCTCAGCGGGACAGGCGCCGTCGGCAGTACCATCCACATTCTGAACAATGGCGTGGAGATCGGTACCGCACCGGTAGACAGCAACGGCAACTGGAGCTTTACCCCTAATCCGGCGCTGGGAGATGGCAGCTATAACATTCGCATCAACGCCAGCGATGCCGCCGGTAACGTCTCAGCCAACTCGCCGGTCTTCGTCTTCACAGTTGATACCGCCGGTCCTTCCGCGCCGGTGGTCACCAGCGTGATTGACGATGTCGGTCCGGTCACCGGGACGCTCACCAGCGGCAGCAGCACCAACGACACGAAACCCACCTTCAACGGCACGGGCGAAGTCGGTGCCACGGTGCACATCATTGTTGATGGCAGCGAGATTGGCACCGCGGTCGTCAATGCTCAGGGGAACTGGACCTTCACCCCGGGTATCGCGCTCACCGAAGGGCCACATGCCATCACCTTCAACGCCACCGATGCAGCAGGCAATACCGGCAGCACGTCGGCACCGATTAACCTGACGGTGGATACCTCCGCACCAACAGCGCCGTCCATTTTGACCGCGAGCGATAACGTGGGCAGCGTTCAGACACCGCTCTCCTCCGGGCAGAGCACGGACGACACCACCCCAACCCTTAACGGCACAGCCGCGGCCAACGCGACCATCACGGTCTATCAGGACGGCCAGCAGGCCGGCACCGCCCAGGCTGACGGCAGCGGCGCGTGGAGCTTTACCCCGTCCACCGCGCTGGCGAATGGTAGCCACACCTGGACCGTCACGGCCACCGATGCGGCGGGCAACGTCAGCCCCGCATCGCCTGACTTTACGCTGGTGGTGGATACCACTGCGCCTAACGCGCCGGTTATCAGCCAGGCGGTTGATGACGTGGGCACGATCACCGGCCCGGTCAGCTCCGGACAAAGCACCGACGACACCATTCCGCGTCTCGTTGGTACCAGCGAGCCGTTTGCCACGGTGAATATTTATGAAGGAACGACGCTGGTGGGCACCGGTACCGCGGATGCCAGCGGAAACTGGAGCATTCTGCTGACCACCACGCTGGCAACCGGTCCACATAGCTTTACGGCTCAGGCGACGGATGCGGCAGGTAACACCAGCGCGCCGTCAGCAACCTTCAACCTGACCATCGACACCACGCCGCCTGCGCAGCCGGTGCTGAGCAGCATTGTGGATGATGTCGGCAATGCCGCTACGCCTGTCGCCAATGGCGGATTGACCAACGACGCGCAGCCAACTCTCACCGGGACGGCGGAAGCGGGCGCGACGGTGAAAATCTTCGATAATGGCGTGCAGATTGGCAGCGTTGTCGCCACCGGCGGTAACTGGAGCTTTACTCCGTCACCGGCGCTCAGCGATGGTCAGCACAGCCTGACGTTCACCGCCACCGATGCGGCGGGCAACGCCAGCGCACCTACCACCGGGTATGTGATCAACGTGGATGCCACCGCGCCAGCCGCGCCGGTCATCAGCGCGATTGTAGACGACGTGGGCAGCGTTACCGGGCCGGTGACGGGCAATAACCCGACCAACGACACCCGACCAACGTTGAGCGGTACCGCCGAAGCCAATGCGACGGTGCGTATCTACGACGGTACCACGCTGGTGGGCACGGTCACCGCCGATGCCAACGGCAACTGGACGCTGGCGCAGACCACCACCACGCTGACGGAAGGTTCGCACAGCTTCACCGCCACCGCCACCGATGCCGCGGGCAATACCAGCGCGCCATCAACCGTGACCACAATCCTGGTTGACCTGACGGCACCGGGTGCACCGACCAGCCTGCAGGTGATCGCTAACGGAACCCAGGTCACCGGTACCGCGGAAGCGGGCAGCACCGTCACCATCACCAGCGGTACCGGCACGGTGCTCGGTACCGCGACGGCAGACGGTAACGGCAACTTTAGCGCTACCCTCACCCCGGCGCAGACCAACGGTGAAGCGCTGCTGGTCTACGCGACCGATAAGGCCGGTAACGCTGGCGTCAGCGCCTCGGTGGTTGCGCCATCAACCAACATTCCGAACGCACCGGTTATCGCCAACATTGACGATAACGTCGGTAGCGTTACCGGAGGGCTGACCAACGGCAAAACCACCGATGACACCACGCCAACCCTGAGCGGCACCGCACAGCCGAACGCCACCGTCACGCTGTATAACAACGGCGTGTCGATGGGTACGGTTGTGGCCGATGCCAGCGGTAACTGGAGTTTTACGACCCCGGCATTAAGCGAGGGCTCACACGCCTTTACCGCCACGGCAACCAACTCAGCCGGCACCAGCCCGATCTCGCTCCCGACAACCGTTATCGTCGACGTGACGGCACCAACCGCGCCTGCCGGGACCTTTAACGCTGACGGCAGCGTATTAACCGGTACGGCCGAAGCGGGCAGCACCGTCACCATCCGCCTCGCGGACGGGTCAACGGTGACCACCACCGCAGACAGCAATGGCGCCTACAGCTACACCTTCCTCAACAAGCAGACCGAAGGCCAGACCCTGCAGATCACCGCCACCGATGCGGCGGGTAATACCTCGCAGCCGGGCTCGGTCCTTGCGCCGGTAGTGCCGCTCTCTGCCAGCAATAACGTTGAAGAGCTGGATCTCAGTACCACCGCCACCGTCACCAACAGCCAGTACAGCGACTACGGTTTCCTGCTGGTGGGCGCCGTGGGCAACGTGCTGACCCTGCTGGGCAACGATACTGCCCAGGTTGAGTTCAACGTGGGCAGCGGCGGCAGTGCGGATATTGTGGTGAATGCCAACGCCACGGGGGCCGTGCTTTCGCTGCTCAACACCCTGGAGCTGGTGGTGCAGCGTTTCGACAGCGTCAACGGCACCTGGACCACCGTCGTGGATACCGGACAACCGCAGTTCGCCGACCTGCTGACCCTTGGGGCCACCGGCGTGTCGCTGAACCTGACCGGGCTCGCTGATGGCCAGTATCGCGTGCTGAGCTACAACACCAACCTGCTGGCAACCGGCTCGTACACCAGCCTGGATGTGGCGGTGAAAGAGACCAGTGCCGGTACCGTCACGGGCGACACCAGCCTGGACGGTAACGTGATCCTGGATACCGATCCTACCGCAGGCAGCGACAACGCCCCGGCAGGTACCACCGTCTCCGCCGTCACCAACGCGCTGGGGGTCACCACCAGCGTCAACGCCGACGGCACGGTGATTCAGGGGCAGTACGGTACGCTAACCATCAACCGCGACGGCAGCTACACCTACAACCTCACCGACACCAGTGCAGCCGTCATTGGCCGCACGGAGAGCTTCACCTACACCATTACCCATAACGGTGTCAGCGCGTCGGCGAACCTCGTGCTGTCGCTCGGTGCGGGCAGCGTGGCGAATGGCATTGTCGCCGTAGACGACGCGGCTTCCCTGACCTTCGACACCACCGTCCAGGCCATCGACAACGGCCCCTCGTCGCAAAGCGGCTTTACCCTGGTGGGGATCAATCTCGGCAACACGCTGGGGCTGAACCTGCTGGACGATATGACCAACCCGATCATCTACACCGTGGAGGAAGGGACGACCCGCACCATGACGATTCAGGCCTCCGTAGGGGGCGTAGCCCTGGCCTCGGTGTTCGACCTGTACGTCTATAAGTTCAACAACGTGACCCAGACCTTCGAGCAGATGCGCGTTGAGCCGGGCTGGCTGCGTGCGCCGCTGCTGGGCGGCACCTCCTCCCAGCTGACGCTGAACCTGCCTGGCGGGGAGTACTTGTTCCTGCTCAATACGGCGGCAGGGATCACCGCGCTGACGGCCTACACCCTGAGCGTGCTGGAGGATCATGTCTACAGCGTCTCCAGCATCGGAGAGAGCACCACGGGGGATGTGCTGGCGAACGATCCGGTGCCGGATGGCACGGTGGTGACGGAAGTGAACGGTGTGGCGGTTAACAGCAGTGGAACAACCGACATTCAGGGAGAATACGGCACGCTGACCATTGATTCGTCCGGCCAGTACACCTACACCCTGCGAAGCGGCGTGGGTGCGGACCATATCAGCACGCCGGATACGTTCGTCTATACCATCACTGGACCAAACGGCGCGAAAGATACGGGCTCGCTCAACATTACCCCAACCGCGCGGGCAATGGATGCGGTTAACGATGTCAGCACGGAGATGAGTGTCACGTCGGTACACCATACCTCGGCCTACTCTGACACCACCGTCGGCAGCGCCAGCTGGACGACCTCGTTGTTAGGTACCACCACGGGCAGCGGAAGCGGGACCTTTGTGGTGGATCCGAACACCGCCCTGCATAGCGCGTCGCTGCACTTTGACGTCGCGTCGCTGCTGGCGCTGGGCGGACTGACGGTGAACTGGACGATCAGTGATGCCAACGGTGTTATCCGCACCGGCTCCTTCAGCGGTGGCTCTCTGCTGGGCGGCAGTATTGACGTTCCCCTGACCGGGCTGGATCTGAATGCCGGGACCTATACGCTGAGCTATACCGGCAGCGTACCGGGGCTGAGCGTGGGCAACATCACCATCACCCCGAGCGTGAACGGTACCACCTACTCGCTGACCCAGTTCGACTCCACCAGCGGCCACACCGTTGACGGCAATATCTTCGACGGCACGGATTCCGCCGGGGCGATGGATCAGCTGCAGTCGGTCGATACCCGCGTCACCATTACCGGCTACGACGGCACCATCACCACGCTGGATCCTTACACCGGCAGCACGCTGGTCAACGTCACGGGTCATTACGGCACGCTGGCGATTGGCGCAGACGGCCACTACACCTACACCCTCAACAGCGGGGTGTCGCTCTCAACCATCACGTCGAAGGAGGTCTTCAACTACACCCTCACCGATGCCAACGGCAATACGGACAACGCCACGCTGACCATCAATATGGCGCCGCAGTTCGTCAGTTCTGAGCATAACGATGTCATTACCGGCACCGCGTACGGCGATACGCTGATTTATCAGGTGCTGAACAGCACCGCAGGCAACGCCACCGCGGGTAACGTCAGCAGTACCGCCGGCGATCACTGGACCAACTTCTCACTGGCCCAGGGAGACAAAATTGACATCGGCGATCTGCTGGTGGGCTGGAACGGCAGTGCGTCAACGCTCGGTAATTACCTGCATGTGACGAACAGCAATGGCAGTACCGTGATCTCCATCGACCGTGACGGTACAGGAAGTACCTATACCAATACCACGCTCGTGACGCTGGATAACGTCCAGACCACCTACGACGAGTTAGTTAACCAGCAACACATCGTGACCTGATAGCACCTGCAGTACCTGACCCGGGCGCACTGCGCCCGGGCATAAACAATAAAGCTGTACTTATTTTTTATTAGGGACATGACATGGGAAAGATGATGCCTTACTGGTGGCTCTCGTGCTGCCTGATATCTGTGCCCGCACTCTCCGCTAATCCGGCGGCGATGATCAATACCGGACAACTTCGCGAAACGCAGGAACTCCCCTCCCTGAATGGCCGCGTGGCGCCTGTGGTGGGCAATGCCGCCCCCGGCACGCTGCAGCTTGGCGATGCCGTCAACCGCGCCGTCACCTGGCACCCGGCCATCAGTGAAGCGGTGGGAAAGCTCTACCAGCAGAGCGAAGAGGTGGACGTCGCCAAATCGAAATACTACCCGCAAATTAACGCCGGAATGGACAACGGCTATACCCATGACGGCGATGATAACGGCTTCACGCCATCGCTGGTGCTCTCCCTCTCCCAGATGCTGTACGACTTTGGCAAGGTGGCAAGCCAGGTGCGTGCCGAAAACGCCGGGGTTGCCCAGCAGCAGGCCAACGTACTGGTGAGCATCGACACCATCGCCCACGATACCGCCATCGCCATGGTGGAAGTGCAAACCTGGCAGCAGATGGTCGATACCGCCAAAGAGCAGCTCGACGCCCTCTCCTCGATTGGCAAGCTGACCCGACTGCGTAACGACGAAGGGGCCACCTCGCTCTCTGACGTGGTGCAGACCGATGCCCGTATCGAAGGCGCCCGCGCCCAGCTGATGCAGTACCAGGCCAGCCTCGACAGCGCCCGCGCCACGCTGATGAGTTTTCTCGGCTGGAACTCCCTCAACGAGGTGGGGAACGATTTTCCGCAAAAGCTGGCCCGCAGCTGTGACATCGCCGAGCCGGACGATCGTCTGGTGCCTGCGGTGTTAGCGGCCTGGGCGCAGGCAAACGTCGCCCAGGCCAACCTCGACTACGCCAACGCCCAGATGACCCCGACCGTCTCGCTGGAGCCGGAAGTGCGTCACTACCTCAACGACCGCTACGCGGGTAACGAAACGCGGGATCGCACGCAATACTCCGCGTGGGTGAAAGTGCAGATGCCGCTCTATCAGGGCGGCGGCCTCACCGCCCGGCGCAACGCCGCCGGGCACGCGGTGGAAGCGGCGCAATCCACCATTCAGCGCACCCGCCTTGAGGTTCGCCAGAAGCTGCTTGAGGCACGCAGCCAGGTGATGAGCCTGCTCAGCACCCTGCAGATCCAGGGTCGTCAGGAGGCGCTCAGCGCCCGCACCCGCGAGCTCTATCAGCAGCAGTATCTTGACCTGGGCTCACGCCCGCTGCTCGATGTGCTCAACGCCGAGCAGGAGGTCTACCAGGCGCGTTTCACCCAGCAACAGACCCTTGGCCAGCTGCATCAGCTGCAGCTCAACTGCCTCTACAACACCGGGCAGTTGCGCCATGCGTTCGATCTTGATAACCGCACCATCCAGACCGTGGAGATCCAGCCATGAAAGAGCGTGATATGCCGCAAGCTGAACCCATGACGGATGACGCCCTGACCCAGTGGGCGCAGGCCTTTGGCTTTATTGCCACGCGCTACCGCGTCGCCTGCTCTCCCGGCGCGCTGCTGGCAGGCGCACCGTGGCTGAAAGGCAAACCGATGGTGCCCGCCCTCACCCAGCTCGCCCGCGAGGCGGGGCTGTCGTTTCAGCTGCTTACCGCCAGCCAGCAGTCGATCAACAGCTGGCGTCTGCCGGTGGTGGTGGCGCTAAACGACGGCAGGGTCGGGGTAATCGAACATTTCGACGGCGACGATACGCTGGAGGTCAGCTTCTTTGACGAGCAGACCTACACCAACCGTTTGTCGATGACGGCGATGCTGCCCGCCATCCGCCACGTCATCGCCCTGCGTCCGCTGGCAGCGCTGAAGGACAGCCGCGTGGACGCCTATATCTCAAAATACCGCCCGGACTGGCTCTACCGGCTGGTGATGCGCGACCTGCGCCCCTACAGCTGGGTGATGCTCGCCGCGCTGTTTATCAACGTGCTGTCGCTCTCCGGGATTGTCTTTTCCATGCAGGTGTACGACCGGGTGATCCCCGCCCAGTCCTACCCGACGCTGTACGTGCTGACCATCGGGGTGCTGATCGCCACCCTGTTTGGCTTCGTGCTGCGCGTGGCGCGCGGGCACATTATGGATCTGCTGGGCAAGCGCTCGGATCTGCGCGTCTCGGATCGCGTGTTCGGCCACGCCCTGCGGCTGCGCAACAGCGCCATCCCGCGCTCTACCGGGAGCTTTATCTCCCAGCTGCGCGAGCTGGAGCAGATCCGCGAGATGGTCACCTCCTCCACCATCTCGACGATTGTCGATCTGCCCTTCTTCTTATTGTTTGTGGTGGTGCTGGCGATTATCGCCCCGCAGCTGGCGTGGATCGCCCCGGTGGCGGCGGTGATCATGGTTCTGCCCGGTCTGCTGCTGCAGAAGAAGCTGGCGGAGCTGGCGAAACAATCCGCCCATGAATCGACCCTGCGCAACGCGGTGCTGGTGGAGAGCGTGCAGGGGCTGGAAGACATCAAGCTGATGCAGGCGGAAAACCGCTTTTTGCAGCAGTGGAACAGCTATATCCAGATCACCGCGGAATCTGGCCTGCGCACCCGCGAGCTGACGCAGAACCTGATCAGCTGGGGGATGACCATCCAGAGCCTGGTTTACGCCGCCGTGATCGTGGTCGGCGCGCCGATGGTGATCGACGGCACGCTGACCACCGGTTCGGTGGTCGCCGCCTCGATGCTGGCCTCGCGCATGATCGCCCCCATGGCGACGCTGTGCGGCGTGCTGGCCCGCTGGCAGCAGGTGAAAGCGGCAAAAGAGGGGCTGGACAGCATTATGCAGTTGCCGACCGAGAACCAGCGCGAGGAGACGCCGATCCGCCAGGATGTGCTGCGCGGTCACTACCTGTTCGAGCAGGCGCAGTTTCGCTATCACCCGGAGGATCCGCGCATGGCGCTGCGCATCAACCGTCTGGAGATCAAGCCCGGTGAGAAAGTGGCGATCCTCGGGCGTAACGGCGCAGGCAAATCAACCCTGCTGCAGGCGATGGCAGGCGGGATGGATCTGGCGGGCGGCGAGCTGCGGCTCGACAACCTCAGCCTGCCGCACCTCGACGTCGCCGACGTCCGGCGCAACGTCGGCTTTATGACCCAGAACGCGCGGCTGTTTTACGGCACCCTGCGGGAAAACATCACCCTCGGTATGCCGCGCGCCACCGACGACGAGATTTTCGCCGCGCTGGAGTTAACCGGCGCGGCGAGCTTTGTGCAGAAGCTGCCGAAGGGGCTGGACTATCCGATCATGGAGAACGGCGTGGGACTCTCCGGCGGCCAGCGGCAGTCGATTTTGCTGGCGCGCATGCTGCTGCGCGACCCGAATATCGTGCTGATGGACGAACCCACCGCCTCGCTGGATGAGCATACCGAACGGGAATTTATCCAGCGTCTGAGCGCCTGGCTCGGTCACCGCACGCTTATCGTTGCGACCCATCGCGTACCGGTGCTGGAACTGGTCGAGCGGGTGGTGGTGCTCAAGGAGGGCATGCTGGTGATGGATGCCCCGAAAGCGCAGGCGCTGAACAACAGCCGCATGCAACAACAGCAGGCAGCCGCCGCAAGGGAGTGGAAAAATGAAAATCAGTCAGCGTGATGCCGCGGCAATGGACGATCTGGATAATGCGCTCGGTTCTGAAAGCGGCTACACCGGCGCGCGACGAATCGTGATCCTCTCTCTGCTGCTGTTTATTGTTCTCGGGATCTGGGCCTGGTTTGGCATGCTGGATGAGGTCTCAACCGGTACCGGCAAAGTGATCCCCAGCTCGCGCGAGCAGGTTTTACAATCGCTGGACGGGGGGATCCTCACCGAGCTGAACGTCCACGAGGGCGATCAGGTGCAGGCTGGACAAGTGCTGGCGCGCCTTGATCCCACGCGTTCAGAATCAAACGTCGGCGAAAGTGCGGCACGCTACCGTGCCTCGCTGGCCTCCAGCGCGCGCCTGTATGCCGAGGTGAACGATCTGCCGTTGAAGTTCCCCCCTTCGCTGAAGGAATGGCCGGAGCTGATTGCCGACGAAACGCGGCTCTACAACTCCCGCCGCGCGCAGCTTGAGGATACCCAGCGGGAGCTGCGCGCCGCGCTCGATCTCGCCAATAAGGAGCTGGCGATCACCCAGCGGCTGGTTAAAACCGGGGCCGCCAGCCACGTAGAGGTGCTGCGCCTGCAGCGGCAGAAAAGTGACCTGGAGCTGAAGCTCACCGACGTGCGTTCGCAGTATTACGTTCAGGCGCGCGAGGCGCTCTCGAAAGCCAACGCGGAGGTGGATATGGTCTCGGCGATCCTGAAAGGCCGTCAGGATTCCGTCACGCGCCTGACGGTGAAATCGCCGGTGCGCGGGATCGTGAAAAACATCAAGGTCACCACCATCGGCGGCGTGATCCCGCCCAACGGCGAGCTGATGGAGATCGTGCCGGTGGACGATCACCTGCTGATCGAAACCCGCCTCTCGCCGCGCGATATCGCCTTTATCCATCCGAACCAGGAGGCGCTGGTCAAAATCACCGCCTACGACTACGCCATTTACGGCGGGCTGCACGGGGTGGTGGAGACGATTTCCCCGGACACCATCCAGGACGAAGCCAAGCCGGAAGTGTTCTATTACCGGGTGTTTATCCGCACCAGCCAGGATTACCTGGTGAATAAAGCAGGCAGGCACTTCTCAATTGTGCCGGGGATGATTGCGACGGTGGATATCAAGACCGGGGAGAAAACGGTGCTGGATTATATGATTAAGCCGTTTAACCGGGCGAAGGAAGCGCTGAGGGAGCGGTGATCGTTGCGGGAAGAACAGGACATGCTTCCGCTCTATTTATAGAGCGGAGGCAGTTTGCTGCACTTCAAACCGTTGCTCGCTCATTCCAGGCATCTGAGTATTGAATATTTCCATCCACATAACGCCATGTGATTTTCTCGTAGCGCAGTTGAATGCTTTCCATGTGCCCTGTTCCCGGACAGTTACGCGTATCGTGCATAATTGGCGTAATAGAAACAACTTTTACACCTTCCAGTAAAATATTGAAGTATTCAACTTCCTGCCCTGCATCATTAATATGATACCACTTTACCTCTGCAGATTTGAGAGTTTGCCCTGTTGCAACAGCTCGATAAAGATAGGGGGATGCGCTGTCAATTTCTTTTTCAAACAGGAAAGGAGCGTGCTGACGTGTTCCAGTGAGTCTTCCTATTGTCTCATCAACCGGGATACTTAAATTATGTGTCAAACCACGTAATTCAATACTCCCTTCTCGCTGATCTACGTCAGATGACCCCTTAATCAGATTCCCTGCATCATCTTTTAGCCATAAATGGGCCGGTACAGCCATCATTTTTCCCCTTATTAATCATATAACCATCTTCCCGCTTTCGCAGATTCGACGAACATCCTCACCGTTAAAGGCTTAGAAATTTGCTTCACGGGTTTATTCGTAAACCATTTTCGAAAAAACCATGTATGAAACCATGGGTAATAGGCATTGTAATTCATCAGCGTTATATCAATATTGAATCGCTCGCTGAATTTATCCATACAGATGGCTAAATCATCATCCTCTGCATAGTCTTGTAAAATATCATCTAACTGCAAAGGTATGAGCTTGCCGGTAAATGTACCCATAACGGGCAATTCATTCTGAAAAAAAGCCAAAACCTCTTGTTCAGTTACCATATCCGGTCTTTCTTGTGAGCAATCGTGTTATACATTTTAAGTGTCTTATAGCATATTTGAGCCAAATCGCTGGCTACCAATGTCCAGCCAATCACTGGTAGGCCCCTCCCGACAAAGGCCCCCAAATTTGTCACATACTTAGGTTTTAAAGTGGCAATGCTCGCTTCAGTTAACGTCGGTAATCTTACAGGTAACTCTACATTGAGATATTGACGTAAATATTTTGATGCTATAGATGTTCCTGCTGTGGTTCCGTAGGGCTTATTTCTGGTCTTTAATAACGGCAATCCTAAGACGATACAACTCATCGTTAGTGCATCCTCTATGCCGCCAAACTGCTCTTCAATTTTATCTAACAAAATCCAGAAAAACAGTTCACCAGCCGATATGTTGCAAATTCCTTTATAGAAATAGGTTCCATTAAGCGCCTCGACGGTATCCATACACACCTTCATAGCCATTCTTATTAAGAATAAATACCATACGCCATTTTGACCGCAATGTTGATAAAATAGACCTTTATAAATTCCTAATTTTATAAACCGGCAGTATTATGTGCGGCGGAAAATATTGGCTCATCAGGTGAAACATTTTTGGCTTGAACGCATTCCTCATTTTCCATTTTTTCTGAAGCAGCCTCGCAGAATATAACTTATCCCTTCATCCCCACTTTTTCTAACGGCTTTTCGGGCGTATGTTCCTCCCACGCCAGCAAAATCTGGCGTCGGGATTGGCATCCCGGTTATGATTGGAGACGGCGTAAGTCCTTGTTACGCCGCACGTCTGGCTACATTCCAATGGTGGGCTGGACGGGGGCGTCGCAAGACGCGCCGGTACACTCCAAGCCGGTGATGCCAACTCCGTTCAGACCTGCCACCCGGAAATTGGCATTTCCGCGGCCGGGTTAATTACCTGATTGGAGAAAAATCATGACCACCAGTAACGCACTTTTCACGACCCCTTTCGACTGCAACACCGACTTCATCGATCTTGCCGACAATTGCCAACGCTATTGCGAAGCGCTGGTGGAAGAGACCAATCCCGCGAGAAAAATAGCCCTCTGCGGTCGTCTTGCCTCGACGTTTGCCCTGCTCCGCCCAATGCTGCTGGAGCCTATCCCTGAGCACCTACAGGAACGTCTCACCGTCGATCGGTTTCCCGAACGTGAGCCTGTATTCAACACCGAATCCGACCAGCTCTGCCGCTACTGCGAGGAAATTACCCAACTGTTGATTAGTGGCGCGCTCACGCCCGAATCCGCACGCGTGATGGGGGATTTGCTCTTTGAACTTACTGGATATTTTGCCGACCAGCTACAAGCCCCGCGCTGGCTGAGGACGGAGGCTGGAATCGCGTTGCTGGGTTGAGGTGGTTTTCTCCCTCTCCCTGTGGGAGAGGGCCGGGGTGAGGGCATCATATCGCACCTTTTTTATATTTATAAACAGGAGGTTAATGATGAATAACCAGGAAAAATTACGTATCTCAGAACTGGCAGAGAGAATAAACACCGATCACACCACTACCAGCACTGAATGCTGGATGAATCTACAACAAAACGTAGAAATCGGGAGAAGGAGAATCGAATATCCCTGACAAAGCCTCGCCACGCGCATTACCTTCGCCCAAAAGGGACTTCTTTAACCGCCCACTGCCCCGGCGTTTTACCGGTCCATGCTCTGAAAACCTCAATAAATGCGCTGACGCTGCTGTAGCCACAGGACAGCGCAATCCATCCCACCGGCTTCCCCGCGGCCAGCCACTCCATTGCCTGCATTACCCGCGCCAGTTGCCGCCAGTTAACGAAGTTCATTCCGGTCTGGGCACGAAAACGACGGTTGAACGTACGCACGCTCATGCCCGCCTGGCGGGCATGGTCCTCAACCGTCTGGTTATCATCGACAAACTGCAGCAGATGCCTGACCACGTTCTTCAGACGCGGATCCGTTGGCACGGGCAGAGAAAAGTGAACCTGGCGCGCCACGGCAAGCTCATCCAGCAGCAGAGTGAGCTTTCGCGGATCGTACTCGCTTTCTGCAACGCTTAAGCGGGAAAACAGTGCATGGGTAAGATCGTCGGGCTCGAACAGGGCGGGCACATCGGGAAGCCTTGCACAGCAGGCGGGGTCAAGATAAATGGCGCAGCCTTCTATCGCGCTTTCAGAAAAGGCGGCGTGCTGATTACCAGGCGGGATCCAGCCGATGTGTTTTGCCGGTACGACCGAGCGCCCCCGCTGCGACTCAATCACCAGCAGACCCGTTGCAATGCGCCACAGCTGGCCTGCACGGTGGCTGTGCCAGGGGGTTCGGTACCCGCCAGGATGAAGGAGCGTTTCAGTACTCACCATGTCATGTTGACCGAAAATCGTTATTCATCGGCGTATTACAGAAACCGCGTCTTCTGCTGTCAAGGATAATGGCGACTTAACCACATAAGGAGCCCCTAATGAGCATAATCACATCCCTGATAGCTGACGCCAACAACGCCGCGCAGCGCGAAAAGATGGCGTGCCTGTTAACCCGCTTATTCAACGGCGATATCGATCCGGCAGAGGTCTTTACGCCCGATTACCAGCAGGTTACGGACGGTCACACGCTTGATTACCGGGGATTTATCCAGCATCTGAGCCACGTCAGCTCGCAGACTCGCACGATCGCCTTTACCGTGGCGGAGATAGCCTGTCATGACAAACTTCTGGCTGACCGGCATATCGTGACGGTCACGTATCCTGGCGGTCGTCAGGCAGAGATCGAGGTTTACCTGTTTGCGACGCTGCGTGAAGGGAAAATCTGGCGGATCCATGAAGTCACGCGGGCCCTCAGCGGCGATGCTTCAGATCGCACGCTGGCTCATGCGACGGAATAACGTCACTCCGCCGGGCCCGGTACGGTTATACACCTCAACAAAACGCGTATTGCGCATAACGGCAGGAGCGCCATTATGCGCAGGTCTTTTACAGCGATTTTTTCAGGCGACGAACCGCTTCTTTCAGCTCTTCATCCGTTGGCGTGACAAACGACATACGCAGCGTCGAGTGGTCTGGCTCACTGCAGTAGAAAAATTCGCCCGGCACAAATACTACGCCGTTGCTTAACGTCTTTTCCAGCCAGCGCGTGGTATTACTACCCTTTTTCATATTCGCCCACAGGAACATGCCGCCCTTCGGCTTGTGGAACGACATCACATCGCCCAGTTCGGCTTCCAGTTCGTTGGCGAACGTCTGATACTTCTGACGGTAGGCTTCGCGGATCATTTTGATCTGCCCGGCCAGACGCCCGGTTTTCAGGTATTCGTAAGTCATCAGCTGCGACAGCGTGCTGGTGTGCAGATCGGTGGTTTGCTTCAGGTTAACCACCGCGCGCTTCAGCCACTCCGGTACCAGCACCCAGCCCACACGGGTGCCCGGCGCGAGAATTTTAGAGAAGGTTGAGGTATACACCACGTTCTCTTCGTTACCGATATCGTTGGCATGGGCAATTAACGGGCGGAAAACTTCGTCGGTGTAATTAATTTCACTGTACGGATCGTCTTCGATAATCACGAAGTCATAGCGCTTCGACAGTTCCACCAGCTGTTTACGGCGCGCCTCAGACAGCGTAACGCCACCTGGATTACCGAATGTCGGCACAATATAAACCGCTTTGATGGGTTTATTTGCCACCAGGGCTTCGAGTTCATCCACTTTCATGCCGTCGCCATCGGTGCCAACGGATTCGAAATTCGCCTGCGCCAGACCAAAGACCTGCAGCGCGGCAAGATAGGTTGGACGTTCGACGACGACGGTATCGCCTGGATTAATTAACGCGCGCGCCAGCACGTCGAGGGATTGCTGTGAACCGGAAGTCACGACCACATCATCCGCTTTACAGCGGATCCCGCGCCCTTCGCAGATGCGCTGGATCTCGTCCCGCAGTCCCGGCACACCTTCGGTCAGACCATACTGGAAGGCTTCACCAAAATGCTGCGACAGTACGGCATCAGCGGCCATTTTCAGACCTTCGTGATCGAACAAGGCCGGGTTAGGAATACCCCCACCCAGCGAAATGACGCCTGCCATTTTGCTATGTTTTAATAATTCACGGATGGCGGAAGATTGCAGGCCCTGCGCACTGCTGGCGAGTTTGTTTGCAGACATTCTTTGATTACCTTCTTTTTTATATTGTGCCCAATCTTAGCAGAATATGAGCAATAAATTCCGTTAGCTTCGGGAGGGGACGTAAATCCTGACGCCACAGTAAATGCACCGGCCTTGGCGCGGGTGTAAACGGCTCCAGAACCCGAACCAGTCTGCCGCTTGCCAGCTCTTCCGCCACCAGCACCTCCGGCTGCAGCAGCAGCCCCGCCCCGGCGCGCGCCGCCATGCGTAAGCCGTAGCCGTCGTTGCAGCGTAAAACGGCATCGCGCTTCCAGCGCACCTCGCCCTCCACACCCGGCAGCCGCCATTCGTTACGCGCGGTCCACACCGTGTGGGAAAGACAGAGATGGTCCACCAGATCGGCAGGCGTTTGCGGCGTACCGTGGCGCGCCAGATAATCCGGCGACGCACAAATCACCATGTTGTAAGGGCACAGGTATTTCGCCACCAGATCGTCATTGCGGATATCACCAATGCGAATGGCCAGATCGACCCCCTCTTCCACCAGATCCACCATCCGGTTAGTGAGATCCAGTTCCATACGCACTGCCGGGTAGCGCTGCAAAAAGGTGGCGGTCAGCGGCGCGATAACGCAGCCGCCAAACGACGTAGGCGCCGTCACGCGCAGGGTGCCCGCCGGTGCGGCGCGCAGACGTTCCACCGCGCTTTCGGCAATCGACACCTGCTCCAGCACCCGCTTCGCCTCGTCATAATAGACCCGCCCGGCGTCGGTCAGGCTTTGACGTCGCGTATTGCGCTCCAGCAGACGGGTGCCAAGCTGTGATTCCAGCAGCGCAATGTACTTCCCCACCATCACCGACGACATATCCAGCCGGGACGCCGCACCGGTGAAGCTGCCGCTTTCCACCACGGCGATAAAGGTTTCCATGCCGCGAAGCTTATCCATATTACAAACCTCTGGTTAGCAATCTTCTAACTTTAGCCCAGTTTATCCGACTTTTAATTTATTAAAGAATGAAGGCTCACAACATGAGGAGTCGGCTATGAAAATCATCATTATTGGTGCCAGCGGTACGGTCGGTCGTGCAGTAACGGAGGTGCTCGGTCGTCGCCACGAGGTGATCCGCGTGGGCCGCACGCAGGGCGATGAGCAGGTGGATATTACGTCACAGGCGAGCGTGCAGGCGCTGTTTGAAAAGGTTGGCCCGGTGGATGCGATTGTCTCCGCCAGCGGCGGGTTGTACTTTGGCCCCCTCGCCACCATGAAGGACAGCGATTTCAATCAGGGGTTACAGGATAAACTGCTCGGACAGGTGCGCCTGGCGCTGACCGGCCAGCACTACCTGAACGATGGCGGCTCCATTACCCTGATTAGCGGGATTGTGGCGCACGAGCCCATCGCGCAGGGCGTCAATGCCACCACGGTGAATGCCGCGCTGGAAGGGTTTGTTCGCGCTGCCGCCTGCGAGCTGCCGCGTGGGATCCGCATCAACCTGATAAGCCCGACGGTTCTCACCGAATCGGTCGAAACGTACGACGGCTTCTTCCCGGGCTTTGAAAGCGTGCCGGCCGCCACCGTGGCGCAAGCCTATCGCCGCAGCGTGGAAGGCGTGCAGAGCGGCCGCGTTTACAAGGTCGGTTACTGATCCTTACGGGCGGAAATCAGCACCAGCATCGGGCGGTCTGCCTCTTCGGCCAACGCGGGCCAGGCGTCAATCTGTGCCTGCGTTGGTCCCCATTCGTTCACTTCGCTTACCGTTAACCCGGCGGTGATCAGGGCGTTAAGCGTGCTGCCTAGCGTGCGGTGATACTTGATCACGCCGTCTGCCAGCCAGTTGCTGACGCGCTGACCTTCGTCCTGATAGTGGTTCACGCCCCAGAAACGTACGCCGGCGTCGTCGGTCAGCCAACCCTGACGCGTCGCGCAGGTGTAAATCGGGTGCTCCATGGAAAAGACCAGGCTGCCGCCGGGTTTCAGCGCACGCTGCACGTTGCCAAACAGAGTATTCAGCTCGGGCAGATAGTGCAGCGCCAGCGAGCTGTAGACCAGATCGAGGCTGTTCGCTTTCATCGCCAGCGATTCCAGATCGCTACGTTGATACACAATCCCGTCATCGTGGGTCAGCTCTGCCGCACGGGCGAGCATTTTTTCGGAGATATCAACGCCGGTTACCGCAGAAGCGCCCAGCTCACGCGCTGCGCGGCAGAACCAGCCATAGCCACAGCCGAGATCGATAACCGATTTGCCGTGTAAATCCGGCAGCATGCTTTTCAGCGCAGGCCACTCCGGCGCGCCATTCAGGCCGTCTACCGAGCGCGGCAGTTGGGCGTAACCTTCAAAAAAGGCGGGGTTGTCGTAGATATTTTGTGCCATCACGGACTCCTTCATTGCAACAGAGGCGAGGGTAAAACACCCCTCGCCCGTTGACAACTAAACCGTCTGGCGAATCAAAGCCTGCGCCGGATCTTCTCCACCATGGCTGCCGTTGAGATCCCGTAGCGATCGTGAAGCGTCGGGAGCGCACCTGCATCCAGGAAAGCATCTGGTAGCGCAACGGTATCAAAGTCGACATGCACGCGATGACGCATCAGCAGCGACGCCACGGCCTCACAAAGCCCCCCTACGGTGCTGTGGTTTTCGGCGACCACCACCAGCCGCCCAGGTTTCGCCGCCTGCGCCAGGATAGTCTCCTCATCCAGCGGTTTAATGGTGGGCGAATGCAGTACCGCCACGCTGACATTATCCTTACGCAGTTGCTTTGCGGCCTCCAGCGCGCGCATGGTCATCAGCCCTGAAGCGATGATCAGGACGTCGCTCCCCTCTTCCAGCAGCGCGGCTTTGCCCAGCGTAAACCGGTAATTGTACTGGTCCAGCACCACCGGCACCTTGCCGCGCAACAGTCGCATATACACCGGCCCATTGTGCGCCGCGATCGCCGGTACAGCCTGTTCGGTGTCTATCGCGTCGCAGGGATCGATGATGGTCATCCCCGGAATACCGCGCATAATCGCAATATCTTCCGTCGCCTGGTGGCTCGGACCGTAGCCCGTGGTTAACCCCGGCAGTGCAGCGCATATCTTCACGTTGAGATGCTCTTCGGCGATAACCTGATGAATAAAATCGTAGGCACGACGGGTGGCAAAGACCGCATATGTCGTGGCAAAGGGAATAAACCCCTCTTTTGCCATTCCCCCGGCCGCGCCCATTAAGAGTTGCTCCGCCATCCCCATCTGGAAGAAACGTTCCGGATACGCCTGGGCAAAGATATGCAGATCGGTATATTTCGACAAATCCGCCGTCATACCGACAACTTCCGGGCGCTGTTCCGCCAGCTTCACCAGCGCATGGCCGAACGGTGCAGAGCGCGTCTCCTGGCCATCTTCCGCAATAGAGGCAATCATGGCCGACGTGGTTAAACGCGGTTTTTTCTCCGTTATCTGGCTCATTACAGCACTCCTTCAGGTTTGTTGGCATCCAGCACGGCGAGTGCCTTTTGCCACTCGTCAGCATCCACGCGAATAAAATGGTTCTTGTCACGTTGTTCGAGGAATGGCACACCTTTGCCCATCAGCGTGTCGCACAAAATGACGCGTGGCTGGTTTTCGGGATAGCGTCTGGCGTTATCAAACGCCGCAACCAGCGCAGGGACATCGTTGCCATTTACGCGCTGCACGTACCAGCCGAACGAGGTCCATTTATCCTCCAGCGGCTCAAAGCCAAGAATTTTGTGCGAGTTGCCGTCTGCCTGCTGGCGGTTAATGTCCACCAGCACGATCAGGTTCGACAGGCCATGGTGCGCTGCAGACATAGCCGCTTCCCAGGTTGATCCTTCGTCAAGCTCACCGTCCGACATGGAGTTAACGACCCATGCCGGGCTCTGCTTGTGCTTCAGCCCCAGCGCCATGCCCACTCCAATACTTAACCCCTGCCCCAGCGAACCACCGGAGATCTCCATGCCCGGCGTGTAAGTTGCCATACCGGACATTGGCAGGCGACTGTCGTCCGAGCCGTAGGTCTCCAGTTCCTCTTCAGGAATGATCCCCGCTTCAATCAGGGCGGCATAACAGGCAATAGCGTAATGACCGTGAGAAAGCAGAAAACGGTCACGGCCTTCCCACTCCGGCTCGTCCGGCTTGAGGTTCATACCGTGGGCAAACGCGGTGGCCAGTACGTCGGCATAGCCCAGCGCCTGCCCAATGTACCCCTGCCCCTGCACTTCGCCCATGCGCAGTGCATAGCGGCGAATACGCCATGCCGCCGCGGTAACCTGTTGAACTGTAGTATCCGTCATCGTCGGGTCTCCTTAATGGATCAGCATGCCGCCGTTCACGTCGAGCGTGATACCGGTGGAGTAAGACGAAAGGTCGCTGCCGAGGAACAGCGCGGCGCGGGCAATATCCTGCGCGTCGCCGAGGCGGTTAAGCGGAATGCCCGCCAGGATGGTGGTTTTCATCTCATCGCTGAGCTTGCCTGCGGTGATGTCCGTCTGGATAAGGCCAGGTGTAATGCAGTTGACGCGTACGTTATCCGGTCCCAGCTCTCGGGCCATCGCTTTCGCCAGGCCCAGCACACCGGCTTTAGCCGCGCTGTAATGGGGGCCACCGAAAATGCCGCCGCCGCGCTGGGCTGATACCGATGAAATGCAGACAATGCTGCCCGACTTCTGCGCACGCATGGTGGGGATCACCGCCTGGGACATCAGCAGCGTGCCGCGCAGGCTGACGTCCAGCACCGCGTCGTAATTCTCGCGTTTAATCTCCATCAGCTTGATCGGCTGAGTAATACCGGCGTTATTCACCAGAATATCGATACGCCCGTATTTTCCCAGCACCTGCTCAATGGCGGCGTTGACCTGTAATTCATTGCTGACGTTCGCCGCCAGGCCCAGATGCTCTTCACCCAGATTCGCCGCCGCAGCCCGACTGGCTTCGGCATCTAAATCGATAATCACCACCTTCGCACCCTGCCCGGCAAATAATTTAGCCGTGGCAAAACCCAAACCGCGTACAGAAGCCGCGCCGGTAATAACGGCGACTTTATCTTTCAGTAGCATATATTTACTCCATTCTGATAAAAGGGATTTATTTTTTTATTTCGGCTCATCCAGCAACATAATCATAAATAAGCCAATCGCTGCACAAATACCGAAATAAATAAAGACAGAGTTAAAACTTCCTGTTTTATCCAGCAGATAACCCGCCAGCATCGGGGAAACAAATCCGCCGAGATTCCCGCCGCTATTGATAATTGACGCGGCAATGGGATAGGTTTTACTGTCTGCAACCGCCATACCGTAAGCCGTAAAAGCAGGCCAGCCGATATTCAGACAGAGGCCGACAAAAAACAGCCCCACACAAACCGCAACGGTGCTTTGCGGGATATTCAGCATGATGACCATCATTAACACGGTGCTGATGGCGGTAAACATCATGGTTGGTTTACGCCGGCGGCCGAGCAGTTTGTCGGATACGTAACCGCCAAAGATCGCCCCGATAAATCCGCCGATGCACGGCATACTGGCGACCAGCCCCATGCTCATAAACGTAAAGCCTTTCTCTTTCACCAGATAGAGCGGGATCCACGTCAACAGGCCATACAGCACGCTGACCATCATGAAATAGGCCAGACAGTCGCCGAGGATATTCTTCGAGGTAAACAGCCCTTTCACTGTGCTTACCGGGGCTAAGTCCCGCACGCGGATCAGGCGGTCAAGACGTGCAAAGCCCGGTAAAATCACGATGTTTTCCCGCCTGGCGTCCGGCGTCTCCTGGCCCGCAGTAATGGTCTCCAGTTCGGCTTTAGAGACAAATGTGCTCTCCGATGGTCTGGTGCGCACCAGCAGATACCACAGAACGGCAATGACCAGACCGGGGATCGCGAAGGAGAAGAAGACCCAACGCCAGCCCCAGGTCATGGCGATCCACACCGCCAGCGGCGGCACGAGGATCGGCGCGAACATGGTGGCCGCGATGTAGACCCCCGTGGCCGTCGCCTTCTCCCTGGGGGGAAACCAGTTATTGATGGTGGAGGCCAGTCCGACGGGGCACGGCCCCTCCGTTAGCCCCAGCCCCAGCCGAATACACTTCAGACCCAGAACAGAGGTCGCCGTACCCATCAGCCAGGTAAACGCCGAGAAACCGAATATCGACAGCGCCACCATGCCGCGAATACCCTTTTTGGCGATAAAAAAGCCCGCCGGAATTTGGCTCAATGCGTATCCCAAAAAGAACATACTGGCGATGGCACCGGCTTCGAAATTATTGATATGAAACTCATCAATGATAAAGGGCAGTACTGCACCAATATTTGTCCGGTCAGCATAGTTAATGGCATACACAATAAAAATTAATGCCAGCACAACGAAACGGTAATTGGTTTTTTTCGTGTTTATGTAGGGGACAGCTTGTTCTATACGAGACATAACTTACCTCATTATTCGAACAACGTGAGTCGTTTTATTTTTACGTTCAAGGTCAATATATCGGCTCATAAATGAAACACCATTCAATAAACCTCATTTATTGCTGAGATAAATTTGATTCGCGATACAGCTCAAAAAAATAACATCGGGATAAAATTGCCCGCATGCCGTCTCAATGTTATGTTTTTTATCAATAAACATGACAGGAGTAGGCTATGTCCGCGCAGGATCGCCAGACGTTATCACTGCCCTCGCTCAGAAATTTGCAGGCATTCATCGCCGTCGCTAACGCATTGAGCATCCATCAGGCGGCCGAACAGCTCAATGTCACCCCCTCCGCGGTCAGCCATCAGATCGCGTCGCTGGAGTCGTGGATGGGCAAGAAATTATTCATCCGCAGCGGCAAAGGGGTTCAGCTCACCCCGACGGGAGAAAAATATCTGCGGGAAGTCTCGGCGGCGATGAGCGCCATCGGACGCGCCACCGATCAGATCGTCAAAGAGAAAGATAACGCCGTGCTTCGGGTGCACTCCTCGCCCACCTTCGGGTTGTCATGGCTGTTGCGCCGCCTGGGTAAGTTTCGCGCCGAATATCCCGATATCACCATCAATCTCACCTGTTCCTATGAGAATCTGCAATTCGCCAGAGATAATATTGATATTGATATCCGCCACGGTATCCCGGACTGGGATGCTTACCGGGTGATGACCATTAAAAACGACACGCTGGTGGTGCTGGCCTCGCCGGAGTATGCACAAAAACACCCCATCAGCACCCCCACCGATCTGCTGCAACAGTCACTCATCTCGTCCACCAGCACGCTGGTGAACTGGGAAAAATGGTTCGCCTGGCACAATATCGACAGGCCCTGGCTCAACTTCAGCCTCAGCTTTGACCGCTCCTATATGAGCTTTGAGGCGGCGCGCATGGGGCTGGGATTTATTCTTGAGAGCAAAATGATGGCGACAGACCACCTGAAAGATGGCTCACTGGTGCAGGTACTGCCGGATGAGATGGGGATCGCCATTAATGCGCACCATCTGGTGATGCCGCATATGAATGAACGCGCGTGGAAGATCCAGCAGTTCGTTGAGTGGATTGACCGGGAGTTGCGATTGTCGGGGTATCACCTGTAACGTCGGGTGGCGGCGTCGCCATACCCGACGTACAAAAGTGCGGCCTGATGCCCTCACCCCAACCCTCTCCCACAGGGAGAGGGAAAAATGCACATCAACCCACAGAGCCCCACACAAGGTTCCCCTTATGGAAGGTCGCGGTGCGTGGAGATATGCGCGCCACCGCCTCGGCGGAACAGGAGGCGTCCACCAGCACAAAGCTGGCGTCGTCCTGCACTTTCGGCCAGACGCATTCACCTTTGTCGTTCAGCGGCAGCACGTCACCGGTCGCGATACCTAAAGCGCGGGACAGCGTCTGCTCATTAGGGCGGATATAGAGCTGGGCGTAGAGATTCGCTTTTTCCAGCATGTCCCCTAAACCGTACGGTGACCAGTGGTCGATTACGCTGTCGGTCCCCGTCATCACGAACACGCCCTTCTCACGCAGTTGCTTCAGCGGCATATGCAGAGTGCCGATGGGTACGGTGGAGGCGATAGTCACCTGCTGCGCCGCCATGCGGGTGGCAATCTCATCCACCTGTTGCTCGTTGAGCGTGGCCAGCGCAAAGGCGTGGCTGATGGTCAGTTTGCCCTTCAGTTGCGGGGTTTTCTCCACGGTTTCGACCATGTAGTTCACCGCCGCCACACCCGCCGGGCTGGTTTCGTGCAGGTGAATATCCACCCCTTTGTCGTAATCCAGCGCAATCTGGAACATGGTGTCGAGAGATTTCTCCATCGCCCCGTCAACGTTGGTGGGATCCAGCCCGCCCACGTAGTGCGCCCCGGCCTGCATCGCCTCGCGCATCAGCTTTTCGGAATTCGACAGCAGCAGGCCGTGCTGTGGAAACGCCACGATCTCGCAGTCAAATCCGGGCTTGCGGCGCGCCAGCACCGCCTGCAGGTTCTCCAGATTCTTCAGGCCCGAGACCGGCTCAATATTGCAGTGGCTGCGGGCGATGGTGGAGCCTTTCGACTGGATCAGATCGATCAGCTTTTCGGCGCGCTCCTGGGTATAAGGCTGGAGTTCGGGGAGCAGCTTCTGCTCAAGGCGGATCATATCCTGAATGGTGGTACCCGCCGGGCGGTTGAGCGAACGCCACGGACCGCCGTAGAAGGTTTTATCCAGGTGAATGTGCATATCGCGCATCGCCGGGAGCATCAGCTTGCCGCCCGCGTCATAGTGCGGCAGGGTGGCGTCCGCGTGATTTTTGTTATCACGCAGGGCGACAATTTTCCCGTCTTTGATCTCCAGCGTTTTCAGCTCGGTGCGGGTGCTCGTCGCCACGCCGCCGTCGACGTTAAATCCGGCCTCCAGCAGCACGTTGTCCAGGTAGTAGTGTTTAGCGGTGATGTTCATCGGTTTGCCCGTCTCGCAGGTTGGTTTTGCGGAATCGGCAGCATACGCGACGGAACCGGTCGCGCCAAACAGTGCGCAGGCGGTGACCATTTTGCCGCTCTGGCTGATGAATTCACGGCGGCTTTTATTTTCACTCATCTTATCTTCCTTCATTAACAATATGGGTACCGGTTTCCCCGCGCAGCGCGGCGGGCAGGCAGTCTGGCGAGGTGATGATCACGCGCTTGCCGCCATGGTGTAAAAATTCCAGCGAGGCGACGATTTTGGGCAGCATGCTGCCCGCCGGGAAATGGCCCTCGTCTTTGTAACGGGTCATCTGCGCCACGCTCACCGTGTCCAGCGCCTGCTGGTTCGGCTTGCCAAAGTGGATGCACACTTTTTCGACCCCGGTGGTGATCACCAGCACGTCGGCGCGGATCTCGCGCGCCAGCAGCGCGGTGGAGAGATCTTTATCAATCACCGCGTCAACGCTCTGGTAATCGCCCTGCTCAGTGCGCACCACCGGAATACCGCCGCCGCCCGCGCCAATCACCACAAAGCCTTTTTGCGTCAGGGTCTTGATGGCATCGGCTTCAACAATGCGTAACGGCTGCGGCGAGGCAACCACGCGACGATAGCCCCGACCGGAGTCTTCTACGAAATGCCAGTCCGGATGGGCGATTTGTAGTTCATCCCGCTGCGCCTCGCTGAAGAACGCGCCGATGGGCTTGGTCGGGTGGCGAAAGCCCGGATCGTTTTTATCCACCTCCACCTGAGTGACGACCGTGACCGCTTTTTGCTCGCCGCGCGCGGCCAGGCGATTGTTAAGCGCCTGCTGGATCAGGTAGCCGATACCACCCTGCGTATCCGCCACGCAGTTGGCCAGCGGCGTGAGCGGCAGTCCCTCCCGTTCGTGGGCGATTTCGGCGCGGCGCAGATCCAGCCCCACCTGGGGGCCGTTGCCGTGCGTGAGCACAATGTCATAGTCGGATGCCAGCATCTCCAGCACCGACTCTGCCACCGCTTTAACCGCCTGCGCCTGATGCTCTACCGACTGGCTGGCGTTGTCTTTGATAATACTGTTGCCGCCAATGGCGACGACCATAAGCTCTTTCATACGTTTTCCTTCGCAACAGTACCCGGCTCAGCGCTCGCCACTTCCCGGCTGTCGAGAACATGCTTCACCACAAACATGCCGCCCATCATCAGATATGCGGTGACGAACATCAGCGAACTGCCTTCGGCAAAGCCCACCACCGGGGCGTGGATCACGCCAAACAGCGCCAGCAGCGCGCCACCGGCGGCGGCAACGGCCCCGCGCAGCGGTTTGTTGATGATGGCGAAGATGGCGATACACCCCCACAGCATGCTGGCGAGCGGTGCGCCGCTGCCCAGATGCACCAGCCCTTCGTAGTAGATCCCTTTACTGTGCAGCACGTCAGTGCCGATTTTCGCCGCGCTGCTGCCCGCCGCGCCCATCACGCTGTTCATCATGGTCAGCGCCCAGTTGGCGATCCACGGGAACAGGCAGATGAAAATCACGGGCACCTCCACTTTGGGCGTTTCCCTCACCACCTGGTTGGCGGTGACAACGCCGATAAACACCAGGATCGGCACGATGGCGGTCATCGGAATGATGGCGAGCATAAACGCCCCCAGCCCGAACAGCGGCACGATAAACATGGTCACGCCGGAGGCCAGCGTGTAGCCGATGCTGGCGCCCATCGCTTTCCAGCCCGCATGACCCACGTAGACCGTCACCGGGAACGGATTGCCCATCAGGCAGCCGAGCATGGAGGCCAGGCCGTTTGCCAGCATTACCTTGCGGGTCGGGTACTCGTCCCCCGCCGCGTGGGCGCTTTCAATGTTTTCCAGATCAAAGATGTAGTTCGCCAGCCCCAGCGGTACGGCAGACGCCAGGTACGGCAGCGCGTGCGGCAAGCCCTGCAGGAAACCTTCTACATGGACTTCGGGCGGGTTAAAGCCGAAAGAGGACATCGAGGCTTTAATTGCCTCCGGGCTTTGCAGGCCGGAGATCCACGCTAACACCGTGCCAGCAATCAACAACAGCAGACCGGTCGGGATCCTGGCGAAGATCGGTTTTTTGCCAAACCAGTTAATGAAGATCAGCAGCAGCACGATGAACGACACGGTGGGCGCTTCAAACGCCTGCAGCATCGGGTTCATCGCCAGCAGCAGCAGGCCCAGCCCTGACAGACACGAGAGCAGCACTGTACGCGGGATCATCTTGCGGATGGTCTCCCCGAGGAAAGAGCCGCCCGCCAGAATCATCGCCTCGACAAAGCACCACACCAGACCAATCTGGATGGCAAAATCCGCGTCACCGGTTTGCTGGTAGACCGGCATTAAGACCAGAAAGGTGACGGTAAAAATCGACGGCGCGCTCGGGCCAGACGGTAGCGCAGTCACGTCCGTTCGTCCGGTGGCGCGCGCCATTTGCAGGCCAAACCACGCGTAGCAGACGCTCGCCACCAGCACCGCCAGCCCGAAGGCCGGCGCGATGCGTCCATAAACAATCTCCTTCGGGATGCCGACGACAAAAATGAGCAACCCCATCATAGTCAGCAAATTGGTCAGGTTGTTGGTCATCAACCCGAAATATGCCGCCCAGTCACCTCTTTTCCACTCCAGTTTCATGTTTTTCATGGATGCTTGCCTTATAAAAAGTAGCGATCGCGGAAGGTCAACAGCGCCTTTTCAAAACAGCTAAACGGCGGGTGCACAATGCCCGCGCCAATCATGCCAATACCCGCGTCTTTGTGGGCAATGGCGGTGTTAATCACCGGCAGAATGCCGCTGCCCGCGACTTTGGTGATGTCGATGGCGGTTGGAATCCCCATAAACGACAGCAGCGGAATGGTGACGTTCGGGTTTTCACCGAGGGTGATTTCGCGCATCTGGCGGGAGAAGTCGATGGCCTCTTCCACCGTGCCGCCCACCAGCGCGACAATCGCCGGAGCCGTCGCCATCGCAAAGCCGCCGATACCGTAGGTTTCCGTGATGGCGCTGTCACCGATATCCAGCCCGGAGTCTTCCGGCTTGTAACCCGCGAACATCGGGCCAATCACCTGCTGCGCCGGGCCGGTGAACCACTGTCCTGGCAGGCCAGAGACGCGCAGACCAAACTCGTAGCCGTTACGCGCCATGGTGGTGACCACGGTGCTGTACTCAATGCCGTGGGCGGCGTCCAGCGCGGCTTTACACATCGCCATCCACGTCGGGCCGGAGAAGTAGTCGCTGCTGGCGACAAACTCAAACACCTCGCGCTGCTGCGCCACCGGATAACCCGCCTGAATCAGCCCCGGCGTCAGCGCCTGGATCAGCAGCGTGGTGCCCGCGTTGTTGCGGTTGTGGCATTCGTCCCCCATATGCAGCGCCTGGGCCAGCATCAGGCGCAGATCGATTTCGCCGATAATCTTCATGGCATCGCGTAGCATTGGGCCGAGCACGTCGCGCATCCAGTTCAGACGGTCGATAACACTCTGATCGTTGGCGCCCATGCGCAGGATCTTCGCCATCTGCTCGCTGAGGTTGGTGTAGGCGCGGTTGCCGTAGGTTTTGTTCTCAACGATATGCATAAACATCGACGCGGAGGTGACGCCTGCCATCGAGCCCACGCAGTCGTGCTCGTGGCACGGCGAGAAGGTGATGTCGCCTGAAGCCGCCAGCTTTGCCGCCGCCTCCAGATCGTCCGCCAGACCTTCAAACACCAGCGCGCCGGTCACCGCCCCTTTCATCGCGCCACACATGTTTTCCCAGCTCACCGGAGGACCGGCATGCAGAATGGTGGTACGGGTCATCCCCGGCACAACGTTAATCGCCTGGTCGTACCCCACCAGCACCGGGTGGGACTGAATGATGCGCTCCAGCGCAATCTTGTTGGCGGCGGCGATCTTCGCTGCCAGCGGCTCCGCGGCCAGCTGGTCGAGCGCGTCGACGACCTGCATATTGCCCTGCCCCGGCGGTGCCCAGTCGAGTTGGGTAACGGGGACGTGCTGTTTTTTAAGATCGTCACTGAACAGCGCAATACCGACGTTAATGACGTTCAGCGGTTGGTTGAATAAGGTGGTCATCAGGCGTTCTCCCCTTTGCAGACAAATTCGCGTGCCAGTAATCCGGTGTTGGTACTGCTGCTGGCCCAGATCACGCCGGCATCGGTCAGAAGCTGACACTGCTGCGCCAGTGACTGGGGATCCTGGTCGGTACCCAGCACGTAACCGAGGATCTCCAGCGGACGGTTGTCGGCTTTCGCAATCGCCTGCGCCTCTTTAATGGCATCGAGCATCACGCCGACCGGATCCTCATGCGCACCAAAGCCCAGCACGAAGTCCATAACAATCACGCCCACTTCCGGATCGCGCGCCTCCTGCAGCAGGCGGCTGATGCGGTTGGTTGGGTCGATCATCGGGTGCGGCTTGCCGTTGGTGAAATCGTCATCCCCAAAATCGAGGAAGGTGTGAGCCTGACTGACGTTAATGTCGCGCAGGCGTTTCGCCGGATCGGGCTGAATGTTGCTGTAGACGTCGTCGTACTTCTCAAGCGCGGCGAACATGGCTTCATCACACAGAGTGCCGCCACAGAACAGACCGCGAATGTATTTCTGCTGCGGAGTGAGACGGGCGCGCACCTCTTCTATCAGCGGCCAGTTGAGCGGATGCAGGTCAAGGGACGCTTTGTTGATACCGGTGAGCAGCACGGCCTTCAGGGCCGCCTCTTTGGTGCCGCGGGCAAACTGCAGGCCGTCTTCATCGGCGGGCGGTTCGTTGCGGCCAAGGAAACAGGCGATGACCGGTTTGCGGCAGGCCCGGGCGCGCGCCAGCACTTTTTCTGCCACCGCGGGTGCAGGCGGTTTGGAGATCAGCGCGATGACCTGGGTGGCATCGTCGGCCTCCAGCATGTCGATGGCGTCGAGCATCATCAGACCGCCGATCTTTTCACTGAGATCGCGCCCGCCGGTGCCTATCAGCTGCGACACGCCGCCACCAAATTCATGAATGCGCACGCTCAGCTCCTGGCTGCCGGTGCCGGACGCCCCGATAATGCCTGTCGACCCGCGGCGTACGGCGTTGGCGAAGCACAGTCCTGCGCCGTTGATAATGGCAGTGCCGCAGTCTGGCCCCATCATCAGCAGCCCTTTCTGGTGCGCCAGCTGCTTGAGCGCCAGCTCATCGTCGAGGGATACGTTATCGGAAAAGAGCATCACGTTGAGATCGTTTTCAAGCGCCTTGCGCGCTTCGCGTGCCGCAAACATGCCGTTTACTGAAATCACCGCCAGGTTGCTGTCGGGACGGTGGGCTTTCGCGCTGGCCAGAGTCGCGTAGCGTGCTTCATGGGTGCCCTCGCGCTCTTTTCGGGTGAATAACGCTTCAATCGCCGCCAGGGTTTCATCATTAGCCGCGTCGCCTTTAATGACGATCATCAGATCGCCGTTTTTCGCATCCTCTAATTCTGGCGTTAACAACCCGAGATTTTTTAATACGCCTTTATTCATCTCCGTCGCCATCGCCACAAACGCCTGCTCAACGCCTGGCAATTTATTGGCTTTGGTGGAAACGGACATTAATGAGACGGAGTCAAAATACGTGTTCTTTTTAATCACGATTTTTGTGGGCATTATTTTCTCCTGAATGCGGATAAAAGGGGGCCGCCGTCGTGCAAAATGCACGTCGGAAAAATACGTTTGAAATGAGGGCCAGCCGGAAACAGGCTGGCCGAATAAATTACGCGCCCGCCGCCAGCAGCAGGTCAGCTATCGCGTGGTAGCCTTTTTCCCGCGCCAGTTCGAGCGGGGTTTTACCGTATTTATCGGTCATGTGCGGATTCGCACCGTGGTCCAGCAGCAGCTTCACGATCGCCTGCTGTTTCGGGCCGCCGTCATTCAGGACAATGGCTTCCAGCAGCGGCGTCCAGCCGACAAAGTTGGTGTGATTAACGTTGATATCGGTCTTTTCCAGCAGCTCGCGGACAATCTCCACATGCCCTTTCTCACTGGCGGGCGTAATTCCCACCCCGCCGAAGCGCGTCAGACGCTCAAGATCCGGGTTGGCGGGCAGAACAAGCCGCAGCAGGGTTAAATCATTGGTCAGGCAGCTGATCAGGAAGGGGTTAAAACAGGTCTGGTCCTGTTTATCGATATCCGCACCGGCGTCAATTAATAACGCGACACAGGGGTAATGTTTTTTCAGGCTGGCAATAACAATGGCGGTTCTTTTCTGACGGTTGGTGGCGTTAATATCGACACCTTTCTCAAGGCAGGCTTTTAGCGCGTCGACATTACCCTGCTCTGCCGCCAGTAAAAATTCCGTCACAAGTTCGTTCGCAGACATACAGACTCCCGATGGTGTGTTGCTGATGACCTGAGAATAGCAACAGCCCTTTCAGAAAAGAATCCGCTTAAAAATCATTCATCGACAGTCAATTCATTGTTGAGTTAAATTCAACGGTTCAGCCAAAACGTGCGTCTGTGCAACCTTTTTCTTATGGGTAAGCGTTTTTTCAGGCCATTCACGGCATTTTGCTTATGACCAAAGAAGCCTTACATAACAAGGCCTGTAGCTAAACATCAGAACTGTGACCGCCGTCAAATGCGTTGTTGCGCCGCTGTTAAAATATGTTCAAAACTGATGGCAACCCGGAGCCGTAATATGAATTCCATCTTTACTGAAGAGAATCTGCTGGCCTTCACCACGGCGGCGCGTTTTGGCAGTTTCAGCAAAGCCGCCGCCGAGCTGGGTGTGACCACGTCGGCCATCAGTTACACCATCAAACGAATGGAGACCGGGCTGGATGTGGTGCTGTTTGTGCGTAACACCCGCAGCATTGAGTTGACCGAGTCCGGCTTTTACTTTTACCGCAAGGCCACCGATCTGCTGAACGATTTCTATGCCATCAGGCGTGGGATAGACACCATCTCTCAGGGCATCGAGGCGCGGGTACGCATCTGCATCAATCAGCTTTTGTATACCCCACGCCATACCGCGCGGCTGCTGCAGGTGCTGAAAAAGCAGTTTCCCACCTGCCAGATCACCGTCACCACGGAGGTCTATAACGGCGTCTGGGACTCAATCATCAATAACCAGGCCAATATCGCGATTGGCGCGCCGGATACGCTTCTTGACGGCGGCGGCATTGATTACACGGAGATTGGCGCTATCCGCTGGGTATTCGCCATCGCGCCGGAACACCCGCTGGCGTTTGTCCCGGAACCGATCGCGGAAAGCCAGCTGCGCCTCTACCCGAACATCATGGTGGAGGACACTGCGCACACCATTAATAAGAAGGTGGGCTGGCTGCTGCACGGGCAGGAGGCGATTCTGGTGCCGGATTTTAACACTAAGTGCCAGTGCCAGATTCTGGGAGAAGGGATCGGCTTTTTACCGGAATACATGGCCCGGGAGGCCGTGGCAGACGGGCTGCTGGTGACGCGACGCATTAATAACCCACGTCAGGATTCGCGCATGCTGCTTGCCACACAGCATGCGGCGACCGGCCAGGTCACGCGCTGGATCAAACAGCAGTTCGGCCCGCAGGGCGTGTTGACCGGGATCTACAGCGACTTACTGTGGCGTACCTAGCTTCTCGTCTGAACCCAAAACGCGTGGATAAGTCCAGGGAAGTAGCCCAGTATGGTCAGAAGGATGTTCAGGATAAATGCCCAGCCCAGGCCCTTGCCAAGCAGTACGCCCAGCGGCGGGAGAATAATCGTAAAAACAACACGCCAAAAACCCATAAAGACTCCGTGCAAGCTAACCAATTGAAAATTATAAAAGACACTTCTTTAAGCGTAGCCAGTTTACGGGTAACTGCCATTCGACTGGCGCGCTTTTACCTGCCTTTACCCTCTTTACACTGGCTTAAATCCTTCCTTAAATGCTCTACTACACAAAACACGACCGTAAGGAAACACCATGTCTCTTCCTCTGATTACGCCACAGCAGGCAAATACGCTTATTAATGACGGCGCAAAACTGATTGATATTCGCGATCCTGACGAATATGCCCGCGAGCATATTCCCGCCGCACAGTCCGTGCCGCTGGACACCTTACCCGGCGCACTGAACGCCGGGGCGGGTGAAACGGTGATTTTTCACTGCCAGTCCGGGGCCAGAACATCTAACAACGCCGCACGGCTTGCCCAGGCGGCGTCGCCTGCTCAGGCCTTGGTGGTCGAGGGCGGTATTCAGGGCTGGAAACAGGCCGGGCTGCCGACCGTGGAAGATAAATCCCAGCCGCTGCCGCTGATGCGTCAGGTGCAGATTGCTGCCGGGCTGCTGATTCTGTGCGGCGTGGTGCTGGGCTATACGCTCTCCAGCGGCTTTTTCCTGCTGAGCGGTTTTGTCGGTGCCGGGCTCCTGTTTGCTGGCCTGACCGGTTTTTGCGGCATGGCAAGACTGCTCAAGGTAATGCCGTGGAACAGGCATACTTCATAAGCAGTAATCGATGAACCAGACTGTACCCGGCGTGTGACGTGGGCTACAGTGAAGATCGCTAAAACGATGAGGAGGTTCTATGTTTTCTGTCGGTGATTATGTGCAACCGCGCCAGGGCGGCCCGAAACTGAAAGTGCTCGAAGTGAATGGAGATAGCATTGTGGCCGTTCAGGCCAGCAATGAGCAGGGCGAGAAATATACCCTGAAAGCAGCGGATGTTGCGCTGTACACCGAAGAAGGGGATTTCGGCGTCTGCTAAACAGACAACCGGGCGGAGTCTTCCGCCCGGCTCACGCATTAAATCAGAAAATCATCCAGTGATTTACCGTTTTCCAGCGCGTTGGCAATAGGCTTTGGCGTACGGCCCTGGCCGGTCCACGTTTTCTCTTCGCCATTCTGGTCAATAAAGCGATATTTCGCTTCACGGGCTTTACGTTTTTTCGCGGTCTTACCTGCGTGCGCCAGCTCTGAACCCAGCAGATCGGACGGTGAAATACCATCGGCTTTCATCCGTTCCAGCAGAGCATTAATTTTCTCCTGCTGCTCAGCACGCTGTTGCTCTAATTCCGCCTGCTCACTACGTTTCTCTTCAGCAACGACCCTGACTTTTTCCAGCATTTCCTCAAGAACGTCCAGGGATAATTCACGCGCCATCGCACGCAGAGTTCGGATATTATTAAGATTCTGTAACGTCAAAGACATATTATTTGAAAACCTTTTAAGTGGTGAGTCGTATAATCAAAGGGAAGAATAATTCATTTCTCACGCAATATCCACCCATCGACGCTTTTTGTCATTATTGTAAATATCTTAAAAGACGCCATTTATATATCCGCTAAAAGCGTTGCCAGCGTGTGTGAAATAAATCATTACACCAATATAAACGGTCAGTTTTAAGACAAATCACAGAACGGTGTACTGCACACGGAGCTCCGCGTTATCGCCTCTGTAACAAACCAATCAACTAATTGATTTTTCTCGACAAAAAGACATACGAGAAACAAAATAACGAAGCGAGCAAAAAACAACCAACTTAAGAGGATTTTGTGGATAAAACGCGCATAAATAAAAATTTATCACTAGTTGTTAGTTTAAAGACAGAGAGATACGCTATACACGTCAAACAAACCAACCCAAACCACTAAGAACATCACTTTTGTGCGTCTCAAGGAGTTCAGCCATGTTCTCACCGCAATCTCGCCTGCGCCACGCGGTAGCGGATACTTTCGCGATGGTTGTCTACTGTTCCGTCGTGAACATGCTGATTGAAATATTCCTCTCCGGGATGACCTTTGAGCAGTCACTTTCATCTCGTCTGGTGGCGATCCCGGTCAACATTATTATCGCATGGCCTTATGGTTTATACCGTGATGCCGTGATGCGCTTCGCCCGCCGCATCAGCCCGTCTGGCTGGATGAAAAACCTGGCGGATGTGCTGGCTTATGTGACGTTTCAGTCGCCGGTGTATGTGGCAATCCTGTTGACGGTAGGTGCAGACTGGCATCAGATTGCCGCGGCGGTGAGCTCGAATATCGTGGTTTCGATGTTGATGGGCGCGGTGTACGGCTATTTCCTCGACTACTGTCGTCGCCTTTTCAGGGTCAGCCAGTACAGCCAGGCAAAAGCATGATATGAAGCGACTGGCGTATGCCAGTCGCAGAGTTATTGTGCGTCGCCAAACAGCCCTTTCAGAAACCGCTCCAGCGCCATACGCGAGCTAAAACCATGCGGAATACCATAATGCTCATGCGTCTCGCCGCCTAAATAGAGCGGAAATTGCTGGTAGTGATCGCAGGTTTTAATATCCGAGGCAGGCTCAGCAAATGACAGACTTCTGTCTTTCAGCGTCGGGTGAATAATGAGAGCGGTACGCCCCATTCTGGCTTCACGATTCACGTAAACATAATTCTCGCCACGGCGATAGCCATACGCTTTTGGCGTCACTTCATCCATGGTGAATCCCGCTTTTTCAAGAACGCGTGCCACCTCATCCGGTCGTAAATACATATCTTTTCCTCGTTATCTTTTCCTGCCCGGCAACCTTACAGTATTCAGCATTAGCAGGGCTTTCAGAATATTCCATAAACGGCCTGATGAGTCGTGACTCGCTTCAGATATTAAATTTCTGAACTAAACTAAACCGGAAGACAAAATTATGGAGGATCGTATGTTTAACAGACCGAACCGAAACGATATTAACGACGACGCTCAGGATATTCGTAATGATGTCAGCAAATTAGCGGACACGCTGGAAGAGGTACTGAAATCCTGGGGCTCCGATGCGAAGGACGATGCGGAGGCCGCAAAACGTAAGGCTCAGTCTCTGCTGCGTGAAACCCGTGCCCGTATGCATGGCCGTTCACGCGCCACCCAGGCTGCCTGCGACATGGCGAGCTGCGCGACTACCTTCGTCCGTGAAAAACCGCTGTGTACGCTCGGCACGGTCGCGGCGGTCGGCATTTTTGTTGGCGCCCTGCTTAGCCTGCGTAAGTAAGCGCGCGCGTTATCAGCCCCGGTTGCCTCTGGTGCCGGGGCTTTTCTTTGCCTGAAAGCCTGAAAAATCCGTACAGCCCGCCCTGCCCCGCTGTGCTCATCATTGGGGCGTCATCAATCTAAATTTCCCATATCTTGTATGGTTGAAACTTATCACAACTACATCTAGTATTCCTTTTAGCAAGACACACAACCTGACGCGATGCTTCGCGCCGTTCTCTCATTTTAAATGGAAATACGAATCATGAGCATTATTATTTACACTCGTAACGATTGTGTTCAGTGCCACGCGACCAAACGCGCTATGGAAAGCCGCGGGGTGGACTTTGAGATGGTGAATATCGATCTGGTGCCCGAGGCGGCCGATACCCTGCGCGCCCAGGGATTTCGCCAGCTGCCGGTGGTGGTGGCCGGGGAAACCAGCTGGTCTGGCTTCCGCCCGGATATGATTAACCGCCTCGCCGCGCAGGCCGCAAGGGCATGAGCGGGCTGGTCTACTTCTCCAGCAGCTCGGAAAACACGCTTCGCTTTATCGAGCGCGTCGGGCTGCCTGCGGTACGCATTCCGCTCAACGAGCGGGAGCGTATTCGGGTAGACGACCCTTACATCCTGGTGGTTCCCAGCTATGGCGGCGGCGGTACGGCAGGCGCAGTACCGCGTCAGGTGATCCGCTTTCTTAACGATCCCCGCAACCGCGCGCTTATCCGCGGCGTGATTGCGGCGGGCAATCGTAATTTCGGCGACGCCTTCGGTCGCGCCGGGGATGTCATCTCTCAAAAATGCGGCGTGCCGTATCTCTATCGCTTTGAACTGATGGGGACACAGCAGGACGTAGAGAACGTGCGTAAAGGAGTAAACGAATTTTGGCAACGACAACCGCAGAACGCGTAATGCAGGCGACACCGGATTACCACGCCTTAAACGCGATGCTTAACCTCTACGATCGCGAGGGGCGCATCCAGTTTGGTAAAGATCATGACGCCGTGGACGCCTTTTTTGCCGCCCACGTCCGTCCCAACAGCATGACGTTCGCCAGCCAGAACGCGCGTCTCGACTATCTGGTCAACGAAGGGTATTACGAAGAACGCGTGCTCGCCCGCTACGACCGCGCCTTTGTGGTCAGGTTATTTGAGCGGGCCCACGCCAGCGGTTTTCGGTTCCAGACGTTTCTTGGCGCCTGGAAGTACTACACCAGCTACACCCTGAAAACCTTCGACGGCAAACGCTATCTTGAAAGCTTTGAAGATCGCGTGGTGATGGTGGCGCTGACGCTGGCCCAGGGCGACGAATCCCTGGCTGAACAACTGACGGATGAGATCCTCTCCGGGCGCTTCCAGCCTGCCACGCCAACCTTCCTTAACTGCGGCAAGGCCCAGCGCGGCGAACTGGTCTCCTGCTTCCTGCTGCGAATTGAAGACAATATGGAGTCGATTGGCCGCGCGGTGAACTCGGCGTTGCAGCTCTCAAAGCGCGGCGGTGGCGTGGCGTTTTTGCTGTCTAACCTGCGTGAAGCGGGTGCGCCGATTAAGCGCATTGAGAACCAGTCGTCCGGCGTGATCCCGGTGATGAAGATGCTGGAAGATGCCTTCTCCTATGCCAACCAGCTTGGCGCGCGTCAGGGGGCCGGGGCGGTCTACCTGCACGCGCACCATCCGGACATTCTGCGTTTTCTGGATACCAAACGCGAAAACGCCGACGAAAAAATCCGTATCAAAACCCTGTCACTTGGGGTGGTGATCCCGGATATCACCTTTAAACTGGCCAAAGAGAATGCCGACATGGCGCTCTTCTCGCCGTATGACATCGAGCGAATTTACGGCAAAGCATTTGGCGACGTGGCCATCAGCGAGCTGTACGACGAGCTGGTTGCCGACGATCGCATTCGCAAAAAATACATCAACGCCCGCGATTTCTTCCAGCGGCTTGCCGAAATTCAGTTTGAGTCCGGCTATCCGTATATCATGTACGAGGACACGGTGAACCGCGCGAACCCGATTGCCGGGCGCATTAACATGAGCAACCTCTGTTCGGAGATTTTGCAGGTCAACAGTGCGTCTGCCTATGACGAGAATCTGGACTACGCCGACATCGGCAAAGATATCTCCTGCAACCTCGGATCGCTGAATATCGCCCACACCATGGATTCACCGGATTTTGGCCGCACGGTAGAAACGGCCATTCGCGGGCTGACGGCGGTGTCCGACATGAGCCACATCCGTAGCGTGCCATCCATTGAGGCGGGTAACGCCGCATCGCACGCCATCGGTCTTGGGCAGATGAACCTGCACGGCTATCTGGCGCGGGAAGGCATCGCCTACGGTAGCCCGGAAGGGCTGGATTTCACCAATCTCTATTTTTACACCATCACCTGGCATGCGCTGCATACCTCAATGATGCTGGCGCGCGAGCGCAACCAGCGCTTCGCAGGCTTTGAACAGTCGCGCTATGCCAGCGGGGAATATTTCAGTCAGTATCTGGAGGGTGACTGGCAGCCGAAAACCGAACAAGTGCGCAAACTGTTTGCCCGTGCAGGGATTACCCTGCCGACGCGGGAAATGTGGCAGCAGCTGCGTGACGATGTCATGCGCCACGGCATCTATAACCAGAACCTGCAGGCGGTACCGCCCACCGGCTCTATCTCCTACATCAACCACGCCACGTCGAGCATCCACCCGATTGTGTCGAAAATTGAGATCCGCAAGGAGGGCAAAACCGGGCGCGTTTACTATCCTGCCCCGTTTATGACCAACGAGAACCTGGCGCTGTATCAGGACGCGTATGAGATTGGCCCGGAAAAAATCATCGATACCTACGCCGAGGCGACCCGACACGTGGATCAAGGTCTGTCGCTGACGCTCTTCTTCCCGGACACGGCCACCACGCGGGATATCAACAAAGCGCAGATTTATGCCTGGAAGAAAGGCATTAAAACGCTCTATTACATTCGCCTGCGCCAGCTTGCGCTGGAAGGCACCGAAATCGAAGGCTGCGTGTCCTGCGCGCTGTAAGGAGAACGGATGAAACTGTCACGCGTGAGTGCGATTAACTGGAACCACATTCAGGATGATAAGGACCTGGAGGTGTGGAACCGTCTGACCAGCAATTTCTGGCTGCCGGAAAAAGTGCCGCTCTCCAACGATATTCCGGCCTGGCAAACCCTGAGTCACGCCGAGCAACAGCTGACCATCCGCGTCTTTACCGGCCTGACGCTGCTGGACACCATTCAGAATACCGTCGGTGCCCCCGCGCTGATGGCCGATGCGCTGACGCCGCATGAAGAGGCGGTGATGTCGAACATCAGCTTTATGGAAGCGGTGCACGCCCGCTCCTACAGTTCGATCTTCTCGACGCTGTGCCAGACCAAAGATGTGGATGCGGCCTACAGCTGGAGTGAAGAGAGCGAGTCATTGCAGCGTAAAGCCAACCTGGTGCTGGATTATTATCAGGCCGATGAGCCGCTGAAGAAGAAAATCGCCAGCGTGTTCCTGGAATCTTTCCTCTTCTACTCCGGCTTCTGGCTGCCGATGTACTGGTCGAGCCGCGGCAAACTCACCAACACCGCCGATCTCATTCGTCTCATCATCCGGGATGAAGCGGTGCACGGGTATTACATCGGCTATAAGTACCAGAAAGGGCTGGAGAAAGTCAGTGATGCCAGACGCGAGGAACTGAAAGGGTTTGCCCTTGATTTGCTGATGGATCTCTATGATAACGAGCTGAGCTATACCGAAGAACTGTACGCCGGAACCGGCTGGGAAGAGGAGGTAAAAGCCTTCCTCTGCTACAACGCCAACAAAGCGCTGATGAACCTCGGCTACGAGGCGTTGTTCCCACCGGAAATGGCCGACGTGAACCCGGCAATTCTGGCGGCCCTTTCCCCTAACGCTGATGAAAACCACGACTTCTTCTCCGGGTCCGGTTCATCGTATGTGATGGGCAAAGCGGTGGAAACGGAAGATGAGGACTGGGATTTTTAATGAGCGCCTTAACGTTCATTAATTAAATATAACTATTCCAGTTTCCTTCCGGATATTTCTCCTTCAGCTACACTGTCATCTCCACGACATATTCGCCTGAATCACTCCGATCCAGGCGAATTCTCCCGATGCCGCAGCAAAAAATTCAGAAAAATGCAGATCGCGCTCAGCCCTTTACTCATGGGAAATTCAGCCGTTTCGCTTACCGCAAAATTCCACCCATAAGCAAACCCAGGGTTGCCTCAGAATCTGAGTATGTTAGGGTTATGCCCGTTAACAATTTACCATGGTAATCATATCGACATAAACAAATAACAGGACACTCTCTATTGCATGGCAATTAAATTAGAAGTGAAGAATCTTTATAAAATATTTGGCGAGCATCCGCAGCGCGCATTCAAATATATTGAGAAAGGCCTTTCGAAAGAGCAAATTCTGGAAAAAACCGGGCTGTCGCTTGGCGTTAAAGACGCCAGTCTGGCCATTGAAGAAGGCGAGATTTTTGTCATCATGGGGTTATCCGGTTCGGGTAAATCCACTATGGTTCGCCTTCTCAATCGCCTGATTGAACCCACCCGTGGGCAGGTCCTGATTGATGGTGTAGACATTGCCAAAATATCAGAGGCCGAACTCCGCGAGGTGCGCAGAAAAAAGATTGCGATGGTCTTTCAGTCGTTCGCCCTGATGCCGCATATGACGGTACTGGATAATACCGCCTTTGGTATGGAATTAGCGGGCGTTGCCGCCAGTGAACGACAGGAAAAAGCGCTGGATGCATTGCGCCAGGTAGGGCTGGAAAATTATGCCCATGCGTATCCGGATGAGCTTTCCGGCGGTATGCGTCAGCGTGTGGGTTTAGCCCGTGCATTAGCCATTAATCCCGATATTTTATTAATGGATGAAGCCTTCTCGGCGCTTGATCCTTTAATTCGCACCGAGATGCAGGATGAGCTGGTAAAATTACAGGCCAGACACCAGCGCACCATTGTCTTTATTTCTCACGATCTCGATGAGGCCATGCGTATTGGTGACCGCATTGCCATTATGCAAAATGGCGAAGTGGTGCAGGTCGGTACACCGGATGAAATTCTGAATAATCCGGCTAATGATTATGTGCGGACCTTCTTCCGCGGCGTGGATATTAGCCAGGTGTTTAGCGCCAAAGATATTGCCCGCCGTACCCCGAACGGCATTATTCGTAAAACGCCAGGCTTCGGTCCGCGCTCTGCCCTTAAGCTTCTGCAGGACGAAGACCGTGAATACGGTTATCTGGTTGAACGCGGCAATAAATTTGTCGGCGTTGTCTCCATCGATTCTCTCAAAACCGCGCTCAGCGAAAACCAGGGAATTGATGCGGCGTTAATTGACGCTCCGCTCGCCGTGGATGCCGAAACGCCGCTCAGCGAGTTGCTCTCTCACGTCGGCCAGGCACCGTGCGCCGTGCCGGTTATTGGGGAAGAACAACAGTACGTCGGCATCATTTCAAAACGAATGTTGCTGCAGGCTTTAGATCGCGAGGGGGCAAACAATGGCTGATCAATCTAACCCGTGGGGCACCACAGAGGCAGCAGACAGTGCTGCACAATCTGCCGATGCGTGGGGTTCCACGCCAGCACCGACCGATGGCGGTGGCGCGGCAGACTGGCTCAATAATGCGCCAGCACCGGCGCCAGAGCACTTCAATATTATGGATCCGTTCCACAAAACGCTGATCCCCCTGGACAGCTGGGTGACGGAGGGGATCGACTGGGTGGTCACCCATTTCCGTCCGGTCTTCCAGGGGATCCGCGTCCCGGTGGATTACATTCTCAACGGCTTCCAGCAGCTGATGCTGGGCATGCCCGCGCCGGTGGCGATTGTGCTGTTCTCGCTGATCGCCTGGCAGTTTGGTAGCGCAGGCATGGGGATCGCCACGCTGATCTCGTTGATTGCGATTGGTGCCATTGGCGCGTGGTCGCAGGCGATGATCACCCTGGCGCTGGTGCTGACCGCCCTGCTCTTCTGCATTGTTATCGGTTTGCCGATGGGGATCTGGCTGGCGCGCAGTCCACGGGCGGCGAAGATCGTTCGGCCGCTGCTGGATGCGATGCAGACCACCCCAGCGTTCGTTTATCTGGTGCCCATCGTGATGCTGTTCGGTATCGGCAACGTGCCGGGCGTGGTGGTGACCATTATCTTCGCCCTGCCGCCGATTATTCGTCTGACAATACTCGGGATTAATCAGGTACCTGCGGATCTGATCGAGGCCTCCCGTTCGTTCGGTGCCAGCCCGCGGCAGATGCTGTTTAAAGTTCAGCTCCCGCTGGCGATGCCCACCATCATGGCGGGGGTTAACCAGACGCTGATGCTGGCGCTGTCGATGGTGGTGATTGCCTCAATGATTGCCGTTGGCGGGCTGGGCCAGATGGTGCTGCGCGGGATTGGCCGCCTCGATATGGGGCTGGCGACCGTCGGCGGCGTCGGCATTGTGATCCTCGCCATTATTCTTGACCGCCTGACCCAGGCTGTCGGTCGTGATTCACGCAGTCGCGGCAACCGTCGCTGGTATACCACCGGCCCTGTCGGGTTAATCACCCGTCCATTCATCAGATAATAAGGAACAACGATGCGACATAAGGTACTTTTTGCCACAGCGTTTGCCACCCTTGTCTCCACCAGCGCATTCGCCGCGGACCTGCCGGGTAAAGGCATTACCGTACAGCCGGTGCAGAGCACCATTTCGGAAGAGAGCTTCCAGACGCTGATCGTCAGCCGCGCGCTGGAGAAGCTGGGTTATACGGTCAATACGCCGAGCGAAGTGGATTACAACGTCGGCTACACCTCGATTGCCTCCGGTGATGCGACCTTCACTGCCGTCAACTGGCAGCCGCTGCACGACGATATGTACGCCGCGGCTGGCGGTGATAAGAAATTCTATCGTGAAGGCACCTTCGTGACTGGTGCGGCGCAGGGTTATCTGATCGACAAGAAAACCGCCGACCAGTACCACATCACCAATATTGAGCAGCTAAAAGATCCGAAGATCGCCAGATTGTTCGACACTAACGGCGACGGCAAAGCCGATATGATGGGCTGCTCGCCGGGCTGGGGTTGTGAAGTGGTGATTAACCACCAGAACAAGGCGTACGGTCTGGCGAAAACCGTCGATGTGAGCCACGGCAACTACTCGGCGATGATGGCCGACACCATTGCCCGCTTTAAAGAGGGCAAACCGGTGATCTACTACACCTGGACCCCGTACTGGGTGAGCGACGTGCTGAAGCCAGGTAAAGATGTGGTGTGGCTGCAGGTGCCGTTCTCCTCCCTGCCGGGCGAGCAGAAAGATATCGACACCAAACTGCCGAACGGCATGAACTACGGCTTCCCGGTGAATACGATGCATATCGTCGCCAACAAAGCCTGGGCGGAGAAAAACCCGGCCGCGGCAAAACTGTTCTCGGTAATGAAGCTGCCGCTGGCGGACATCAACGCCCAGAATGCGATGATGCACGCGGGCAAATCGTCTGAGGCGGATGTGAAGGGCCATGTTGACGGCTGGATTAAAGCCCACCAGCAGCAGTTTGATGGCTGGGTGAAGGAAGCGCTTGAGGTGCAGAAGTAAGTTTTTCCCCTCACCCCGGCCCTCTTAATCGTTCCCTCTCCCTGTGGGAGAGGGTTAGGGTGAGGGCACCAGACCGCACCATCCCCAAAACCGCACAATCCATCACCCGACAATCCCCCATCCTTCACAATCATTGGTTATTATTGTTTCCGGAAAAATAATCACTTTACTAATGATTTCTGAAACTCATGACAAAAACATCTCAGGGGCTTAGCCCCGCGCTTATTCTTTTAATGTCCGTGGCAACGGGTCTGGCGGTCGCCAGTAACTACTACGCGCAACCTCTGCTCGATACCATCGCCCGGGCGTTCAACCTTTCTGCCAGCTCGGCCGGCTTTATTGTCACCGCCGCACAACTCGGCTATGCCGCCGGGTTGCTGTTCCTGGTGCCGCTCGGGGATATGTTTGAGCGCCGGATGCTGATTGTCTCCATGACCCTGCTGGCCGCAGGCGGCATGCTGATCACCGCCAGCAGCCATTCTTTAACAATGATGATTATCGGCACCGCGCTGACGGGTCTGTTCTCCGTGGTGGCGCAAATTCTGGTCCCACTGGCCGCCACCCTCGCCGCACCGGAAAAGCGTGGCAAAGTGGTGGGCACTATTATGAGCGGCCTGCTGCTGGGGATTTTGCTGGCGCGTACCGTCGCAGGATTACTGGCAAGCCTTGGCGGCTGGCGCACCGTCTACTGGGTGGCAAGCGTGCTGATGGTGGTGATGGCGTTGGCGCTCTGGCGCGGCCTGCCAAAGGTGAAGCAGGAAAACCACCTGAACTATCCTCAGCTTCTGGCCTCCGTGTTCAGCCTCTTTACCCGGGATAAACTCCTGCGTACCCGCGCGCTGCTGGGCTGCTTCACCTTCGCCAACTTCAGCATCTTATGGACGTCGATGGCCTTTCTGCTGGCCGCACCGCCGTTTAACTATTCCGAAGGGGTGATTGGTCTGTTTGGTCTGGCCGGTGCGGCGGGGGCGCTCGGCGCGCGTCCGGCAGGCGGGCTGGCCGATAAGGGCAAATCCCACATGACCACCAGCGCCGGGCTGGTGCTGCTTCTGCTCTCCTGGGCGGCCATCTGGTACGGTCATACCTCCGTGCTGGCGCTGATTATCGGCATCCTGGTGCTCGATCTCACCGTGCAGGGGGTGCATATCACAAACCAGACCGTTATCTACCGCGTGAAGCCGGAGGCGCGAAATCGCCTCACCGCCGGTTACATGACCAGCTACTTTATTGGCGGTGCGGCAGGCTCGTTAATTTCCGCCTCGGCGTGGCAGCATGGCGGGTGGTCAGGGGTGTGCGCGACAGGGGCCGTTGTCGCCGCGCTAAACCTGGTAGTATGGTGGCGTGGATACCATCGTCAGGAAGCCATTCACTAAGTTTTACATAGCTTTGGGCCTCTTAGGGTGTAAAGGGGCCCCTCAGTCTGTTAATGTAAACGTAATCATTTATCCCAGAAATTTTAATGTGGGTGACATATTTTCAAACGGCATGAATAGTTCAGACCCCTGTCCTCACATCCTCTCTTTCGCGGGTTCACCCCCCTCTCTTTCTGTGCTCACCGGGTCACGGACTTACCCGGCGCTTTCTGATAGTGGCATAAGTTTGGCGGATTTAACCGCACAAATAATTCATTTACATTATTTGTCACTATCGTTACTATATCGGCTGTAATTAATGAGGTTATGCCCAAATGGATAGTTCGTTTACGCCCATTGAACAAATGCTTAAATTCCGCGCCAGTCGTCATGAGGACTTCCCGTATCAGGAAATCCTGCTGACCCGCCTGTGCATGCACATGCAGGGGAAACTGCTGGATAACCGTAATAAGATGCTGAAAGCTCAAGGGATTAACGAGACGTTGTTTATGGCGTTGATTACGCTGGAGTCTCAGGAAAATCACAGTATTCAGCCGTCTGAGCTGAGCTGCGCGCTGGGTTCGTCCCGTACTAACGCCACCCGTATCGCTGATGAGCTGGAAAAACGCGGCTGGATTGAGCGCCGTGAAAGCGACAACGACCGCCGTTGTCTGCATCTGCAACTGACCGACAAAGGTCACCAATTCCTGCGTGAGGTGCTGCCACCTCAGCATAACTGCCTGCACAAACTCTGGTCTGTCCTCAGCACCGCCGAGCGCGACCAGCTTGAGCACATCACTCGCAAGCTGCTCACCCGTCTGGATCAGATGGATGAAGACGGCGCTATCCTTGAGGCGCTGCGCTAACGCGACGACACGCTCGAATATCCAGATTTAAAAAAGAAAACTGACAGGCCAGCACGTGACACTGCTGGCCTTTCTGACAACAGGTCGGCGCAGCCGATGTGAAAATAAGAAGATCGTGGAGAACAACAATGAGCGCAAATGCGGAGAACACAACCCCGCAGCAACCGGCCAACAAGAAAGGCAAACGTAAGGGCGCCCTTCTTCTGTTGACCTTGCTCTTTATCATTATTGCCGTGGCATATGGGATCTATTGGTTTTTAGTATTGCGTCATGCTGAAGAGACTGACGACGCATACGTGGCAGGGAACCAGGTACAAATTATGGCGCAGGTGTCGGGCAGCGTGACGAAAGTCTGGGCTGACAATACCGACTTTGTGCAAAAAGGGGATGTGCTGGTCACGCTGGATCCGACCGACGCCCAACAGGCGTTTGAAAAAGCACAGACCGCGCTGGCCTCCAGCGTGCGTCAGACCCGTCAGCTGATGATCAACAGTAAGCAGCTGCAGGCCAACATCGACGTGCAAAAAACCGCACTCGCCCAGGCACAGAGTGACCTTAACCGCCGTGTGCCGCTCGGCACCGCCAACCTGATTGGCCGTGAAGAGCTGCAGCACGCCCGCGACGCCGTTGCCAGCGCCCAGGCGCAGCTGGATGTGGCCATTCAGCAGTACAACGCCAACCAGGCGATGATTCTCGGCACCAGCCTTGAAAACCAGCCTGCGGTACAACAGGCGGCGACCGAAGTCCGTAACGCATGGCTTGCCCTGCAGCGTACCAAAATCGTCAGCCCGATGACCGGCTATGTCTCCCGTCGTTCCGTACAGCCCGGCGCGCAGATTAGCCCAACCACGCCGCTGATGGCGGTCGTGCCGGCGGACAATCTGTGGGTTGATGCGAACTTCAAAGAGACGCAGCTCGCCCATATGCGTATCGGCCAGACGGCGACCGTCATCAGCGACATTTACGGTGATGACGTGAAGTACACCGGTAAAGTGGTGGGTCTGGATATGGGTACCGGCAGCGCCTTCTCGCTACTCCCTGCGCAGAACGCCACCGGTAACTGGATCAAAGTGGTTCAGCGTCTGCCTGTGCGTATCGAGCTGGATGCCAAACAGCTGGCTGACCATCCGCTGCGTATTGGCCTCTCCACGCTGGTGACGGTGGATACCGCCAACCGCGACGGTCAGATTCTGGCAAGCCAGGTTCGTAGCACCCCGGCTTATGAAAGTAACGCCCGTGAAATTAGCCTCGATCCGGTCAACAAGCTGATCGATGACATCGTGAAGGCAAACGCCGGTTAATCCGAAGGTGAGCGTTATGCAACAGCAAAAGCCGCAAAAACCGCTGGAAGGCGCGCAGCTGGTCATTATGACCATTGCGCTGTCGCTGGCGACATTCATGCAGGTGCTGGACTCCACCATCGCAAACGTGGCGATCCCGACGATCGCCGGGAACCTTGGCTCGTCGTTGAGCCAGGGGACCTGGGTCATTACCTCGTTCGGGGTGGCGAATGCCATCTCCATTCCGATTACCGGCTGGCTGGCGAAGCGCGTCGGGGAAGTGAAGTTGTTCCTGTGGTCAACGGTGGCATTTGTGCTGGCCTCCTGGGCGTGCGGCATGTCCAGCAGCCTGACAATGCTGATTTTCTTCCGCGTCATCCAGGGGATTGTCGCCGGGCCGCTGATCCCTCTCTCCCAGAGTTTGCTGCTGAGCAACTACCCGCCCGCGAAACGATCCGTCGCGCTGGCGCTCTGGTCAATGACCGTGATCGTCGCGCCTATCTGCGGACCGATTCTCGGCGGGTACATCAGCGATAACTACCACTGGGGTTGGATCTTCTTCATCAACGTTCCGATTGGAGCGGTTGTGGTTCTGATGACGCTGCAATCCTTGCGCGGTCGTGAGACCCGTACCGAACAGCGGCGAATCGACAGCATTGGTCTGGCGCTGCTGATCCTCGGTATCGGCAGTCTGCAGATCATGCTCGACCGGGGTAAGGAGCTGGACTGGTTCAACTCGCAGGAGATCATCATCCTGACCATTGTCGCGGTGGTGTCGCTGAGCTTCCTGATTGTCTGGGAGCTGACGGACGACAACCCGATAGTCGATCTCTCGCTGTTTAAGTCGCGAAACTTTACCATCGGCTGTTTGTGTATCAGCCTCGCCTATATGCTCTACTTCGGCGCGATTGTTCTGCTGCCGCAGCTGTTGCAGGAGGTGTATGGCTATACCGCGACCTGGGCGGGTCTGGCGTCTGCGCCTGTTGGGGTGATCCCGGTGCTGCTGTCGCCAATCATTGGCCGCTTTGCCCATAAGCTCGACATGCGTCGGCTGGTGACCTTCAGCTTCATTATGTATGCGGTGTGCTTCTACTGGCGTGCGTATACCTTTGAACCGGGGATGGACTTTGGCGCTTCTGCGTGGCCGCAGTTTATTCAGGGCTTCGCGGTAGCGTGCTTCTTTATGCCGCTGACCACCATCACGCTGTCTGGCTTACCGCCTGAGCGTCTGGCGGCCGCGTCGAGCCTGTCGAACTTCACCCGTACGCTGGCGGGCTCCATCGGGACATCGATTACCACCACCCTGTGGACAAACCGGGAATCGATGCACCATGCGCAGCTGACCGAAGCGGTGAACCCGTACAACCCGAATGCGCAGCAGATGTATAGCCAGCTTCAGGGGATGGGCATGACGGAGCAGCAGGCGTCCGGCTGGATTGCTCAGCAGATCACCAGCCAGGGGCTGATTATCTCGGCCAACGAGATTTTCTGGATATCGGCGGGGATCTTTATCGTCCTGCTGGGACTGGTGTGGTTTGCCAGACCGCCGTTTGGTGCCGGTGGTGGGGGTGGTGGCGCGCACTAGCCCTCTGCGGGGAAAGCCCGGTGGCGCTTCGCTTACCGGGCCTACGATTTGTGCACATCCGGCAAAACCCGCGCTGTTGTCCAAAACGCGACAGCGATTGTCACGTCCGATAAAGCAGCGCGCCTGAAATCGATTCACGATAGTGAAAAGACAACAGGAGCGCATCATGCTGAACACACCCGCCGACAAGTACCAGCCTTACCCCGTTATTTCTCTTCCTGACCGCCGCTGGCCTGAGCAACGCATCACCCACGCGCCGCGTTGGCTCTCAACCGATTTACGCGATGGTAACCAGGCCCTTGCCGAACCCATGGACAGCTCGCGCAAGCTGCAGTTCTGGGATCTGCTGCTGAGCTGTGGGTTCAAAGAGATTGAGGTCGCCTTTCCTTCCGCCTCGCAGACCGACTTCAACTTTGTTCGCCAGTTGATTGAAGAGAACCGCATCCCGGATGACGTCACGATTCAGGTATTAACCCAGGCACGGGAAGACCTGATCGTCCGCACCTTTGAATCGTTACGCGGGGCGAAACAGGCCACCGTCCATCTGTATAACGCCACCGCCCCGCTGTTCCGCCGCCTGGTGTTCGGCCTGGAGAAAGCGCAAATCGTTGAGCTGGCAACACGCTCCACGCGGCTTATCCGCAAACTCTGCGAAGAGAACCCGGAAACCCGCTGGCAGTACGAATACTCCCCGGAAACCTTCTGCTTTACCGAGCCGGAGTTTGCCCTGGAGATTTGTGAAGCGGTGGCGGAGATCTGGCAGCCGTGCGCCGAACGGCCAATGGTGATCAACTTACCGGCCACCGTGGAGGTCAGCACGCCGAACGTGTACGCCGATCAGATCGAGTATTTTTGCCGCCGCTTTAGCCGCCGCGCCGATGTTTGCATCAGCGTACACCCGCATAACGATCGCGGCACCGGCGTGGCCAGCGCAGAGCTGGCGGTACTGGCAGGCGCAGATCGCGTGGAAGGCTGCCTTTTTGGTAACGGCGAACGCACGGGCAACGTCTGTCTGGTGACGCTGGCGATGAATCTCTACAGCCAGGGGATCAGCCCGAATCTCGACTTTAGCGATATGAACCGGGTGGTAGAAGTGGTGGAAACCTGCAACCAGCTGCCGGTACATCCGCGCCATCCGTGGGCGGGACGGCTGGCCTATACCGCCTTCTCGGGCTCTCATCAGGACGCCATCAAAAAAGGCTTTGATGCCCGCAAACCGGGCGAGCGCTGGGAGATGCCGTACCTGCCTGTCGATCCGCAGGATATCGGCTGCACGTATGAAGCGGTGATCCGGGTTAACAGTCAGTCCGGGAAAAGCGGTAGCGCCTGGCTCATCGAGCAGAATCATGGTCTGAAATTACCCCGCGCGCTGCAGCAGGATTTTAGCCAGCACGTGCAGCAGGAGACCGATCGCCACGGTAAAGAGATGACGCAGCACGCCCTGTGGCAGCTGTTTCGCAGCCGCTACGGGCTGGTCGCAGACCCGCACTTTGCCCTGCAATCTTATCGCAGCGACAGTCAGCAGGATGGTCAGTTACGTTTGACGGCAAGTGTCGTGACGCAGGGCGCAACGCGCCAGCTTGAAGGCCAGGGCAACGGGCTGTTATCCGCGGCCGCCAGTGGCTTAAGCCGCTGGATCACTACCCCGTTTGTGATTAAGGACTACCACGAACACACGCTGGGGGAACGCAGCGACAGCCGTTCGGTGGCCTATATTCGCTGCCTGTTCCAGGACGGCAGCAGCCGCTGGGGTGTGGGCATTGACAGTGACGTGGCGCGCGCCTCGCTTCAGGCGCTGTTCAATGCGGTTAGCTGTCTTTGAAGTAATCGCTGGGTGATGTCCCCATCACCCGGCGAAACATCGCGGTAAAAGCGCTGTGGCTACCGTAGCCCAGATCCAGCGCCACGCGTAACACAGGCTGGCCCTGTGCCAGCCGTTGTAACGCCTCCAGCAAGCGCGCCCTTCTCAACCACTCCGCGTAGCGTAAACCGGTTTGCTGCTGAAAGTGGCGGTTCATCGTGCGCTCGCTCATGCCTGCGGTGCTCGCGGCCTCAGTACTGCTCCAGCTTTCGCCGGGTGCCTGGCGGATCCGCTGACAAAGCTGGCGTAGCGGCTCGCTTTCCGGCTCCGGCAGATGAAACGGCAATACCGGCATCGTACGGATCTCATCCAGGATCAGCTCATACACACGCTCGTCCCGGCTTCCCGGTGAGTAAGACTCCTCAAGCTGCAGGGAGACAAGGATCAGTTCGCGTAATAGCGACGAGATCTGCACGATCTGGCAGGTCGCAGGGAGATCGGCCCGCGCCAGCGGATCGATAAACAGCGTGCGCGCCGCTACGTTGCCGGTGATGCGAAGCGAGTGTTGCGTTCCTGCTGGTAGCCAGACGCCCCGGCCCGGCGGAACCACCCAACAACCCGATGCGGTATCCACTCTTACCACCCCGCTCAGGGTGTGCAGCAGCTGGGCACAGTCGTGCTGGTGCCACGGCTCGCTGTCACCATGAACGTAATCATGGGCAAACGGAACGAGGGGACGATGGGTAAAGGAGAAGGTAGATGTTGTGGTCATGGGGTTAAGCAACCCTCACCCTACCCTCTCCCGTCGGGAGAGGGAAAAGGTGCACTAGATGTGCAGTTCCTGCAGTTTTTCTTTTGGCAGGGCCAGCTCTTCGTTGCTGTTGACGCGAACATCACGCTCGATGATGTGACGCGCGATCTCCTGGGCTTCTTCCAGAGAGTGCATCTGGTATGTGCCGCACTGGTAGACGTTCAGCTCGGGGATCTGGTTCTGCTCTTTTACCTTCAGCACGTCCTGCATGGCCGCTTTCCACGCATCTGCGACACGCTTCTCTTCCGGCTGGCCGATCAGGCTCATGTAGAAACCGGTACGGCAGCCCATCGGAGAGATATCGATAATCTCAACGCCGTTACCGTTCAGGTGGTCACGCATAAAACCTGCAAACAGGTGTTCCAGCGTATGAATGCCTTTTTCCGGCATCACTTCTTTGTTAGGCACGCAGAAGCGCAGATCAAATACGGTGATCGTGTCGCCGTGCGGAGTGTGCATGGTCTTCGCCACACGGACTGCAGGTGCTTCCATACGGGTATGGTCGACAGTAAAGCTATCTAATAACGGCATACGTCACCTCCGATAGTGATTTTTTTTAAAATAAACTGAACTCTTCTACAGAATGCACGTCTGAGTATATGAAAGACGCGCATTTGTTATCATCATCCCTGAATTCAGAGATGTATATTTTGGCCACAGCGATGTGGCCTTTTTCTTTTCTGCTTAAGCCTGCCTTGCCAGAAACGCGTCAAACGACTCCGTATCTGCCGCTTCAACCTCTTTCTGACGTACAACAGACGCATCCCGTTCCGCGACAAAATCCGCTTCGCTCAGGATCTCTAATGGCTCATGCATCAGCATCTCACGGTACTCCGCACAGAGGGCACGCCCTGTTCCGCCGATGCCCTGATCAATCATAGAACGCAGAATACGCGCTGAGAAAGTCAGCTCCGGGTTATCGAAGCATTCCACCAGCTGGTCGCAGACCTGTTGATACGCTTCGCCACCGTAAAGGCTGTCCATTGTCTGGGCCACGCGCTTCAGGTCGCGGAACAGATCTTTACCCACTTTCGGCAGCGGGAACTGCGCCGTTTCACAGCCAATACCCAACGTCAGGCCCGGTTTGCGCCCTTCCAGTATCACGCGGTTCCAGTTAGTGCGGGTACAGAGCAGTTCGTCTGAACTCATTTCCGGCGCATCGGCCAGCACACACCAGACCATAAACAGATCCAGGAAGCGAACCTGCTGCTCATCAACACCAACCGGTGAGAACGGGTTGATATCCAGTGAGCGCACTTCAATGTATTCGATCCCGCCGCGCTGCAACGCATCCGACGGGGTTTCCCCGCTACGCGTCACACGCTTCGGACGAATTGGTGCGTACAGTTCGTTTTCAATCTGCAGCACATTGCTGTTGATTTGCAGACGTTTGCCGTCTTTTTCGAGGCCGATTTTCTCGTACTCTTCCGACGGGGTTTTGATCGCCCGCTTCAATCCTGCCACATATTCCTGCAATTCGTTAAACGTAATACCGAGATTGCTTTGCGATTTATTGGTATAGCCAAGATCGCTCAGGCGCAGAGAGGTGGCGTACGGCAGATAGTACATCCCGCACTCGGTCTTCTCGAACGGCAGCGTCGTCGGTTTCCCCTGCAGGAACGAGGAGCATATTGCCGGCGATGCACCAAACAGATAAGGAATAACCCAGCCAAAACGGTAATAGTTGCGGATCAGGCGGAAGTAGCCCGCGGAGATCGCGTCCTTATCCGTTTCACCGCATTTCGCCTGCCAGAAAGCCATCGGCAACGAGAAATTGTAATGTACGCCTGAGATCGTCTGCATCAACGCGCCGTAGCGGTTTTTCAGACCCTCGCGATATAGCGTTTTCAGTCGACCGATATTCGAGGTGCCGTATTGCGCCAGCTCAATCTCCTGCCCTTGCTCAATATAGCAGGGCATGCTGAGCGGCCACATGCGCTCATCACCCATATTACGGGCGGTGTAGCGATGGATATCGCGCAAAATCGTCAGCATATGATCAATATCACCGTCCACCGGAGTGATAAACTCCAGCAGTGCTTCAGCGAAATCGGTAGTGATCCATTTATGTGTCAGCGCCGAGCCTAACGCCTTCGGGTGACCCGTCGTCGCTAAGCTGCCATCCGCGTTTACGCGCAGCGTTTCACGCTCAAGACCACGCTGAATACCCTTCAGTGCCTGAGGGTGTTTTTCCAGCCAGGCCAGCGCCTGTGATACGTCCGGGATCAAATTGACCTCCCGCCTGTCAAAGTAATGTTACTCAGCATAATTGTAATGGTTGACGATTGAAGGTCGCGTATTCATTCCACCAATTAGTGCCACCACGTCATACCCTGTAGTGTTGCCCACGCCACAAGAACATAGCGCAACGCCTTGCCAAGGCACAAAAAAAAGAGCACCGGCCCCCAGGAGATGCGCATCCATCCCGCCAGCAGACACAGTAAATCGCCTATTACAGGCATCCAGCTTAATAACAGCGTGGCAGCGCCATAGCGTTTTAGCCAGCCGACTGCCTTTTCCTGCCAGCGCGATTTTTCACGCAGCGGAAAGAAACGCCCAAGAATAACGTTAGTCAGCCCTCCAAGGCTATTACCCATTGTTGCTATTAACACCAGCAACCAGGGCTGACTCACGCCAGACAACAGCATCGCCACCAGCACCACTTCCGAATTTCCCGGTAAGAGCGTAGCGCTTAAAAAACTGCTGGCGAATAATGATAAAAGTGACAGCGCGTCACTCACAGTAAGCGCACATCCACAGCATCCATTCCGGCTGCACGCGCGGCCTGAATGCCAAAGTCAGCATCCTCAAACACAACGCATTTCGCTGCCGGCACCCCCATTCGTTCTGCGCAAAGCAGAAAGGTGTCCGGTGCGGGTTTGTGATTTTTAACATGATCGGCGGCAACCACAGCAGAAAAATAGTGGCGCAGGCCAAGATGGTTGAGTAGCGCTTCGGCAATGGCACTTTCGCTGCCCGTGCCAACCGACATCGGGCGACGTCCGTGCCACGCTTTTACCACCTCAACAAGCGGCAGAGGCCGCACGGTGTCCAGCAGCATTGCTTTGACTGCATCGGTTTTTTCGCGCGCCAGCAGGTGCGGGTCGAGATCGGCCTGATTAAGCTCAATGACGGCCTGTGCGATACGCCAGGTAGGGGATCCGTTGAGGGCAATCATCGCCTGGAGATCGAAGCGCATACCGTAACGACCAAGGACGTCTGTCCAGGCTTTACGGTGCGTGGGTTCGGTATCCAGCAGGGTGCCATCCATATCGAAGATCAAACCGTCATACTGTGCGTACATCGTGCTCTCGCTAACCGATTAACAAAGGATTACTTTATCGTAAACGGGGGTTTTTGTCGCTGATTGCGAAGTGATAACAACGAGAGTGATTAAGAACTAAACATCGAAGGGAACAACAGAAGAGATGGTGCATCCGGGAGGATTCGAACCTCCGACCGCTCGGTTCGTAGCCGAGTACTCTATCCAGCTGAGCTACGGATGCATCGGG
>MTEY01007099.1_pt1 | contig 85041 bp, 90 predicted proteins | sample 1042721 | NCBI WGS metagenome assembly MTEY01 (sample SAMN06185809, study PRJNA358809) | soil metagenome | isolation source: soil biostimulated with seedmeal as carbon source | place: India | collected 2015-05-23 | reverse complement strand
AAACCGACGTTTTATAGATTGCTCTCAAGCGGCCTGGCCGATAACGTCACCTGATTTTTTAGCAGGAATAATTGGGTGAAAAATATGCAAATTGGCTATGTAAGGGTGTCAACAAATGACCAAAATACGGATCTTCAGCGGCAAGCGCTCGAACGCGCAGGATGTGAACAAATTTTCGAAGAAAAAATGAGCGGAACAGTGGCTAACCGGCCAGCGCTGAAAAAACTTCTTAAGACGCTGAAAGAGGGAGATACGCTGGTGGTGTGGAAGCTGGATCGTCTCGGACGCAGCATGCGGAATCTCGTGCTGCTGGTGGACGAACTCCGGCAGCGCGGGATCCACTTCAAAAGTCTTACGGATAGCATCGACACTTCCAGCCCAATGGGACGCTTTATTTTTCATATCATGTCAGCTCTCGCAGAAATGGAGAGGGAGTTGATAGTGGAACGCACCCGGGCAGGTTTGGCGGCTGCGAGGGAAAAAGGGCGGGTCGGCGGCAGGCGTCCGAAGTTAACAGCCGAACAATGGGCGCAGGCCGGGAGGCTCATTGCTAATGGGGTTGAAAGGAAGCAGGTGGCGATCATTTACGATGTGGCTGTCTGCACGCTGTACAAAAAGTTTCCTGCTTCTAAACAGGCTTAATTTTGTGCACATGAACGTTCAGACGGAAAATTTACAATAACCATAATCTGAAGTGAGAGAGAAACTTACAAACGAAACGGCGAAGCTTTAAACATTCACAGCGTATCCGGTGTCTTGCGTACCTTGGTAAATGAAACTACTGTATATAAAAACAGTGTTAGAGGTATGCATTATGGAGTTTATCAGACCAACAGAACTGCGAGAAATTATCGCTATCCCGCTTTTCAGTGACTTAGTTCAGTGTGGCTTCCCAAGCCCCGCAGCGGATTACGTTGAACAGCGAATCGATCTCAATGAGTTACTTGTGGCTCATCCGAGCTCAACGTATTTCGTTAAAGCCGCTGGTGATTCGATGATTGAAGGGGGAATAAGCGACGGGGATCTATTGGTGGTCGATAGCTCACGTACCGCTGAACATGGTGATATTGTCATCGCGGCAGTAGAAGGGGAATTCACTGTTAAGCGTTTGCAGTTACGCCCCACCGTTCAACTCAACCCTATGAACAGCGCCTACAGTCCTATATTTGTCGGCAGCGAGGACACCCTGAACGTCTTCGGCGTCGTAACTTTTATCGTTAAATCGGCGAGCTGAACATGTTTGCGCTCTGTGATGTGAATTCGTTCTACGCATCATGCGAGACGGTGTTCAGACCCGATTTGAGAGGACGGCCGGTTGTCGTTCTTTCAAATAATGATGGCTGTGTAATTGCGAGATCGGCAGAGGCCAAGGCGGCTGGAATTACCATGGGGGAGCCGTTCTTTAAGCTGAGAGAACTGTTCCGACGAGCTGGCGTCGTTTGCTTCAGCAGTAACTACGAGCTGTACGCAGACATGTCGAATCGGGTAATGACGACGCTTGAGGAAATGAGTCCCCGCGTTGAAATTTACAGTATCGATGAGGCTTTTTGTGATCTGACAGGTGTTAGGAACTGCCGGGACCTGACTGACTTCGGCAAAGAGATACGCGCGACAGTTCTGAAGCGGACGCATCTCACCGTCGGGGTTGGCATTGCTCAGACCAAAACACTGGCAAAGCTGGCAAACCATGCCGCTAAGAAATGGCAGCGCCAGACTGGCGGTGTGGTGGATTTGTCCAATATCGATCGCCAGCGCCGACTCCTTGCCCTGGTACCCGTTGAGGACGTATGGGGCGTTGGCAGGCGCATCAGCAAGAAGCTTAACGCTATGGGCATTAAAACGGCTTTGGACCTCTCAGAACAAAGCACATGGATTATTCGCAAACACTTCAATGTTGTGCTGGAGCGAACCGTTCGTGAGTTGCGCGGCGAGCCTTGTCTTGAGCTGGAAGAGTTCGCGCCGGCAAAGCAGGAAATCGTCTGCAGTCGGTCATTTGGCGAACGTGTCACCGAGTACGAACAGATGCGCCAGGCTATCTGCAGTTATGCAGCGCGTGGCGCCGAAAAGCTTCGCGGCGAGCACCAGTATTGCCGCTTTATTTCTGCATTCGTGAAAACCTCTCCCTTTGCACTTAACGAGCCATACTACGGTAACAATGCATCAATTAAGCTTCTTACTCCTACTCAGGATTCCCGCGACATCATCAACGCCGCGGTAAAGTGCCTGGACAAAATCTGGAAAGACGGACACCGGTACCAGAAAGCCGGAGTAATGCTGGGTGACTTCTTCAGCCAGGGAGTGGCCCAGCTCAACTTATTCGATGAGAGTGCGCCGCGGGCCGGTAGCGAAAGGTTGATGGAGGTGCTAGATCACCTGAACGCGAAAGAGGGCAAAGGAACGCTCTATTTTGCCGGACAGGGCGTACAGCAGCAGTGGCAGATGAAACGTGAAATGCTTTCGCCAAGATACACGACACGTTTTACTGATCTGCTCAAAGTTAGATAGTTTATTTATTTTTCTCTTTGCGAGTTAAAATTTCAATGCCTTTAAAATCATCTGTTTTGAAAATATATATACCATCAGACATTTTTTTATCAACAATTTGTTTTGTGATTATGTTTTCACCATAGATCCTCAAGATCGCGTATTCATTATTTTTTAATGTAAATGTATCAAATGAAACTTGTAATCTGGCACTGTAAACGCCACAGCTCATGATAAAAAAAGCGCAAGGAAAAAATAACCAAAAAAATATCCCTGTAATATCGTGAATTTTTTCAGATAAAGGCTTTGTGTGTTTGGAAGGGGTCTCATTCTTCTTCTCATTTATCATAAAATAAAATAACAAAGTGAATGCTATCCATGCACTTAGAGTCTTAATGAGAACGCCTTTAGTGAGTTCGCCAAGAAGGTAAATATTTAATAGAGCAAATATAGCAAGTGAAAATATAAATGAGGAAACAACTGCAAGTTTATATTTGCCAAGTATTCTTGTTGTTACAATAAACGGAAAGGTGCATGCGAAGAAAGCTATGACTGTAGCAAAAAAAAGGAAAATTGAACTCGATATAATGTTACCTAATGATATTGATATTAACTCAATAGGAATGCCAGACTGCCGAGCATATCCTGCTTCAAAAAAATAGGCTGCTACGTAGCAACTTGCAGTTAATATAGCAACAGTAAGTCCATCGCTTTTTTTTAAATAGCTTAACATAATGTAATATCCCTTTAGTTACATTTAAAGTAGGTAGTATAAAACATATTCAGTGAAAATTATATTTTTGGTTTTATAAAGGATCAAGTAACCATGAAAATTGGTTTTTGACATTTCCTACAGCGCGGGATACTGGATGCCAGATAAACTTGTCGGCGGGTACTGCGCCGTCAGTAGCTATCTCTTCAGCTTGTTTCCCGCCAACATCCTTGCGCATCCAGTCGCGTGCTGGTTCTGGTGACAGAGCCAGAGGCCTGCGGTCGTGGAGATCGACCAAACCTTTGTCAGCCGCTGATGTCACGATCAGAAATCCCTCGGCTTCATCGCCACGCTCAAACGGTGTGCTGCCGATCGCCGCCATGAATATCGGTCGTCCGTCGGCGCGGTGGATGAAGTAGGGTTGTTTATTGTCACCTTCTTTCTTCCACTCAAACCACCCATCTGCAAAGCATATCGCCCGACCATGCTGCCATAACGGCTTGAACATGCGGCTCGTGGCCGCAGTCTCGACGCGCGCGTTTATCAGAGGTGCCTTATCCCACCACCCGGGCGCGTATGACCACAGGACTGGATCTAGGTGCAACCGCTCGTCGCGTTCACTTAACAGCAGGACTTTTGTACCGGGCGCCACGTTGTAACGTCCAATAGGCTCAGGGTCGTATGCGATGTCGCGATCGGCTTCATCGACGAGGTATGCCAGATATTCTTCACGGGTTTGGGCTTGTGCAAAACGTCCACACATGGAAACCTCCAGTCAGTAGACTGAAAGTATAGGGCAGGGAGAAAAAGTAGCGCGCGCTGGTTAAGTCTTACAAACGGATTCGTGGCGATTATGATGAGCAGAAAGAGAGGCGTAAAGCGATACGTTGTGAAACTGGAAGGACCTACGCAAAGTTTCAACAATGCTAAAGAAAAAACTAAACCCGGTAGGGGAGCCGGGTTTACTGTGATGACATTAAAGGAATTCATTCATTTGTAAGCCACATATCAGACTCTTCAAACATATCTTCCAGCATACGGTTCAACTTTTCACGATCACTTTTACTGGCATCACTATTCAATCCGTTAGCCTGCATAGGTTTTACCTTCACTTCAGCATCAGGGAATATGTGCTGAACTCGCCTCGTCAGCTCAGCCAAAATAATTTCTCTGGCACCATCCAAACCTTGGACATTTCGCTTATCGTAAACCAACTCAACGAACATTACAGTCTCCTAAATCTCTATGAGAGGAGCTTGTATTTTCACTGTGAATATATACAGTGTCAAGGTGAGTAAAACGTTTTCAGGATGGGATTTTTCATCTGACTGAACAGAAAGTACGGGTAGTTATTCCCCAGTTATTCCCCAGTTATTCCCCAGTTATTCCCCAATGTTTCCCCACAAGAAATTTACCAATTAAAAAACCAGCCATAACAGGCTGGTTTTCAATATGTTTTTGGTCGGCACGAGAGGATTTGAACCTCCGACCCCCGACACCCCATGTCGGCATCTCAAGTAAGGAGCAAGTGCGCTTAGCCAGTACCGAGATTACCTCGGAGTGGCCAGTCATGGCACTAAATACCACACCTACTATTCCAGCCCAAGCGGTCTCACAAAAACTGGACGCAAAAATCAAGGCAAAACGGAATAATTTATTCATATGCGGCTCCTTACTTTCAAGGTTCGATAACACAATACTCATGGTACGTAGCAGTGTTAGAGATAGAAAAATAAGGGCTGGAATAAACGACGTGGCGGTTAGGCTTTGGGTCATGATACTGGCTAAACGCACTGATTGTACAATATCAATTTTATCCACTTACATCAACAAAACCACCTCCAAAACTTACTCCATTTCGGAACAGTGAAGTGCGTAACTTATTGATTGTTAATAGTTGATAATCATATTTCATTGGCGAAAGCAAATCACTTAAGTGATTGATAATTCTAAAATAGGCGTGATTTAAAAACCTTTATGATTTCGCGTATTCTAGAAGAGGATAATCTCTTCAAACGAAAAGTGGTTATCAAAACTCAAAAATATTTAAATACAATCAACTGGTTAGCCTGTTGCTAAAAATGTGTGACGAGAGCATTATTTCTGATGTTTTTACTTAAAAATCAATGTGTCATGATTGGCTTCATGAAATACTGCTGCGTCATATGGAATGGTTCGAAGCCGCAGACCTGATCGTTAAAGGTATGGAAGGCGCGATCAACGCCAAAACCGTTACCTATGACTTCGAACGTCTGATGGAAGGCGCTAAACTGCTGAAATGTTCAGAGTTTGGCGACGCGATTATCGCGAATATGTAATCCACTCGCTGGGTTAGTAAAGAACGGGAGCCAGTTGGTTCCCGTTTTTATTGTTGTTTTTCGTATTCTTATCAATAACTTATCAAAACCCTTTCTTAAGCAGATGTTATTTCCTGTTCTCTCTGCATCTGCCACAACAATTTAGGGCAGGGTGTATTCGCTACTGTAGATATAAAAACTGTATTCGCATTTCACTTCCCACTTATCAAAAATAAACAATTCCGAATTTCATTTCCTCAAAATCCTTTATCCAGGAATGACTGGTTCGTGTTAGTACCCTTAGTCAATATATAAAAATAAACATTTTGTTGTGCAATTAAAACTTTTGCATGTGTATTTATATGCTGGTAACACAATTTTATCTCTGTATATTTAAGAGAAATTATTGGAGGAACTATGCATAAATTTAATCTAGCAGCTGCTTTTCTTTTTTTGGGCGCTTTTACCATGCCAGTATCTGCCAGTAATTCAATGTCTATAAACTATGCTGCAGGCAAAGAGAGTGGGGCCGAAAAGATGCATGGCATGAATGTGATGTTTAAACACGATATGGGTAATTTTGCACTGGTCGCATCAGGTTCTTATATACAGAACACCAGTGGTTCCGGGGACTCTTATTTGAAAAGCAAATATGCATCAATTATGCCTGGGCTTGCTATTAATATCACACAAGATATAAATTTATATGGGCTTGCTGGTATTTCTTGTGGTTCAAAAATGAAACCTGATCAAAGTCATGAGATTTATGGGGCAGCTTTTGGTGCTGGTTTGTTTTACAACTTAACAGACAATATTCAATTAAATACAGGATATGAATTGGGTCTTGTTGATAACAAAGGAATAGATACTTTCATCATTGGGATAGGATATTTGTTCTGACGTTGAAGGTGAATGAAATGATATCAAAAAAAATAATAAGAATATATGTTATTACTGATAACTATTTTTTATATTACGGCATCAGGGAGCTCATTTACGATTCTAAAGTATTTGAATCTTATACATATAACGTTGAGCAAACCACTAAGCTTCCAGCTCTTATTTTTTATCATAAGTATCATACTCAAGATATCATCATTACAGATAATTTCTTACATTGTTACGCAGTTTCAAAATATAGACCGGAAAAAACGTTAATTTTGCCATGTAATTATGATTTGGAGAAATATATAGAGTGTTTTAATGATTTAACAAACCAAGATTATCTTCACAGTGCGCTTTATTTTAAAAAACTATCATCGAAAGAGACCCTGCTATTAACTTTATTTTCGGAGGGAGCAACAGATGACAAAATTGCTATTATGCTTAATATAACAAAAAAGACAATCAGCTCTCATAGGCGTAATATTTTGCAAAAATTAAACTTGAAAAATAGGCATGAATTGTATATGTATGCTTTGGCAACAAAAGAAGGGTTGTATGAACACGTATAATATAATATCTATTTTATCGATAATGGTATTGATTCCATTTTCAATTTATTGTTTTTATGCTAATTATCGCATCAATGAAAACAAAAGAATTGCATCAGAAACAACACCATTATGGCGAAAGATATTTCTGCCTCCTAAATGATTAGTATTTTAATGGTAGGTTTTTGATATTTAGTAACTTTCCTCTGTGAATATTAATATATCCACCATCATTCAAATCTTTTAAGACTTTATTTAATGAACTACGAGAAATTGAGCTTCTGGATAAAATGAACTTGAAAACTGAAATTTGAGATCTTTCATTCTCTGGTAATTCCCATATGGCTTCTAAATTGTTTTTTATAATATCGTAGGCATTTTTTGATGAAAATCTTTGGTCTCTTTTGAAAAAGTTTAAAGTGATTTCACAAGTCATTAAGAAAAAATGTTTCCACAGGTTATTACTATCAGCCAAATAATCCAATTCCACAGTTGAAATTGCTGTGAAAGTTGCATCCGTTGAAGCTCGAAAGTAATGGTAATCATCCTTTTCGAACATAAAGATTATCCCTAAAATATAGGGCGCATATACAGTGAAAATTAAAATATCGTCTGCTTTCCTATAAATGTCTACTCTTCCTTCTGTGAGAAAGTATACATGTGGTTTATTATTAAGCGTGAAGTTTATTCGTTGTCCATTTGATGCATAAATGCGCATAAACTTGTTAGATCCTTCAACAATCTCTAAGATATGGTTAAACATGGTGTGAAGCCTCTGCTACTATTTTCATTCTTAAAGTTTGATGTTAGGTAATCATATAACCTTTTTAGAAGATGGCAAGTTTAAATTTAAATATGTGTTTGTGTAATTATACATAATTTAATTTTTATAGACCAGATCATCAAAAATAAGTAAGTGCTGAGCTCGTAAAATTTTATCAACCTATCATTATTAATAGTCGATTCGAAGATGGCTTTATGTTATTTGAGCGTGATTTTTTGAGTTAATGATTTACGTGGGAATTAATTTTTATATAGGAATGATATACGACTGTTTACTATTTATTGGTATTGCTCAAAACAACTCTTTAATTCTATATAAATTGATGCTTAACACTTAAAGAATCATCTCATTTTTAAGTTGGGTTGAGTATCAAAACGGGGACTCGATATGTTGTTTCTATTGTTATGCATAGCCTTATTGATACTAATAGCAGTTGTTTTTTATTTTATTCGATCGAATAAAAACAGTATGGATGTAACTCAATTCATAGATTTACTTTATAGAGACGATGAAGAGAAATAAATATTTATATGAGGTTGAGTAAGTGTTAAGCAAAACTCAAAAGAATTTCTTGTGGATGATTGCAGAAAAAACAATCGGCGTAGTGGGTCTTTTCTTTATAAATGCTTTGGTGGCTAAATACCTGGGGCCTGTGGTAATTGGTCAAATAGCAATTGCAACTGCTATTTTTCAAATTGTTCAGGTTATTGGGGGGTTTGGCAGCGATAGTATTTTCTATAAAAGAATAAGCATAAATTTGATTAGCGGCATACAATTAATGATGCCTATATTTATGTTGAGAAGTATAATATTTATCTTTTTTGCAAGCGTTTGCATACTGTTTTTAAATGTGAGAATGGATTTAACAGGTATGACATTAGTGCTGTCAATCTGTACGGCGTATTATTTTTACACTATTGATACTTATACAAGCTTTAATGAGTCACTGCTGAACTCTAGAGTTAATGCTATTGCAAACGTAGTTGGACTTATTTTCGGCTTAGTAGCCAGAGCATTAATGGTTAGATATAAAGTGCCGATTATCTATTTTGGATTACCTCTTATAATGATAAGTGCTATTCCTTATTTTCTAAAATTATATGTATTTAGAAAACAATATAAAGGGATGGTAACAGTTAAGTATAACGTGCTAAAAAAAAGATTATTCCATCTGAGTTATGCTGGTAGCATTCTTGTTATCCCTTCAATCATTTCATCAATCTATCCAAGGTTGAATGTGCTTATAATCTCTTTTTTATATGGTAATCATGATGTAGGTATTTATTCAGTTTCTCAAAGCATTGCAACGAGTTGGAGTTTCATCTTATTATCGTTGTTGACTTCTTGTCTTCCGTCTGTTTTTCGAGAGAAAAATAATCAAAAAATAATTAGAGCAGGGGCTAAATTACATTTATATATTATTTTATTATCGATTCCAGTAATGTTGGTGATTACATTTTTAGTAAACTTCGCAATTCTCTATCTATACGGGGAATCTTATAAGGAGTCAATAGCACCCTGCATTTTGTTATGTTTCTCAACATTATTATCTACACTTGGCATGGCTTCATCAAAAATAATAATTAAGTTTTCTGGGTATAGGTTTTTATTATGGAAGACTATATTTATATTGGTTTTAAGTCTGGTCCTTTCTTATTTCTTGTCTATCAGGTTCGGATTGATGGGGGCTGCATCAGCGGTTATCATTACTGAATTTTTTTCTCTGACAGTTATCAACTATTTGTTTATGCAGAGATTTATATTACTGGTCCATATCGAGATGTTTAAAATTATTTATGTATGTTTCCGGAGGGTGTTTGGAATGAAAAAATTAGATGGAAGCTAATTAAGTGCAGCCTCAAAACTGAGTCAAATTAAAAAAGCCTTCTATGATTTATCTTTAATGGTGCGCTGTTCAATGACAAATAAAAGCGTCCTCGAAAACCATGAAACAGACTCATTTCATAGGTTTCAGGACGCTTTAGAGTGAGTAATGGTCAGATGAAACGAGCTTTCTCTGCCCATTTTTTTGGGAATCCCGGCGCGCATAACGCCGGCTCGATACTCATTACTTCTGCATCTGCAATGTTATGAATTATAAAGGGGTCATCCTGAAGAAAGTTATGAATATCGCTGATGTTATCCCCCTGAAAAAGAATGAAGCCGCCAGTACCATTGCTGAGCGGGCCGGCAAAAAGAATTGCTCCTTCATCAAACCCCCTCAGCAGCCATTGTTTATGTGCTTCAAGATGATCAGAAATCGCATCAGGTTGTGTCAGGTAACTCAGCGTGACGGCGTGCAACATGGTTTATTCCTTAGCGGCAGAAACGTTATTAATGGCTTGTGGTATTAAAGAGAAAGCACGGGATAGTTCTCTGAGCTTTACATCCTCCTCTTTAGATGCGCCTTCAGCCCGGACAAACACAACATTTGAGATGCCCAGGAAGCCCAGAAACTTACGCAGAAATTGCTCCTGAAAGTCCATTTCTTCAAATGCCGTACCGGCATAAAAACCACCCCGGGCTGAGGCTATGATGACTCTTTTTTCCCCTGCAAGACCAACAGGGCCTGTTGGGGTGTAGTTGAAGGTTTTCCCTGGCTGCGCGATTCTGTCCATCCAGGCTTTTAATTGGCTGGGAACGGAAAAGTTGTACATTGGCGCTCCGATAACAATCACCTCGCTTTCAAGAAACTCAGAGACCAGAGCATTTGATAATTCTCGCTCAGAGTCCAGGCGAGTTGTAGTTGCAGGTCGTCCGGTAACAGGTCTGAATTCTGCAGCGATTTCCCCGGTGAGATGGCTGATTTCGTCTTTTACAAGATCCCGGTAAGTCAGTTGATTCCCCTGACTGGTTGCCATCAGTTGTTTCACTGTTTCAGCAGACAACTGTCGGGTTACTGAAAATTCATAATTGATACTTGAATCAAGATGGAGAATTTTCATTGCATATCGTCCTGTTGTGTAAGGGTCAGTGGATACTCTGCGCAGCATTTTCAATCAGTGCTGCAACCTCTTTGGGATGAGAAATCATGGATAGATGATCTGAGTGAATTCGTGTGATATGTGCGCCTGCTTCATGGGCAAAACTTGCCTGTACTAACGGGTTCAGTGCGTTGTCGTTTTCTGTGATGAGATACCAGGAGGGTTTCTCTCTCCAGGCTGCCGCATTCACTTTTTCGTTAAAAGCGGCAGCGGCGATAGGCTGTTGCACCGCAGAAATCAGAAGGCTCTGTTTCATGCTTAGCTCATTAGCCATAACCTGATGAAACAACTCTGGCTTATCAAGCCAGATGAGGCCGTTTTTATCGGCTTCCATACCTTTCATGGGGGCATTGAAGTGCGCAAGTGCGTCAGAAACAGACTGATTGCTGTCCGGAACAAGGGCGGACAAATAGACGAGCCCCTTTACGTTATTCGCATTACCAGCCTGGGTGATCACCGCCCCTGCCCATGAATGGCCAACGAGCAGTACGTTACCATTTTGACGCTCAAGTACACGCTCTGTTGCAGCCACATCCTCTCGTAAGGATGTCAGGGGATTCTGAACAGCAGTGACGTGGTAGCCCCGGTCCTGCAGGAGAGCGATGACGGCTGACCAGTTCGATCCGTCACCAAAGGCACCGTGAACCAGCACGATATTTTTTACACCCGAATCCTGTGCCATAAGCGGCGGGTTGCTCATAAATAAAAGACACAAAGCAAATACTCCTTTTCGCAGCGCGACCGACATTAAATTTTGCTTACGCATAACTCTATTTCCCGTATTTCTCAGTTTCAGGCAGTGTAATCATGCTGACAGGGGGGTATGAAGTGTCATTAATGACAGGTAACATGCGAAATAAGACATTCTTTGACACTGGGGTTAAAATGCGAGTTGCGTTACTTGCGCTTCCGGGCAATATGCGTTCGGCGCTGGCAGGGCTGGCTGATATGTTTTGGCTGGCGAATCAGGTGATCAGGCTAAACCCTACAGTGAGTCCTGAAATATCCAGGGCTAATCCATTTTTTGACGTCAGGACGATTACCGCGGATGGGCAGCCCGTCAGGGACGTTCAGGGACGAATCATTGAAAGTGATGGCTCATTTAATGAACCTGACAACTTCGAGCTGATCATTGCCAGCGGTATGCAGTTGGATGAGCAAAGATTTCCGGCTGACAGAGCAGCTGTATCGAGTGCAGCCGAGTGGTTGAAAGTTAAGTATTCAGAGGGAAGCTGTATTGCCTCAGCATGTGCGGGCGGTTTTGTACTGGGAGAGGCGGGTTTACTCAACGGACGGATCTGCACCACTACGTGGTGGTTATATCCAACTTTCGCTGAACGCTATCCACTTGCAAAACCCATATGGGGAAAAACCCTGGCCGAACAGGACAATGTAATAACCGCGGGCGGCCCGCTTTCATGGGTCGATCTGGTTATATACCTCGTACGCAAACATGCTGGTAATGAGCTGGCAAAATTGACAGCTGACATGGCCGTTGCTGACAGCCAGCCTTTGTCACAGCAAATCTATGCGCCCGCAGGTTTTCTCAACTCAAGACATCCTCTACTGACTAAAGCAGAGAGTCTGCTTCGTTATCAGAACCCTGCAATGACGGTAAAGCAACTTGCTGCAGCTCTGAATATGACGACCCGCACGCTGAACCGTAAAATGAAAACGCTCATCCAGGAAAGTCCGAAAGACTTCATTACGCGGGTTCGTATTGAAACTGCATCTGTGCTTCTTGAAAGCCCGGGAAAAACTATTTCACAGATTGCAAATATTTGCGGATATAGCGATGAAACTGCTTTCCGGCGCGCTTTTAGCACCATGATGGGGATGTCCCCCGGAAGTTTCAGAAAGCGGCTTTTGACAACGACCCCTTCAAATTCTGGCTGCGAATGAGCGGCTATTGTTGGCTTATCAACGGCGTGATTGATCTGATGAATGGGCTGGCCATCCGTCAATATCATGTTGTCCTCTGAATATAAAAGTGTGGCGCTGACAGATTCCCACTCGAAAGCGAACGCTGTGAAAGTTCAGTTTTTTCGGATTGTCCTAATACTACTCGCGGTCAATAAGCCTGACGGTTGACGAATGGTTGGCGTGTTTGGTTTTACCTGCTGTCGATGTGGAAAAGATATCCGGCATGACGTTAGCAGTCATAAATACTTTGGGAATGGACGCAACTGTTCGTATTATGTCCCTGAAAGATTTAATCAGGAGAAAATGAAATGGAAGAGGTTATTTATGTTATCGATGATGATGATGCATACCGGTCGCTTGTTGTTCAGTTTTTAACCGTCGCGGGCTATCAGACGTTTGACTTCAGTAATGCCGAAGAATTTTTATCCTTTCCCATCGTTGATCACCCTTCATGCTTAATCCTTGAATTAAACCTTCCTCGTATGAATGGCTTTGGCGTGATGGATGCACTGAAAGCCCGTGGATGCGCTATACCGGTACTCATTCTGACGAAGAGCAGCGCAATCCCTTCCTGCGTTCGGGCAATGAAAGCAGGCGCCCGGGATTTTTTGACCAAACCGGTCGAACCTGAACAACTTTTGCGCGTGGTGAATGAGGTACTGATCGACGCGACAAACCATTTTCTGGAACAGCAACGGTTATTTGAACTGTGCAAAAATTACCAGGCGTTGACACGACGTGAGAAACAGATTTTTGAGATGGCAATTAATGGCTTGCAAAATAAACAAATCGCCTCAGAGCTGGGGATAACAGAAATTACGGTGAAGGTCCATCGACGCAGGGTGATGGATAAAATGCAGGTACGTACGTTAGCGGATCTGGTACATGCTGCCGGAACTTTGCAAATCGGTAAATCCCACTGCCCACCCCGCAAGCTTTATTGATTAAGCGGAGAACATCATAAGTCTAAACGACACTCATTCAGATTATTATCCCCAGGTTCTGTTGATTTTTGCTACCCTACGAGAGGTAACGCCTCTCATCTGAAGCGGTCTACGATAATGGAATAAATTAATTATGAGTGGAAATGATCCTATCCCAAAGAAGTCTACAAGCCAGATTAACAAAGCGGTATTCTTTACATCTGCTTTGTTAATTTTCCTTCTTGTCGCCTTTGCCGCAGTATTTCCGGAGATGGCCGACAAAAAATTCAAACTCCTGCAGCAACAGATCTTCACGAATGCCAGTTGGTTCTACATTCTTGCTGTCGCCCTGATTTTACTGAGTGTCACTTTCCTCGGTCTTTCTCGTTACGGTGATATCAAGCTGGGGCCGGACCATGCCCAGCCTGACTTCAGCTACCATTCCTGGTTTGCGATGCTTTTTTCAGCAGGGATGGGCATCGGCCTGATGTTCTTTGGCGTTGCCGAACCGGTGATGCATTACCTGTCGCCACCCGTCGGCACCCCTGAAACCGTTGCTGCAGCGAAAGAAGCCATGCGCCTGACGTTCTTTCACTGGGGACTGCATGCATGGGCCATCTATGCCATTGTGGCGCTGATTCTGGCATTCTTCAGCTACCGTCACGGTCTGCCTTTAACGCTTCGTTCCGCACTCTTTCCCATCATTGGCGATCGCATCTACGGTCCTGTCGGCCATGCAGTCGATATTTTTGCCGTGATAGGGACTGTCTTTGGTGTTGCGACATCGCTCGGTTACGGTGTTTTGCAGGTTAATGCCGGTTTGAACCATCTTTTCGGGGTGCCCATTAATGAAACGGTGCAGGTCATTCTGATTGTAGTGATCACCGGGTTAGCGACGATTTCAGTGGTATCCGGTCTGGACAAAGGAATACGTATCCTGTCTGAGCTTAACCTGGGCCTGGCGGTTTTGCTCCTGGCGCTCGTTTTATGTCTTGGACCAACAGTGCTTTTACTGAAATCATTCGTGGAAAATACTGGCGGTTATCTTTCGGAATTAGTGAGTAAAACGTTTAACCTTTACGCCTATGAACCGAAATCAAGCAACTGGCTTGGTGGATGGACGTTATTGTATTGGGGATGGTGGCTTTCCTGGTCGCCGTTTGTCGGTATGTTCATCGCACGCGTATCCCGTGGCAGGACAATTCGTGAGTTTGTCACAGGCGTGCTGTTTGTTCCCGCAGGTTTTACCCTCATGTGGATGACGGTGTTTGGTAACAGCGCCATTTATCTCATCATGAACCAGGGGGCAACAGACCTGGCAAATACCGTCCAGCAGGATGTCGCGCTCGCCCTGTTTAATTTCCTGGAGCATTTCCCGTTTTCTTCAGTGTTGTCATTTATTGCAATGGCGATGGTTATTGTCTTCTTTGTTACATCAGCTGACTCCGGGGCAATGGTTGTCGATACGCTGGCATCGGGTGGGGTCGCTCACACGCCTGTCTGGCAGCGAATTTTCTGGGCCTCGCTCATGGGGATTGTGGCTATCGCACTGCTGATTGCGGGTGGACTGAGTGCGCTGCAAACCGTGACAATTGCGAGTGCATTACCCTTTTCAGTGATCTTATTGATCTCAATATATGGACTGTTAAAAGCCCTGCGTCGGGATTTGACCAAACGGGAAAGCCTGAGTATGGCAACGATTGCGCCGACGGCAGCCCGTAACCCTATTCCGTGGCAGAGACGGTTGCGCAATATCGCCTATCTGCCGAAGCGTTCTCTGGTGAAACGCTTTATGGACGACGTTATTCACCCCGCCATGACGTTGGTTCAGGAAGAGCTGAACAAGCAGGGGACGCTGAGTCACATCAATAATGCGACTGACGATCGTCTTCGGCTTGAGGTTGATTTAGGCAATGAGCTGAACTTTATTTATGAAGTAAGGCTTCGCGGCTATAATTCGCCAACTTTTGCTCTTGCCGCAATGGATAATGATGAGCAACAGGCAGAGCAACACCGCTATTATCGTGCAGAAGTGTATCTGAAAGAGGGCGGTCAGAATTATGATGTGATGGGCTGGAATCAGGAACAGCTTATCAATGACATACTTGACCAGTACGAAAAACATCTCCACTTCCTGCACCTGGTTCGTTAATACAAAATGCCGTCTGCCGGGACGGCATTTATTTTGCCACTGACTGTGAGAGACTGCCCAATGTTAGCAACTACACTGATCGTTATTGTTGCGTTAATCCATCTCTATATTCTGGTGCTGGAGATGTTCCTGTGGAACACAAAAACAGGTCAAAAGGCCTTTAATCTAACCCCCGACTTTGCGCGTGAAACCCGCGTACTGGCCGCGAATCAGGGGCTGTATAACGGTTTTCTGGCGGCGGGGCTGCTCTGGGGACTCTGGCTCGGTGAACGCGGCGTCCATGTGACCGTCTTTTTCCTGAGCTGCGTGTTCATTGCCGGAATGTTTGGGGCAGCGACTGCCAGTCGAAAAATCCTGTATGTTCAGGCTATACCGGCGCTCGCTGCCTTACTTGCGCTGCTTCTCTGAGCCAACACTATGGTCAACGTGACGCGTCCGATATACTCGGTGCATCACCCGCTAAATGGCAGACAAGAGACTGTTTATGAACAACGATATCCCGCTTAAATATTATGACATCGTCGATGAGTATTCGACGGAAACCGCGGAGCCGGTCAGTGAGTCAGAGCATGACGCGCTGGCGCACTATTTCCAGCTGCTCCTCACTCGTTTAAGCAACAACGAGGAGATCAGCGAGGAAGCCCAGCAGGAGATGGCCAGTGAAGCCGGGATCCGCGCGGCACGCATCGATGATATTGCGAACTTTCTCAATCAATGGGGCAACGAGTAGCCCGCTTCAGGCTCCGGTATGCTGATGCTTTGCCAGACAGCTCAGCATCACGCTATCGGACCACATGCATTTTTTTCGCAACCCAGGTGAAGAGGGTTTACCGATAAACAGGGCAAAAATAAACACCAGGCAAAAGAGTACCAGGGGAAACAAAAAGGGCATTTTCACAGTGTTGACCCAATAAAAGTGTATTTCACGGTAATCTACCGTCTGATTGTGACGAATATGTTTTGGGTGATAAATGGAAAACCCCGATCTGGAAAGACTTTACCCTGAAACCAACGCCAAAACGCTGGCGATGTGGAAAACGCAGGACGGTATCGGTTCGCGAAGGGCTCCCTGTTACGCGTCGGGCAGTTTCGCACTGGCGACGGGGTTCCAGCCGGAAATCGCAGAGTCTGTTGATGTTTTATTCCGGGAACTGCAGTCGCTTACCTGTCAGGATCCGCTGGCCGATCTCCAGCCGCGCCCGGGTTTCCATTTTACCTTTGTTCCGTTGACGTTGCCTCTTTATGAGAAGAACGCACGTTTGCCGGTGAAAACGCATCAGCTCCTCGACGCGTGGTCACCGTTTGCGGGGCAGGTCATCACCATCAGAGCGCTCCGGCTGGTGGCGTTGCCGGGCCAGCTTCTTCTTGCCGGACTACCCGATTCTCCCGCCCCGGCACAACGAAAGGCATTTTGCGAAACGCTGTTAACAACGTCCTGGCAAGATGAACTGCGGTTACGTCATGATAAGACACCGCTACCCGCGCCTTTCTGGCATACCACACTGCTACGCTATCAGGCTGATTATATGCCAGAGCCCCTGAGGGCATTTTTCCGGGCACGGCAATCGCTGCGCTTTGGCGACGTCTGCGGCTCTCTTGATCTCCGGCTGGTCAATTATAACTGGACGTACTCCACACCGGTCACGCCGGGTATGATTGCATCCTAAGGCTCAGGTTGCCGTACGGTACACGTCAGTTTTTTGGCCAGCTCACTCCGGGCGAGTGATTTTGAGAAATACCACCCCTGAATCAGGGCGTCCGGATACCTGTCCGCAATAAAGCGATATTGTGTTTCGCTCTCCACCCCTTCAAAAACAAGCGTTTTATTCAGTCGGGCGAGGGCATCGCAAAAAATCGCAAAAATATTCTGCTTATAATGTTCAGTGATACCGTCAACCAGTGACTTGTCGATTTTAATCTCGTCATATTCCAGCAGGGAGAGCCTGTCCAGATTTGAGTTTTGTACCCCAAAATCGTCTATCGAGATCCTCACGCCCAGGGACTTAAGCTCAAGGCAAAATCCTTCCAGAATATCCGCACTGGACACTGCTTTTTCTGAAAGCTCAACTTTTATTAAAGACAGCGGGATATTATTCCGTGAGCATTCACGACGCAACACCTGAATAAACAGGCCATCTTCAATCTCTGTTCGCCCCACGTTAAGGGAGATCATTAGCTGATGTTTAATGGCAAGCGGCGCGATTTCAGACAGTGATTTTGCAATGATATTAATATAATACTGCCGGTACAGACCTATTTTCTTAATTAAAGGGATAAACAATTCCGGGGAGACATCTGCCTGATTGTAATCACGCCATCTCGACAGCACTTCAACACCAACAATTTTGTGATCCTCAATACGTATAATCGGCTGGTAATTGACGCTGATGGTATTGGTTTTTACCGCTTTAACCAGCGTTCGCTCCAGAGAAAAGCGATCTTCGTAAATACGCATGAAAAACAGCGTTATCGCCGTCCAGATAAACGACAAAATGGCCGTCAGAAGAATAAACACCACGATGGGTAACGAGGCCAGGCCCGCATCGTGATGCTTCACAATGACACATAAATCCCAACGGGCACTGCACTGTGTGAGGGTTAAGGTAAAGAGTGTTGAATGCAACCAGTTCTGTTTTACGGATTCAGGTGTGACCAGGAAAAATGTTCGCCCGAAATCTTTGGTCGTCGCACTCAGGGAGTAGTTTGCCGTAACCGGTGTAAATTTGTCGTAGGCATAACGGGAGGTGAAAATAATAACATTATTATAAATGGCTGCGTTGCCGGTGAAAAAATCTTTTTTCGAAAACTGCGCCAGCAGGAACCCTCGTGGCGTTTTATGAAGTTCTGCCGGAACGGGGACGGGAGTGGCAAGTTTTCCCCAAAAGGCAGTACAGGCAACTTTGCCGTTTTCAACAAAACCGATATCGGCAAAATAGGGGCTATCGAGTTTAATCTTTCGATAGCCATCAAGGCTGGTTTCATCACAGCCTTGCGCCGTAACATTTTTAAGCGCAAGGGCGACGCTTTCGGACAATCCTTCGGAATAGTGCAAAAGCGTATGGGCGACTTCACGCTGTTTATCCCGCTGCTGGCTGACGATAACCGCATTCACTGCATAAAGAGACAGAATGACCAGAATCGTTGATATGATAGCAACGGCAATGATCTTTTTCATTTTCCGGTTATCCTGTCAGCTCCCTGATGGGGTGAATCTTAACACAGGCAGGGCAGCGTACAAGCCCGCGTGTGATGGCAGCCTTCAGTAGATCGCTGTAATAGTACCTGACGCAAATTTTAGATAAATAAAATAATAACCGTTCCCTGTCGCACGCTTAAGTGCAATTTATTTTCCTCTTAACCTGACCTTTGTTAGAGTGGCAAGAGTTGTCAGCCAGGGACGTCAGGCGTGATAAGGTGGAAAAGCTCGTGCATGTGAAAAATACTTTTTACACAACAACCATTACCGTCATCATTGTCTCATTGATCATCTCGCTGTCGCTTGCCGTCCAAATTACCACGTCCAGACAGCAGTCAATTCAGCAAATTAATACCGGCGTTGCTAACCTGAGTCATACCTTAGATGTCTACACTGAGGGGATCATGCGTCAAAGCGAAATGCTTATCACCACCATTTCAGACGTGATCGACATATATGGTATGACCCCGCAGCAGGCGACCCATATTCAGCGGATAATAGAAAACCAGGATAATCTGCTTACCCAGATTAATAATGTGGTTATCTACAATGTCCATGGAGATATCTTTACGGCATTGTATGGAAATTTTTCCGGGCCACGAAAAGGGGCTGACAGATCTTTTTTTATCTATCACAAGGAAAATAAAAATCAGCAGATCTTTATCGGCCAGCCAGTAGTGAGCAGGACGAATGGTAAATGGGTGATTACGATCAGTCGACGGTTAGAAACGCATACCGGAGACTTTAACGGCGTTGTCGTCGTGACGCTGGGAATCGAAAATTTTCTGGCCCTCTACGGGCAGATTGATATTGGCCATTCCGGTGTGATTGGCCTGACAACACAATCTGGCGTATTGCTGGTTCGCTATCCTTTTAAAAATAACTACATTGGCGCGATCGTTTCTGATTCGCCACTTTTCAGAAAGTACCTCAAGGTACAAAATTCAGGGATCGCCAGTTCCGTTTCGCGGTTTGACAAAGTCGAACGTATTTTTGCTTTTGAAAAAAACAAACGATACGGGCTGGTCACCACGGTGGCAGTCAGTAAAGAAGAGGCTCTTTCCCCCTGGCGTAAACAGGCCGTGCAGTTGGCCGTCCTCATTCTTATTTTTACCGTGGCGCTTATCGTGGCCTCTTATTTCCTCTATTCAGATCTGTCCAGAAAAACCCGGGATAACAAAGAGCTTAAGATCATTGCGTCAGAAGATGCGCTGACCGGGCTTTACAACCGCCGCACGTTTGATGAAAAAATTCTCTCAGAAATCGCCGCGTGTGCGGCTAACGACACGCCGATTTCCGTCCTCATTGTGGATGTCGATTATTTCAAAAAATACAATGATAACTACGGCCATCCGGAAGGGGACCGCTGTCTGACCCTGCTGGGGAATAGTCTGCGTGAGAGCCTCACCCGGGACAACCAGTTGGTGGCGCGCTATGGCGGAGAAGAGTTTGCGCTGATATTGCCTGACACCGATATTCAGGAAGCGATCCGCCTGGCTCAGACGATGATCGGCAACGTTTTCTCACTGGACATTGAGCATGCTTTTAGTCCCTTTGGACGGGTGACCGTCAGTGTTGGGGTGTCAACCGCACGTGCCGTGGACATTGCTGGCAGCCAGCAAAACATCATTATTGCGGCGGACCAGGCGCTCTATCAGGCAAAACGTGCAGGGCGAAACCGGCACGCTTTTGTTTCCGTCTAAGCGGGAAAAAAAAAGCCCACTCAAAAGTGGGCAAAAAATACTGGAAGCAATGTGAGCAATGTCGTACTGAATACCTGAGTGTTTAACTCAACTATTCAGTGTTGAGAAAGATAATCTTTCTCAACTTAAGATGCAACCCCACATTTCATGTGGCGCGCTTCTGGAGAATAAATGCGCACTCTCTCGCTGTGATACTAATCACAAATTTCCTTTCCCGGATCCTGTGCTATCCTTTTTGTGTCGTTGATTTAATGACAAAAACCATACAGAGAGGAAAGTTATGGGAATTTTATCCTGGATTATCTTTGGGCTTATTGCGGGTATTCTGGCGAAGTGGATCATGCCGGGCAAAGATGGCGGTGGTTTTATCGTCACCGTGATACTGGGTATTGTCGGCGCGGTAGTCGGCGGCTGGATCAGTACGTTGTTCGGGTTCGGCAAGGTCGATGGCTTCAACTTCGGCAGTTTTGCTGTCGCGGTGATCGGTGCGCTGGTTGTTCTGTTTATCTACAGAAAAATCAAAAGCTAAATCTGATAAGCGTTAAAAAAGGCTGCCAGATGGCGGCCTTTTTACGTTGCGGTGTTACCACCAGCCAAATTGCGTTCCAGCGACAGCAACGATGGCGACAATCAGCATAATGAGTGTTGTTTTTCTCATTTATGCCCCTGGCGCCGCGTAACCACCGACAAAAAACCATGCTAAAAAAACCACCGCCGTTATAAAAATAACGACCGGGAAGAGGATCCCTATTCTCATGCCATCACCTGTTTTGGTTTTCAGAATGCCGTAGAGTGTACGGGGTTAATCCAGATCGAGAAAGCGGGTTTTGCTTTTTCCCTTTTTATCCTGATACATCGCGACATCCGCGGCGCGTAACGCGCTGTCCTCATCCGTCCCGGCAGGATCGACGTCGATAATTCCCAGACTTGCACCGGGGTAAACAATGTTCACACTGTCCAGCCCGTAGTAGCCGGCGATGCGGGCCCGAAGGCGCGTTTTAAGCTGGTTAATTTGGGTATGATCAGCCTGATTTTCTGTCTGACTCAGGCAGGCTACCAAAAACTCATCGCCGCCCAGCCGGCCGATAATTTCGTCATCGGTTTTTTCTTCTGACAGGCGCTTGCCCACTTCAATCAGGAATTGATCGCCTGTTTCATGCCCGTACCGGTCGTTAATCAGTTTAAAATCATCCAGATCGATAAAGGCGATAATCACGTTGCGCTTAAGGTGGCGGCCCAGGGAGAACAGGGTGTTGAGATCTTTAAAGATGGCGCGGCGGTTGGGTAAACCGGTGAGGGCATCGGTGTAGGAATAGGCGATGAGTGCCGCATTCGCTTCACGAAGCTGGGAAACCAGCGACTCTTTCTGAATGGACTGGGCAATCAATCCGGCAAACAGTTTCAGAACCTGTTCACCGCGTTCGCTAAGCTGCTTCTTTTGCGTGCTGGTTGCGCAGAGCGTACCGTAAAGGGAATCATCAGCAAGCTGCACTGGTACGCTCACGTAAGTGGTAATGCCGAGTGCTTTCGCGGCGTCGCAATCTGCCCAGCGATCGGGCACCGCGTTACTGAAAAGCGTGTCACTGTCCAGCGCACGTTTGCACAGCGTGTCGCCCCAGGGAACGCTCAGTCCCTCCGGGATCTGCATCTGCTTACTGTTCCGGGCATATAAAATATGCTGCAGGCGCGCATTGAGATCGACCTTCGTCAGGTAAGTCGACTCCATTTCGGTCACCAGTTCCAGCATCTCCAGCAGCTGTCGAACGAGACTTTCAAGGGTTTGCTCAGTGGAGAGAGTTTCTGAAACTCGGGCAAGGATAATATCCGACATGACGTAGGTAGACTCCCATACAGAAGACGTCTGCATCTGCATGTTATGCTGAAAATTTCGGCTTCAGCCATAGTAAAACATGAATGGTAAAAATTTTACATATTCAGCGGGGACAGGCAGCGGGAAAAAAAAGCCCCGTTGTTGAGAACGGGGCAAAGACATCTTGATTACGGAATGATGTTCTCTGGTCATATCGAGAACACGCCTCACTATAGTGTTGAAAAGTGCAGTTAAAATGGAGAAATCATGGAGAAAGCGGCGGCGACCCGTTACCCTTAAGATCTGATGATGTGAAAAGGATCAACACGATGAGATTTCTGCTTTTGGCCCTGGCGTTACCACTGGCCGCCTGCACCACACAAACGCCTCCACCGGATGCCCCGCAACCGCCGCACATTGCTGGAATGGCTAACCCTGCCTCGGTCTATTGTCTGGAGAAAGGCGGAGAGCAGATCCCAATCCAGAGCCCGCAGGGCGTGCGCACCGAGTGCAAATTACCCGGTGGCGAAGTGATTGACGAATGGGAGCTCTATCGTCGCGATCACCCGCAACCCGCCAGGTGACAGCGGCGCAGTTATTGCGATACACTTCTCTTTAGGATTATTCTTAGCCAGTTTCTGGCCATTTTTATCGTGAGAGAAGTATGTTCCAGCTTAAACCGGGCAGCATGGCGTTGATCATTGGTGCCCGCACGGCCTCTGGCCGTCGCAATGTGGGTAAATCAGTCGAGTTGTTTGGCCTTTGTCAGCCCGGCCAGCGTTTTGTTAACCCGGTCAATGGCGTAATGACGCAACTGCCTGCGACAGCGGATCGCGCGCTCTGGCTGGTGACGGGCGATGTCTACGCCTTCGATAATCAGCACGGTTTTGCATTTGTGCGCGCTGAACATTTACTGCCGCTCACCCCGGATGAGGCGCCTCACATTGTTGATGAGTTAACCATCGACTAATTACAGATGGCGCAGCCAGTCTGCCAGGACCTTCGCGTGATTCTGTTCGGTATTTTTTGCGCCGTAGAGAAGGGTTAAGGTCTGCTGTTTTGCCAGCGTCGCCAGACGCAATCCCTCGTCTTTATGCTGTGCCAGCTCTTCCCGATACGCCTGGCTGAAGGTGGTGAAATCAATGATTTCGCTATGGAAAGCCTTGCGCAATCCGTCTGAAGGCGTAAGCGCTTTGCACCATTCATTGTGCACAAGGTCTGCTTTTTTCACCCCCCGCGGCCACAGCCTGTCCACCAGCACCCGATAACCATCCTCGGGGGCAGCCTGTTCATAGACGCGCTTGCATTGAATCATCATTTCACCCTCCCAATTTAAGGTATTGTGATTATTGCAGAAGATCGGTAGTCTGAGGTTCCTTATGTTATCTGATAATACTCTGGCATAAGGAACCTTTCATGGAACACCTCCCCGTTAAAACGACGCTGCGCATTGCGCTGGTTGGCGATTACAATCCCGATGTGATTGCGCACCAGGCGATCCCGCTGGCCATTGATGATGCTGCTGCAGTGCTGGATCTCACCGCTGATTATGACTGGCTTGCGACGACGGAGCTGACCAGTCCTGAAGATCTGGTGGGTTACGATGCCATCTGGCTGGTTCCTGCAAGCCCCTACAAAAATACCGAAGCCGCTTTTATCGCCGCACGCTATGCGCGTGAAAACAGCATTCCGTTCCTCGGCACCTGCGGTGGTTTCCAGCATGCGCTAATTGAGTACGCACGTAACGTGCTCGGCTGGAGCGATGCGGCGCACGCCGAAACGGACACCGAAGGCTCGATGGTGATTGCGCCGCTGACCTGCTCGCTGGTGGAAAAAACCGATGCGATTGAGCTGCGTAACAACACGCTGATTGCGAAAGCCTACGGCAAGCCGGAAATTGAAGAGGGATATCACTGCAACTACGGCGTATCGCCGGAATTTGCGCAGGAGCTGGAGAGCGGTGATATGCGCGTGACGGGCTGGGACGAGCAGGGGGAAATCCGTGCCGCAGAGCTGGTCACCCATCCGTTCTTCGTGATTACGTTATTCCAGCACGAGCGTGCTGCGCTGGCGGGGCGTCCGGTAGTGCTGGTACAGGCGATGCTTCGTGCGGCGCGTGGGTAAGAAAACGGCAGACCGTCAGGTCTGCCTCTGTTTTTAACGGGGCGTGATCTCCCGGTCACGCCCGGCAAGCATGCCGCAGATGGCCATTACCACCGAGGCCAGCGCGCAGGCCAGAAGCGGGATCTGCCAGTCACCGGCGGTATCGTGAACTTTCCCCATCAGCGGGGGCCCGCAGGCTGCCAGCAGATAACCAATTGACTGCGCCATACCGGACAGCGCCGCCGCCTGATGGGCAGAGCTGGCGCGCAGGCCGATGAACGTCAGACCGAGGATCATCGTTGCTCCGGTGCCAAAGCCAAACACCAGCGTCCACACGACCGCCCAATCCGGCGCAAACCAGAAACCTGCCGCACTGACTGCACACATCAGCGCTACGGCGCCGGCAATCCCGCGCTGATCGTTCAGACGATGCAGGATCAGCGGCACGGCAAGGCCCGGAATGGCAGTCGCCAGCTGTAACAGCCCGTGCATGGAGCCTGCCTGCGCTTCGCTGTAGCCGTGGCTGAGTAATATCGCGGGCAACCAGCCGATGATGACGTAGTAAATCAGCGAGTTGATGCCGAGAAAGAGCGTCACCTGCCAGGCGAGGGCAGAGCGCCAGATGGCGCGGTTGTGTAGCGCCCCGGCGCCGGTCACCGTGGCGACCTGTTTCTGCCGCCACTGCGGTAGCCAGAGCAGCAGCGCCAGCAGGGGAAAGATCATCAGCATCAGCAGTGCGCCCTGCCAGCCTGCCGCGCCCTGGGCAAGCGGTACAATCAGCGCCGAACCGCACGCCGCCGAAACCCCCATCGTCAGGGAATAGGCTCCGGTAAGTCGGGCAACCTGGCCGGGGAAATCACGTTTGATTAATCCAGGTAACAGCACATTCCCGAGCGCGATACCACAGCCGATCACCGCCGTGCCGGTAAACAGCAGGGCTGCGGAGGGCAGGGAGCGCACGACAATGCCGACGCATATCAGCAGCAGGGCAATAAACAGGCTGCGCTCCATGCCGATACGCCGCGCTACGCCCGCGGCGAGCGGCGAGATAAGGGCAAACGCTAACAGCGGCAGGGTGGTTAATAGACCGGTCTGCGCGGTGGTTAATCCATATTCAAGGCGAATAGTGTCGAGCAGCGGCGCTGCTCCGGTAAAGGTGACGCGAAGCGTCGTGGCAATCATCAGGATGCCTGCGATCAGCAGCGCGCCGTTGCGAGTAGCAGTAGTCATTGTGTTCTCATACGTTCAGGCGAGCGCACACAATACCGATTTTCGTCGCGGTTGAAATCAGGCTAAAATGACAGTTTATCGCTAATATCGGACAACCTGATGATCGGTCTGGGACTGGACGGCTACGATCCCGATAGCCAATTCGATGCGGCGCTCGCCTTTCGCATCCGCGTGGTGGCGCAGGAACAACATATTCCGCGGCACCAGCACCGCAAAGGGCAGCTGATTCTGGCGCTGGGTGGCGCAATCACCTGTGAGGTAGAAAATGCCATGCTGATGGTACCGCCCCAGTATGCCGTGTGGATCCCTGGGCAGATGCCCCACAGCAACAAAGCGACGCCAGGTGCCCAGCTCTGTTTTTTGTTTATTGAACCTGGTGCCGTCAGTCTGCCAGACCGGTGCTGTACCCTGAAAATATCGCCGCTGGTGCGGGAGCTGATTCTGTCGCTGGCGGGGAAAACACGTGAGCAACTGCCGCTTGCCACTACCTCGCGTCTGGTTGATGTGCTGTTTGATGAACTGCCGCTCCAGCGTCAGGAGCATTTACAGCTGCCCGTTTCCCCTCATCCAAAAATTCGGTTGATGAGCGAAAAGATGGCGGAAGAGCCCGCCGCGTGGCAGACGCTGGCGCAATGGGCGCGCCACTTTGCCATGAGCGAGCGCAACCTGGCACGGCTGGTGGTCAAAGAGACGGGCTTAAGCTTTCGCCGCTGGCGTCATCAGCTGCAGTTGATTGTGGCGTTGCAGCTGCTGATTGGCGGGAAGTCAGTTCAGCAGGTGGCGCAGTCACTCGGTTATGACTCCACCACTGCCTTTATTACGATGTTTAAAAAGGGGCTGGGGCAAACGCCCGCACGCTATATTGCCAGTCTGACTACGACTTCCCAATAAACAGCGAAACCAGCCCGGCGGCAATCAACGGGCCCACCGGAACGCCGCGAAAGAGCGCCACGCCAAGCACCGTTCCCACCAGCAGACCAGCCACCAGCGAGGGCTGGCTGCTCATCAACGTGACGCCACGACCACCCAGCCATGACACGAAAATCCCCACCGCGATAGCCACCAGCGATTTCCAGTTCACAAACGAGTGCAGCAGCGTTGAGGCCGGAAGCGTGCCGCTGGCAATAGGGGCCATTACCCCAATGGTAAGAATGATTATCCCGATCGTGAGGCCTTGTTTTTCTATCCACGGGAAAAAAGTGTTTAACGGCGTTACGCGCACAATGATTAACACCAGAATCGAGATGGCGACGGTGGTGTTGTGGCTGATAAAGCCGAGTGCAGCGAGTGCCAGAAGAATGAGCAGAGTAGGATCAAACATGAGGAGTCCTTGCCAGAATAGTAAGCCTGCTTACTTTACGCGGAAAAACGGCTGACGACAGTGTTTTAAAAAAAATACGTGTCACTGTCATATCCGTGTCATTTGCAGGGGATAAAACGGCATCAGGCATCGCAAAGGGTTGCTAAGATGAACGATCACATGTTTGTTGAAACGCTGATTATCTCCTCATCGTTTTTCGCTATTGCCGTTATTCTGATCGCGTCGATTCTGTTTCTGGAAAAGAGAGGCTGACAGAGGCGTCAGCCATCACGCTCATGCCTTACGGAACGCCACCAGTTCAGGACGGGCAATGCGCAGGTAATCCTGGGTATCCATAATCACGGATTTTTCCAGCAGACCGGCGTTGAAGGCGATTTCGTCAAAACGCTCGAAGAGGAGCGGGTCGGCGACCAGGGTCAGATCGGGATGGAAGCTGAACGGCGGGATAGCGCCAAACACGCAGGCCGTCAGGTTATCGACTTCGGCCGGGCTGGCGAGAGAGGCTTTTAACCCGCCGAAATGGCTGGCAAGCTGGCTCAGGTCGGCCTGCTGGTCAGCGGCCAGGATCGCCAGAACGTGTTTTTTTACACCGTTTCCCTTCACTTTGCAGACCAGCGCTTTTGCGCCTTGCCCGAGATCGGTTCCACGGATTTCGCTCACCGCTTCACATTTCCCCACGGCCTCGTGCTCCATCACACGAAACCGCGCACCTTGCTGGGTTAACAGCGTAATGAGTTGCTGGTGGGTAGCCGTACCCTTAACATCATCAGACATAGTGAGTGTACCTGTTATCTGCCAATACGCAGTGTCCAACAGTAGCACAGATCCTTTCGCGAAGGGGATGAACGAAGGGGGAAGAAAACAGCCAGCGTGTCGCTGGCTGTGGGGTCAGGCGTTGCTGGTGGCCGATTGCTTGTGGAAAAGTTCCCGGAACACCGGATAGATATCATCCTGGTCACGGATGTGCTGCATGGCGAAGTTATCGAACATCGATTGCAGATGTTCATATTCACGCCACAGCGTCTGGTGGGCACGACGCGTGATTTCGATATAGCTGTAGTAGCGCACCACCGGCAGAATTTTTTTCGCCAGAATGTCGTGACACAACGGCGAGTCATCCGCCCAGTTATCACCATCGGACGCCTGCGCAGCATAGATGTTCCACTGCGCCGGATCGTAACGCTCTTTCACTACCTCATCCATGAGCTTCAGGGCGCTAGACACGATGGTGCCACCGGTCTCCTGCGAGTAGAAGAACTCATGTTCATCCACCTCTTTCGCCTGGGTGTGGTGGCGAATGTAGACCACTTCCACGTTTTTGTATGTTCTGCTCAGGAACAGATAGAGCAGAATGTAAAAACGCTTCGCCATATCCTTAGTGGCCTGGTCCATTGAACCGGAGACGTCCATCAGACAGAACATGACAGCCTGGCTCGAAGGCTCCGGCCGTTTTTCGTAGTTTTTATAGCGCAGGTCGAAGGTATCGATAAACGGTACCCGCTCGATCTTCGCCCTCAGCTCAGCAATCTCTTTACGCAGGCGCTCCTCTTCCAGCAGTTGCGCCGGTTCGGTATTTTCCACGACCTTCAGGCTGCTCTCCAGCTCGCGCAGTTCACGCCGTTTACCTGCCGTCATGGCCGTGCGCCGCGCCAGCGAGTTTTGCAGCGAACGTACGACGCTGATATTGGCCGGTACGCCGTTCGCGGTATAGCCGGCGCGATGGGTTTTGTATTCGTTAAGCTGACGGTGCTGATTCTTTTTCAGATTAGGCAGCGCCAAATCTTCAAAGAGCAGGTCGAGATACTCATCTTTCGAGATCTGGAAGACGAACTCATCCTGACCTTCACCGTCCTGACTGGCCTGTCCCTGACCGCTTCCTGAACCGCCGCCACCCCCTTGTGGACGCTCGATTCTGTCGTTCTGAACGAAGTGGTCATTACCTGGGTGGACGCGATGGCGCAGCCCGCCACGCCCCTGATGAAACATCGGTTCGCTGATGTCATCGGTGGGGATGGAGACAGACTCGCCGCTGTCGACGTCGGTCACCGAGCGTTTGTTGATGGCCTCGGAGATCGACTGTTTAATTTGCGCTTTATAACGGCGCAAGAAGCGCTGGCGGTTCACCGTGCTCTTGTTTTTGCCGTTCAGACGCCGGTCAATAAACCAGGTCATATGCCCCCCGTACTGCATTTGCCAACTTGCATTTTGTTGGCCCGGTGAACGTTAAGCGACACCGGGCACTTGTTTTAAGACGATTTCCGTACGCGCAGATACCATTCGCACAGCAAACGAACCTGTTTGCGGGTATAGCCTTTTTCCATCATACGGTCGACAAAATCGTCGTGTTTCTTCTGCTCGTCAGTTGAGGTTTTGGTGTTAAACGAAATCACCGGTAACAGCTCTTCGGTATTGGAGAACATTTTCTTCTCGATGACCGTGCGCAGTTTCTCGTAGCTGGTCCAGTTCGGATTACGACCGTTGTTATGCGCTCTCGCACGCAGTACAAAGTTCACAATCTCATTACGGAAGTCTTTCGGGTTGCTGATCCCGGCAGGCTTCTCAATTTTTTCCAGCTCCGCATTCAGGGATTCACGGTCAAACAGCTGCCCGGTATCCGGGTCGCGGTACTCCTGATCCTGGATCCAGAAGTCAGCGTAGGTGACGTAACGGTCAAAGATGTTCTGGCCGTATTCTGAATAGGATTCCAGGTAGGCCGTCTGGATCTCTTTGCCAATGAACTCGGCATATTTCGGGATCAGATAACCTTTCAGGAACTCAAGATAACGTTCAGCCTGCTCCTGCGGGAATTGCTCGCGTTCGATCTGCTGCTCCAGCACGTAGAACAGATGAACCGGGTTGGCTGCCACTTCCGCATGGTCGAAGTTAAACACGCGGGAGAGGATCTTAAATGCGAAACGCGTGGACAGACCGTTCATGCCCTCGTCGACACCCGCGTAGTCACGGTACTCCTGATACGACTTCGCTTTCGGGTCGGTATCTTTGAGGCTCTCACCGTCATACACTCGCATTTTCGAGTAGATGCTGGAGTTTTCCGGCTCTTTCAGACGTGACAGGATGGAGAAGCGCGACAGCGTTTCCAGAGTGCCCGGCGCGCATGGCGCATGCACCAGCTCACTGTGGTTAAGCAGTTTTTCGTAAATTTTGATCTCTTCGGAGATCCGCAGGCAATAAGGCACTTTGACGATATACACACGGTCAAGGAACGCCTCATTGTTTTTATTATTACGGAAGGAGACCCACTCGGATTCGTTTGAGTGCGCCAGGATGATGCCGTTGAACGGCAGGGCAGAGATACCTTCCGTCCCGTTGTAGTTCCCTTCCTGGGTGGCCGTCAGCAGCGGATGCAGCACTTTAATAGGTGCTTTAAACATCTCGACGAACTCCATAATCCCCTGGTTTGCCCGGCACAGTGCACCGGAATAGCCGTAGGCATCCGGGTCATTCTGGGCGTAGTTTTCCAGCTTACGGATATCGACTTTACCGACCAGTGCCGAGATGTCCTGGTTGTTCTCATCACCCGGTTCCGTTTTGGCAATAGCGATCTGTTCCAGTATGGATGGCCACACTTTCACAACACGGAATTTGGTAATGTCACCGCCAAACTCATGCAGGCGTTTCGCCGCCCATGGCGACATGATGGTACCGAGATAACGACGCGGAATGCCATACTCTTTATCCAGAATTTGTGCATCTTCCTGCGGGTTAAACAGGCACAGCGGATGGTCGTTCACCGGGCTGCGTTCACCGTTGGCACTCAGTACATAGATAGGCACACGCTGCATCAGCGATTTCAGCCGTTCAGCCAGTGACGATTTACCGCCACCCACCGGGCCGAGTAAATAGAGGATCTGTTTCTTCTCTTCCAGACCCTGAGCAGCATGTTTCAGGTAGGAGACGATTTGCTCGATGGCATCTTCCATGCCATAGAACTCTTCAAACGCCGGGTATCGGGCGACCACCCGATTCGAAAAGAGACGGGAAAGCCGTGGTTCCTGGGCAGTATCAACCATGTTTGGCTCACCAATAGCCATCAATAGCCGTTCTGCCGCGTTGGCATAGGCACTGCGATCTTGCCGACAGATGGTAAGAAACTCCTGCAGTGTGAACTCTTCGTCCTTGGCAGCTTCATAGCGCTGGCGATAGTGATCGAATATATTCATGGCATGCCGTCCTTTCGTTTTTTAGCACAGGATAAGAGCCGTTCGTATGAGTAGTGGAGGCTCCCGGAAGAGAATCTCTCGCACCTCACTGCCAGAGCAGCAACCTGTGTGCCAGGTCAGACGCTAAGTACCGCGGGGCGTTCAGGAAAACTCTTCTTAAATTAAAGCGTAGATGGCATTTGCAAAACTTGCATGCTGATAAAATCTAATTTCAATGACATATCAATAACTCATCCAAAAATTTCCATTGTCGTTATAAGTCATAAGGGCATTTTTCACCCTGTGGTCACATAAATGAAAATGACCTGTCATCTGAAAAATGAAAAATAACGGGTTAATCAAACTGATTAGCAGGCAAAAAATTTGAGGAAGTACGGGTCTGGCGGTTACACTTCACCCGCTGATTATTTGACTACAGGAAAGAATGGATTGTGACCAAACTCAAACTTCTGGCATTGGGCGTACTCGCCGCGACCGCAGTTAGCACCGCACAGGCGGAAAGCCAGTGGACGGTTGGTGCGGGCGTGGGTGTCATTAACAGCCCGTACAAACAGTATGATCGTGATGTTTATCCCGTTCCGGTTGTCACCTATGAAGGCGATAACTTCTGGTTCCGCGGCCTGGGCGGCGGCTACTATCTGTGGAACGATACGGCAGATAAGCTCTCTATTATGGCTTACTACGATCCGACGCACTTCAAACCCGGTGATAGCGACAGCCACGCCCTGCGTCAGCTCGACAAGCGTAAGAGCACCATGATGGCGGGTCTCTCTTATGTGCATAACACCGAGTATGGTTTCCTGCGTACCGCGCTGGCGGGAGACACGCTGGATAACAGCAACGGCTTTATCTGGGATCTGGCCTGGCTCTATCGCTACACCAACGGTGCGTTAACGCTGACGCCAGGTATCGGTGTGCAGTACAACAGTGAGAACTACAACGACTACTACTATGGCGTCTCTAAGAATGAGTCCCGTCGTAGCGGTCTGAAGAGCTACAGCGCCAATGATGGCTGGGATCCGTACCTGGAGCTGACCGCGAGCTACAACTTCCTCGGGGACTGGAACGTATACGGTACTGGCCGTTACGAGCGTCTGAGCGACGAAGTGAAAGACAGCCCGATGGTCGACAAGTCCTGGGCGGGCATTTTCTCTGTCGGTGTGACCTACAAGTTCTGATTGTGCATTAAATCAGTGCATTCTTTGCATTATAACGGGGCGCTTGCGCCCCGTTTGCATTGCTTTGGTGCAGTAAAACACAGCACCGTGTCGAAGCCTTTAGCGCTTCACAATGCGAATAGTCTGCCCTAAGCGAGACGGTTTTTCTTCGCTGGCTTTTTGCGGTGTTGTTACACAGGCGGTCTCGACGCAGACAAACGTTTTGTAACCGTCGTCAGGCACGTCCGCCATGCTTACAGAGAGCGCCGGGCCAGGGTTCCAGCCCACCACGTTGCTGTGATGATGGTGAACCACTTCGATGCCACGGTTGAGGGCACTGTCGTGGATCACGTTGCACGCTTCCGGATGCAGGTATACGCGGTCGGTGCGGTCAGGGAAGGTCTGTACGCCGTCGCTGAGTTTCCCTTCTTTGGCGTTGTCCACTTTGTCGATATAGGTATCGCCAAGGCCACTGACGTTAACGGCGCTGATGTCACCCACGTTGAAATAGGAGTGCAGGGCGGACGTGGTTTCAAACTCGCCGTGCGCTTCCAGCTCAATTTCGCAGGTTTTCCCCAGCTTAAAGCGGGCGTACAGAGTGAATTCGTGTGGCCACAGCGCTCGGGTCTCGTCATTGGCTTGCAGCTCAAAGGTCAGCACGGCACCGTTATCATCTTCGTTATGCGCTTTCAGGGTCCACTGCTGGTTGCGGGCAAAACCATGAGAAGGCAGACCCGGCTGCGCTGACGGGCCAAACCACGGCCAGCAGATCGGCACGCCGCCGCGGATCGCCGCCCCTTTTTTGAAAGAGGTCGCATCGCTCAGCCACAGCACTTCCGTTTCACCTTCCGGTTTCCAGGAGAGCAGGTGAGCCCCGTTCAGCGCAACGGAGGCCTTAACACGCGGGTGGTCAACGACGATAACATCAGCGCCATCAATCTGGCGACGGGAGAGCACAGGGGTAAGTTGTTCGACTACCGGAAGTGCAAAAATTTTATGAGTCATTAAGCAATCCTCTGTCTTAAAACAATAAAAAAGGCGACCGAAGTCGCCTTTTTGGATCAAGCACTCATTCCAGTTTATTTGGAGATGTGAGCGATCAGGTCCAGTACTTTATTAGAGTAGCCGGTTTCGTTGTCGTACCAGGATACCAGTTTAACGAAGTTGTCGTTCAGTGCGATACCCGCTTTAGCATCGAACACGGAAGTGCATACTTCGCCGTTGAAATCGGTAGATACAACGTCATCTTCGGTGTAACCCAGAACGCCTTTCATTGCGCCTTCGGAAGCAGCTTTGATTGCTTTCTTAATTTCTTCGTAAGAAGCAGCTTTTTCCAGACGAACGGTCAGGTCAACAACGGATACGTTAGGAGTTGGAACGCGGAACGCCATACCAGTCAGTTTGCCATTCAGTTCTGGCAGTACTTTACCTACAGCTTTAGCAGCACCGGTAGAGGATGGGATGATGTTCTGAGCCGCGCCACGGCCGCCACGCCAGTCTTTGTGAGACGGGCCGTCAACGGTTTTCTGAGTAGCGGTGGTCGCGTGAACGGTAGTCATCAGACCTTCGATGATGCCGAAGTTGTCGTTGATAACTTTAGCCAGCGGTGCCAGGCAGTTGGTGGTGCAGGATGCGTTAGAAACGATATCCTGGCCAGCGTAAGTTTCGAAGTTAGCACCACGAACGAACATTGGGGTGTTGTCTTTAGAAGGACCAGTCAGAACAACTTTTTTTGCACCCGCGGTGATGTGTTTACGCGCAGTTTCGTCGGTCAGGAAGATACCGGTTGCTTCAGCAACAACGTCAACACCGATTTCGTTCCATTTCAGGTTAGCTGGGTCTTTCTCAGCAGTAACGCGGATGGTTTTGCCATTAACAACCAGGTGGCCGTCTTTCACTTCAACGGTGCCGTCGAAACGACCGTGAGTTGAGTCGTACTTCAGCATGTACGCCATGTATTCAGCGTCCAGGAGATCGTTGATACCAACGATTTCGATGTCAGAACGTTTCTGAGCAGCACGGAAAACAATACGGCCGATACGGCCAAAACCGTTGATACCTACTTTGATAGTCATATATTCCACCAGCTATTTGTTAGTGAATAAAAGGTTGCCTGTAAAATTACAAAAACCTTACGCAGCGTCAAGCGGAATCGTGTCAATCATTGCGACAAATCAATCCTGTGACTAACGTTTGTGCGACTGACTCGCCTCACTTTCCCTTTGAGCTAGCAACCACATGGGGGCTGCGCCCGGAATTTTAAAGGCCTCGCAGGATAAATATGTGAACATGATCACAATTGCCTGACCGCCTTTTCGCGACACATAAGTTTAGAACAAAAGTGCACGCAAGGGTGTTAATGTTTTGTTAGAATCCGGGTTAAAAGATGTCTGTTTCTACAGCGAGATGTAAGCATATGTCGAACCAACGTAACCCTGACGATTTGAAAAAAAACCTCACAGAAATGCAATTTTACGTGACGCAGAATCACGGCACGGAGCCGCCATTCACCGGGCGTTTGCTGCATAACAAACGCGATGGCGTGTACCATTGCCTGGTCTGTGATGCCCCCCTGTTCAACTCACAAACGAAATACGATTCTGGCTGCGGCTGGCCGAGCTTTTACGAGCCGGTGAGCGATGACGCGATCCGCTACCTGACTGACTCCTCGCACGGGATGGTCCGTACCGAAATTCGCTGCGGCAACTGCGATGCGCACCTGGGGCATGTCTTCCCGGACGGCCCTCAGCCAACGGGCGAGCGTTTCTGCGTAAACTCAGCCTCTCTGAGCTTCAGCGACGATGAAAACGGCGACCAGATCAAAGGTTGAAAAAACGATTCAGCAAATTATTCCTTTGAACGGGAGAGATCGTGAATATTGATGACATGATTAACGGTATGACGCCCGAGGTTTATCAGCGTCTGGTCACTGCCGTTGAGCTGGGGAAATGGCCTGATGGCGTTGCCTTAACCCCGGAGCAAAAAGAGAACAGCCTGCAGCTGGTGATGCTGTGGCAGGCGCGCAATAACACCGATGCGCAGCACATGACAATCGACACCAACGGCCAGATGGTGATGAAGAGCAAGCGTGAGCTGAAAGAAGAGTTTGGTATCACGCCAAAGCCGATTGCGACGATGAAAATGCAATAACGGTGTGGGTTGATGCCCTTACTCAACCCTCTCCTTGTGGGAGAGGGTTTGATGGCCTCACTACTTGTGCGGGATCCCGAGCGACTCCGCCAGCTGCTTCGCTAACTGGTTGTTATCATCCGCCCCATACTCCCAGAACATTGCGCCTGCCAGACCTTTCTCTTTGATATAGTCCGCTTTGATTGCAACGGAACGCGGATTCTCATACGAGAGGGCAAACAGATCCTTCCCGTCGGCGCCCTTCACGGAAAGCCACGGCACTTTCGCCTGGTCGTCCCAGTGTTCGGTAAAGCGCTTTTGCGGGTCGTTAAGCAGCTTCTTCACAATATCGTTGTACTTCACGTAGGTATCTTTGGTCAGGTCATAACCGAGTGATTTGAACAATCCGATCTCCTGAGGGCCGAAGTAAGGCAGCGTGACCGGATTGTTTTGCGCATCGGGTTTGCTCCAGTCAATGCCCGGTTCCACAGCTCGTTTTGGCACGCGGCCATAGAAACCAATCCCGAGGTTCATCTGCTGTGGCTTCAGGCCAGCGGCCAGATAATTGTTCACCACAAAATCGACGCTGTATTTATCTGCGGCCGCCACGGTCGGCCAGGCGCTGGAGTCATACAGGTTTGCGTTAAAATACTGAGTACCGTACGCCATGTCGTAGGTCATCAGGTTGATATAGTCGAGCAGGGGGGCGATGGCTTTCACATCGACCCAGCTTTTCGGACTTTCCGCATTGGCTCCAACCGCAATCGTGACCAGTTTTTTCTGCCCGAAGGCGGTGCGCAGCTCTTTCAACAGGGCAGTAAAATTATCCCGGTCAGCAGGCGTGCTTGCAACCAGTCCCCATGCGCCGTTTACCGGGTATTCCCAGTCAAGGTCGATCCCGTCCAGACCGTATTTCTCAACAATCTCCTGCGCCGAGCGGATAAACACCGCGCGGCTCTCTCTGGTGGCGGCTGCGCCCGAGAAGCCGCGGGCACCCCAGCCGCCGACGGAAAGCAGAACGTTTAAATTCGGGTTTTGTTTACGAAGCTGAGGGATAAGCGCCAGGTCGGACGCCACTTTCGGCGATAACCAGATCTGATGCCGCTTCGCCGGATCTTTCAGGGCGGCGTTGGTTTCGTCTTTTTCATCATTGTAGATAAGACCAAACGAATAGTTCAGGTGGGTGATCTGGCGAACATCGAGCGTATTGATATCGCCGCCGGGGCCGGCGGTCACATCTCCACCGCCGTTAAAGTAGCCCACGGACATCAGGGGGGCGGCATAAGCAACTGACGCGCAAAGCAGGGGTAATGCTGCCAGCAATGGCAAACGTTTCATACAAGTTCCTCTTTGACAGAATAAAAATAACCACGCCACAGAAAAAGCGTGGCGAAAAAAACAGCCTGAAAAGCATAGCATTGCCGCTTCGCTGGTGATGCGAGGGAGTTCACTTTATGGGGATCGTAGTGGAAATGCCGGGTGGCGGCTTCGCCTTACCCGGCATAAAAGACTATGCTTGCGTCTCCAGCCAGTCTGCCAGCGTATAGAGCGTTGCGCCTTCAGCGGCCATATCCATAAACGCCTGCGCGCTGTCCTGCGGTTGAATGTTCACCCCGCGACAGCCGTCGGTGATGACGCTGACCGTATAACCCAACTGGAGCGCGTCCAGCACGGTAAACTTCACGCAGTAGTCCGTTGCCAGACCAAGCACAATCAGCTCGGTGATTTCGTGGTGACGTAACCACGCGTCCAGCGCCGTTTTCTGGCGATGTCCGTTATCGAAAAAGGCGCTGTAGCTGTCAATAGCCGGGTTTTCGCCTTTATGAAACACCGCGTCGATGGCTTTCTGATTCAGCAGCGGATGCAGCGCGGCGCCTTCCGTTTGCTGCACGCAGTGATCGGGCCAGAAGGTTTGCGCCAGACCGTCGAGTTCACCCTGAGTGAAGGGCTCAACGCCGTGCTGGCTGGCAAAACTGCCGTGATTCGCCGGGTGCCAGTCCTGGCTTGCGACAACCGCTTCACCGCGCGATTGACACCAGTCAATCAGGGTATTGGCCACGTCGACCGTGCTGTCACCTTCTGCGACGGCCAGTGCGCCGCCCGCGCAGAAATCATTTTGCAAATCGACCAGTAACAGGGCGCGTTGCTTCATGAGGCCTCCTTATTCGTCCGGGGTCAGTTCGCCGCGCAGGTTTTGCATCATGGCGCGGCGAATGGACTGGATGTCCAGATCCTGACTCAGTAAATAATGAAGTTTAGTCAGTGTGGCCTCGACGGTCATATCGAATCCGCTGATCACCCCCGCATGCGCCAGGGCATTACCGGTGGCATAGCCACCCATGTTGACCTTGCCGGACATACATTGCGTCAGGTTAACCACCACAATTCCGCGCTCGCTCGCTTCCTGCAGCTCTTTCAGGAATTCGCCGTTCTGCGGCGCGTTACCCACGCCGTAGGAGCGCAAAATCAGCGCTTTTACCGGCTGGCGCAGGAAGTTACGTACCACATCAGCAGAGATGCCCGGATAAATGGTTACCACACCGATAGGTTGTGGGGTGATCGGGTGAACGATCAGCTCGCCTGAGGTATTCGGCGCAGGCGGCGTGCCCAGACGACGAATATGAATACCCGCTTCCAGCAGCGGTTGCAGGTTTGGTGAGGCGAAGGCATCAAACCCATCGGCGTGCGCTTTGGTGGTACGGTTGCCACGATACAGACGGTTGTTGAAGAACAGCGAGACCTCGTTAATCGGGTAGTTCGCCGCCACGTAGAGGGAGTTAAGCAGGTTAATCTGTCCATCCGAGCGCAGTTCCGCCAGCGGAATTTGCGAGCCGGTGACAATCACCGGTTTGCTCAGGTTTTCCAGCATGAAGGAGAGCGCCGAGGCGGTAAAGGCCATGGTGTCGGTACCATGCAGGATCACAAAGCCGTCGTACTGGTCGTAATGGGCTTTAATGTCATCCGCGATATGCTGCCAGTCTTCCGGCGTCATGTCGGAGGAGTCCATCAGCGGCTCGTACTCGTGGATGGTAAAGTCAGGCATTTCCGGGCGGTGGAATTCCGGCATCAGGGCAAGCTGACGTTGAAGGTGGCCGGACACGGGAATATAGCCGTTTTCAGAGCGCTGCATCCCGATGGTACCGCCAGTGTAGGCTACATAAATCGATTTCTTCTGCATGGTAGTGATTTCTTGTTCTTCAAAAGAAAAAAATCCCCTCTTCAGCGGAAGAGGGGACGGGTTTTAACGTACGTTTGCGCAGGTCAGGCAAAACGCATAACGACTTTGTGGATCATTAAATGCCGCGAGCTTGTCGCCTTCCGCTTTCATCGCTTTCGCGGCCGTCGCGACAGGGGCTGGCAGATAAGCCTGCAGCGCGTCCGGCAGCATGGCGCGCACGGACACGGACATGTTGTCCATGACCATATCGAAGAACGACGGCTCATCCTGATAGTATTCAATATGCCACTGTTTGAGCTTCGCCAGTTCGGCGGCTTTCTTCACCGCGTCATCAAAGTCACCCAGGCTGTCGACCAGGCCGTTGCTCTTCGCATCCTGCCCCGTCCAGACGTGGCCCTGAGCGATTTCGTCGATCTGCTGCGGCGTCTTCTTACGCGAGTCAGCGACCAGCGTGATAAAGCGCTTGTAGCCATTCTCAATGCTGAGCTGCATCATCTCGGACACTTCAGGTGGCAGGGATTTGGTTACCGACACATCCGCCAGCGGCGAAGTGGCAACGCCATCCGTATGCACCCCCAGATAGTCCAGGCTGTTCTCTACCGTGTTGATCACCCCGAAGATGCCAATTGACCCGGTCAGGGTGCTTGGGTTAGCGACGATGTAGTTAGCCGGGGTTGAGATCCAGTAACCGCCGGAAGCCGCCATGCCGCCCATGGAAACCACCACCGGTTTACCTGCTGCACGCGCTGCGGCCAGCTCGGCGCGGATCACTTCAGAGGCGCTGACGCTGCCCCCCGGGCTGTTCACGCGCAGCACAATCGCTTTCACTTTCGGGTCAAGACGCGCATCGCGGATCTGCGACGCGGTGGTATCACCGCCAACGTTCCCCGGCGTCTCCTGACCGTCCATGATTGCGCCATTGGCGAAGACGACGGCAACGCTGTCACCGCTCTCATCCGGTTTTTTCGCCGCGTAATCGTACATGCTGATCGCGCTGTAATTTTTATCCTCTTTGCTCCAGCCGAACTGTTTGCTCAGGGACTTTTCGATCTCCGCGCTGGTTCCCAGGGCATCGACCAGCTTGTTATCAAGCGCATATTTCGCGGTATCGCCGTCAACCTTGCGCAAGCCGTCCAGCACGCCCTGAGCACCAGGGAAGACCTGTGCAGGGGTAATCTGACGGTTACTGGCAACCGTGGTCAGGTAGTTCTGCCACAGTTCACCAATCCAGCGGCTGTCCGCTTCACGGGCGGCCGGGGACATGTCATCACGGATAAATGGCTCAACGGCAGATTTATACGTACCGACGCGGAACACGTGGGTGGTGACCTTCAGCTTGTCGAGCAGCGATTTGTAGTAAAGCCCGTTCGTGGCAAAGCCGTGCAGGTCGACCGTACCCTGAGGTGAAAGCCAGATTTTATTGGCAAAGCTCGCCAGATAATATTGCCCCTGGCTGTAGCTGTCGCCTACCGCGATCACCGGTTTACCGCTGTCACGGAATTCGCGCAGCGCTTTGCCAATGTACTGCATGGAAGGCTGGTCGGCCCCGGCAAAATCTTTCAGATCCAGTACGATACCCGTAATGTTACGGTCATCTTTCGCCTGACGAATGGTATCGACGATATCGAACAGGGAGTTTTCCTGCAGACGGTCTGAGGTGGCGCCGAACAGCTGACGACCAATCACCCCCAGACGATTGCTGGTGGAGGGCTTATCGACAATCACGCCTGTGATATCGAGAAGCAGCGCCCCGCGCGTCGAATGCTGCGACTGATTCGCGTTACTGATGTGCATCCAGATGCCCGCGCAAACCAGCACCAGGAGGATGAAAAAGAGGTTCATCACCAGGTTGCGGACGAAATTGAGCAGTCGCCACGTCCATTTAAAGAAACCGGCAAAGATTCGCCAAAGGGTTCGCATGTATTCTCCCTAACCAGAAAATGACTGTTTCCGTCGCCACTGGACGGTAATGTTGGGTTATCGTAATGACCCAACCGCCACTTGTCAGCAGGAATCGCCTGCCAGGCTGTAACAAAATCTGCCGTCGTGTTAATTTTGTGAGTAAATTTCAAGAAAGGAGTTAACCAATGGACGCACTTGAACTGCTTGTTAACCGCCGTAGCGCGTCACGTCTGGCGGATCCTGCGCCAGCGGGTGAGCAGCTGGAGAACATTCTGCGTGCCGGTATGCGTGCGCCGGATCACGGCACACTTCAGCCGTGGCACTTCTTTATTATTGAGGGTGAAGGCCGCGAGCGCTTCAGCCAGCTGCTGGAGCAGGGGGCGGTAGCCGCCGGTCAGGATGAGAAAGGGATCGATAAAGCCCGTAACGCGCCGTTCCGTGCACCGATGATCATCGCCGTCGTGGCGAAGTGTCAGGCGGAACATAAAGTGCCGGTATGGGAGCAGGAGATGTCGGCGGGATGCGCGGTGATGGCGATGCAGATGGCCGCTGTTGCACAGGGTTTCAACGGTATCTGGCGTACCGGGCCACTGACTGAAAGCCCGGCGGTGCGCGACGGACTCAACTGCGGCGAGCATGATAAAATCGTCGGTTTCCTCTATCTCGGCACCCCTCAGCTTAAAGCCTCCAGCACCATTAGCGTGCCGGACACTACGCCTTTCGTCAGCCGTTTCTGATAACGCGCGCTAAACTGTCTGGATTCTGAGCATCTGCCGCAGAATTCAGACAGTCATACTTACCTCTTTAAGGAATGAGCGCTACCATAGCGCGATTGCATTGACAGGAGATGTCCATGAGCGAGCAAACCATTCGTTTAACGCAATACAGCCACGGAGCCGGTTGCGGTTGTAAAATTTCCCCCAAAGTGCTGGAAACCATCCTGCACAGCGAGCAGGCGAAGTTTGTCGACCCGAACCTGCTTGTCGGCAACGAAACGCGTGACGATGCAGCGGTTTATGACTTGGGTAACGGCACCAGCATTATCAGTACCACTGACTTCTTTATGCCGATTGTCGATAACCCGTTCGATTTCGGGCGCATCGCGGCGACCAACGCCATCAGCGATATCTTCGCGATGGGCGGTAAACCGATTATGGCGATTGCGATTCTGGGCTGGCCGATCAACACCCTTGCGCCAGAAATAGCCCGCCAGGTGATTGAGGGCGGACGCTTTGCCTGCCAGCAGGCGGGGATCGCCCTGGCCGGTGGTCACTCTATTGATGCGCCGGAGCCGATCTTCGGTCTGGCGGTCACGGGCGTGGTGCCAACCGAGCGCGTCAAACGCAACAGCACTGCGCAGGCGGGTTGCAAGCTGTTCCTCACCAAGCCGCTGGGCATTGGCGTGCTGACCACCGCCGAGAAAAAATCCCTGCTGAAACCCGAGCATAAAGGTCTGGCAACGGAAGTGATGTGCCAGATGAACCTGGCCGGTGCCGCTTTCGCCAATATCGACGGCGTGAAGGCGATGACCGACGTCACCGGTTTTGGCCTGTTGGGGCATCTCTCTGAAGTGTGTCAGGGCGCGGGCGTGCAGGCGCAGGTCTGGTATCAGGACGTGCCGAAGCTGCCAGGCGTGGAAGCGTACATTGCCCAGGGCGCCGTGCCGGGCGGTACTCAGCGTAACTTTGCCAGCTATGGTCATCTGATGGGCGAAATGCCTGAAGAGTGGCGTAACCTGCTGTGCGATCCGCAAACCTCGGGTGGCCTGCTGCTTGCGGTCACGCCGGAGTCAGAAGCCGAGGTGCAGGCTACGGCCGCCGAGTTTGGTATTACCCTGACGGCGATCGGCGAGCTGGTGACCGCGCGCGGTGGCCGACCGATGATTGAGATCCGTTAATTCGATGCGGTTGTTTATTGCCGAAAAGCCGAGTCTGGCCCGTGCCATCGCCGATGTGCTGCCGAAGCCGCATCGCAAAGGCGACGGCTTTATTGAATGCGGTAACGGGCAGGTGGTCACCTGGTGCATTGGTCACCTGCTTGAGCAGGCACAGCCGGACGTCTACGACAGCCGCTATGCCCGCTGGAACCTCAACGATCTGCCGATTGTGCCGGAAAAATGGCGCCTGCAACCGCGCCCCTCCGTCACCAAACAGCTCAACGTCATTAAGCGCTTTTTGCATGAAGCGTCTGAAGTTGTCCACGCTGGTGACCCGGACAGGGAAGGACAACTGCTGGTGGATGAAGTGCTGGACTATCTGGAGCTGGCGCCGGAAAAACGCCAGCAGGTGCAGCGCTGCCTGATTAACGACCTCAACCCGCAGGCGGTGGAGCGGGCGATTTCGCGCCTGCGCGCCAACAGCGAGTTTATCCCGCTGTGCGTGTCCGCGCTGGCGCGCGCGCGCGCAGACTGGCTGTACGGGATCAACATGACCCGCGCCTACACGATCCTTGGGCGGAATGCCGGCTATCAGGGGGTACTCTCCGTTGGCCGCGTGCAAACGCCAGTGCTGGGGCTGGTGGTGCGCCGCGATGAAGAAATTGAAAACTTCGTTGCCAAAGATTTCTTCGAAGTGAAAGCGCACATCGTTACCCCGAAAGAGGAGCGTTTTACCGCCGTCTGGCAGCCGAGTGATGCCTGCGAATCGTATCAGGATGAAGAAGGGCGTCTGCTGCACCGTCCGCTGGCGGAGCACGTGGTCAACCGGATCACCGGTCAACCTGCCATCGTCACCAGCTATAACGATAAACGGGAATCCGAACCCGCACCGCTGCCGTTTTCACTTTCTGCCCTGCAGATTGAGGCCGCGAAGCGCTTTGGCCTGAGCGCGCAGAACGTGCTGGATATCTGCCAGAAGCTCTACGAAACCCACAAGCTCATCACCTATCCGCGTTCAGACAGCCGCTACCTGCCTGAAGAGCACTTTGCCGGACGCCACGCGGTGATGAACGCCATCGGCGTGCATGCGCCGGATCTGCTGCCGCAGCCGGTCGTCAACCCGGATACCCATAACCGCTGCTGGGACGATAAAAAAGTCGATGCCCACCATGCGATCATCCCGACGGCGCGGGCCAGCAACGTCAACCTGACGGAGAACGAAGCGAAGGTCTATAACCTGATCGCGCGTCAATATCTGATGCAGTTCTGCCCGGACGCGGTGTTCCGCAAGTGCGTCATTGAGCTGGAGATCGCCAAAGGCAAATTTATTGCCAAAGCACGTTTTCTGGCGGAAGCGGGCTGGCGCACGCTGCTTGGCAACAAAGAGCGTGACGAAGAGAACGACGGTACTCCGCTGCCGGTGGTGGCTAAAGACGACGAACTGCTGTGTGAGAAAGGGGAAGTGGTAGAGCGCCAGACGCAGCCACCACGTCATTTCACCGATGCGACGCTGCTCTCCGCCATGACCGGAATTGCCCGTTTTGTGCAGGACAAAGAGCTGAAAAAGATCCTGCGCGCCACTGACGGACTGGGAACCGAAGCAACCCGCGCGGGGATCATCGAGCTGCTGTTCAAACGCGGCTTCCTGGAGAAAAAAGGGCGCTATATTCACTCCACCGAGCCAGGCAGGGCATTAATCCACTCCCTGCCGGAGCTGGCTGCCAGGCCGGATATGACGGCGCACTGGGAATCGGTGCTGACGCAGATCAGCGAGAAACAGTGCCGCTATCAGGACTTTATGCAGCCGCTGGTGGGGACGCTGTATCAGCTGATCGATCAGGCGCGCAGCACGCCGGTGAAGCGGTTCAGAGGAATGGTGGCACCGGGCGGTGGTGCGAAGAAACCGTTTAAAAAGAAAAAGAGCGCGGCCTGACACCCCCTTTTTTTTCCCTCTCCCTGTGGGAGAGGGCCGGGGTGAGGGCACCCGGCCGCACGATAAACCTTAAATCACACCCTGCCCAATCATCGCGTCCGCCACCTTCACGAACCCGGCGATATTCGCACCACGCACGTAGTTGGTTTGCGAGGCCTCGCCACCGTACTCTACACAGGCGTGGTGAATATCCAGCATGATGTGGTGCAGACGGGCGTCCACTTTCTCCGCTTTCCAGCCCAGACGCGCGGCGTTTTGCGCCATCTCCAGACCGGACGTTGCCACGCCGCCGGCGTTGGCGGCTTTTCCCGGTGCAAACAGTACGCCCGCTTCCAGGAACAGATCGGTCGCCTCGATGGTAGTTGGCATATTCGCCCCTTCGGCTACCGCTTTTACGCCATTGCTGATTAAAGTACGGGCGGCTTCAACGTCCAGTTCGTTCTGGGTTGCACACGGCAGGGCGATATCCACCGGCACGCCCCACGGCTGTTTACCCTCAAGATAGGTCAGACCAAACTCGCGGGCATAATCGGCCACGCGGCCATCGCGGCTGGCTTTGATTTCACACAGACGCGCCAGTTTCTCAGCCGTGAAGCCGGCTTCATCCACGACGGTACCGCTGGAATCAGACGCGGTGACCACGCGGGCACCAAACTGCATTGCTTTTTCGATGGCATATTGCGCCACGTTACCGGAGCCGGAGACTGCAACGCGCATGCCTTCGAATCCTAAGCCGTGGCGTTTCAGCATCGCTTCGGTGAAATAGACCAGACCGTAGCCGGTCGCTTCCGGGCGGATCAGGCTGCCGCCGAAGGAGAGTCCTTTGCCGGTAAAGACGCAGGCGCTGTTGTTTGAGAGCTTTTTCATCATTCCGGCCATAAAACCCACTTCACGCCCGCCTACGCCGATATCACCGGCAGGGACGTCGGTGTCCGGGCCAAGGTGGCGATAAAGCTCGGTGATCAGCGCCTGGCAGAAACGCATCACTTCGCCTTCGCTTTTGCCTTTCGGATCAAAATCGCTGCCGCCTTTACCGCCGCCCATCGGCAGGGTAGTGAGCGCGTTTTTAAAGGTCTGCTCAAAGCCAAGGAATTTCAAAATCGACAGGTTCACTGAAGGGTGGAAGCGCATCCCGCCCTTAAACGGCCCGATGGCCGAGTTAAACTGCACGCGCCATGCGCGGTTGACCTGCACCTGATTGCGGTCGTCCACCCACGCCACGCGGAACTGGATCACGCGCTCAGGCTCGACGAGGCGCTCAAGCAAAGACATCTGACGATAACGCGGGTTTTGTTCCAGGAAGGGCCACAGGGTGGTCATTACTTCACGTACGGCCTGCGCAAACTCGCTCTGATGCGGGTCGCGCTGCTGAACATGGGTGAGAAAACTTTCCAGAGTGCGTGTCTGATCCATAGATATAAGAACCTCTTATGATAATTTCCGTATGTGTCTTATACGATTTGTGTTGTTTTTTTGACTATACCACCCGTACCGCTTTGCGAAGCAAGCAGAAATTCATGTCGAAAGGGAAATTAATGACCTGTGCGGCGTCATAACCAAAAGCGATGACGAGATAAATTAAAGGTTCCGCGATGATTAACCGTTATAGTCATTATCAGGACACAACAGGAAGAGAAGTCTATGAACCGTTACGTGATGACCGCGTTATGTTTGATGCTGAGCGCTGGCGCGCAGGCTGACCGCATGCGTCCGGATGTGGAAGTGAACGTCCCGCCGGAGGTCTTTAGCTCCAGCGGCCAGAGAGCGCAGCCCTGTAACCAGTGCTGCATCTATCAGGATCAGAACTACTCAGAAGGGGCGGTAGTGAAAGCGGACGGCATCCTGCTGCAGTGCCAGCGCGATGAACGCACCATCAGCACGAACCCGCTGGTCTGGCGTCGCGTAAAAGAATAAAGGCTTCCAGCAGCGGAATATCCGCCGGGGCTAAGGGGTAGTCAAACGCCTCTTCAGGCGTACACCACACCAGGGCGCTGTGGTAGTGCGCCGTTAGCTCACCGCTGAAGTGGGGCACGTGCCAGGCGTGCAAATTGATAAGCCGCTGCGACACTTCCCGCTGGTGGCTTGCGACGTAGTGCGACGGTTGCGCGTGGATCCCCAACTCCTCCTGCAACTCGCGGATCAGCGCCTCGGGCTGCGTTTCTCCGGCTTCCACCTTTCCACCGGCAAACTCCCACAGGCCCGGCTGATCGGCATGCATGGGGCGCTGCGCCAGTAAAATTTTATTGTCTTTTTCGATGATTGCCGCAACGACATCGAGTGTTTTCAGCATGGTCGTCAATACTTGATAGCGAAAAACACCATATTATCGTGCCCTTTCCAGGAGTCCAGTCATCAGGAGAATCACGTGAAAGAGACATCCACCTGGGTTGCCCCGGTTGAATCCCTTCCCGCCAGCCTCAAACCGATTGCCGCCTTGCAGAAAAAACATTTTGGCGCAGTGCTTAACCCCACGCGCTGGTGGGGACGCATGCCGCGCCTGTTCTGGCTGGTGGCGCTGTTTGTCGGGTTTCTGGAGCGACGCAACGCCCGCCTGACGCCGGTGCTGCGCTCGCTGCTGATGACGCGGGTATCGCAACTTTGTCACTGTGCGTTTTGTATTGATGCCAACAGTCTGCGTCTGGCCGAACGCGCGGGCGCGCTGGATAAAGTGCAGGCCGTGAGCCAGTGGCGTGACGCTGCGCTTTTTAATGAACAGGAGCGCGCGGCGCTGGCCTATGCGGAGGCCGTGACCGCCACGCCGCCGCAGGTGGATGAGGCGCTCAAATGCGAGCTCAAACGCCTTTTTACCGATGAGACGATTAGTGAAATGACGGCGCTGATTGCGTTTCAAAACCTTTCGGCCCGCTTTAATGCCGCCCTTGATATCCCGTCGCAGGGACTGTGCGACACGTTTAAAGGAAAGCCGCATGCTTGATCGACATATTCATCCCCGGGTAAAGCCCGCCCTTAACGGGCTGGCCTCCTGGCTGGATAAACCCGGCATCACGCCCGATGGCTTAACGTTGACCGGATTTGCCGCAGGCGTGCTGACGCTACCGTTTCTGGCACTTGGCTGGTATCCGGCGGCCCTGGTCGCCATTGTGGTTAACCGCCTGCTGGATGGCCTGGACGGCGCACTGGCACGCCGCAGAGGGCTGACGGATGCGGGCGGGTTTCTGGATATCGCGCTCGATTTTTTGTTCTACGCGCTGGTGCCGTTTGGTTTTGCCCTCGCGGCTCCCGCTGAGAATTCGCTGGCCGCGGCCTGGCTACTGTTCGCCTTTATCGGAACCGGCAGCAGCTTTCTGGCCTTTGCTGCACTGGCGGCGAAACACAATATCGATAACCCCGGCTATGCGCACAAGTCGTTTTACTATATCGGCGGATTAACGGAAGGGACGGAGACCATCGTGCTGTTTGTGTTGTGCTGCCTGTTTCCGGCGCACTTCACGCTTCTCGCGTGGGTATTTGGCGCGTTGTGCTGGCTGACCACCACAACGCGCATCTGGAGCGGGTATCTCACGCTGCGATCACTCACGCCCTAGCGCGAACTGTCGGGTCCGCGTTCGCCAGACGACACCGGGTTTTGCGGGTGGCTGCTCCATTCGTACCAGCCACCGTCATAGACGGCGACGTTTTTCCAGCCCATCGCCCGGGCATACATAAAGCCCTCAGAAGCTCGCCAGCCGGTACCGCAGTAAAAGGCCACGTGCTGTTCCGGCAGGATGTTCCAGCTTTTCCACATGGCGGCGATGTCATCGGCGCTGCGCATAGTGCCGTCCGGGTTATGGAAATCTTCCATATGGGTGGCATCGCTTCCGGCATGACCCCAGCGGGCCCCGGCGATTTCACCTTTGGGTTTGATGTAGCTGTAGCCGCTGGTTTCGCCAGTAAACTCCGGCCACGAGCGAATGCTGACCAGCGAGGCATCCTGGCGATGCAGCATCCCGCGCGCCTGCGCCATATCGACCATCAGCTGTGGCTGACCGGGGATCGGCGCGCCGAAATCGGGGGCGGGTTTGACATCAGCAGGCATCCCTCTTTCCACCGGCAGGTTGGCTTCTGACCACGCTTTCCAGCCACCATCAAGAATACGCACGTCCTTCACGCCCGCGTAGAGCATAATTTGTGCCACGCGGGCGGCGGCATAGACATCGCGACCATACAGAATGACGGTGGTATCGTGACGGATCCCGTGTTTTGCCAGCATCGCTTTCAGTTTGTCGTCAGAAACCTTATTCCACAGCGGCTCGCTTTCCACTTCATTGGTATCAATATAACCCGCGCCGGGAATGTGGTTCAGCAGATAGAACTTCGGCGCACCCCAGGCAGCTTCAATCACTTTCCAGTCACCGGCCGGGGCGGCGGTCACCGGTTTACCCTGCGAAAGCTGGTGGATCCACTGCGGATAAACGAGCTGTTCAAAGTGCGGCAGGCGCTGCAGACGATCGGGGGCCTGTAGGGCATCGCTAAGGAGTGAAATCCGGGTATAGCCGGCTTTTCTGAGCCGGGCGCTCACCGCCTGGTTATCCGCGTCACTGCCGTAGAGGGCGAGGGGTGTTGTGGGGGTAAGTTGATGCTGTTTTGCCCAGCGGCCAATCTGGTCGTCGCTCATCGCGCTCAGCCAGGTAGCGGAGAGATTGAGCGCGGCGGGCTCGTGCCCGGAGGGGCCGCTCAGCGTTTGCGGCCAGCCGTTATAAAACGCACTGGCACGGGTATCGATCGCCGCGCCGTGCTGTTCCTGGAGCTGAACCAGTGTGAGCGAGTGTGGCATATCAGCGGCCATGCAAGAGAGTGAGGCGAGGCCGCAAAGCAGGGCCAGCGCGGTCAGTTGAGAAACACGTTTCATCGAATAACCTGACGTCAGTAAAAGAGGGGGGCATTGTCGTCTCTCCTGAAAGGTAAAACATTGCGTTAGCACATTATTGCCAGCGAGAAATCTCAATCACCTCACCACCCGGCGGAATATCTTCCTCGTCATGCGTGACCAGCACCACCGGGATATCACGTGCGCGCAGGGCATCAAACACCCATGTCCGAAAGGACGACCGCAGTGATTTATCCAGGCGGCTAAACGGTTCATCCAGCAACAACGCCTGTGGTTCGGCAAGCAGAGCCCGCAGCAGGCTCACCCTGGCACGCTCCCCGCCGGACAGCGTGGCCGGATCGCTGGCATAGTGGTGATTTAGCCCGGCTGAATCCAGGGCCTGTTGCACCCTTTCCCGGCGTGCGCGTCCGGTTATTCGCGCCGGTAACGCCAGCAGCAGATTTTGCCCGACGCTGTACTGGTCAAACAGCAGGGCGTCCTGAAAGAGAATCCCGATCCCACGTTGCTCGACAGGCAGCCCGTCACAGCGGCGATCGTCAAGCCACAGCTCACCCTGCGCCTGAAAGTCGTCAGACAGTGCCCCAACCATCCATGAAAACAGGGTCGATTTCCCGCTGCCGGACGGCCCCATCAGGGTGACAATTTCACCGCGAGGAACATAAAAGTTAATTTCACGGAACAGCGGCGCAATGGTGAGATTATTGACCTTCAGCATTAACGTAATCCTCGTCGGTAATGGCCCGCGAGCCGGGATAACAGTGCGGCAACGCCGAAGACGGCCCCTGTCACCAACAGCAGCCACAGCGCCCGGTTAGCCAGAATCGGGATGCTGCCGCCGCTGCTGAGCGCCACGGTTTCGGTCGTCAGGGTGGTGAAGCGCCCCGCGCCGAGCCAGAGTGTTGGCATGTATTGCGCCATGCTGACCGAAAAGCCGGTTGCAAACGCCAGCAGCGCGGGGCGAAACAGCAGGGGACATTTGATCAGGCAGAAGACTTTTGTTCGCCGCCAGCCAAGCGTTCTGGCCGTGAGGAGAAGCCGCGGATCGATGCGCCGCCAGGCGGGTTGCAGTATCAGCAGCATCCACGGCAACACCCACAGCAGATGGCTCCAGAGCACGGCGGCGTACTGCCCGTCGATACCCAGCCATAACGCCACCCTGTATTGCCCGGAAACCAGCGGCAGCGCAGGAAGGGCGAGCGGGAGCCAGACCCACAGCGCACCACGCCGCGGCCCCCATTCCAGCCAGAGCAGTATCATGATCAGGGCGATCAGGCTGGCGAGCACGCCGAACGATAAGCTGGCACACACGGCGCTAACATCATCCCACTGGGCCAGCATCAGCAGCACTCCGGCGCAAAGCATGCCGCATGCGGGGAGGATTCCGCTGAGCATACGGGCGGGCGGCGCGAGGAGTAACGTGCGTCGCACCCCTGTCAGCGCAGGCAACGTGCGACGCCACGCTTTCCAGATACCGAACCCCAGCGCCGAAAGCACGGCCAGCAGCGCGAGCATCAGCAGGCAGAGCAGGGTTCCCTTCGTTTGCTGCTGCACGTCGCCCTGCGTCAGCCACTGCCAGGCCAGTACCGCCAGGGTAGGAGGATTCCCCGGCCCCAGGATAATGGCGACATCCACAACAGAGAGGGACCAGGCGAGCACCGCCAGCATTGTGGCACCGAGCGCCGGGGCGATCTCCGGGATCACCAGCCAGCACAGCCGCTGGAGCCGCCCGTATCCCAGGGTCTGCAACACGACATTCTGGCGGGCCAGTCGGGTTTCAGGTAACACCGCGTATATCGCCCACAGCACGAAGGCGCTCTCCTTGACGGCGAGGGTCAGCCCCAGCCCAATCCCGTAGCGATCCAACATCGGGGAGCAGCGCGTACAGAGCTGATAAAACAGACCGCCTTCAGCAAAGGTCAGCAACACGCTGGTGGCGAAGGCAACGTGGGGAACGGCCAGCAGCCACGGCAAACGGGTACACAGACGACGCCAGTGCTCGCCGGGCCACAGCGTGGTGACGAAAATCAGGGCGATAAACAGTGCGCCGAGAGTGGCAATCAACGTGGATACCAGCGTGGCGGCAAGCGCCTGCGGGATCTGCGGATCGTCAAACAGACGTTGCCAGTTTTCCGCCGACATGGCCGGGATCAGCAGCATGGCGCTGGCGGGAACAAGCGGCAGATAAACTGCCACCATCGCCAGCCAGATGAGTGCGCTCAGCGGGTGCCGTAACGACGCAGCCATTCCTGCTCCAGCGCGTTAACCCAGGCAGCGTGCGGCTCCGCAAGCATCCGCGGAAGCCCTTGTGGCGTGTGGGCCTGAAGCTGTTTTGCTTCATCTGCGGGCAGCGTGTTCGCCTGCAGTACGCTAGGATCGCCCCAGATAGCCGGGTCGGCTTTGCGGATCTGCGCCTGAGGTGAGAGCAGGTAATTGGCAACCACCTTCGCCCCCGCGCTGGCGCTGGCGTTCGCCGGGATGGCAACAAAATGAACGTTACCGATCATCCCGTTGCGAAAACCAAAGCTGTAGCTGTCGGATGGCAGTTCACCGCTGGCCACTTTTTGCAGTGCATGTGCCGGGTTAAAGGTTAGCGACAGGTCCAGGCTGCCGCGGGCAAGCAGGGTATCCATCCGCGCAGGAGAAGGCGGAAAATCTTTTCCTTCTCGCCACAGCAGCGGGTGGAGTCTGTCGAGGTAGTCCCAGAGCGGCGCGGTAACCTGCGCAAAGGTGTCATCGGGCGCGCGTTTCAGCGCATCAGGCCGGGAAGTGAGCGTCAAAAGCAACTGCTCAAGAAACGCGGTGCCGGTGAAATCTGGCGGACGGGGATAGCTGATTTTACCCGGATGCTGCTGCGCCCAGGCCAGTAATGCCTGCGGATCTGACGGCGGAGTCGGCATGCTCGCTTTGCGGGCGATAAAGGTGAGCTGCGCGCCACCCCACGGAGATTCTGCGCCCTCGGTTGGCAGGGCGAAATCTTCCGTGACCGGTTTGTTTGTATCGACATAGCGCCAGTTAGGCAGCGTCTGCGCCCACCCGGTTTGCAGCAGGTTAGCCTCTTTCAGCGTGCGGAAATTTTCACCGTTAACCCACAATAGATCGACTGAACCGTGGGTCTTACGCCCTGCGGCGGCTTCTGTCTGGATCCGTTTTACCGCGTCCGCCGCATCGGCCAGATGGACAATGTTGAGGTTGATGGCGTAGTGCGTTTTCATCTCACCGCTGACCCAGTCGAGGTAGCGGTTCACCGCCTGATCGCCTCCCCAGGCGTTAAACCAGACGGTCTGGCCTTTGGCCTGTTGTTGGATAACGTGCCAGTTGTCGGCGGCACACAGAGGGGCGGTCAGCAGCAGACCGGTCAGAAACGCGCAAAAACGCACACGGCGCATAATGCCTCACTTTTTAAACGAAGAGGGGAGTCGGGAAAACAGCCATCGGCTCACCAGCGGTAATAACCCCAGTAGTGTAAAGGCTAACAGCATGCCCGGCGACAGAATATCGCGCAGCGAGGTGATTTTCCCCAGCTCGCGGCCGGCGTTGAGGAAGATAACCGTCGCGGGCAACATGGCGAGCTGGCTGACCCACCAGTACCGGCGCACCCCAATGCGGGTCAGCCCCATCAGCAGATTGACCAGAAAAAACGGGAACAATGGCATCATGCGCAGGGCGAAAAGATACCCTGCGCCGTCACGCGTCATCCCGGCGTTCACCGTTTTCATCTGTTGGGCAAACCGTCGCTGAACCCAGTCGCGCAGCAGATAACGGCTGGCGAGCATCGCGAGCGTGGCGCCGAGCGTGGAGGCAAACGACACCAGCAGCGTCCCTTCCCACAGCGTAAACAGCGCGCCGCCCAGCAGGGTCAGTATCGCGGCACCGGGGATAGACAGGGCGGAAACCACCACATAGAGCGCAAAAAAGAACAGCGCACTTTGCAGGGGGGAGTCGTCGACAAAGGCGAGCAACGTCTGTTGATGCGTTTTGACGGTTTCAAGAGAGAGCGTGCCCGGAGGAAGAGTGAGCCACGTCAGCATAAAGGCGCCCAGCAGGGCGCACAGTAAGACAATTTTTCGAATGTTCACACGGGGTTACAGCTTGAATTTCGCCCATACCGGCGCGTGGTCCGACGGTTTTTCCATGCTGCGGATATCGTAGTCGATCCCGGTTTCAATGCAGCGTTCCGCCAGCGGGGAGCTGGCCAGCAGCAGGTCTATGCGCAGCCCGCGGTTATCATCAAAGCCTTTTGAGCGGTAATCGAACCATGAGAAGCGATCCTGGGTGTCCGGGTTAGCCGTACGGAAGGTATCCACCAGACCCCAGCTCAGCAGGCGATCCATCCACTCGCGCTCTTCCGGCAGGAATGAACATTTGCCGGTGCGCAACCAGCGTTTGCGGTTCTCTTCACCAATGCCGATATCCAGATCGGTCGGGCTAATATTCATGTCGCCCATGATCAGCACCGGATTCTCTTTTTTCAGTTCGGTGGTCAGGTAATCCTGCAGATCCTGATAAAACTTCGCTTTTGCCGGGAATTTGGTCTCATGGTCACGGCTCTCTCCCTGCGGGAAATAGCCGTTGATCACGGTAATGTTGCCGAGCGCTGAAGGAATTTCCGCCATGATGATCCGGCGCTGCGCTTCTTCGCCATCACCCGGGAAGCCGCGGCGGACGGAAACCGGCGTCTCTTTGGTCAGCAGGGCAACGCCGTAATGGCCTTTCTGCCCATGATAAAAAACGTTGTAACCGAGTTTCACCACCTCTTCGAGGGGGAACATATCGTCGTGAACTTTTGTCTCCTGCAGGCCGATCACATCAGGCTGATGTTGTTCAACAATCGCTTCAAGCTGGTGAGGGCGGGCACGCAGGCCGTTGATATTAAAAGAGACAAATTTCATAGTCGCTGCCAGTGCAAGGTGAATAGTGCATGGATGGTAGCAGAATTTGCGTCGCCTGTTATGGGGATTGACCAATAACTGCGACAGATAATGCCAACGGTGCAATATTTGCACCATTCTGACGCGCTTCGCCCCTTAAGAGGGCGTAAATGGACAATAAATTTCGCGAGCGATCACAATTCCAGAATTATATTTGGCCTCTGCATACTCTTTCTTATTTTCATGCGGCAAAGCGCCGCTTATCGTAAAAATATTCACTTATTATGCAGTAATAGTGAATAACTCCATGTCGTAACCTATTGATATTCTGTTGCTCACTCCCGTTTATGCATTTTTATCGCTGGCTGGCACGAAGCGTGCAATCTACATTCACAGTGCAAACACCCAATTATTTAACATCTAAATAACTTTTTATTTACCGGATGAGGTCGCTATGTCTCTGTCAATTACGCGTGAAAATTTCGATGAATGGATGATGCCGGTTTACGCTCCGGCGGCTTTTATTCCGGTACGTGGGGAAGGCTCGCGCCTGTGGGATCAGCAGGGCAAAGAGTATATCGACTTTGCAGGGGGGATCGCGGTGAATGCGCTGGGCCATGCACACCCTGCGCTGCGCCAGGCGTTAAACGACCAGGCGGCGAAGTTCTGGCATACCGGTAATGGCTATACCAACGAACCGGCGCTGCGTCTGGCGAAAAAACTGATCGACGCGACGTTTGCGGAGAAAGTCTTTTTCTGCAACTCGGGCGCGGAGGCGAACGAAGCGGCGCTGAAGCTGGCACGCAAATATGCGCACGATAAATTCGGGGTGCATAAAAGCGGGATTGTGGCCTTTAAGAACGCGTTCCATGGCCGTACGCTCTTTACCGTCAGCGCAGGAGGCCAGCCGTCCTACTCGCAGGACTTTGCGCCGCTGCCGCCGGATATCCGCCACGGGATGTATAACGATCTGCAGTCTGCCAGCGAGTTGATTAACGACACCACCTGCGCGGTGATCGTCGAGCCAATGCAGGGGGAAGGCGGTGTGCTGCCCGCCCAGAAAGCGTTCCTGCAGGGGCTGCGTGAACTGTGCGATCGTCATAACGCGGTACTGATTTTCGACGAAGTGCAGACCGGCGTAGGCCGTACCGGTGAGCTGTATGCGTATATGCACTACGGTGTGACGCCGGACGTTCTCTCAACGGCGAAAGCGCTGGGCGGCGGCTTCCCGATTGGCGCGATGCTGACCACCGATAAATTCGCCAGCGTAATGGTCGTGGGCACGCATGGCACCACCTATGGCGGTAACCCGCTGGCAACGGCCGTGGCCGGACAGGTTCTGGATATCATCAATACCCCGGAAGTGCTGAAGGGGGTTAAACAGCGTCACGACTGGTTTGTGGAGCGTCTGAACGCCATTAACAGCAGGACCGGTCTGTTTAAAGAGATTCGCGGCCTGGGGCTGTTAATTGGCTGCGAACTGACGCCGGAGTTTGCCGGAAAAGCTAAACTTATTTCACAGGAAGCGGCGAAACAGGGCGTGATGGTGCTGATTGCCGGTGCCAACGTGGTGCGTTTTGCCCCTGCGCTGATTGTCAGCGAGGAAGAGGTGAGCACCGGTTTAGACCGTTTTGCGCTGGCCTGTGAACGTGTGAAATCCGGGGTGTCATCATGATGGTCATCCGTCCCGTTGAGCGCGGCGATCTCGCCGGGCTCATGCAGCTTGCCGGTAAGACGGGGGGCGGGCTGACCTCGCTTCCTGCCGATGAAAAAACGCTGTCGGCGCGCATTGAGCGCGCCCTGCAAACCTGGCAGGGGACGTTGCCAAAAAGCGAACAGGGCTATGTGTTCGTGCTGGAAGATACCGATACGGGGACGGTGGCCGGGATCTGCGCCATCGAAGTGGCTGTTGGCCTTAATGACCCGTGGTACAACTACCGCGTGGGCACTATGGTGCATGCCTCGAAAGAGCTGAACGTCTACAACGCGCTGCCGACGCTGTTTCTCTGTAATGACCACACCGGTGCCAGCGAGCTTTGCACGCTGTTCCTTGACCCGGCGTGGCGTAAAGAGGGCAACGGGTATCTGCTCTCCAAATCGCGCTTTATGTTTATGGCCGCGTTCCGCGATCGTTTTAACGAAAAGGTGGTGGCCGAGATGCGCGGCGTGATCGACGACAAAGGTTACTCACCGTTCTGGGAGAGCCTGGGCGAACGCTTTTTCTCAATGGAGTTCAGCCGGGCAGACTATCTGTGCGGCACCGGACAGAAAGCGTTTATCGCTGAGCTGATGCCGAAACACCCTATCTATACCCATTTCTTAACCCCGGAAGCACAGGCGGTGATTGGCGAAGTCCATCCGCAAACCGCGCCTGCCCGCGCGGTGCTGGAGAAAGAAGGCTTCCGCTACCGTAACTATGTCGACATCTTTGACGGTGGGCCAACGCTGGAGTGCGACATCGACCGCGTGCGCGCGATCCGTAAAAGCCGACTGGTTGACGTCTCTGAAGGTCAGCCCGCGCCGGGTGACTGGCCAGCGTGCCTGGTGGCGAACGAAAATTACACCAACTTCCGCGCCATGCTGGTGCGTACCAACCCGAAATGTGAACGTCTGGTGCTGACGGCGGCAGAACTGGATGCCCTGAAATGTAATGCCGGCGATACGGTTCGCCTGGTACGACTCTGCCCTGAGGAGAAAACAGCATGACTTTATGGATCAACGGTGACTGGGTAACGGGCGAAGGCGAACAGCGCGTGAAGACCAATCCGGTCGGCAACGAGGTGCTCTGGAAGGGGAATGATGCCAGCGCCGGGCAGGTTGAACAGGCCTGCCACGCGGCGCGCCGCGCGTTTCCGGCGTGGGCGAAACAGCCGTTCACTGTGCGCCAGGGGATTGTCGAAAAGTTTGCGTCTCTGCTGGAAGCGAACAAAACCGAGTTGACCCGCACGATCGCCCTGGAAACCAGCAAGCCACGCTGGGAAGCGGCGACTGAAGTGACGGCGATGATCAACAAAATCGCCATTTCGGTGAAGGCGTACCATACCCGTACCGGTGAGCAGCATACCGAAATGGCTGACGGCGCGGCCACGCTGCGCCATCGCCCCCACGGCGTGCTGGCGGTGTTTGGCCCCTACAACTTCCCGGGGCATCTGCCAAACGGGCATATTGTGCCCGCACTGCTGGCGGGAAATAGCGTCATTTTCAAACCGAGTGAATTAACGCCGCTGACCGGTGAGGTGGTGGTGAAGCTCTGGGAGCAGGCGGGGCTACCGCCGGGCGTGCTGAACCTGGTGCAGGGCGGGCGTGAAACCGGCCAGGCGCTGAGCGCGTTAAGTGATATTGATGGTCTGCTGTTTACCGGCAGCGCCGGGACGGGCTATCAGCTGCATCGCCAGCTGGCGGGGCAGCCGGAAAAAATTCTGGCGCTGGAGATGGGCGGAAACAACCCGCTCATTGTGGAAGATCCTGATGATATTGACGCGGCAGTCCACCTGACCATCCAGTCGGCTTTTATTACTGCCGGCCAGCGCTGCACCTGTGCGCGTCGTCTGCTGGTGAAGCGCGGGGCGCAGGGCGATGCGTTCCTCAGACGTCTGGTTGAGGTGAGCGCGCGTCTGGTGCCTGCGACGTGGGATGCCGACCCGCAGCCGTTTATCGGCGGGCTGATCTCCGAACAGGCGGCGCTAAACGTTCTGAAAGCCTGGCAGGACCATGTCTCACGCGGCGCGAAAACCTTGCTGGAGCCGAAGCAGGTTCAGCCGGGCACGTCGCTGCTGACGCCGGGCATTGTTGAGATGAGCGGGGCGCGCAACGTGCCGGATGAAGAGGTCTTTGGGCCGCTGCTGTGCGTCTGGCGCTATGACGATTTTGACAGTGCCATTGCGATGGCCAACAACACCCGCTACGGCCTGTCGAGCGGTCTGATTTCGCCGCAGCGCGAGAAGTTTGATCAGCTGTTGCTCGAAGCGCGCGCCGGGATTGTTAACTGGAACAAACCGTTGACCGGAGCCGCGAGTACCGCCCCGTTTGGCGGCGTAGGCGCATCCGGCAACCATCGTGCCAGCGCCTGGTATGCAGCGGATTACTGTGCGTGGCCGATGGCGAGCCTGGAAACAGCTGCGCTGACGTTGCCGGACACGCTGAGTCCGGGTCTGGACTTTAGTCAGGGAGAACGCCATGAAAGCGCGTGAAGTCAATTTTGACGGACTGGTGGGGCTGACGCATCACTATGCCGGGCTCTCCTTTGGTAATGAAGCCTCGACGAAGCATCGTTTTCAGGTTTCCAACCCGAAACTGGCGGCAAAGCAGGGGCTGCTGAAAATGAAGGCGTTATCGGACGCGGGTTTTCCGCAGGCGGTGATCCCGCCGCAGGAGCGTCCAAACGTGGCGGTGTTACGCCAGCTTGGTTTTAGCGGTACGGATGAGCATGTGGTCGAAAAAGCGGGAACGCAGACGCCACACCTGCTCTCGGCGGCGAGTTCTGCCTCCTCAATGTGGGTGGCCAACGCAGCGACCGTCGCACCCTCTGCCGATACGCTGGATGGCAAGGTCCATTTGACGGTGGCGAACCTGAATAACAAATTCCACCGCGCCACCGAAGCGGAGACCACGGAGCGCGTGCTGCGCGCCATATTCCATAATGACGCCCATTTTGCTGTCCATCCGGCTCTGCCGCAGGTGGCGATGTTTGGTGATGAAGGTGCTGCCAACCATAACCGCCTGGGCGGCGATTACGGCGAACCGGGGTTACAGCTGTTTATTTACGGGCGGGAAGAGGGCGGCCATTCTGCGCCCACCCGCTACCCGGCCCGACAGACGCTGGCGGCAAGCCAGGCCGTGGCGCGTCTGAATCAGGTCAATCCGTCACAGGTGATTTTTGCCCAGCAGAACCCGCATGTGATCGACCAGGGCGTGTTCCATAACGACGTGATTGCCGTCTCTAACCGGCAGGTTCTGTTCTGCCACGAGCAGGCGTTCGCCCATCAGGAGAAACTCCTCGCCACGCTGCATGAACGCGTGCCCGGCTTTATGCCGATTCAGGTACCGACCCAGGCGGTGAGCGTGCAGGATGCGGTTGAGACCTATCTCTTTAACAGCCAGCTGTTGAGCCGGGACGATGGCAGCATGATGCTGGTGTTGCCGCAAGAGTCCAGGGATCACCAGGGCGTGTGGCGTTATCTGACGGAACTGGTGAAAGCCGACAACCCGATTGCGGAGCTGCGCGTCTTTGATCTGCGCGAGAGCATGGCGAACGGGGGCGGTCCGGCCTGTTTACGTCTGCGCGTGGTACTTACGCCCAATGAAATGCAGGCCGTTAACCCGGCAGTGATGATGAATGAGACACTATTTAACACCCTGAACGACTGGGTGGACCGCTACTATCGCGACCGGTTAACGCAGGCCGATCTGGTTGACCCGCAGCTGCTGCGCGAAGGCCGCGAGGCGCTGGACGCGTTAACCTCAATCCTGCAGCTGGGCCCGGTTTACCCGTTCCAGCGCTAAAGGAGAGGCTATGGAGAATTTACTGGCGCTGACGCTGGCAGACGAAACGCCTGAGCAGAGTGAGGGGGACGGCCCCTCATTCCACTGGCAATGGCTGGGACGCGGCGTGCTTGAGCTGACGCCGACCGCGAAGAGTGAACAGTCGCTTGTGCTTTCAACCGGCATTCACGGCAATGAAACGGCACCCGTGGAAATTGTCGACCTGCTGCTGCGCGCATTGTATCGCGGGGAGATTGCGCTGCACTGCCGCCTGCTGGTGGTTCTGGGGAACCCGACTGCGCTGGCGCAAAACAAACGTTACCTGGTAAGTGATATCAACCGGATGTTTGGGGGCCGCTGGTCGCAGTTCCCGCCGAGTGATGAAACGGCACGGGCGCAGTGGCTGGAGCAGATCGTCACTCACTTTTTCACCGACGCGGGACCATCGCGTTGGCATCTCGATCTGCATACGGCGATCCGTGCCTCGTATCACGTGCGCTTTGGCGTGCTGCCGCAGCGGAATCAGCCCTGGGATGAAGACTTTCTGCGCTGGCTGGGGGATGCGGGGCTGGAAGCGCTGGTCTTTCATCAGTCGCCGGGGGGCACCTTTACCCACTTCACCTGTGAACGCTTCGGTGCGCTGGCCTGCACGCTGGAGCTGGGAAAAGCGCTGCCATTTGGGCAAAACGATCTCACGCGCTTTGCCCCGACGCATCTTGCGCTACGGGCGCTGCTGGGCGGTACCGTGCCGGAGCATACCAGCCAGCCCGTCGAGCGTTATCGGGTAGTGCAGCAGATCACCCGCCGCAGCGAAGCTTTCCAGCTTCACATGGCGGCCCACACGCTCAATTTTACGCCGTTTCGCAAAGGGGTATTACTGGCGGAGGATGGTGACGAGCGCTATGAGGTGCAGAAAACAACCGAGTATGTGCTGTTCCCCAACCCGTCGGTGGCCTTTGGTCTGCGTGCCGGGCTGATGCTGGAGAAAGTGTCCTGATCGTTTCCCCTCCTGTCTGCAGGAGGGGAAATTTAAAACTATTTTCTTAGCGATTAAGGCGATCGCATTTTCTTTGCGGAATATTCCTGGATTATTGCTTTATTATTAATCGGTAGTTGGTTATACTTCTGCACAATCTCTTGATAATCAGTATGTTGCATATTTTTGTTGCAACTCTCCACGCTTTATCCTTATTTCCTCCATATTTGGCGAAAATTTGTTTTTTACACTTTCATTGTTTTACCGTTGCTCTGACTAATTGACGATAAACCCCGTAAAGTTAATCTCGTCAACACGGCATAGCGCCGAAGAATAACTGAAAGTAAGGAAATAAATTATGCGTAAGTTTACTGCACTGTTTGTTGCTTCTACCCTGGCTCTGGGCGCTACCAGCATGGCGTTCGCCGCAGATACCGCAACCACGACTGCCGCGCCTGCTGAAGGCAAAATGATGATGCATCACAAAGGCAAGCCGGGTATGCACGAGATGATGATGTTCAAAGATCTGAACCTCACGGATGCGCAGAAACAGCAGATCCGCGACATCATGAAAAGCCAGCGTGACCAGATGAAACGTCCTCCGCTGGAAGAGCGCCGCGCGATGCATGACATCATCGCCAGCGACAGCTTCGATAAGGCCAAAGCCGAAGCGCAGATCGACAAAATGGCTGAGCAGCATAAAGCACGCATGCTGGCTCATATGGAAACCCAGAACAAGATCTACAACATTCTGACGCCGGAACAGAAAAAACAATTTAATGCCAATTTTGAGAAGCGTCTGACAGAACGTCCGGCAATGGAAGGTAAAATGCCAGCACCAACCGAATAATCGGTTCACCCTCTTAAGACCGCCGGGATCCTGTCTACAAAAGCGCAAACGCTGTGGACAGGACCGGCGGTTTTTTCTTTCTTACCCTCTTGTCTGCCGCAACAGGCGCGGTATTCTCCTCACATCGCTTCAGAGAATTCATGACGTTAGATTTTTATCCACGTCCCGCTAAGGCCTGCCCACTCTGCTGCCGATAATACGTCTGTGACTATTCAACCATAACAAACAAGACAGCAACGATAGCGATATCCTTGCCCTGGCGCTCGTTGCGCCATTCAGGAGTGGTGATGGAGTTCTTTGATATCCGTAAGATGCCGGTCAGTCTCTGGCGTAATGGTGCTGGTGAGACGCGCGAAATTTGTTGTTTTCCTCCCGCGACGCGCGACTTTTTCTGGCGTGCCAGCATTGCGACCATCGCCAGTAATGGCGAGTTTTCCTCTTTTCCGGGTGTGGATCGGGTGATTACCTTACTGGAAGGGGGAGAGGTGACGCTGGATGCCGGTCAGGCGTTTTGCCATACCCTGAAGCACCATCAGCCCTTTTGTTTTTCCGGCGATCAGCCCGTAAAAGCGCTGCTCACCGAAGGTCAGATGTCGATGGACTTCAACATCATGACCCGGCGTGATTGCTGCCAGGCGAAAGTGCGGGTGGCTGACCGTACCTTTACCACCTTTGGTTCACGCGGCGGTGTGGTATTCGTGTTAAGCGGTGCGTGGCAGTTGGGGGATAAATTGCTGACGGCCGATCAGGGCGCGAGCTGGGAGGAGGGGACCCATACCCTCCGTTTGCTGGAATCACAGGGCACGTTATTATTCAGCGAAATCAACTGGCTGCCTGGTCACTGAGCACAATAACGTCAAACTCGCCGGTCAGCACGGGCTTACAGAGAATTTTGTAGCCATCATGGTCGAAGCCGGCGGGTGTGCGTAGCAGGGTGGCGGCCTCATGCAGGTTATCGACCGCTCCCAGCCAGAACCAGTTATGGACGATGTGGTACTGCGTCATCGTCTCTCCCACTTCTTTTAGCGCAACAGCGCCTTCCCATGGCCAGCAGTTCACGCTGATGGCCGCCAGCCCGCCAAGAAGCCGGGCGTGATGTTCCTCCAGGCTCTCTTTGCCGCAGCAGGCACCCGCACAGCGCTTGAGCGCAGAGCGGAAACAGGCGCGTCCACGGGTGGTGGCCTCAAGACCCAGCAGGCTGTAGCAAAGCTGCTGCTCGTCCGCCAGCGTTTGCAGCGCCTGTAGCGCAGCACGTTTGTTGGCGAACAGGCCGTACAGATTCGGTGCATGGGAAAAATCGACGTCGCGCGCATAGACAACCTGCGGTTTGCCCGCGGTTATCTGCAGCGAGCAGAGCTGACGGTTGCGGCGCAGACGCTTATTAAACAGCGGCTGTTGCTCTTTAATTAACCGGGCTTCCAGTAAGAGCGCCCCCATCTCTCCCGCGGTCGGATACCAGCTGATGCGTCGCGACTGACGGAGCATGGCGGCTTCGTCCGGCGTGCGCAGATGGGACAGCACCCGGCTGCGAATATTCACGCTCTTGCCGATATAGAGCGGCAGGGTGTCGCTTTCGCCATGAAAGATGTACACGCCTGGCTGTTTAGGCAATTCCTCAAGCCAGGGGCGGAGATGTTCGGGATATTCATAGATAGCCGCCGCTTCAAACTCCAGACGCGGGGCAGATTGACGCCTGCTCACATACCACTCCATATACTGTTCAGGTATACAGTGTAGCAGGTGTGGGGTGGTTAAAAAAGAGCCGGGTGGCCTGATGCCCTCACCCCAACCCTCTCCCACGGGAGAGGGCGCAAACATTAAAAACGGTAACCTGGGTTACCGTTTTGCTTCTATTTCTTCCAGAAATCGTCAAACACGGTAATGGGTGGGCGGCGTTTGTGCTCGGTTTTCAGATACCAGCCTTCGATAATCTTCGCGATACTCTCGTCCAGTTTCTTGCCTTCCAGATAATCATCGATGTTGTCATAGGTCACACCGAGCGCCGCTTCATCCGGCAGGGAAGGGCGATCGTCTTCCAGATCCGCCGTTGGCGCTTTCTTGTATAAATGCTCCGGACAGCCCAGCGCAGCCAGCAGTTGTTTACCCTGACGCTTGTTCAAACGGAAGATAGGGTTAATGTCGGTGCCACCGTCGCCGTATTTGGTGAAGAAGCCGGTGATGGCTTCCGCCGCGTGATCGGTCCCGACAACCACGCCTTTGGTCATGCCGGCGATGCTGTACTGTGCTTTCATGCGCTCGCGCGCTTTTTCATTGCCGCGCACAAAATCGCTCAGCTCAATGCCCGCTTCGCGCAGCGCCTGTTCGCTCGCCAGCACCGATCCTTTGATATTGACCGTCAGCACGCGGTCAGGCTGGATAAAGGCGATAGCATCCTGACAATCCTGTTCGTCCGCCTGCACGCCATACGGAAGACGTACGGCGATAAACTGCAGGGATTCATCCCCGGTCTCTTCGCGCAGCTCTGAGATTGCCATCTGACAGAGTTTACCGGTCAGCGTTGAATCCTGGCCCCCGCTGATGCCCAGCACCAGAGATTTCAGGAAAGAGTTCGTTTTTAAGTACGATTTTAAAAAATCCACGCTGCGGCGGATCTCTTCATTAGCATCTACCGCAGGCTTCGCGCCCAGCGCCTGGATAATCTCGTGTTGCAGAGCCATCACGCCCTCCATATGCAGACCATAAACAGAATGTGTTAACTGTTAAAACTAACCCTTCAGGCGTAAAACGACAAGGATCACAGTTTCGAGTGCGCTATTTTGCGGCGTTTTAGCAGCTTATCGTTGTTTTATTAGAATTTTCCGAAATTCGTCTGGCGTAACTCGCAAAGTTGAACAATAGTACTTTTTATCCCATGCTTAGATAACACGCTGATAAACAAGAGGACGGAATATGAACAAGAACGTAGCAGGAATTCTTAGCGCAGCGGCGGTACTGACTATGCTGGCAGGGTGTACGGCGTACGATCGCACCAAAGATCAGTTTACACAGCCGGTAGTGAAAGATGTCAAAAAAGGCATGACGCGTTCGCAGGTGGCGGCGATTGCCGGTAAGCCTTCGTCAGAAGTGACGATGATCCACGCGCGTGGTACCTGCCAGACCTATATCCTGGGTCAACGTGATGGTAAGGCAGAAACCTACTTTGTGGCTCTGGATGACACCGGTCACGTGATCAATTCCGGTTACCAGACCTGTGCTGAATACGATACCGATCCGCAGGCACCTAAGGCGCAGTAACCCTGCTTGCCTGAGGATGTTTACAAGCCGGCCTTTAGGCCGGTTTTTTTATGCATACGTAAATCTTATTTCTTTGCGCGAATTATTTGCCTGAAATGTGAAGGTAGTCAACAAGCCAGGTCAATGAGAGACAATTTAGGCCTGTGCAGAATTATCCCCCCTCTGTACCATTACGTATACTCACTCCAACGATAAACAACAGTCAGCACATTACCTGTCAGCCAGGAGAGCGAGTCGAGTGATAGCGCGACGGCAGGTAGTCATACAAGAGGGAAATTATTATGGAAAAGAAACATATCTATCTGTTCTGCTCTGCGGGCATGTCAACGTCACTGCTGGTGTCAAAGATGCGTGCGCAGGCTGAAAAGTATGAAGTGCCTGTCGTGATAGAAGCGTTCCCGGAAACGCTGGCGGGCGAAAAAGGACAGACCGCGGATGTCGTTTTACTGGGACCGCAGATCGCGTACATGCTGCCAGAGATTCAACGTCTGTTACCGAATAAACCGGTCGAGGTTATCGACTCGGGACTGTATGGCAAGATTGATGGTTTAGGTGTACTGAAAGCTGCTGTGGCAGCCATTAAAAAAGCTGCTAATTAATTTTTATTTTTCCCGTCAAAGAGTTATTTCACACACAATACGCCGTGACCTGGGTTGCGGCATTTAAGGGTATTTTCCTATGAGTAAAGTCATCGCTTCACTTGAAAAGGTACTCCTTCCTTTTGCTGTTAAAATAGGAAAGCAGCCTCACGTTAATGCCATCAAAAACGGCTTTATTAAATTAATGCCGTTGACGCTGGCCGGGGCAATGTTCGTTTTAATTAACAACGTTTTTCTGAGCTTCGGTGAAGGTTCCTTTTTTTATTCATTAGGAATTCGGTTAGACGCTTCAACCATTGAAACCCTTAACGGTTTTAAAGCCATCGGCGGCAACGTATATAACGGTACGTTGGGTATTATGTCGCTGATGGCGCCTTTCTTTATTGGGATGGCATTAGCCGAAGAACGCAAGGTGGATCCGCTGGCCGCGGGGTTATTGTCCGTTGCCGCCTTTATGACCGTCACCCCTTATAGCGTGGGTGAAGCTTATGCGGTAGGCGCTAACTGGCTGGGTGGGGCAAACATTATTTCCGGTATTGTTATCGGTCTGGTGGTTGCCGAGATGTTCACCTTTATTATCCGTCGCAACTGGGTAATTCGCCTGCCCGATAGCGTACCGGCCTCCGTTTCCCGTTCATTTTCCGCGTTGATTCCAGGCTTCATTATTCTCTCCATCATGGGGATTATTGCCTGGGCGCTCTCTCACTGGGGCACAAACTTCCACCAGATCATCATGGACTCTATCTCTACGCCGCTGGCGTCGATGGGTGGCGTGGTCGGTTGGGCGTACGTGATTTTCACCTCCCTGCTGTGGTTCTTCGGCGTGCATGGTTCACTGGCACTGGCGGCGCTGGACAGCGGTATCATGACCCCATGGGCACTGGAAAACGTTGCACTTTATCAGCAGTACGGCTCCGTTGATGCGGCGCTGGCAGCCGGTAAAACCTTCCATGTGTGGGCGAAGCCGATGCTGGACTCTTATATCTTCCTGGGGGGTACCGGGGCGACGCTGGGTCTGATCATCGCGGTCTTTATTGTCTCTCGTCGCGCTGACCATCGTCAGGTTGCGAAGCTGGCGCTGCCGTCAGGCATCTTCCAGATTAACGAGCCGATTCTGTTTGGTCTGCCTATCATCATGAACCCGGTGATGTTCATTCCATTCGTACTGATTCAGCCGCTGCTGGCGGGGATCACCCTGACGGCCTATTACCTGGGCATTATCCCGCCTGTGACCAACATTGCGCCGTGGACCATGCCGGCGGGTCTGGGAGCATTCTTCAATACCAACGGTAGCGTAGCCGCCTTCCTGCTGGCGATATTCAACCTCGGGATTGCAACACTGCTCTATATGCCATTCGTGGCGATAGCCAACAAAGCCGCGACCGTAATTGATGAAGAAGAGAGCGAAGAGGATATCGCCCTCGCACTGAAATTCTAAATATTGCCCGGCGCGGGGTCGCCCGCGCCAGCGAAAAGGAGCTTAAAGATGTTAGATTTGGATAGTATCGTAGCCGAAGACGCCGTAGAGAACGATCTGGAAGAAGTAGTGATGGGGCTTATCATCAACTCCGGGCAAGCACGTAGCCTGGCGTATGCCGCCCTGAAACAGGCCAAGCAGGGCGATTTCGCCGCCGCCAGGACCATGATGGATCAATCCCGCATCGCGCTGAATGAAGCGCACCTGGTGCAGACAAAGCTTATCGAAGGCGACCAGGGGGAAGGGAAGATGAAAGTCAGCCTGGTGCTGGTACATGCGCAGGATCACCTGATGACCTCGATGCTGGCGCGCGAACTGGTGGCAGAGTTAATTGAGCTTCACGAGAAGCTGCAGTAAGTCAGACTGAGTAGCAGGAGGTCAGCACGATGGAAATCAAAACCGCACTTGAACAGCAGCTGTTTAATGGCAAGAATTTTCACGTGGTTATTTACAACAAGACGGAGAGCGCCAGTGGTCTGCACCAGCATGACTACTACGAGTTCACGATTGTTCTGACCGGCCGCTACTATCAGGAGATTAACGGCAAGCGTGTCCTGCTGGAGCGCGGTGATTTTGTCTTCCTGCCGATGGGGTCTTACCACCAGAGTTTTTATGAATTTGGTGCCACCCGCATTCTTAACGTTGGCGTCAGCAGACGCTTCTTTGAGAAACACTATCTGCCGCTGGTGCCGTTCTGCTTTGTGGCGTCACAGGTCTATCGCGTCAAAAACGAATTCATGACCTGGATAGAAACGGTGATTGCCTCGCTCAACTTCCGCGACAATGAGTTCGATGAGTTTATCGAAACCGTGACGTTCTACGTAATGAACCGTCTTCGCCATCACCGTGAAGAGCAGCAGGTGACCGATGATGTCCCGCAATGGCTTCGCAGTACCGTCGAGTTGATGCACGACAAAGGGCAGTTCAGCGAGAATGCTCTGGAAAATATGGTGTCACTGTCCGGAAAATCCCAGGAATACCTGACCCGGGCGACACAGCGTTATTATCGTAAAACGCCCGTGCAAATTATTAATGAAATCCGCATTAATTTTGCCAAAAAACAGCTGGAAATTACCAACTACTCTGTCACCGATATTGCTTATGAGTCCGGTTACAGTAGCCCCAGCCTGTTTATTAAAACCTTTAAGAAATTTACCTCATTCACACCAAACAGTTACCGGAAGAATTTGACGGTAATTAATTAGTGCCTGGCGAGTGTATTCGCCACGAATATTGACTTGATTGCTTGCCCAAATAGCGGGAAGAGTCCGCTATACCTTGCAGGCGATTAACCTGATACGCTAAGGGAGATGTTATGCAAAAGAAATTAAAAGTCGTGACCATTGGCGGCGGCAGCAGCTATACCCCGGAATTACTGGAAGGTTTCCTGAAACGTTATCATGAATTACCGGTCAGCGAATTATGGCTGGTGGATGTTGAGGAAGGTCAGGAAAAGCTGAATATTATTTTCGACCTGTGCCAGCGGATGGTAGAAAAAGCCGGTGTGCCATTAACCGTGCATAAGACGCTCGATCGCCGCCAGGCGTTGAAAGACGCTGACTTCGTCACCACCCAGCTGCGCGTAGGCCAGCTCAAAGCGCGTGAACTGGACGAACGCATTCCGCTGAGCCACGGCTATCTGGGACAGGAAACCAACGGCGCGGGCGGCCTGTTTAAAGGTCTGCGCACCATCCCGGTCATTTTCGACATCATCAACGATGTGCAGGAGATCTGCCCGAACGCATGGGTGATTAACTTTACCAACCCGGCCGGGATGGTCACCGAGGCGGTCTATCGCCATACCAACTTCAAGCGTTTTATCGGCGTCTGCAATATTCCGATTGGCATGAAGATGTTCATCCGCGACGTGCTGGAGCTGACCGACAACGACGATCTCTCTATCGATCTGTTCGGTCTCAACCACATGGTGTTCATCAAAGATGTGATAGTCAACGGCCAGTCTCGCTTTGCTGAACTACTGGACGGCGTGGCCTCCGGTCGCCTGACCGCTGCATCGGTGAAAAATATCTTCGACCTACCGTTCAGCGAAGGGCTCATCCGTTCCCTGAACCTGCTGCCATGCTCCTATCTGCTCTACTACTTCAAGCAGAAAGAGATGCTGGCTATCGAAATGGGTGAGTACTATAAAGGCGGCGCACGTGCACAGATAGTGCAGAAAGTTGAGATGCAGCTGTTTGATTTGTATAAAGATCCGAATCTGAACGTGAAGCCGAAAGAGCTTGAACAGCGCGGTGGGGCGTACTATTCCGACGCGGCGTGCGAAGTGATTAACGCCATTTACAATGACAAGCAGGCTGAGCACTACGTCAATGTGCCGCACCACGGCCATATCGACAATATCCCGGCCGACTGGGCCGTAGAGATGACCTGTATCCTGGGCCGTGAGGGGGCAAAACCGCATCCGCGTATTACTCACTTTGATGACAACGTGATGGGACTTATTCACACCATCAAAGGGTTTGAAGTGGCGGCCAGCAACGCTGCGCTGAGCGGTGAGTTGAATGACGTGCTGCTGGCGTTGAACCTCAGCCCGCTGGTCCATTCCGACCGCGATGCGGAAGTGCTGGCCAGCGAGATGATACTGGCGCATGAAAAATGGCTGCCAAACTTTGCTGCCACGATTGAGAAGCTTAAATTCCAACACCGTTAAGAGGATGTGCGATGGAAAACCTGCTGATCGTCAATGCTGATGATTTTGGCCTGTCAAAAGGGCAGAACTACGGCATTGTTGAAGCCTGTCGCCGGGGAGTGGTGACGTCGACCACTGCGCTGGTGAATGGAGAAGCGATAGAGCACGCGGCGCAGTTGAGCCGTGAAGCGCCTGAGCTGGGCGTGGGCATGCACTTTGTGCTGACGCTGGGGATGCCGCTTTCAGCGATGCCAGGCCTGACGCGCGACGGACAGCTGGGGAAATGGATTTGGGAACTGGCAGGACAGGACGCACTGCCGCTCGAAGAGATTGCCCGCGAGCTGGACTGTCAGTACAACCGTTTTGTTGACCTCTTTGGTCACGAACCTACGCATATCGACAGCCATCACCACGTGCATATGATCCCGGCGATTTTCCCTCTCGTCGCGGAATTTGCTCAGCGCAAAGGCGTGGCGATGCGCGTGGATCGCGACGTACGCGGATTGCCGGACGTTGCAGTGGCCACAACCGAGGGGTTCAGCAGTGCATTTTATGGTGATGAAATCGACGAAGCGCTGTTCCTGAAGGTGCTGGATGATTCCGCTGCCCGGGGAGAACGGTCACTGGAGGTGATGGCGCACCCGGCTTTCGTCGATAACATCGTGCGTAAGAGCGCCTACTGCTGGCCGCGCCTGGCGGAGCTGGAGGTGCTGACGTCGCCATCGCTGAAATACGCGATTGCCGAGCGCGGGTATCGGTTGGGGACATTCAGGGATCTGTGAAAAGTGCCGGGTGCGGCTTTGCCTTACCCGGCTTTTTTTTACGCCGGTATCTGGTCAATCTTGCTGCTGCGCGACCAGACGCGGTGCGCGGCAAGCAGATCAAACAGCTTCGTCATAAACGCGTCGTCCACGTTATCGCCTTCCACAATCCCGTCTTCACCCTGGTCGGCCACATTCAGGCGTGCTTTAAACTGGCGCGCATCACCGGAAAGGGCGATCGGTTTCAGGTGCTTATAGGCTTCAAGCAGATAATAGACCGCGTCACCGTTGCTCAGCAGGCTGGCAATATCGCCGCACGGCACAATCACCGCGTCCACCGTCAGCGATGGCGCACCGGCAAAGGTGGCGGCAACCGGCAGCACCGACCCGTCATTGGCGGTCACTTCACCCATCCGGGAGTAGAGCAGTTTGGCGTGTACGCCTTTGGCTTTCAGCGCCTGCATGATCCCCAGAACGTCGCTGGCACGGGTTTTGTCGTTAAGCAGGATCGCCACCACCCGGCCTTTAATCGAGCCTCCCGGCACCGCGTACAGGCTGAGCGACGGATCCTTCTTCACCCCGTTAACGTCTTTCGGCGGCGCAAGGTTACGTTGCTCATCCGTCAGCGTAATGCCGAGGTTATCGGCCACGCTCTGGGCGAGCTGAATATCGATATGCGCCAGTTGATCGACCACGCGCTCGCGGATGTACGTCCGGACAACCTTGCTCAGTTCGAAGCTAAAGCCGCCGATAATATGCTGCTGCTCAATCGGTGTCTGGCTGTTCCAGAACAGGCGAGGGTGGGCATAATATTCACCAAATGATGGGCTGCGTTCGCGGATTTTATTGCCATCTACACGTTCCTGATACGACTCAAATCCGCCCCGTTTAGGGCCTGGAGGCGTTTCACGCGGCCAGTTATCGTTGATGGAGTTCGGCTCATAGTTGGCCGGGTTGGTATCGATATCCTGACGATGCATTCCGTCACGCTGGAAATTATGGTACGGGCAGGTAGGGCGGTTAATCGGGATTTCGTGGAAGTTCGGCCCGCCAAGTCGGCTAATCTGCGTATCGGTGTAGGAGAACAGTCGCCCCTGCAGCAGCGGATCGTTGGTGAAATCCAGGCCGGGGACGATATGACCGGGATGGAAAGCCGCCTGTTCGTTCTCGGCAAAGAAGTTGTCCGGGTTGCGGTTCAGCACCATTTTGCCCACCAGTTGAACCGGCACCAGCTCCTCAGGGATCAGTTTGGTCGGATCCAGCAGGTCAAAATCGAACTTAAATTCGTCCTCTTCCGGGATCAGCTGTAACCCCAGCTCATATTCCGGGAAGTCGCCCGCTTCAATGGATTCCCACAGCTCGCGGCGATGGAAGTCCGGATCGCGGCCGGTCAGCTTCTGGGCTTCATCCCACACCAGTGAGGCCTTCCCGGCGACCGGTTTCCAGTGGAAACGAACAAACGTCGCTTTGCCCTCGGCGTTGATCATCCGGAAGGTATGAATGCCAAACCCCTCCATGGTGCGATAGCTGCGCGGGATCCCGCGGTCAGACATCGCCCACATCACGTTGTGTAACGTCTCGGGTTGCAGGGAGACATAGTCCCAGAAGGTGTCATGCGCACTTTGTCCCTGCGGTATCGCCCAGTGGGGCTCCGGTTTTACCGCATGGACAAAGTCAGGAAATTTATGCGCATCCTGAATGAAAAAGACCGGCGTGTTATTACCCACGAGGTCGAAAATACCCTCTTCGGTATAAAACTTGGTGGCAAAGCCGCGGATATCTCGCACGGTATCCGCCGAGCCTGCGCCACCCTGCACGGTGGAAAAGCGCACAAACACGGGGGTGATCTTGTCCGGGTCTGAAAGGAAATCTGCTTTGGTGATCGCCTTCAGACTTTTGTAAGGCTGGAAATAGCCGTGTGCGGCGGAACCGCGCGCGTGCACGATGCGCTCCGGGATGCGCTCATGGTCAAAGTGGGTGATTTTTTCCCGCAGGATGAAATCTTCCAGCAGGGTCGGCCCGCGAGCACCCGCGCGCAGGGAGTTCTGATCGTCAGCAATGCGCACCCCCTGATTGGTGGTCAGCGCATAGCCTTCACCGCCTTTGCGGTGTGGCTCCAGTGATTTTAGCTTCTCATTGCCGGTGTCCGGCGATTTCATGCTACCGGGCGCGGTCGGCTGCTCGCCAGGGGCTGAGGGGCCCGGTGAAGGGCGATGAGAGCCATCTTCAGGCGCAAGGGAGTCCATACCCGGCTGTGATTCTTCAGTGCCATGAATGGGTGATTGATGTGTTTTATCTTTGTTCGACATTGCACGCTTCTCCTTTATTCATTCCTAAAAAACCCTGTTAACTATAGAACAATGTAAGGAAAGGGCAGGCGAACTCAGCTTTTTCAGACACCGCCTTAGCAAAAGGCGCTGCCAACCACACGCAAGGCGCGACGCATGGGGGCAGGATCGGCTATCATAGAAATTTCCTGCTTTAAGAATTTGCTTTAGTGAACCAGTCGCTTATGAAACCTCTTCGTCAACAAAACCGCCAGGTGATTAGCTACGTGCCCCGTGTCGAACCCGCTCCCCCCGATCATGCGCTGAAGGTGGAGGGGTATCGCGATGTCTGGCAGTTACGTGGAAAATACGTGGCTTTTGTGCTGATCGGCGAGCACTTCCGGCGTTCACCGGTATTTAATGTGCCGGAAGCGGCTCAGCGGTGGGCGGTACAAATTCGACAGGATGAAGAAGTTGAAGAATAACACGTATAAAAAAACCGCCTGATGGCGGTTTTTTTATTTGCTTAACGGTGCGCCAGCTCGGCGTCGTCTTCACTATCCAGAATGGCTTTGTCGGTCTGCTTCAGCCACTGGCTGGTCAGCGTACCGGCCGTCATTGAGCCGCTGACGTTCAGCGCGGTACGCCCCATGTCGATCAGTGGTTCAACGGAGATCAGCAGGGCAACCAGCGTCACTGGCAGACCCAGCGCAGGCAGAACAATCAGCGCGGCGAAGGTGGCACCACCGCCCACGCCCGCAACGCCTGCGGAGCTAATGGTGACAATACCGACCAGCGTAGCAATCCAGACCGGATCCAGCGGGTTGATCCCAACCGTTGGCGCAACCATCACGGCCAGCATCGCCGGGTAGAGACCCGCACACCCGTTCTGACCAATCGTGGCACCAAAGGAGGCCGAGAAGCTGGCGATAGATTCCGGTACACCCAGTCGACGGGTCTGCGCTTCGACGTTCAGCGGAATAGACGCGGCGCTGGAACGGCTGGTGAAGGCAAAGGTCAGCACCGGCCAGACTTTACGGAAGTATTTCAGCGGGCTTACGCCGTTCACACCGAGCAGGATGCCGTGTACGACAAACATAATGCCCAGACCCAGATAAGAGGCGACAACGAAGCTGCCCAGCTTAATGATGTCCTGCAGGTTAGAGCCAGCGACCACTTTGGTCATCAGTGCCAGAACACCGTAAGGGGTCAGTTGCATCACCAGACGAACCAGCTTCATCACCCAGCTTTGCAGGGTATCGATAGCGGTCAGCACGCGCTCGCCTTTTGGCGCATCGTCTTTCAGCAGCTTCAGTGCCGCCACGCCCAGGAAGGCAGCGAAAATCACCACGCTGATGATGGAAGTTGGGCTGGCGCCTGTCAGGTCAGCAAACGGGTTCTTCGGAATGAAGGAGAGCACCATCTGCGGCACCGTCAGGTCAGCGACTTTACCCACGTAGTTGGTCTGAATTGCGGTCAGACGCGCGGTTTCAGCGGTACCCTGAACCAGACCTTCGGCGGTCAGGCCGAACAGGTTGGTCACCAGCACACCCACCAGCGCAGCAATCAGGGTGGTAAACAGCAGCGTACCGATGGTCAGGAAGCTGATTTTACCCAACTGCGTAGCGTTATGCAGACGGGCAACAGCGCTCAGAATAGAGGCAAATACCAGCGGCATGACGATCATCTGCAGCAACTGGACATAGCCGTTACCGACAATATTGAACCACTGAATGGAGTCTTTCAGTATCGGGCTATCGGAGCCGTAGACGGCATGTAAGGCCAGGCCAAACACGACACCCATGACCAGACCCACCAGCACTTTCTTCGCCAGGCTCCACTGTTTGTGACGCGCCTGGGCGAGAAGCAATAGCAATATAACGAACACGACAATGTTCGCGATGAGTGGAAAATTCATCCCCGTTCTCCTGATTTATTATGTGGCCGGTTTTTACCGGTCCTGTTGGCGCAAGGTTAGCAGAAGTGTGATGTCGCGCTTATATCCAAATGGAATGGGTTATGACAAATGCGATAGTTTTGCTGGTTTACTGTTCAATCTGGTGATGAATAAAGCGATTGAACTGAAATTGCAGCGAATTGATCATCTGAGATGACCAGCGCACTGCACTGTTTTCGGGCAAGGTCTGCGGCATCCAGACGGCATAGGCGAACAGAGCCATGCACAATACGCGCTCAAGCTGATTCCCTTTCTGGGGAACGAGAACAGGCAGGCGGAAACGCCAGCGGCAGGGCCACAGTAGCGGTACGCCAGCAGGCGTCAGCATATCGGCGAGAATATGGCTCAGATACCCCAGCACCATGCCCTGTATGGCATCGGCGGGCACTATCCAGCTTTCTGGCACTTTTAAATAGAACAGCGTCAGCAGGGCAAACACGGCCAGCAGACTGTGGGTAAACCCGCGATGGCCAAAGGCACGGGCGATAGGTTTTGAGATCCACTTCAGGCGTTGCCCAAGAAAAGATTTTGGATGGTCGATGTCGGGCAACAGGCAGGTTAGCACGGCAGAAGGAACAATATGCCACCAGTCCCCCTGTGCAAGCACGGGGGTAAGCTCAGCGTTTTTGGCAAATACTGCGCACGCAATGGAAAAAAGCAGGTGGCCTTCCGCCGTCATGATAAAACCCAGGAAACTGTCAATTCATACAGTATAGGGTTTTTATACAGTAGGCGGAAGAGGTGACGGTGTAACTCTTTGTCACAAAGCGGGTCAACGCGCCAGCCAGCCTCCGTCGACGGCCAGAGTGTGGCCGTTTACGTAATCTGAGGCGGCAGAGGCCAGAAACACCACCGGGCCCTGCAGGTCTTTCGGCTCGCCCCAGCGCCCGGCAGGAATGCGGTCAAGGATTTCCTGGCTACGCTGCTCGTCATCACGCAGTTGCTGCGTATTGTTGGTCGCCATGTAACCCGGTGCGATAGCGTTGACGTTAATACCATGCGCCGCCCACTCGTTTGCCAGCAGACGGGTGATCCCCAGCACGCCACTTTTTGAGGCCGTATAAGAGGGCACGCGGATGCCGCCCTGGAAGGAGAGCATTGAGGCAATATTGATAATTTTTCCACCCTGACCCTGAGCGATGAACTGCTTTGCCACGGCCTGTGAGAGGAAAAAGACGGATTTCAGATTGAGGTCGATCACCTCATCCCAGTCCTTTTCCGTGAACGCCAGCGCATCTTCCCGGCGAATCGTCCCGGCGTTATTCACCAGAATATCAACGCGCCCCATCTCAGCGACGGCACGCTCCACGACGCCCTGAAGGCTCTCCTGCTGGCCGAGGTCGGCCCGAATGGCCGTAAACCGTCTGCCGAGCGCCGTCACGCTGGTCGCCGTTTTCTCAGGCGCTTTACGATTTACACCCACGATATCGCATCCCGCCTGTGCCAGCGCGATGGCCATGCCTTGCCCCAGCCCCGTATCGCACCCGGTGACGATGGCCACTTTTCCTGCAAGAGTAAAGGTATCCAGTATCATACGCGCCTCAGAAGCAGAGTATTGTCGTTCTGACGCTAAGAATAGGAGGCGGCTGTGAGAAATGCAAATGAAATGAAACGATGTTTTATTTTATTTTCAGGCAGCATGAGCTGCCTGAAACGCAGTGCTTATTCGCCTCGCAAGTGCTCCACTGTCAGCTCAGCGAGTGAGTTCAGCTTGACGTCGGCAAGCGCAAAACGCGGATCGTGCCGGCCCTCTTCAGCAGGAACGACAATGGAACGCATCCGTGCAGCTTTCGAGGCCACCATGCCGTTGACAGAATCCTCCAGCGCAACGCAGGTCAGCGGATCGAGGCCGAGCTTAGCGGCACAGTCCATATACACCTGGGGATGGGGCTTGCTGTAAGGGAGCTTTTCCGCAGAGGCCAGCGCATCGAAACTGTCACGCAGTTCGAACATGGTCAGCACTTTTTCCAGCATATGCAGCGGGGAGGCGGAGGCCAGGCCTACTTTCAGCCCCTGTGCTTTACACAGAGCGACAGCTTCACGGACGCCCGGCAACAGCGGCCTGGACTCTTCCACCAGCGCAATGGCGCGGCTGATTATGCGGGCGGTGACTTCATCGCGATCCGGGCCAACCCATGGCTGGTGGGCATACCACAGATCAACCACCATATCGATGCGCAAGCCCAGCGTATCCGGGAGCTCATGGCGGCGGCTGATATCGACGCCGAGGCTGGCCATGACGTCCAGCTCGGCGCGATCCCAGAGCGGTTCGGAATCGATCAGTAATCCATCCATGTCAAAAATAGCGGCAAGAATTTGGCGCGGTGTCGACATCACAACGTCTCCTTATCAAGGGTGTACGACAGACGATACGTGCTAAGTACAATCTGCAATTTAGCATATTGCCTTTAAAGATCGGGCGAAAATGATGGTCAGCAGGTAGACTTAGCGACAAATAACGCGTCTTTATGAAGGGGAACTGATGACGTATCAACAAGCTGGACGCATTGCTGTCTTAAAACGGGTTGCGGGCTGGGTGATTTTTATTCCAGCCGTCATTTCTACGCTGATTTCTGTGCTCAAATTTATGTACGATCACAGCGAAAAACAGCCGGGTATTAATGCGGTTATGCTTGATTTTGCGCATGTCATGATTGAGATGATGCGTTTTAACACGCCATTTTTGAATGTCTTCTGGTTCAACTCGCCCACGCCGGACTTTCACCAGCAGCTCAATATCGGTTTCTGGATTATCTATGCGCTGATCTTTATCGCCATGGCGTTACAGGCCTCTGGGGCACGCATGAGCCGTCAGACCCGTTTTTTACGTGAAGGGGTGGAAGATCAGATGATTCTGGAACAGGCCAAAGGCCCGGAAGGGATGACCCGCGAACAGATCGAGTCCCGCATTGTGGTTCCGCGTCACTCCATTTTCCTGCAAATTTTCCCGCTCTATATCCTGCCTGTGATCATTATTGTGGCGGGCTACTTCTTCTTCTCACTGCTCGGTTTTTTGTAGTCTGAACAGGGTGGCCTGCGGCCACCCGTCCTGCCTTCACGCGGCCAGCATGCGCTCAAGCGCCCGCTGCGCGTTCACCAGATGCTCGCCCCCAAACAGAATCGCGCGGTTCATCAGGGTATACAGCTGATACACCGGCTGACGGTCGAGGAAACCCTGCGGTAAGGGGGAAATGGACTGATAGCCATCATAAATTTGTGGCGGCTGCTCGGGGTGCAGGGGCAGCATGGCGAGATCGCACTCTCTGTCGCCCCAGTAGCAGGCCGGATCAAAGATATAGGGACCGTGAGGGCCCAGCGCGCAGTTATCGGACCACAAATCGCCGTGCAGCAGGGAAGGCTGAGGCTGATGAGAGGCCAGGCGCTGCTGGACATGTTCGACGATGGCATCGATATTGCCAAATTCGAGGCCTTTCTCGGCGGCCAGTTCCAGTTGCCAGCCGATACGCTGCTCGGCAAAGAATGTCGACCAGCGGCGTTGCCAGGCGTTCGGCTGCGGTGTGGTGGAAAGATCGTTATCAAAGTCGAGACCAAACTGCGGCTGGTCGCTCCATTGATGCAGGCGCGCTATCTGCTGCCCCAGAATGAAAGCATTGTGGGCATCCAGAGGACGGGGAGGGAGATATTCCATCACCAGAAAGCTGTAGTCACGATCGCTGCCCACGGCCAGCACCTCAGGGACGGTGACCGTTTTGCTGCGTGATAACAGTTCCAGCTGATCGGCTTCGGCGGTAAAAATAGGGAGCAGTTCTCGCTCATCGCATTTTACGAAGAGATCGCGCCCTGAGTAGCGAATATGCCATGCGGCGTGGATCTCTCCGCCTGGCAGTTCGTTACGCAGTTCAATTTCACCTTCGCCCAGTTGTTCACGTAAAAGATGACTGATAGCCTGCCACATGATCTCTCTCCCATGTTGTCTGCCAGATCATAAAGTTAGCGCATAACTGCGGTAAAAAAATACGAACTAACGCACACCTGAGCGGTTTACCTTCATGCAGGGCACTTATTGTTCTTTTTTCTGCCAGGTTTCCCAGGTATCCACATCAATTTCGGCAGGCTTGTCGGTCACACTCTCAACCAGGCTTTCCGCCAGCGCGCGAACCTCCTCATCGCTGAGGGCGCTTATCAGGCCGAATGCCAGCGTGCCTAAATCATGAATATTGCCTTCTTCATCCGTCAGCGTGAGCAGGAAATTGGCCCGGGTAAAGGCGTTGTTAAGCTCATTCAGCTCGGTCAACGACGCTTCATGAAGGTTCACGGTAACGACGTAGCGGGTGATGTCACCACTGCTCATAATTCACCTCATTGTTATCATGAAAGTTTTCTTAGCATAGTCGATAGTGTGTGTTTGGCGACTTTGCACAGCATTTCCCCTTCAGCGCGAAGGGGAAACCGGGTTAATTTCGGGACAGGTAATCGACAATTTTTTGCGTATCGGCCAGCGAACACAGCCGCGTTCCCTGGTTGATGGTTGCCGCGCTACCTGCCGCCACGCCGTAGCGCGTCATCTCCAGTAGCGACGCGCCCTGCGCCAGTTTCAGCGTCATTGCCCCAACCATGCTGTCACCTGCGCCTACGGTGCTTTGGCTTTTCATCGGCGGTGGGACAACCTGCACTGACCCCGTTTCATCCACGGCCAGCGCCCCCTGTGGGCCAAGAGAGACCACCACGCGTCGGGCTTTACCCGTTCGCACCAGCTCCTGGGCCGCGCTGCGCACATCATCTGGCTGAGTAAGTTCGCGGTTAACCAGCGCGCTCAACTCTTTCTGGTTTGGTTTGACCAGCTCAAGATTGCCCGGCTCTAACGCTGCCTGCAACGCCTCGCCGCTGCTGTCTACGATACAGCGGATGCCGCGCTGCTGTGCGGCACGAATGAGTGCTGCCAGCTTCTCCGTACTGACACCGGGCGGCAGACTGCCGCTGATCACCAGCAGTGAACCGCTTTCAATGGTCAGCACTTTCTCTTCAAGCTGACGAAACTCATCGTCGCTCAGTCTGGCGCCTGGCATCACAAAGCGATATTGCTCCCCGCTGGACTCTACGTGCACGTGCAGGTTTTGTCGCGTCCAGTCTTTGGCCTCGACCGTCTCCACGGCGACCTGTTCATCGGCCAGCAGGGAAACCAGGTGCTCGCCGGTGGCACCCCCGGCGGGGAAAATCGCCGTGGCTTTTCCACCAAGATGAGTGATGGCGCGTGCCACGTTGATCCCACCGCCGCCCGGCTCAAACACCGGGGCACTGCAGCGGAGTTTACCTTCCGGGTAAATCTGCGGCGTCAGGGTGGCGGAATCGAGGGAAGGGGAGAGCGTCAGGGTGTAGATAGAAACCATCATTACCTCCTTTTAGCGTGGGTTCCTTTTAGTCTGGCACCATTTAGCAGGAAGGCAATGTAAATAACAGTATGATTTTCAAAATGAATAATTAAAAAGCGAAGGTTAAGCCATATATAAAATAAAACGCATTTTGGGATCGTTCTTATTCAAAAAATGAAATAAGAAAACATTGCTATGTTATTTGCGGCTTTTTATAATTTGTTACCTTTCTCTGGACGCCTTGTCATTGATCCTCAAGAAAGTTTCCGGGACCGTGTGGTCTCTTTTTTTGTTGTACGGACTCCTTAATAAAATGAAGCTTTTGAAGACAGTGCCCGCTGCACTGATGCTGGCGGGTGGCGTGTTTGCGGCTATGAACGCGACCGCCGATGATTCCGTTTTTACTGTCATGGACGATCCCACCGCGGCGAAAAAACCTTTCGAAGGTAACCTGAATGCTGGTTACCTGGCGCAATCCGGTAACACGAAAAGCTCCTCTCTGACGGCGGATAGCACGTTGACCTGGTACGGTAACACCACCGCCTGGTCTCTGTGGGGAAACGCCAGCAACACCTCCGCTAACGATGAACGCTCCTCCGAGAAATACGCGGTAGGTGGACGTAGCCGTTACAACATGACTGACTATGACTACCTGTTTGGCCAGGCAAGCTGGCTGACTGACCGTTACAACGGTTATCGTCAACGCGATGTCTTCACTGCCGGTTATGGTCGCCAGTTCCTGAATGGACCGGTTCACAGCTTCCGTTTTGAATTCGGTCCGGGTGTCCGTTATGACGAGTACACCGACGGCGATACCAAAACGCAACCGCTCGGCTACGCGTCTGGCACCTATGCCTGGCAGATGACCGACAACACCAAATTCACCCAGGGTGTTTCTGTGTTTGGTGCCGACGACACAACGCTGAACTCTGAGACAGCGCTGAACGTGGACATCAACGAACACTTTGGCCTGAAAGTGGCTTATAACGTGACCTGGAACTCGTCACCTCCAGAGACTGCGCCGGATCATACCGACCGCAGAACCACGGTTTCACTGGGCTATAAAATGTAATGCAGGCGGGCCGATTATTTCGGCCCGTTTTTTATTTTCAGAAACTGTGCTGTTTTATATTAAACGCCGTTTTAAAATAATTGGTCCTCTGAATTCTTCTTAATTTCTTCATAATTCATCCCGGCTACACCTCATTCGTTTATTTGACACAAATTGATCAATAACCGGGCGAGGCAAAAGTATGATCCAGAGTTATACTGAACACTCAGGCAGACATTTGCCTTGAGTAGTATTGCATGACTTCAGAAAGAGAATAATGGTTATGAAAAAAATCCAAAATGCTACTGCAGCAATGGTGCTTTCCGCACTCTCCTTTGGTGTGTTTGCTGCGGATGACGTCAGCCAGGCCGGGATAACTCGCGCCTCTGACGTCGAAGCCGGTTCAAACATCGCGCCAGGAGCACAGTCTACCGGCCAATCGATGAATGACGCGTTTGACGTGCATAAACTGGTTGCAGGTGAATGGTCCTGACAGGTTATTGTGTATGTCACTATTCCACCTGTATTTCGTATTGACGAAAAACAGGTGGAATATATTTATGTATAACGTGAGATTTCCGCTTAGCCCCAAATCATCGCCGCCCAACGCAATAGCAGCATTGCACCGCAGATGGCAATCAATACCAGCACCATTTTCCAGTGTTTTACGGCAAATCGTTTTGTTGGCATAACCTAATCCTTGTCTGTTGATTCCTTCAGTCTACCAAAATATGCGCTGCGCAGGACAGAAGGTTATGCCATATCACCGGTTGGGTCAGAACCAGTGAAATCTCTCGGCAAGAATCAACGCTAAACCGGCAGCAGAAAGTATATTCAATATCACAACGGTTCTACTGGATACGTTCATGTGATGCCTCATGGCTGTGTCAGGACCTGTTCAAGAATAGCTCAACAATCGGGTATTGCGAGCTCTGGCTGGCGAACACGCGTGAACGGATACATCAGACGTTCAAACTGGTCGCAGAGGGTGCATATGCCCTGTCATTAGTGTTACCATTAGAAAGCCTGCCGTAAACCGGCATTAGTCTGATTTTGGCAGGTGCAGGATGACGAGCCAATTTGACGATTGTTGGTCAGATGGTTTCGTAATCTATTGTTAAACAATGATTATTTTCTTTGTATATGCTCTTATGTGTGGGGCATCACTGCAAATAAGGATATAAAATGCCTGTAATTACTCTTCCTGATGGCAGCCAACGCCATTTCGACCACGCTGTTAGCCCAATGGATGTTGCCCTGGATATTGGTCCTGGACTCGCGAAAGCGACCATCGCTGGCCGTGTGAATGGTGAGCTGGTTGATGCATCCGATCTGATCGAAAACGATGCGCAACTCTCTATCATCACCGCGAAAGATGAAGAAGGTCTGGAGATCATTCGTCACTCCTGTGCGCACCTGTTAGGTCATGCCATCAAACAGCTGTGGCCAAACACCAAAATGGCGATCGGCCCGGTTATCGACAACGGTTTCTACTACGACGTTGACCTTGACCACACCCTGACCCAGGAAGATATCGACGCGCTCGAGAAACGTATGCACGAGCTCGCCGAAACCAACTATGACGTCATTAAGAAGAAAGTCAGCTGGCACGAAGCGCGTGAAACCTTCGTGAAGCGTGGCGAGAGCTATAAAGTCTCTATTCTTGATGAGAACATTTCTCATGATGACAAGCCTGGCTTGTACCATCACGAAGAATACATCGACATGTGCCGTGGACCGCACGTGCCGAACATGCGCTTCTGTCATCACTTCAAACTGATGAAAATTGCTGGTGCCTACTGGCGTGGCGATAGCAACAATAAGATGTTGCAGCGTATTTATGGTACCGCGTGGGCAGATAAAAAAGCCCTGAACGCCTACCTGCAGCGCCTGGAAGAGGCGGCGAAGCGTGACCACCGTAAAATCGGTAAACAGCTTGACCTGTACCACATGCAGGAAGAAGCGCCGGGTATGGTCTTCTGGCATAACGATGGCTGGACTATCTTCCGTGAGCTGGAAACCTTCGTGCGTTCCAAGCTGAAAGAGTACCAGTATCAGGAAGTGAAAGGTCCGTTCATGATGGACCGTGTGCTGTGGGAAAAAACCGGCCACTGGGATAACTACAAAGATGCGATGTTCACCACCTCGTCTGAGAACCGTGAATACTGCATCAAGCCAATGAACTGCCCGGGCCACGTTCAGATCTTCAACCAGGGTCTGAAATCCTACCGTGACCTGCCGCTGCGTATGGCAGAGTTCGGTAGCTGCCACCGTAACGAGCCATCAGGCGCACTGCACGGTCTGATGCGTGTTCGTGGCTTTACGCAGGATGATGCGCATATCTTCTGTACAGAAGATCAGGTACGTGATGAAGTTAACGCCTGTATTCGTATGGTCTACGATATGTACAGCACTTTTGGCTTCGAGAAGATCGTGGTCAAACTCTCAACGCGTCCGGAAAAACGTATCGGTAGCGATGAGACCTGGGACCGCGCAGAAGCGGATCTCGCCGTGGCGCTGGAAGAGAACGGAATTCCGTTTGAATACCAGCTGGGTGAGGGCGCCTTCTACGGTCCGAAAATTGAATTTACCCTGTATGACTGCCTCGACAGAGCTTGGCAGTGCGGCACAGTACAGCTGGACTTCTCCCTGCCTCAGCGTTTAAGCGCCTCTTATGTTGGCGAAGACAACGAGCGTCAGGTCCCTGTAATGATTCACCGTGCTATTCTCGGTTCTCTGGAACGCTTCATTGGCATCCTGACCGAAGAGTTCGCGGGCTTCTTCCCAACCTGGCTTGCGCCGGTGCAGGTGGTGGTCATGAACATTACCGATTCTCAGGCGGATTACGTTAAAGAATTGACGCAGAAACTACAAAATGCGGGCATTCGCGTAAAAGCAGACTTGAGAAATGAGAAGATTGGCTTTAAAATCCGCGAGCACACTTTACGTCGTGTCCCGTATATGTTGGTCTGTGGTGATAAAGAGGTGGAAGCAGGCAAAGTTGCCGTTCGCACCCGCCGTGGTAAAGACCTGGGCAGCCTGGACGTAAGTGAAGTGATTGAGAAGCTGCAACAAGAGATTCGCAGCCGCAGTCTTCAACAACTGGAGGAATAAGGTATTAAAGGCGGAAAACGAGTTCAAACGGCACGTCCGAATCGTATCAATGGCGAGATTCGCGCCCAGGAAGTTCGCTTAACAGGTCTGGAAGGCGAGCAGCTGGGGATTGTGAGTCTGAGAGAAGCAATCGAAAAAGCTGAAGAAGCTGGAGTAGATTTAGTTGAAATCAGCCCTAACGCCGAACCGCCAGTTTGTCGTATCATGGACTACGGCAAGTTCCTTTATGAAAAAAGTAAGTCTTCTAAGGAACAGAAGAAGAAGCAAAAAGTTATCCAGGTTAAGGAAATTAAATTCCGTCCTGGTACCGACGATGGCGATTATCAGGTAAAACTCCGCAGCCTGATTCGCTTTCTGGAAGATGGCGATAAGGCCAAGATCACACTGCGTTTCCGCGGTCGTGAAATGGCCCACCAACAGATTGGTATGGAAGTGCTTAACCGCGTCCGTGACGATCTGAGTGAACTGGCAGTAGTCGAATCCTTCCCTACGAAGATCGAAGGCCGCCAGATGATCATGGTGCTCGCTCCTAAGAAGAAACAGTAAGGCCTTCAAGCAGCAAAATCTGTGGAGCCTTCGGGCCTCATAGGTTTTGCTCGCCTATGTTTCGTTTATTTAACAATGCGAAGTGGAAGTTATTAAAATGCCAAAAATTAAGACCGTACGCGGTGCTGCTAAGCGCTTCAAAAAAACCGGTAAAGGTGGTTTTAAGCACAAGCACGCTAACCTGCGTCACATTCTGACTAAGAAAGCTACCAAGCGTAAACGTCACCTGCGTCCAAAAGCCATGGTTTCTAAAGGCGATCTGGGCCTGGTCATCGCGTGCCTGCCGTACGCATAAGTCGTTAACGTTTAACTTTTTTAACTTAGAATAGATACAGGAGAGCACACATGGCTCGCGTAAAACGTGGTGTAATTGCACGTGCACGTCACAAGAAAATTTTGAAACAAGCTAAAGGCTACTACGGTGCGCGTTCACGCGTATACCGCGTTGCCTTCCAGGCTGTTATCAAAGCAGGTCAGTACGCTTACCGTGACCGTCGTCAGCGTAAGCGTCAGTTCCGTCAACTGTGGATTGCGCGTATCAACGCAGCAGCACGTCAGAACGGTATTTCTTACAGCAAATTCATCAACGGCCTGAAAAAAGCCTCTGTTGAAATCGACCG